>Ga0233399_1000317_pt1 | contig 20122 bp, 28 predicted proteins | sample 43DmetaG_FD_182698 | JGI IMG/M metagenome (GOLD analysis project Ga0233399, IMG submission 182698) | Seawater microbial communities from Monterey Bay, California, United States - 43D | ecosystem: Environmental > Aquatic > Marine > Coastal | place: USA: California | collected 2016-11-08 | reverse complement strand
ATGTCCTTATAAACCTGGCTGAAAAATACTCTAAAACACCAGCACAAATTACTCTAAGATGGTTATATCAACAGAAAGTAGTGTCAATTCCTAAGACAGAAAACACATACAGACTTAAGGAAAATATTGATATTTTTGATTTTGAAATTGACAATAAAGATATGCTTCAAATATATACACTTGAAAGAAATCAGAGGATAGTTCCTAACCTTGAACTCAATGAATCAAAGTATCCTTTTGATTGATTTGTATTTATAAATCAACACCATCCCTCGATACATATTCAGACTTTGAATGGTACGGGGGAGCCCCTCTCGACATCGAAGATAGATATATAATCCCTCCCTCACACATCAAACGAAATTTGAATTCCTTTTGAACTATAATTAAATTTGTTTAACTGCCAACCCTCCTTTCTCTCTAATGAAAAAAATATTATTTATATTTATGTTGTCTTTGTACTCTATCCAAGGATTTGCTTCATCATGCCCAGATGGCAGTGAGCCAATAAAGAGTGTTTCTGATGATGGTACCTATTTTGTATTTAGCTGCGGCACTACTGATTTAACTAAAAAACAAGGAGCAGGACTAAACTGTGGAACTAATCTTTCAGCAGTTATTCCTGAGCAATGGACTTGTTTTGAATCACCGTTAATGGATCTTGAAATTCCTAAAGATTGGAAGTTGATTGATAATTATGATAGATATCAGGAAATTATTTCTCTTAATGCCGCCCCTAGATTAATAGGTTACCGATCTAATCCTCCTAGGGATAAGTGTAGACATCTTCTTAATAATTTTGAAGGGAATGCCGGTATCAAAAGAAAAGCAGGGTTTAATAGTGAAAGCCTCACTCTTAATGATTGTTTAAGTGATTTAAAAGCAAGGCTCTATGAAGGAGATAAAGATTATGTACTGGATATATTTGAATATTGGGCTGATAACGACCTTCTTAAGCAACCTAAGGACAGAGAACCTGGATCTAAAGATTATGATTGGTTTAAAACACTCGGTTACATCTCTGGAATATACGCACAAGAAAAAGATAATATAGAATTTAGTGATACATTCAAAGCTTGGCTCACAGACAGACTATTAAATGCAGAATTCAGAAGTTTTGGGCATACTCGTATATTTTATCGGTGTAAAGAGATACTTTATAATTACAAATCACCAGAGTGGATAAATGATTGTAGCACGCCTCGTTTTATAATGACCGAGGCTTGGCTTGTTGGGGGGTTGGCACTTAATAATAAAGAAATTTTCGATGAAGGTATAGACAGTCTTCAATACATTACCTCCCTATTTAATGATGAGAATATTCACCCGTGGGCATCACGTGGTATTAGAATGCCAAGTTATTACAATCAAATTCCAAACTGGCTTTCAAACTATGCGGTTATTCTTGATACTGTTGATTATGATTTTATGGAACATGAAATGCCAAATGGAAGTAAGGTTCATGAAGCAATTAAGTTAGCATTTGATACTCTTTGGTCCGATGATTTATCTTTATTCTGGCCTTATATTCAGTTAAACCTTGGTACTAATTTCGATCAAACATTTCCTGAACTATTAAAACCATTGAGTGAAAGACCAAAAGGGGCAAGTGGCGTTTCAGGCAGACCGCCAAAACCACAAAGGGTTGTAAGACAAGCCCTTCGCTATGTTGATAAGTATCAACCAGAATTAAAAGACAGGTATGGCTATGAAGAAGTGTACTCCAAAAATGTTACAGGTACCGAAGATATGAATGATGTTTATAACGACAAAGGTTGGTATTATATGTACAATTTATCAAGTGCTTTTGACACTCATTCTATCTATAAAGCCTCAGATAAAGTATTTTTCTCAGAAGAAAATATTGAAGCCAGACGTATTGCTGAAGAAGCAGCTCGTAAAGCAGTCGAAGAAGAGGCTGCTCGAACAGCTGCTTTTGAGAATAAGTTAGCCGAACTTGCAGCCCAACTAGAAGAAAATCTTGCTGCAGAAGTTGAGGCATGCAAGACTACTCCACTTAATGGTGAGTACGTCGCTAGATGGTATTTGGGAGATCAAAACAATAATCTAGAATTAGAGTTTCAAGGATTAGAGACCTTAAATTTAGAAAATTGTAGTGGAGTATTTGAAGGAAAAGAGAGCTTTCAACCATCAAAGAATTTAAGAAAAGATTTGAACATCACCTTTGAACCAAATGGATCTATTCTTATTTTTGGTGAACTGGATTTATTTGACAAAGGTGATGCGAGAAAAACTGAACTCAAGGGTGACATTAATAGCGGCGAAATCTCTGGCATCTGGGGTACTGGAGACCTTATTAAAATTCAGATTGAAAGTAAAAAAGAATTGGATGAGAAGAAAAGAATAGAAGCTGAGGCATGCAAGACTACTCCCCTTAATGGCGAGTACGAGGCTAGATGGATTCGCGATCACTGGCGCGACATTGGAGAGTGGGAGTTCGTGGGCTCAGAGCCTCTCATTCTAGATCAATGCGAAGGCCAATTTGAAGGCATAAAACAATTTGATCCTCGCCCTTCACCATCAGTTAGAAAAAAGCTAATTGTCAAGTATCAATCAAATGGTGACATTTCAATTAAAGGGGATTTGAATTTATATACTATTGATGACCTAAGATATACAGAACTTTATGGAAATATTAATGATGGTGAAATTTCAGGAATTTGGGGCGTTAGTGATCGCCTAAAGATAGAGTTAATCAAAAAATGAAGGCTTTACTAAAGGCATTCTGTCAATTCTCTTTTGAGTTTCTTTCATTTATAGAAGATACTAAATGATCTTTACTTTAACACCCTCCCTCATAAATCAAACAAAATTTGGGCTTTAGTTCAAATTGACTTATATCTAATTATTGGAATTTAGCCATGGTATTCTTAATTAAATTTCAACCTTAATACTTTTATGAAGAACCTACTTCTAATTTTAGTTCTGTCACTTTGCTCAATACAAAGTTTTGCGGGTTCATGTCCTGATGGCAGTGAGCCAGTTAAGAGTATTTCAGAGGATGGTACTTATTTTGTATTCAACTGTGGTGGACAAGAATCGAATGCTTCTGCTACTAATTCAGGGTCTAAAATTAAAGGCATTAAAAATAAATTGTTTATCGATACTGAGACATCATCAAGTTGTAAAGACCTCGACACAAATTTTTATCGTAAGAGCCCCAATAAGTGTTCAATCATTGCTGTTCTAGACAGAAAGCCTAAATTTCCAGGCGGAAGCTGGTTCAAGAATGTATGGCAAACATCAGGTTTGCTTGTCCATCGAGTTAATAAAAATGGAAATCTTGAGATAATTGGAAAAGCTGAAAACATTCAAGTAGAGACAAATGAAAAAACAGATCGACCTGGTCAAATGGAGATTGCTACAATAGAGGTTAATACCAAAGAACTTGGATCAAAATCTGTTGAAGTCATTAAAAACCCAATTGTTGAAATACCAGCTTCTAGTATTCGAATGGTCTTGACTGATGTTAATCAAGATGGCTTCACTGAATTAGTCATTGCAGGCATGCTTGAAGATGGCAGGCATCAAGATTCATCATGGAGGGATGTAAATTATATTTATGACTTTGAGACAGAAAGCTATTCAAAGTTTGGCAAACCAATGTATTCACATGACTTCGTAGCTGGCGATTTGGATGATGATGGCTATGATGATTTTATTGATATATCCTGGGGTGGGGGTCATCAAGGATCAGGGATTGGTGTGTGCAATGGAAAAAGCTTGGAGTGCGTTTATCAGAACAATCCTCCAAGTCTACACACATCTAAAACATCACTTTCTGTCTATCCTAACAAAAAAGGCGGCATTTTATTTCACAACTGCGACAAGGAGTATTTAAGTTGGTGCTGGTCAGAAGTGAACTACAAAAATGGAGGAGTTGAATTAAAGCCGTTAGATAAATATATTGCTAGCAAAAAGCCTGATGAAGAGGAGCTATTTAATAACTGGCAAGGCTGGGAACAAAAAAAGAAAGGGTGGGCAGTGCCTGGATATAAAACGAGTGAAAGATTTAAGTTAATCAGTGAATCATATCGTTCTCATCAATTCGACATGGATGGCGATGGTGACTTTGATACTGCTACCTGGAAAGAAAATCGACTTTGCAAAAAATCAGCTTCAGAAAAAGTATATCAAATTACCTCTGATTGTAAACCTGTAGGAGAGATGTTTTTCTTTAGAAACGATAATGGCAAGTTTACTGTTTCGGATAGGCATGAGATTGACCCTGGGGCAACAACAGCCCTATACAATTTCGATATAAATAAAGATGGCAAAATGGATTTTTATGCATTTAGAGACGAGTGGAATACATTTGAGTGTAATAACCAAATAAATAATATATTCTTTGGTAATGGCGATGGTACTTTTAGGAGGCCGTCAGTTAAAGAACAAAGTGAAATCTTTGGAAACTATGGATGTGAGATACAGTCTTATTTCTTCGATTTCGAGGGTGACAGCTATAGAACTTTCTTTACTCACAAATACTCTAAGAATTTCTCTGGCAGTAGGGGGGTATATGTCGGTGTGGAGAAACTTGCTAATAATTAAATTAGATTAAAAAAGTTTAATAATTAATTCATTGAGGATTGATACTAGCCATTCCCTCACAGTTCAACTGGAATTTGTACCTTTAAGTACTAAGGCGACATATAATTGATTTTTTAATAGTTTGACTATTATCTTTTATGTTTATAAATTCATTCAAAGTGTCAAAAATAATTTTTATCTTATCATTAATAGTTTTGGTTGCTATGAGCTCTAAAGCGACTGCTGATGAAGAACTTACATTTCCATTTAATTCAGATAGTGGAAAGTACTGGCAATACATTAGTGATCAAGTGATGGGTGGTGTTTCAGATGGTAAAGTGACTCTTGAGCAAGATGGAGAGATGTATTATGCAAGACTTACTGGCAATGTCAGTACGAGGAATAATGGCGGTGTTATTCAGTTACGCACAGGCATTTCATTTGCAAATTCTGAAAAGGATGGCAAAAATCTTCAGGGTGTTCGTCTTAATGTAAGGGGCAATGGTGAAACTTATGATATCCATATCATAACTAATGATATGGCTTATTATGGAGACTTTTATTCTGCTTCCTTCCAAGCCGATTCAGATTGGAAAATGATTGAATTGCCTTTTTATTCATTCGAGCGTAAGCGATTCAATGCCTCAAAGTTAGTTGCTAAAAATATACGAAGCATTGCAATTGCAGCTTATGGCCGTGATTTCAAATCTGACGTTTCAGTATCAACTATAGAGTTTTACTACTAGAGAATCAATGAAAACAAAAGAGACGTTTGTACTTCAGCAAAGTTAATTTTCCCAGATCGCTTCCTTGATAGCTGGAATAAGCATCGATGGAGTAGGCCAATCTTCGCAATGCTGATAGCGGTGGGCAAGCTGAATTATTCCTTTTTGATCAACGACAAATTCTCCTGGCAACTGCCATGGGCTATCTACTAGGCCGCCATCTGTGCCGTGACGAGACTTTTGCAATTCTGCACCAGTCTCATAATCGATATGAAGGTACTCATCAGGTGCATCATAGACTATTTGAGAAGGTTTGCCTTCCAACAAGTCATAGGCCTCATAGACACTAAAGGTTGGGTCACATAAGACAGGGCAGGGTATGCCGTTTCTTTGACTATATTCTTTTGAGCGCTCAGGCTCCCCTTGACCAATCACGACGACCGAGGCGCCCAGCTTAATGTAGCCAGCGTATTCATTTTTCAGACTATTGGCACGATCAACTCCGCAACTACAACCATAATGCCTCCAGAACATAATTAAGGCTGGACCATTGCTCCAAAAATCACGCAAATGAACTGATTTTCCCGATGTGTCTTGCAATTCAAAATCAGGAGCCAAGTCCCCAACTTGAAGTGGCACTTTATTCCATCGAAGACGCGTTGGCCCTTTTTTCCAAAGGTCTAGCCATTCTTTTTCAGCGGCTTCGATTTGATTATCTACTATTGATTTCATATTTACCCCTTTTTAACTAGTTATGACACTTTTATTATAGCTCAAAAAAATTCATCTCATACCTCGTAGAACGAAAATTGGATTCTTTATCTAAACTATATCTAATCTTCATCTAACTTTATTTCCGCCTAATTAAAATTCTATTTTTCAAATAATTAACAGTAAAAAAAAGATTTATGGAAACTAAATTAGTCCTATGGATAACTGCATGTATGGCATTTATGCTCAGTTTTATGTACGTGACGGTAAGCTTTATTGCTAGGTTTGTACAATATTAAATTTAAGGATTTAAACAATGACACTTGCAAAATACAACACAAAAAATGGCTCTCCTAATCATAGGCGAAAATCTAAAAGAGCATTAGAAACAGAATTTAAAGAGCTTAGAAAAATGGAGTCAATGATGGACAACCATCTTAAAGACGCATACCTTGATAATCTTTCCTTTTTAAAAGACGGGCTAAGAGGAAATGAGATTATTTAAAAACTTGTTGACTGTTGTTGGCTATTTGTTCTTGACAGTTTTTATGTATGTCGCTGTTACAAATATTTAATTCGATTTATTTCTCATTAGAAATGATTTTATCGCAACGATTATCCCAATGATGAGAAGCAGATAGGTCAGGCTGGACATAATCCATTTGAAGGAGTTAATCCCCGATCCAGCCGAGACTAATGATTGGGTTATTGAGCCGGAAGTCACATAGCTTTGTATCATCAAAAGTTCAGAAAAGTTCTCGGACCAATCTGCAATCATTCCAAGTATTGGAATGCTTAAATAAATTTTCGTATTGAGCAGATACAAAATCCAAGAGCCATACATCAACGTATAAATCACAGCAAAAATGATATCCCAGACTTTGAGAAACTGGCTGTAGCAAAGGAGCTGCTCCTGATTTCTAGCAGCAAAGAAATCTTGAACTATCGACAAGGTGTAAGAAAAAGATAGGCCCAGAGAATTTGAGCCACTTTCAAGCCTAAAGCACCCAGATGCCGGATTTAACACCAGAGATGTATAGAGGATAAATGCTAGAGTAGACCCTAAGGCAAAATACAGGACAGATCTATTTTTTTGGTTGTCAGTTTTGATACTCATAGCTACCCATTTTAATGATTTTTAAATTGATAAATTAGTTTAAACTGAGCTAAATATACACTACCTTAAGCGATAGTTTTTTTTACTTTTTTTCATTAAATCAATGAGTTTGTCTTTATAAAAATAACTCCTAATCTTCATTTAGAATAAATCATCAAGATTTATAATTTCGGTATGAAAAAATTGATAATTCTTATCACTTTCTTAGGTTCGTGGTCAGTTTCACATGCTAAGAGTTTTGATGATTGGTCGAATGAAGATCTATGCAGATGGATAGATGCCGTTCAAGTCCCGGATCCGATTCTATTGGAAATTGAAGTCAGAGACTTGGTGTGTCTGAGTAATCCTGAAATCATCGAAGTCTCTGTTCAAGGGCCCTATGTCTCAGAACATGGAACAGTATTTCCTTCACCTTCATCTAATAACGCCTCTAATAAAAATTCAGGGAGTGATATTAGGGTTATTTTTAACTACAAGGTTAAATTGTAAAAAATATCGATGAGCGGACAAAGAAGATTCTTAAAGGTTTGGGCGAGAACAGTTGGTATGCCAATTGGTCTCAATGATGAAGATAAGCCTGAGTTTTTACCTATTGCACAAACAGATGTAAAAAAAGCCCTACTCTTCAGAACGTTTTGGATTGTTCTCCACGTGGTTACATGTGTTCTTATTATTGCTGGAAATGGTAGAGTGCTTTCTTGGTGGTAAAAGAATGAAAGCAATACTGCTAATTTTTTTGGCTTTCGCTCAATCAGCTATTCACGCTCAAGACAGCCTTGTATTTACTATTGAGCCAAAGATGGTAAAAGAATGGAAATATCAGAGTGATCAAGTGATGGGGGGTGTTTCTGAAGGGAATACTTCCTTGCTCCAAGATGGAGATATGTTTTATTTCAGGCTCACTGGTGATGTCAGCACAAAGAATAATGGAGGCTTTGTTCAATTTAGATCAAAAGTTTCATTATTCAATAAACCAGAGATGTTTCAATTAATCCATAAGGCTAATAAAGAGGGCAATGGCCTTGAAGGAGTTAAGCTTAATGTAAGGGGTAATGGCGAGACTTATCATGTCATGATTCGAACTTATTTCACTTGGTCTCCAAACGACTATTATTATCACACATTTGAAACAAGCCCTAATTGGCAGCAAGTTGACTTACCTTTTAATAAATTTAAAAGCTCAAAATATAGACAGAGAGGTTTAGAAGTAGATCAGATAAGAGACTTCGCTGTTGTTGCTTACGGCCGAGATTTCAAGTCTGATGTTTCTGTCTCTGAAATTAGTTTTTATTAACTATAAGTTAGGCAAAATCACTCGGCTAGCTCAAAGGAAATTATGAGATTTCTTTTTCTTTTCTTTGATCCAACGAACCCTTTTTCGCCAAAGCTTATAAGAGCTAGGCTTGAGGTTAGCCTGCATAATGCGTTTAACTTCTGGCTCTTTGATTCCGATCTCTCTTTCAATATCTGAGAAAGTGACATCATCGCTCCAAGCCATCTCAATGACCTCATTGACATTAATCATATTGCGTTATCTATGTTCATTAGTATTGGCCTTACATCTGGCGTATTGAGGGGAATAATTTTTCCATTGTACTTGGCACAAAGAGTCGGGCTATTTTGCTTGTTATCTCCAAAATTGACCTCGAGATCTACTAGGACTAATGTTGCATCTAATAACTCTAGTATTTTCATTGCTTCTCCTTATATGTTCGATTTCCTATTGCATTGTCTGGTTCAACATTAATCAGAGCAGAGTCTATTAAATCGCACTCCTGAAGAAAAATCTTATCATCATTTGTATGACTCAAAACATCAGGTGATGTTAGGAGTGCTTGATCCTTTAGTGGATAAGATGAACCATAGTGAATGTATTTTTCAATATCTTCAAAGGGACTAGTTGTTTGAATTAGATTTCTTTTAACAAGCTCTGAAGCCAGATAATGAAGTGAGGCCCAGGACATACCATCTGCCAACTCCCAAGTGTAATCAAATGTTCCTTTGATGTAACCAGTCTCTAATAAAGAGCTGAAAAGTTTAAAGGCAAACCCCTCTCCAAATGGACTCTCTGCGCTATTTCTAATTCTTGGCACTCTATCCTCTAAATAGTGATTTTTATATGCCCATTCATTAAACTTTATTGATGAGAGTCTATCACTAAAATCTGACGGTTGACCTCTTGTGGCCAATCTTTCAATGAGGACATATTCCTCTTTCTGTTTCAAATACCACTCCAGGTGTCCATAGTCATCATTGGAATATAGGTTGCTGTTGACTAGCAACTTGTTTCCTTGATAGTCTTGATACTCGACACTGTCAGTCTCAAACAGCCTCTCACTAAGACTGAAGTTTTCAAAGCCTGTTGTGCCTTGAACTGAAGGACTCAATCCAAGAAGCACAAAGAGCGCCTCCTCTATTCTTGTGGTTTGCGTTTGAGAGACTCTCCTCATATCAAAGCGCTCTTTCTCTAATTTTTTGAGTCTAAATTCCCACTTTTGATAGTATTTATCCCAGACCTTAAAAAATGCTGAGTAAGACTTATCAAGTTCATAGGATGCCCAAGTCCCACTTTGTTCGTTATCACTGTTACCTTCTACCGATGGAAGGGCTGTAATATTCTCATTATTGATTGAAACGCTTTTAGGGTTATAAAAGCAACGATAATCTGAGATCTCAATCCATCCATGTTGTGAATATATTTCTCTCCACTTTTCAAAAGAAATACTTTCATTTTTAATTTTTCCAAATGCTCTTCTATTTGATTTTTCTTTCCAGTAATCAACAATATTTTTAACAAGCCCAAGTTCATGCCTAAGCTCTTTTATTGTCTCTTGGGTGGGTGCGCGAGTGACGGTTAGTTTCATTTCCTCATGAAACTTTTTACGAGATAAATCAATCATTAGATAATATATAAAACAACACGCTAAATAAGCTATTCATTTAAAGAACACATAATTTACATTTAATATTACGAAAAACAGAATATATTTGGTGTTTTTTTTGTAAATAATTATTTTAAATGAAAAAACTAATACTTACTTTCCTTGCCTCTAACCTTATAAGTACTTCTTATGCTGGATATTTTGATAATTGGTCCAATAATGATCTTTGTGGATGGATGAATTCTTACTCTGTGCCTGAAAATATTCAAACAGAGGTGACTAACAGAGAATTACTATGTTATGGCGGAGTAGCGGTTGATAAATTACCAACACTCAAATCAAATAATAGCCAATATGGGACTAGCTTCCCTTCACCAGCCCCAGATATGATTGAGGAGCTTCATTCTATGCATAAACTCGGCCCTAAGTCAAAAATGGGGGGCTATTAGAATTAATATTTTGGTTTTTAGCTATTCTCCGAGTCTAAACGGTGGATACTCATCTGTTGTTAATAGAAGAGCAAATGCGCTCACTCTCAGAGTCCACCTTAAAAAACCTTCAACAAAGTTAAAGATACTTTTAGGATATTTTCCTGTAAATAAGATCGCTAATAATGCAAAGATTGTGGAGAGTACAACACCTATAAAGAGGAATATAAGGGCAATGATGTGAGGTATAACTAGTATCCATTTGACAAGTGGCATCCACCTCTTTAAATCATTTTTAACTTCAGGGTAAGGAACATCAATCCGAACTGACTGATCATGATCCGTTGATGGGTACTCATCCCTCATGAGTAGGACATAAGCTGCAATTCTGTAGGTAAATTTAGTGATACCGATGTGCCATTCAAACCACCACTTGGGATATTTTTCTTTAAAGAGTATCATCATTGCGATGGCAAAAGATAGGGCTTCAGCGTAGGTTGATATTAGGGCTAGAATGATGACAATGGGGATGACAAGAATCAATCTAAAGATTGCCGTTAGGCGATTAGAGGATTCTGAGTAGTCAATATTTAGCTTTACTGGGTATTCTTTCATATTTATGCCTGATTATTTAATAAACTCCAAATAGATAATATATCCTAATATTGTTAACCATATTAGGCCTACTTGATCACTATTCTTATTAGAGTTTCGTTCAAGTTTTTCTAGATTGTCATCAATACTATTTATTTGTTTTATGATCTGATTTTCATCATTTATCATTATCATTCCTCTTAAATGTTTCGTTAAATATTGCATCCACTCGTCTATTAAACTCATCTTGAGTATAGAGATCAATAAATAAGCCCTGAACATACTGCTTAAATTTTCGAGTTTTTTCTTGATGCCTTATGAGCTCTTCTTGAGTATCTTTTATTTTTGGATCCAGCGCTGATATTTCCATTACTTCCTCCTGATAAAAATTACTGATTTATAAAAAAAACCTTTTGTATCTCCATATCAAATGCAAGCGCAATCTTAAATGCTAGATCTAATGATGGCGTGTATTTATATTTTTCAATGGCAACGATAGTCTGTCGTGATACACCAACTGCTTCTGCTAGCTGCTGTTGAGTCATCTCATCATTATTGAACCTGAGCTTTCTCACTGCATTTTTAATTTGTATTTTTGTCTTGAGCATTTCTACCTGTAGAGGTAAATCTTTAATAGCAGACTCAAAATACTTGCTATAAACCCTGAAAAAGTAATAGCAATAAGGCCTGAAATGATTGTAAGATTAAACCAACCCAACAAGACAAGAGTAGCTACAATTGAAATTCCAAAAATTGCACTACTGACTTGAAGTGCATAGAGTTCAAAAATTTTATCTCTTTCATCATCAATATCTTCCTCGTATTGTCCTGTGATGATTGAAGACAGTATATTGAAGATGATATGAAGGACAATAATCAGAATAATACTGCCTCCAATTCCCTGGGCTAGAACTTTTGAAACAGCTTGAATAGTCATTAATGAGGCCTCGGTTAAATTAAGCCACATCCAAATCATCGCTAGTGATGCTCCAGTGATCTCAGCCAAAGTATTTCTAATTTTTATGTTCATTGATTTCAGTGAAGCATTCTTAAATGTAAAGTATACCATACATAATGTAATAACTATTTAACTTAATGTAAAAAAAAACATACATTATCTTTATTTTTTAAAAAAAATCAAGATATAGTTCAGGTTTACATATAATTCTTTTGATATGAAAGTAGTCCTATTTATTTCTCTTGCTATAACCTTTAATATTGCTATTGCCTCTCTCGAGTTTAGTGAGTTTAGTAATGATCAGATTTGTATGTTTAAAAAAGACCCGCCGATTTCCGAAGAGGTCTATCTTGAAATTAATGAAAGAGGGATTACCTGTAATGACGGCATTGTGATTATTAAGTCAGATATGTCAACTAATAAGTCTTCTGTTATTTCTCTCAGATTTAAAAGGTGGAATAAGGCGCTAAGAGGAAAGAGACCAGTCTATTCAACGAGCTCAGGAACCAATCTAAAAATCGATACTTTTGGCGATGAAAAATCAATAACAATCGATAGAGCCTTCTAAAGATCTCTATTCTTTTCGATTAGACTCAGCAGATAAATCTCAGTAAACTATTGTCATTATGGCAAGAGGTCAAAAATCATTTCAGCATTTAAATAAGTCACCAGTCAATGATGATGAAATCTATATGATGGTGATGCTCTACACTTATCAACATAAAAGCTTAGACTATTTGGCGCGTAAATTTAATATTAGCTCTTCGGTGGCAAAGGAAATTATAATTCGGAGTCGCTTTGGAGGCACCTGTGGTTAGCGCCTCCTTCGAAATAAAATTCTTTATCTAAAGAACTCATAATCTACATTTAATCTTCATTTCACATTATTAGAATATTAATAATGAAAATTAAAAATTTAATATTAGTTACCTTAACAATTCTTTCCTTAGGTATAAACGCTGACTTGAAGAGTGCTATTGCGTTGGATCAAGCCGGTGAGTATGAAAAAGCTGCTCAAGAGCTCTATAAGATAAGCCAACTAGCAACCAGAGGTCATCCTAGAGCGATGTATGAATTTGGCACCATGTATATGAAAGAGGGTATGTGGGTAGTTCAAAGTGATGAGGCTGGCTTTAATTGGTGGCTCAAATCCGCGAACCTAGGTTATGCACCTGCTCAGTTTTCGATTGGTGCCTCCTACATTGGTGGTATAGGTGTGAATAGAGACCTTGGTGAAGCAAAAAAATGGTTAGAAAAGGCCATGGACAGTACCTATGAAAAATATAGCAAGGTCGCTAGAGAGCTCTACACACTAAACGAATTAGATAAGATTTAAATTGACCTGTGCCAAAGAGAGATTGGTAAGAAAGACCTGCAGCAAGATTTCTCTCATCAAAGCTATTAAGACGCGTCGGCTTTGAAAATCTTGTTGTAACCTCTCAAATAAAGATTCTATACTAGATTTCCCTACAAGTATTTGTGGATTGTTGGGAGAAGCAATTCGACTAGTTAATAATGAAGAAAGTTTAAGTAGTTTTATTTAAAGTTAAGGTACATTTATGAGAATTAAATTAGATTTGACTAAGATTAATAGTAGGTTGCATTGGACAACACTTTATAGTGAAAAACTATTACTAGCAGTAATTGGATTGCTAACAATTTTTGCGGCTTGTTCAGATGTTTATGAAATGCTTATCAATATGAAAGTAGAACTAGGTGACTTATTCTTGCTTTTCATTTATGCAGAAATTGTAGGCATGGTAGGAGCGTTCTATATTAGTAATAGAATACCTGTTACTCTCCCTATCATCATTGCTATGACGGCCCTTTGTAGATTAATTGTATTACATTCAAAAGAGGCAGACCCATTAATGCTTGTTGCAGAAGCAGGCGCTATTGCAGTATTGGCAGGTGCGGCATATATTATGAGTTACAAAGAAAAACTCAGTTTAGAAAAAGATATGTTGCGTGGCAAAACCAAATGAGAAAGCATGTCTTTGTTGCTTTAAATAGGCTAACGGATCATTAAAAGAATTCCTTTAAATTAGGGGCTTTTTTAGAATCATGTAAAACTACTTAGGATTTATTTATCCTGCTTCTCTCACTGCAATACAAAACATTCTCCCAATCCTTTTCGCCTTTTCTTTCTCCATGTAAAGGTCTTCTTGCAAGTCTTGTTCTATTTCTTCAGATTTTAACTAACTCTTATTGAATTTTTAAAATTGAGTTAAATGGCAGGAATGTATTTCCACAAAAAAAGAAGAACATTTAATAATCGCTTTAGGAGAAAGTAATTTTTAAATTTATTCCTGCCATTGAAATTAGTATACTAAATTTATATACCATAATGAACTTAATTTTTTTTTAAGTTGTGAATCCTATTTTGACTTAGTAATTTCATCTATGGTATATTAAAATTTCATTCAATAATAAGGGGACACTATGAGTTTATCTTTGGTTTTTAGACTTCAAGCTGTTTTATTTACCTTTTTTGGAACTATGATGTTGCTTGCACCTGGCGCTTTAATGGGAAGCTTCAATGTTGAAGGTAGTGCTATTGCAGAGGACATTATGAGAGGTATGTCATTAATGGCTTTAGGTATGGCCTATATTAGTTGGCAAATGCCTAGCTGGGCTGGAGACAACATAAAGTCAGTTGGCATGTTTTTTGCCATACTGCATGCACTCTGGGTGCCTTTAACTTTATTTCAAATAAGTACGGGTGCATTTCCAGCTGGAGCTGCTAACATCATTGGCAATATAGCCCCTGATGTTGTTTTAGCTATTTTATTTTATTGGAAATCTCGATAAAATTTAAACAGTCAATAATAAAAAGGCCCTAACGATTTGGGCCTTTTTATTTGAAGCATTAAGGCTATTTATGTTTTGTTTCGTCTGCACCTTTCACTGCAATAGAGAACATTCTCCCAGTCCTTTCGCCATTTCTTTCTCCATGTAAAGGGCTTCTTACAGGTCTTGCAAATTTTTTCTTCTTTCATGCTGACTTTGTTGAGGCGATAAATTAGTTTTGCACTCAAAAAAAAGCCCTCAATAAAGAGGGCTTTAAATAGCTTTAAATCAAGAAGTTTTTTATGCTTCCGATTCTTTAACAGCAACATTCCAAATAATCAAACCAAACAAGATCTTGTTAACAAAATCTGCAAGGTTATAGACAATATTTAGAGTACCGTTATCTACAGAGCCCATCATATAGCCGAAAATGTATCCTAATGGATAGATTGCCCAGCCAACGAGCACGATTAGTCTCAGCGCATTGAAAGCTGCTTTCACACCAGCATTAGCTTCTGCGGCTTTACTAGCCTCTCCACCAAAGATTTCCCAGATGATAACAGCCCAACCAATCATACCAATAATGAATCCTAGGCTTGCTGACATAACGCCTGCCTCGCCAAGGTAACCACCAATGAGCATGACTAGGGTACCTATGAGTAGTCTCCAGAATGAACTTGAGGAAACTGCGGCACCTACAGCCTTGAGGATAATAAAGAATTCAATCATTAATAATGGCACTGTAATGAGCCAATCAATGTATCGGTAGACAATTGGAGACTGAGCCTCACCAGCGATGAGCGAAGCTACCCAGTAGTCTCTCATGTAGAGATAATGAACACCTGCAACTAGAGTCACTAGTCCAGCAACTGTCATTGAAAGTCTCCACTCTTTTTTTACTGCCATTCCTTCATAAAAAAAGAACACAGTTGCAGCAACCATTGCTACAGAGACAATCCAGAAAGATACGCCGACAAAATCGCCGTCTTGTAAAAAATGTTCCATGCAAAACTCCTTAACTTAAAAGATAAAAAATTAAATGTTACATGTAGCCCCTTTATCTACAATTGCGGATTATACCAACAAAAAACCAATATAAAAATACCCACAAAAAGTAAGGTTTTTATTGATGTTTATTCAATTCAAAAATATCTATTTTCATATGTAAAATCGATCTGAATAAGTAATTGATAATATTAAAAAATTTCACTTTGGAGTCGTAACTATGAAGCTAAAACTGATTTATTTTGACATGCCTTTCTGGCGTGCTGAGATTGCAAGACTATCTTTATTTATCTCAGATATTGAGTTCGAAGATTTTAGAATTACGAGCGAAGACAATATTTATCTAAAGGAAAATGGCATGCTAAGCGATGGAACCCTCATTCCATTTAGGCAATTACCCGTTCTAGTAATTGAGGGTGAAAGTATTGCTCAAACAGGAGCTATTTCTAGGATTTGTGGAAAGATATCTGGGATGTATCCAACAGATATTATTGAGGCTGGAAAGGTTGATCAAGTGATTGATACGGTAACTGACATTAATGTACTTATTAATCCTTCTATGCGAGAAAGTGATCCAGAACTTAAGAAACGAATGCGTGATGATCTGAGCAGTGATGCCTTGCCAAAATATTTTGGATATCTAGAAAGGATCCTTGAGGAAAATGATTCTGGCTGGTTTGTAGGGGATGAGATGACAGTTGCCGATATCGCAGTTTGGAGTTTGCTTGGATGGATTGCACAGGGCGTTCTTGATGGCATACCGCATGATCTGCCAAAGCCTTTTGAAAGGTTAACTAGGCTCTACAATGAAATGGGTAGAATGCCAAAGCTTCGGGAGTGGAAAAGACTGACCTATGCATATGATGAGTCCTCATCTGGTGAATATAACTACCATGTTCCTGATTCCATTTAGTGATCAATTTTATGTAGAGTGAAGCGAGTATTTTTCGAAGCCTATGTCGCCAGACCATCGCCATGCAGTAAAGACGAATGAGTTAGTGGTTATTGAGGTATGAAGAATGTTGGATGGATGGTAGATGTAGGCATTTGTTCCTTGAATTGTTGACTCACTCGATTCAGTTGCCCATGAAGCCTCTCCATTAAAAATGAAAAATGTTTCTTCAGCTGCATGCTGTCTCGGACCATAGACAATCTCTTTATTTTGAAGCCATAGACCGACACGAACAGTGTCATTGAAAAAAATACCATCAGGTCCAACCAGTTCAGCCATCGGCATCTGATTTGCCAAATCATCAGGTATTCTTCCTTCCCTTAAATCAGAACCAGTCCACTTAATATTCGAAGATGCTTTTGAAACCAGACTGTTTAAAAAGTGACCTTGTATGTTGAGACTAGACTCGACTTCATCTAAAAAAGGGTTTATAAATGTTTTAGGCTGTTTTATTTGATGACTAGCATCAATAAGTGCATCTGCAGCTTGCTTGCCGCCTTTACGGCCTTCCAAGTTAAAAATTTCTGATAGGGACAAATATAGCTGCTTTAATGGCTCCATTACAAACTAGGTAGTTATTTTTGAAAGATACTTCGTGAACTGCCACAGATTTTTTTCAATAGGATGGTAAGTCCCTTGAGGTACTCTTACAGATTGACTTCCTTTAAAGAGCCTTTCAACAAGTACTCTGTCTTCTTCATTTGCTGTATTCATGTAATCTATTTTCTCCTTAACCCATCTCTCATAATCTTCCTCAGCAATATCATTGAGTATTTCTTGAGGGACTGCCACCCCCCAGGTCGCATTAAACTCATCAACACCATTAGGCATTACTGAAACCCACCACAGATAATCTGGCATCAGGGTAACGAGATGATTTGGAAAGACACAGAAATCCACCATGGTTCGACGCCACTTACCTTTGAGGCTTGTGTTGAGTTGATGAGCTGCGCCTGACCCCTCTTCTAATTCTTGAGGCGCAAAGTGGTAGCAGTAATGATCACTATCTTCACCGCACTCATAATCTTTGATTTTTTTTTCATGACCCGCAAAAGTTTTAGGATGGGCAATAGGAACATGATAACTCTCAGTAAAGTTTTCAACTAGATTTTTCCAGTTTGCATGCCAGCACATGCTCTCCCTAATCAATGTTTTATAGCTAGCCATCTCGTATCGACCAACAATATTTTTTTTGAGTGCATCTAGCGACTCGGCTATACCCTTTTTTGGCTTCTTTGACAGAGATACGTAAATAAACCCCTCCCAGGTTTCAGTATGAAGTCTTTCTAAATTATGTTCACTCAAAATAAAGTTTGATTTCATGTCCATGAATGGGGCATGTTTTAATTGACCATCTATTCCATAAGTCCATGCATGATTTGGACATGTGAATGCAAAGGCGTGACCTGATTTTTCTTTTGACAGGCATGTAAACCTATGGGCACAGGCGTTAACAAAACTCATGATATCGCCAGAATCTTGACGAACACATAGCACAGGAGTTCCAGCAATCTCATGGGTCAGAAAGTCAGCCGGTAATGGAATCTCATCACAACGACCAATGCAAATCCATTCCTGATTAAAGATTCTATCCTGCTCATGATTATAGAAATGAATCGAGTGATTAATAGCAGGAGGAATTGGAGACGATTCTTCAAAAGATTCAGATGAGCATTCTTGAAGCCTTCTAAGAGACTCATTAAGAGACTCACTAGTGTGTGTATTTAGGACAGACTCTATCTTCATGAAAAAATTGTATCACGAAAGAAACCTCTGTCAATAAGACAGAAAATTAGTTTACTTTGATAAAGCTTTAACTATCCCAAACTGCAAATGACTTGCCTTGATTATTAAATTCATAACCAATAAATGCTTCATCACTGATGACCTCTCCGTCATGACCTGGTGAAATAGAGTAAACATCACCAGCTTTAATAGTCATTTCTGTTCCATCATCATGAGTCACTCTCATGCTGCCCTGGACACATGTCCCTAAATGACCAGCTTGACAGCTTTCACCCCCAACATGAGGCTTGATGCATTCAGACCATGTCCATCCAGGTTGCGCAGTTACTTTGACAGCTTTGATCGTTCCAAACTCAAGAATTTCTGCTCGAGTTTTATCTGGCGCTACAAGATCATCAGGTTTATCAAATGATTTCTTCACTAAGTTTGCCATTTTCTCTCCTTTAATGTTAATAAGTAGGTTAACTTTAACATATTAGAGGCAAAATGAAAAAATATTTGCTTTCACCATTATTTCTTTTTCTGGACTAACTTATTGAAGTGATTTGGAGTCATTTAGGTAAGGAAGTTTTTCTCTTACAAATTTGATTTGATCAGTATCAATCTGAGCTGAGATCAGTTTTTCGCTGATATTTGCGTTTGCAAAATCAATACCATCTGGACCAATAATTTTGCTTTCACCCATAAAGCTAATGCCATTTAAATACCCCGTTGAGTTGGCGTAAGCCACAAAAATTCCATTCTCAAATGCCCTCGTTCTGCAATTATGAAGAGCTGCTGCTGGCCAATTTGACGACTGTCCAGTTGGGGCTATAATTAATTCAACACCCTCTAGAGCCAACTCTCTAATGAGTTCGGGAAATTCCAGTTCATAACAAATAACGATGGCTGATTTGACCCCCTTTATTGAAACGATTGAGTTCTCTTTACCAGGAGTAAATATTTTCGACTCATTAGCAGTTGGTGGCAGGAGTTTTTTTCGATGATTAGCAAGTGATAGACCCTTGCTATCAAAAAGCTGAGCAGAGTTATAAAGTTGATTATTAGATATTTCAGGGTATCCATAAATAATCGCGGTAGAAGATTTCTGAGCGAGAGCGCTTATTTTTTTAGCGTATTCGCCATCATGATTCTCACTAAATTTATTGATATTATCAAGGTTTCCATATCCTGAAATAAAGAGCTCAGGACAGACAACTAGGTCTAATTTATCATCCTTATTTAAATGGCTCTCAAGTCTATTTATTTTTTCGAAGGGATCTTCATCCTGCATTTCATATTGGAAAATACCGATATTAATTTTCATTTTTATTCCTACCGTTACGAATTTTTTTGATCCATTTGTAAGGTCTAAATACAATCCAGTATAACCATACTGGGGCGCCAATAATATAAAAGATATGCCAGTAGACATTTAAGAAATCAAACCATCCGAGGATGATTTGATTATTTAGCTTTGAATAGGTCGTTGCTATAAAAAATGAAAATAAAAGCCATCCAAAACTCAAATAAAGGTTGAATCTTGTTTTTAATGAGAACTTTAACATATCAAATAAATATACTTTATAAGACTCAACATAACTATAATTTACCTTCTAAATTTATAGGAACTATCGATGATTAAAACAGTTCAAATTTCTGAAAAAGAAGCCTGGGATTTGGC
>Ga0233399_1000316_pt1 | contig 20212 bp, 33 predicted proteins | sample 43DmetaG_FD_182698 | JGI IMG/M metagenome (GOLD analysis project Ga0233399, IMG submission 182698) | Seawater microbial communities from Monterey Bay, California, United States - 43D | ecosystem: Environmental > Aquatic > Marine > Coastal | place: USA: California | collected 2016-11-08 | reverse complement strand
ACTTCTTCCATGTTACATTAAGTCTTCGGTTGGTTGTGGGAAAGTTACATCAAGAGTTACAGTCGATTCCTCAAGCTCGTCCAGATCGTATCCAGTTACGTCCAATGCCCAGAGGCCGTCAATGGTTTCCTTCGGGGAGGACACGTAGCGTGAGCCTTGCCCCTTAGTGTGGTAGGCCAAGCCCTGTGCAATCCCCTCCTGCTCGGAGCGATCCCATGCGTCTTGTTCGGTTGGGTATAGTAGGTAACTCATTATGGGTAGATGTTATAGTGAGCGTTAATGTTGTCCTCGATGGCTGCACGGTTGGCCGACTGGTCGGAGTTGTAGATGATGATTTCCTTGATTGAACCCTCTAATCCTGCACTTCCAGCAGGAATATTGCCAATGTTCAGTACTCCTCCACCGTCCTCGCTGTTCATACTGGTAGAAAAAGTATTAACAAGCGAACCATCCAAGTGAAACTTTGACGAACCATTTGAAAGGTCGAAGGAAAGTAAATGCACTTGATTTTGCGTCAAAGAGGAAAGTCCGTCTTGAACGGCATCGTTTACGCCTCTGTCATCCAGCCATCCAGCAATGTTTCCAGTTCGGTTAAATGTATTCTCTTCTACAGCAAAACCGCCATTGTCATTGAAAGCGTTATAAAACACATTGCCTACATACCATCTTCTTCCGCTAAAGTTTTTATTTTTTGCAACCACCGCCGCATAAAGCACATCATCCGTATTAAGTATGTGTGAGCCAAATAACCCGTCATTAACCCCATCAAAATCAAGCCCATCAGCAACAAGACTTCCACCATCAACAATCTTCGGCTGCTCTGTCGTCGTCGGCTGCGCAGCATGATTGCCGTTGCCGCTCTGGTCATACCATGTGGCGACAAAGCCGTCCCCAACTCCGCAGAAAGATTCCAGTGTCCCATTGCTCACTTGCGCAGCCGTGAAGTCCTGTTCAAAATTATCCGAGCTGCGACGCACACGAACAACGGAAGACGCAACCTTTGATAGTCGGCGTAGGCTGTAAGCAGCCGATGCGCCAGCATAACTATCAAGTATGCCTTTAAACCTAAAAAACTTAGTGTTTAAAGAACCCTTTAGGCTAAGGAACATATTAGTATTTGTGGAGTGCTACTAGGCCTGCGGAAAGTGTTACTGATGTAAACTTACCATAGATTACTACCCCTGCTGAGAAGCTTGTCTGGAGCTTGGCAATGTTACCAATGGACTCACCAGCAACTGCGCTGATGGTTGCGTCCTGTAGGACTTGTATAGCACCAAAGTTACCAGCAGTTGCGCCAGCAGCAGCATCAATAATAATCGACCCAACGGACGAGAACTCTAAAGCATTATTTCGTGATTTTGACATAATTTTATTTTACCTTGCTTGTCTATTAATATAAGTTGAGAAACGCTTGAGGGCAGTGTTTCCGTTTGATTGTTTATCAATTTTAAATAATTCCCTTTGAAGCATTAAATCTGCTTTTTGGGAAGCAAACACTGATTGCTCGATTTGACCATCGCCTGTATAAAAATCAGACAAAGCTGTGTAAATAATATAATCTACAAACTCACTTGGAATGTCCGTGCTATCTGGTGTATAGTTTGTGCTCAGTGCTTTCTTGTATGTAACATAAGCAACATTTGATTCGCCAGTAGATGGATTCAGAATGTGAGCACCATTTGAATCTACATAAAAATCAAACTCCAATGCTGAGTTTTGCAGCATTGGCTGTGTTCTATGTATTCTCAAAAACTGCCCAATTTCCTCTTTGCCTCCTTCAACATATGGAATGGTTTGCGCTGGTGAGCTAGAAATTGTCCTACTTTCACCAACCACTAAGTAGCGTGGCCACGCATCCGATTCATCGTATGCTCTTGTAACTGCTCGATTTGTTGAGCTTTGTAAGAAAAACTCATCGGCAGAGGTTAAGCTTTCCAGGCCAGCGATTGCTTGGAAAGCATTTTTAACCTCAAGGAATGTAGAGTTTGATGGCATTATTGGACGTTATTATTTAGCAATGTCTCTGGCTTGTTTACGGGAGACCCACCTGCCTGAATGTTATGACGACGGAATTGCGTCTGTGGGCGATATTGCAAAACGTCATGCCTAAACTGACGACTTTGATTCCGAACTTTATCAATTTCAGAAATAAGAATAAGTTCCGAATTTTGATCTTCTACTTGAGCTTTTTCGGTTTGACCATCACCACGAAGGAAATCTGCATAAGCACCAAATGCGCAATACTCAAAAAACTGATAAGGAATATTTGGATTGTCACCCGACTCGTCACCGAAACTACCGCTAATATAAGAACCACCGTCAGAAATAACTGCACTAAGGTCTTTGCGATATGTGACAAAAACATCTACAGAATCTAAGACAGTTGGGTTAATAATTTTTACGGAAGGATAACCCCCAGCATTCAAGGCAGACACATATGTGTATTCTTCTGGATAGCGAGTATCAGTTGGGTCTGTCTTGTGAATACGGAAAACAACATTGGAGTCATTTGCTAAGTCCTTACCTGTTCCGTATGTTTGAATCGTATTATCATCTGCCGTTAGTAGTGATACGGACTCACCAATTACAGTAAAGTCAGGCCAGGGATAACGTTCAAAAGCTGTGCGAATGCGACGATTTACTGCTTGACGTAAAAATGCGGCATCAGTTGTTTCAAGGGCAGATAATCCAGCAATGGATTTAAAACGCTCTTCCAGGTTTTGATATGTAATAGTTGGATAGTTAGCCATATTGTTATAGTTAAATTAAAGTTTATTGGGTGCCAATTCAGGCATCTTCTTTTGGAAGTATTTAATAAATTCCTTGCTGTGAACTTCCTTGTGTCCGTATTTCTGTGTCAAACGGAAGAAGTCACGAGCTGGCATACTGGCCACTGGGCGGCCAAGGGTGGGGTGTTCTTTACCCCGAAATTGTTTAGCTTCTTTCGAAACTGCTTTGATTCGATCCTTCTCCTGCTCCCGTTCCATCTTGAAGCCAGTTTGGATCTCTTTCATGAATGCTCGGTCAATCTCTCCGTCCGAGTATCGTGGTAGCTTTGTAATAATTTCCATAAAAGAAAGGTTGGGGAGGAGCCACACCGGGCGACTCCCCCCAACCAGATCAATTAACTCAGGTTACGTCTTGGATGAGACCGTGCGCTTGTGGGTGATAAACACCAAGCGTAAGGGCGCAGTCAACATAACCGCGCTCACCACCACCTTGGTTGGGCAGACGAGTGCTACCAAGGGCGATGAGTTCGTGGATGCCAGCATACTCAGGGTTGATAAGGTAACCGCTAGAGTTGCTTGATGGACTTCCGAAGTTAGGCATGCAAGATGGGTTACCGTTCACGATGGAAACCATTCCGTGATCGGACTCATACATGTCTACGCGAAGGGTGATTTGACCCGAACCGCCATCGTAGTTTACGTTACGAACGCTGTTGTCGCTGGAACCAGAGGTGCGAGCGAAGTCAGCAATTACGCGACGAAGACCAGTGTCAGCAACCAGCATGAGGTCATTGGTAGAACCAGTTTGCTCAAAGATGCTTGTGATGATGTCGTTGAGGGCTTCTTCACCGAACTCAGTTGCAGCAGCTTCAGCAGCCGTGTAGATGCTTGCAGCAGGAGTGCGGAAACCAGCAGGGACATCCGAAGGACCATTAGAGTCAAGCCAGTCGCCAAGACCACGCAGAGCGTAGGCAGTGGACGAACCATCTTCTACTGCACGATCATTGGCAGAAGCAAGGGTTGCTTCGATGTCGCGCTTGAGTTCACGGATGCTCTTAGCTTCGGCTTGTGCAATCTTGGCAGGGCCAACACTGTCAACAGCTTCTTGCAGGTCAGAAACCTGGAAGTCGCGACGGAACTTTTGAACGTAGTTGCCCAAACGAGCACGACCAGCGAACTTGTCAGTGAATGTGCCGACGTCAGCACCTTCGCGGATACCTGCAGTTTCAGGATCAGCAAGGCTGTCAACAGTCCACTCAACGAAAGTTGCGTTGGCTTTTTGCTTGTTAAGCGAGGAAAGGATCGGAGTTTCTTCAGGAGCGAGGATGGACAAAACATCTGTCAAGTCCTCACGATTGGAAACGCCCGAACCCGGATTAGTGGTATCATATGTATTTGAGAATGCCATTGTATTATTGGGTTATCGATTTTGCATTTGTAAGGTTCTGAGAGTTACGAAATCACTCTTGTTGCCTGATGCGCTGAATCGTTGCCTGATGTCTTTTAACTTCTTGACCTGTGGACTAGCCTTACGCTCGGCTTGTGCTCCAGCACCCGTAGGTTGCTTGGGAGGATTAAGACGTGCGCTCTTGGCTGGCTCTTTGATTTCTCTACGACCATAGATACTGTTAGCAGCGTGAGCCATAATGTAAGGGAGTTGTGCCGACAAGTCTGGCGGCAGGGCTTCTTCTAGCTTAGAGAAGCGTGGGTCTCCTATCATGGCCTCGTATTGCTTACGAGTGTCATTGTCTTCACCTTGCATCCAGTTAAGTTCCTCAGTTGCTTTTGCAGTAAAAGCTTCTTTGAGTTGCTTGCCTTGTTGCTTGGATTGAAGGGTCTTGAGTTGTGCAGGGAGGAACTTGTCGCGGCTCTTACGTGCATTGAGCAAGCTCTTACGCACATCTGCCTTGGTCATTTCCTGACCTTCCACTTCCGTGACGACATCTTCTGGGCCATACCCGTCAGCATTAAACAAGACATCTTCAGCCCATTCAATGATACCATTTACTTCGTCCGCTTTGGCTTGAATACCTTCCAAGGAATCAATGTTTCCATATGGATTATTCTTTACCTCCTGCGTCCCTTTCAGTGGGTCATTGTCGGCTTCTGCTAGGCTGGCTCGTAGTTTGGCTAACTCCTCTTCAGCAGCTTTACGCTGTGCAGTGAGTTTACCAAAGCGTTCGACAGCTTTGCTTCCTAGTTTTTTGCCTAGTTCGCGTAAGTCCGCTTCGGACATTTCGTCAAGGTCAATCTGTGAAAGAACATCTTCGGAGGATTCTGATTCTTCTGCCTCTTCCGTAGAACTCTCATCTACGTCTTCAACAACTTCTTCAACTTCTTCCTCTGATTCAACTGATGGTTCTTCGGGGGAGACTTCCTCCAAGGAAACTTCCTCTGGGGCTGCCTCTGGAGAAGAACCACCTAAGCGTCGAGCGGCTAACTCGGACACTGATATATTTGCTGCCACCGAACTTGGTTCCGACTCGGCGTTATCGGTTGAGTGATTATCTGTCATGTTATTTGTCCATCCGTATACGCTGGATGATTGCGATAAATTTATAATAACACGCTACACAAGAGCTTCTTGGTGGCGCATACGTAATGCTTCCCAATTCACCATCTTGAGGATGTCGTCATAAGCTACGATGCGTCCAGCAAGCTGTTGTATATGCTCTGTGCTAGCGGCTCCTATATCACTGATTGCTTCTTCTCGTGCAGCCTCGATGGACTGAATGAAGCGTGCGAATGTCTCGTGATTGCTAAGGGCTTTAATGTCGTCTTCCATGTCTTACTGCTGTATGTTTTGAGTTTGAACTTCGCCCATCTGTGCGGGGGCTGTGCCTACACGACCAATCTGTGCGTTCTGTGCTTGCTGCAGCTGGAACGTGTATTGGCCTGCATACTTCTGTAGACGTCCAGCAAAGGCTTCATCACCCTGTGCGCGTTGTGCTACGTCTGGCTGGCTAGCGTATTGCTGTATAACCTGTAGGGCTACCTGAGCACCATTAGGACGTGCTGGCATTTCAATACCTGCAAAGATTTTAGCTAGGTCGTCCGTTACTTGCTTGACCACTTGCTCTTGAGCTTGGTCTCCAGGCTGCATAACTGCGTCCGCAAGAACAGGATCAATGCTAGCAGCAGCGATTTCGAGGAGGCGGTCAATGCTAATGCGACCGTTCCTGTCCAACTGCGTAAGCGAGACAAGCTGGTTAAGCTTCTTTTCTTGAGACTCTGGATCAGTGTTGAGAACGTCATAGCTAATTAGGATGTCAAAGTTTTCGTCTGGGTTGCCCTTATCAAACTGCTGTGGGTCGGGGCTTCCTGTGACACGGAAGAAAATACTGTCTGGCCCAAAACGCTGGAAGCACCGATAAGCCAAACGTAGAACCTCAGCACAATGCTCAAGGAACTTGTCTACGAGGAACTGCCTGCGTAGTTGGCTCATCGGGTCGTCCATGTCCAAACCAACCATTGCATCAGCCTGACGCTCCATGGTTTGCTCCATCTCAACAGAGCCACCGTTGTAGGCAGGGGTTGGGCCAAACTCAAACTCGCCTTTACGACGATAAGGAATCATCCGACCAGGACCCCAGTCCTTGGGGCTATTGCCCACTGGGTGCATAATCGGAGGAAGGGTGGCAATGCTGTTACGATCAATGCGTGAATCACGCTCAATCTTAACTTGGTGCTGTATGCCACGGAGAATGTCTGGGATGGTCTGTGCGTCATAGAGACGCTTAGAGTCCTCGGATAGCTTGGTAACAACTACGGGGTAGTCTTCGTAGCCGTTCATCAACTCAAACTTTGCGTAGGATGGAATGCCCAAACCATCATCTCCGTCAAAGTCTTTGTGTATTACGGTCTCGTAGATGCCCTCAGAGCCGTCCTCTGGGTCAATGAGGCGTTGGTATACATGGACTAGCTCAATAAGCTCATTGGCCTCGTAAGCGTTGTCTGTGAGGCTTGTAGAGCGACGACCTTCCTGCTCACGCTCAATGCTATCAATGTTTACTCCGCGATACTTATCGATGACGTGGTCAACAAAGTCAGAGTCCCAGCCATCAGTTACAACCTTGTTCTCTAGCTCCTGCGCTGTATAGTAGGTTCTCCAGAAGCAGTAAGGCGCACGCTGTGGGTCTGTGACATACGGAGGGAACATGAAGTCCCCATCAGGAGCTAAGGTCTTAACCTCGGGGGCATCCACTTGACGGCGGACAACAGGTAGTTCTGCTGCACCACTTTTCCGTAATTCTTTGATTGCACGCTTGGCCTTCTTGGTTGTAACGCCGTCAAATGTAGCCCGAAGTAGTTCAACTAGCTCATCATCATTCTCGCCATTCAAGACCATCTCCGCAAGTTCTGGAGACATCTGAGCAATCTGATTCAAGTCTAGTTTTTGCAGGAAGCGACGATCTTCTCTGTGCCAGCCTACGTATGTAATAAGGATGCCGCGCTCTAGGAAGTAGTTAGCCCCTAGCTCCATCTCGCGAGCAAAGCGTGGAATGTAGCCCGACGAGACCATCCACTTCATAAAGTTAGAAACCACCTTAGAGCGAGCCATGTCGCCTGCCTCTACTGGGAAGGCTCGGACGTTGGCACGCTTCATCGAGGAGATGAACAAAGAAACAAGCTTGGTTACACGTTCATCAATGACATGACTCTCCATGTCGGCTGCCCCTTCCCATGGGAATGCGTCTGCGCCATGCTTGCGCAGGTCACGGCTTTTCCCTGGCCACCAGTTACGGCGGTCGTCGTAGGACGTGCGACATAGATCAAAGTAAGCCTCTAGCTCTACAACTGTTTGGTCGTAGGCATATCGTAAAGACTTGACGTTGGGTTCCTTGCTTACGTAGGTAAGCTCCTCAAAGTTAGAATCGTCGGGCATATTAAATATTTAGTGTAACATATAATGCAACTATCGCTTTACCCATGTGTATGTTTTATTGTCTGCGGCCTCATTTTCCGAAAAGTATATCACCTTGTTCAATAGTTTTCCGATCAGGCGCTTATTGATTTTTACAGGAACTTTGCAACCCCTGTCTCGGTGATGAACCATAACGTAATGCTTGTTCGGACACTCAGATAAAACCTTGCCACGATAAATCTTACCGCAGTCTTCAAGCGGCATAGCTATCATATCATCCAGCAGGTCTTGACCTCGTTCATCTACCCATGTGTTACGACCTCGACCAGACAGCATATCCTCCTCGAAGTTGTTGACGGCTAACTCATAAAGCTCCTCAAATGATTTGCCGTAGTCCTCAGCCAGTTGTGTTAGTTTTCTCTTTGCCATGTTAATAACCTCCCTTATTTCTCATCGTTGTTTGAAAGCTAGCGTCAGACACGAAGTCTGGGCCATATCCATCATTGTGTGTTGCTAAATATCTGATTACGTCCACGAAGTCCTTCAGTGGTTCGTCTGCCTTCCCCTTATGCCCCCAGTTGACTAGGGAGTGGATCAGGTTCCCGCAGGAGCTATGGATGTTTAGGATTGGTCGGTTAGCCTCGTCCACGGGCAGGTTCTTGTTATACTTCATCCATGCGTCTAGGGCACTGATGCCTGTGTCAATGTCGGTGCCATTGGAGGGGACGAAGAACATCCCCTTGTCTGCGAAGCTTTCAAACAGGTCAGCATTGTCCTCATTCTCTCTGGCAAAGTATCTGGAGTCTCCTATACGCTCAAAGACCTGAACCCCCATCTCCTTCTCAATCATTGTAAACTCGTCCACGTAGGACTGTATGTCGTAGCCTAGCTTCTTAGACGCAGGGCCAAACTTCCACTTCGGATCTCCGAACACTGCCCACTCTCCGTAGCTGTCACGGTCTGGCCACTCCCTTAGTATGGTTACATACCCCTTCTTATCCACAGCAGCCCAGATGGCTACATAGTTCCTAGCTCCAGCAGGGTCAACCACTTGGTAGACCGTATGCGTCTCCTTGGTAATGGTGGGGAGTTTATCAATGCAATGCACAGATGTGCTAAAGTCTGGGAACAATGTATTCATTGACTTCACTGGTATGCCGTAGGCACGAGTCATAATAACTTCCCTAGAGTCGTTCTTCAGTTCCTTCGCTATCCGTTCATATCCACCGAATGGGTTTAGGATAGAGTGGAAATAGATGATGCCAGCCTCTTTGTTTGGACTGTATTGAACAAATGGAACTTCTTCCCCTCCTAGTAGCTCTGCATTCCTAGTCTCCATCGTCTCTGCGTTCTTCAGGAACTCTGCTACGAATGGTGTGTAACCATCAATGGGAGTGAAGGTCAGCAGCATCTTAGAGTTACGTGTGGCTAGACGGAAGCGGAACGTCTCCACCAAATCCCCATCCTCCAGATACTCGTCCAACCATACACCTATGTTCACCCAGTTTGGTGTTAGAGAACCAGTCTCATAACCTTCAAACTTAGTTCGGTTACTAATGAACTGAGAGTAGGTGTGGAAGTATATCGCAGAACCATTAGGCAGGATCAATGAGTCACCAGTAAATCCATTCTTAGCCGTATAGTTCAAATACTCAACCTGCCCCTTCTGCTTCTGCTTAAACTCTGGTGGTAGGTAGCGGAAGATGGCTTTCTGCTGAATACGCACAGAGGCATCATGGTCTTGGGCAAAGCATACAATCTCAGCGTTCGGATTAGCTATGGCAGCCTTGACCACACTCCTAGCCCCATACTCAGTCTTAGACGATCTGTTACCACCACTAGCAAACAACGTGTCATACTTAGCTAGTAGTTCGTCAGCCTTCTCCCAGTGTGGCAAAGGAAAGCCATGATTCAATGGGTCAGTATTGGACAGGGATATAGCATCCTCTCTAGCCTTCCATACATCATGGACAGCCTGCGCCCCCTTCTCCGCTAGCAGCTTCTGTAGCTGCCCTCTGGTTGGAACCTTGAGGATTGGGTGGTGCGACCAGTTAGCCATTATATAATAATCCTTGCCTTACAGATTTCGTAGTAGTCTGGGTCTAGCTCTATGCCAACAAAGCTAAATCCTTCGCGCACAGCAGCCTTGCCAGTAGAACCTGACCCCATATAAGGGTCTAGGACAACGCCACCTGTAGGGGTGATGAGGCGGCATAGGTAGGACATTAGAGCTGTTGGTTTGACGGTGGCATGATTGTTGCCTTTCTCTAGCTCGTCACAGCCCTCGTTGCGATCCTTCTTGCTTGCCTTGGGCGTGTAGAAGAAGCGGGCTGCGGAGCCGCTGTCGTTGAAGCCTACATCCCTACTTCCTTCTTTGATTGCAACGGGGAAAAGTCCCTTTGAAGCATTGCCGTTTCTCCTTACTGCTGTTCCGCTTTTCCCCGTCTCAGGAAACAGCTCCAGCACCTCCTGCTCGCCCGAGTGGATTAGGTTGGCTGGGAAGCGACCTTGGGTTTGGGTTTGTGAATTGTCTGCTGAATCAGGAATATCGGTTCTGCCCTCAGACTCTCGCCATGTCTTCATCTTTGTTCTGGTCTGAGTAATCGTCTCCGTCCCCACCCGACACCCATCAATATTGATCCCGCCAGTCCCCCACTTCAGCACGTTCTCTGCCACCGTCTTTTCTGAGAGGGGCTTGCGGCATAAGGTGAAGAACTCACACGCTGGCTTGAGAGCCGTGCCCCATCCGTCCCACTGCTGGGCGGCTTTGGTGGCTGGGGCAGTGACGGGATCATGGCTATTCGTCTTTCCCGCATTTCTATCCATCGGATTTGCTGCTGTCGTCCTGCCACCGCCACTTTTCTTCCACTCAACCACCTCACGCTCTGCCCCCGCCGCCTTGTCAATAGCCTTGCTGATATTCAGCGACTTAGGGAATCCTGAGCCGTAAATCCAAGACACCACGTCACGAATCTCAAAACCTGCATCCTCGATATTAACCACCATCCGATGCTGCGTCCGTGTCCCGCAGGCAATCAAGGCATGACCTCCAGGCTTCAGCACTCGCATAGCTTCCTTCCAGACCTCCACGCTAGGCACATCGTAATCCCATTTCTTAGCCATGAAACTAATGCCGTAGGGTGGATCAGAGACAATAGAATCTACGCTGTTACTTGGCATCTCGCGCAGCACATTTAGGCAGTCCTCGTTGAATACTTTAACGCATACGTTATTGAATTCTATGTCTTCACTTTTAATCATATGTCCATTGCCTCGTCAATCATCTCCCTGCTGTCGTGCACCCACCCCAAATCAAATTCTTTGATTAAGCAATTTTTAAGCAGCCAGTCTAGCCGGGCCTTATCTTTGCGTAGCTCTGTGGCTATCTCATTATTAAAATATACTGGAGCATCATTGGGATTTGACCACCACGTAAGGCATTCTAGTGTTTCGTCTCTAAGACGGACTGGAACCTCCTTATCTTGTTTCTTGACTTCATTGGTTTTCATACGTCCATAACTCCCTCTACGTCTGCCTCTGGCAATGAGTTAATCAAATCCTGTGCTTCCTCTGGTGTCGTTATATGGCGAACCTCAATCTTCTGCACATTGTTACCAGTGACGTTGCTGAACGTCCTGTAAAGCTTCTCCTGAGCCAAGGCAAGGTTGGTTAGGTCTTTGGTCTCGGCGGAATCAATCTTCGCTTGTGCGGCCTCTGAGCCGTCTAGAAACGTGGCTGCAATCTTATCCCCAATCAAGCTAATGTCCTCAATCGTATTGGCTAGGCTCATGGCACGCTCCCGCATAAACAACTTACACTCCTCGGAGGTTTTAACCAAACCATTGATCCTACGTGCAGCATCATTGTGCAGGTTGAACTTCTCCCTAACCTCAAACACCCCAGCCCCATGTAGAAACATAGTTGCAGCATTCAGCCACCTCTCTGGGTCTTTGTTTACAATGGCATGGGGAGCCATACGTTCCTGCTCCTCAAGCAATAGCTTGCCTAGAGCATTGTGCATTAAAGCTAATTGTTCTTTATTATCACTCATAGAACTTCCTGATAATCATCATCGTCGTCTTCTGGCCAGTCCAGCCAGTCGTCACCACCACAACCGCTCTCCATATCCTCGACAGCAGCCACAAACAAAGCCTTCCCTACAAACCGATCCCTGTAGTCATAGAATAACTCACCATCCTCACCCACAACACAGAAGGCAAAGTTACCAAAGAACTCCCCCAAAATGTCCCTAGCCTTATCAATAGCCTCCAGTTCTTGTTCGTCCATCCACAGACACAAGCATATTTTTAGAAACTTGTCAACCCCCTGATCCCAAAGTAGCTACAGATCAATTCCCTATTAGCCACCATCCAATCATTCAAATCACTATATGTCCCCCACTCAGCCCTCTTCGTAAGCATATCCTCAATCACACTAGGACTTATATGACCATACGCACTATACGCTAAAGCCAAATACTCAACAGCCTCCTTCAACGTAGGGGTTACAGCCCCCTTCCCCTCCACATACTCCACGTTCTTAGGCTTAGGGAAATGCCCCCGCTTATCAACCTCAACCCTGAAAGGACGCTCATGCGGGCTAGAAGACAATGAATACTCCATCCTCCTGTTCTTAACCCTCCTACCATACAAATACCCCCTAACCTCCAGTTCCTTCATGTGCTTCAACGCCGTAGGCTTACTCATTCCCAAAGCCCTCCCTATACGCTCAGCACTAAAGTCCCAACCATGTGGCCTAGACCTCATATACGCCCATACCCCCTTAGCAGCAGCACACAACTCAGAATCCTCCCATATAGGCATAGACTCCTCCCAGTCCCACTCATTGTTATACTTCCACTCAACTCCTCCGTCTAATAATGATTTCATAGAAACTTGTTTAGACTAAACCATACAAATGTCAAGCCCAGAGTAAAGATTCTTTACCCGTAATATATACATATATTATCCCTACAAAAAGGCCAATACAGACATATTTTTTTAGAGGGGGGTTTTATATATATATACCCAGACAGCCTGCTGCTTGGCGACCCCCTCCCCCCACGGTGCTCAAGTGTTCACTAGTGTGTGTTTGTTCACTACTAGGTTTACCCCCAGAGTAAAGAATCTTTACCCGTAATATATATATAATAAACCCTACCGGGTTGCACGTTTAGGGGATCAGTCTAGGGATACTTTGCGCGAATAGCTTTTCTTTTTCTTTTTCGTGGGATATATTCTGGTGACGTATTCTTTAGACGTATTCTTTAGACGTATTCTTTAGGCCTTATATATAAAAGTAACTTGACGTTAAATAAGGCCATTGAAAAAAAATCAAAAAAACTCAAAAAAAGTATTGACGCGTTCAAACAAAGCCTTTTCTATCTGTCTTATCAAAGGCCTTCTTGCCTAAGAATAAAACCAAAAAACAAACTTATGAAAACCTACAGAATTGAAACAATAACAAACTCAAAAGCATTTGCTGATTTTTGCGATTGGTATGACGCCAACAGCGCAGAAGAGGCAATAGCTGAGTATAAAGAAGATTGCCATCGGTATGGCGTAAATTTAGAAAAAGCTTCTTTTGCGATCCGGGAAGCAAGTGGAGAAGAAGTGGCAATTTTTGCATAAGACATAAACCTAAAAACAGAAAGAGAACAAATGAGAACCTTAGATACCACAGTCGGACACGTTACCACGAAAGAAAAAGCAACAGCACTGGCCAATCAATGGCGAAACCCTTCCATTGGCTACCATACGCAAGTTATACGCAAGGGCAATGGCTATATTTGCCGCCTAGTAGTAAACTCTTAAACCCTAAGCGGCCTAGTGCCGCGCTTAAACTAGCCGCAAATCAGCGACGGTCCAAAGCCCGTGTAAATAGTGATGGAGCATAAATGAAAACAAAATAAAACCTTATGATAGACTTAACCTATAAAATAGACGGGCTTTTCGCTACGTTTTACGTCAACAGCAACGATGGCCTTAGCCCATATAAGACAATAGTTGAAACTATGGGGAGCGGGACAATAAATCTAAGTCAATTAGATAGCACGCTCTATCAGTTGAAACAAGCGGGCTATAAGACAAGGCGCATTCCAAATAAAAAGACAGGGCTTATTGCTTCACCTAAGGCGGCGCGGCTTCGTGAACTTAATGCTTAAACCTAAAAACAGAAAGAAAACATCGTGAAGGAGTATGTAATATGGGGAAAGGCCCCTAACTCAAAAATTGAAAATTTACTTGTCAGTGAAAAGGCGGGTATCAATAGCCAAGCTCAAGCTGAAAGCGTTGTGCGCTCATTAGAGAGCAAACACGGTTGCAGTGACTGTAGAATACAAGTAATTGATTTAAGCGTGCCCTTTACGTGGGATGCTGGCTCAATGGTAAACGTCTAAAACAGAAGGGAAACCTATGGAAAACATTATAAAATTCGCAATTCTCTTAATTTTTAGCTTGCCAAGCTTGGCGGCGGCCTTCTTTATCGCATTAGACCTATTCAAGGACTAGGCACAAACATAAACTAAACACGAAACAAAGGATCAGAAACAATGAAAGTATATACAAACGAAGAAACAATCAACGTAAACGGCCACGAAGTAACAGTTTATAGGGTTGACAATGATTCAAACGGAAACCCGCGATGGGTTGTGCATTTTCTAAACTTGCTCACGGATGAAGAATGCGAAGCGGCGCAAGCGGAAGCACACGCGCGAAGCACTCTAACCTTTAGCACTGAGTTAATGTTTGAGAAGGCACTACAGAAAGCCCGAACGGTCGGAGGGGTTAAGTATCGCGCCAAATGGTTTGGGGGTGGAATAGTTTTTCAGAGCTATAACATCGCGAAACATATTGAACAAGTGCTTGCGGCATAGCCCTAAGCATAAGAGCCTAGCAGCCTGCCTGTGGCCCGTGAGACGGCCTAGGCGGGCTTTAAGGGTGCAGGGCATAGCCTAGCATCAAATCAAACTAACAAGCCCTTTAAGGGGCATTTAAACGTAAAGAAAGGGAACAAACATATGAAATACACAGAAAGCAACGAATCAATAAAACTGGCAATAACAGTGCTGGCGGGTCGATCCAATCTCAAAGACTGGAAAAACCAAGATGAAATAAAATCTGCTATGCGTAAAATATCTCACCAATACACAAAGCAAGATATTGAATCCTTGTCCAAGCTGTCTAGCCTTGGCGTTAACTGGATCGCAGATTTCGTTAGAGGTGGCCACGGGAAAGTGTGAGAACAGGTCAACGGTTCCGTTCGTGATATGGGACAAACCACAGGCACTCGGAAGGGTGAGGGTTCCGACTGAAGAGAGAAACTTGGAAAATATATAAACAAACCAAAGCCACACTGTGGCTTACAAAGAAAGGGAAACCATATGAAAAAGACAAAAGAAGAAATAGAAGAAATCGGCATCTATAGCGAGCGAAACTACTACTCAGCCGTGACAGTCTTATGCTGTGGCCTAGGTGCCGGGGTTTGCATTGCGCTCTCGCTAATTGTTGAATATCTAACAGGGAGGTTTTAGCATGTGGCGCAGTAAGAGAATAGATGCGGCGGACTGGCTAGAAAGCATGGCTGAAGAGGAAGCCCTTCCAGAGACAAGCGAAAATATGACAGAAAAAGAGGCGTTTGAGCTTGCACAAGGGGCTGGGTATGATACACAAAAAGAAGCCGTCGAAAGAATGGCGGCCCTAATTAACCTCAAACTATAAAAACACTATGAGTAAAAGAAAAGGGAAGCTATCCAAGCTTAATGACGTTTTTTCGTCCCTAGGGATGGATCCAGTCGATACGACTGTAAGGGGGCTGGAAGATATAAAAATCCAAGCTGAGTTAGATGGCGCAATGGTTAAGGATGAAAGAAGAGAATTTCCCACATGTAGGGGCAAACTTTCTTACCCTTCTCCGTCAATGGCAGAAAGGATAAAGAGAAAGAGACGAAGAGGGGGAAGCTTGCCGCTTCGGGTATATCGTTGCGAAGTTTGCAACCTTTGGCACTTAACATCTAAGAAAATAAAACAGTAAACTATAGGGAAATTATGAATAAACACATACAAGACACGCATAGGGCGTTGCGCGAACGTGCAGCAGAGCACCTAAGAGAATACAGGAAAGAACGGCGGGCGGGCTTTGAGAGGTCGGCGGCTATGCACCGGGGGCTTTATCTGGGCACACGATTGGCAATCAATAGCGTGAGACTAGCCATGCAACGGGACAAATACGACTCAGCAATCGCAGACATGGAGGGGCTGGCCAAATGATGGAAACCGTTTCAACAAGTCGGGCGACAAGTGCCGTCGAATTCTTAGAGTCCATGAGAGAAAAAATCGAGCTGCTTATGAAGGCGGGAGATGCTTCTGACTATAAGCGAGAGCCCACCAACAAGGCGGTTGTCGATTGTCCTAAGAAGGAAAAGAAGTTCTTAGCCCTAGCCATGAAGCGAAGGGCGCAAGGGCTTCCCTGGAGTAAGGCCGCCGAGGGGACACCGTGGAATCCAGACACCCTGAGAGCTTTAGCCATTCGACGGGGGCTATACGTAGCCCCAGACAGGGCGAGGGAGCAGAGGTTGAATCAGGCCAAGCTGAACGCCATTGCTAAAAAGGTAAATCTCGAAGCTAGGAGGCTCGGCACCCTCAAAAAAGCCCTTGCTAACCACCCAGAAATAACAGAAGACCAATATCACGCTGCACGGGGGAGGCTAAACCTTCCAAACATTGCCAGGCGTAAAACCTGAACCAATAAAAAACCATGAGAACAATATCACAATTTAAGGAGGACTTCCCGGAACTAAGCCCTCAGAGGCTCACCACGGCTTATCATTTGCTGGAGGTGGTGGGTGTCTCGGAGGAACTGCAAAGCCCTTCTAGGCAATCCTCGTGCGATACAGGGGCTATTCTGTCGCAGATCATAAACAACATAGACGAACAGGGGAACTATATACCATGAGCCAGCCAGATTTGGAGACAACTGAACGCTATTACCGCTCATTCAGGGAGTGGGCACAAGTTTGTGTGCCTATGAAACACATGGCCATGGGGCTGAGGACGGCCAGCAAGGAGGATATCCTTGGGCTGATCCGTGAATGGGCAGAAACTATCACGAAGAAAGAGACTTGACATATCATATATAATGGTATTTATACACTTAATTATAGGCAGAAATGCCTAACCGTGTCAGAGACGGAACCAGACTTTCCCCGCTTGTTCGCAAGCATTTTAAGGCCGATTCCTACTCTGACTGGGGATCGGCCTTTTTGCTGAAACCTTTACAGTTTATCATCGTTGCGGACGGAATCACGACTCCCGCCGCGCAAAGCGGCTACGATGACGGAAGACCCACGTCATAGGGATACCACCAGGGAAAGCAGTCGGGAGACTTATGAGCGCCCTCTGTGGTCATGGGTTGGTAGGGCTGACAGTTGCATGAATCCTACCAAAAAGTCTTAGGGGTAACCCTAGGAGCGCCTAATCCAAGCGGTGATACTCGGACACACCCAGCCGCGCTTTGAGGATTAGGTCTAAGCAATCGCTCTACAATTCTCAGTTTTTGAGTCTAAGGTTTGAACGGATGCAGCTTTTTGCCGAAAGGCGAAGCTGTGTCCGTTTAAGACGGTCACACACGCTGCACGATACATTCTAGTTTTTGATCGAGTCTAAAGATTTTTGTTGACTAAACGCCATCGCTCTCGCAACTTTCTACTGATCGCCCGTGTAACCTAGACATAACCTAGACGTAACCTAGACATAACCACTGGTTACATCAAACCATAACCTAACATATGAATAAACAAAAAGATACCAGAACAGCCCTCATAGATTTAGAACTCATCCTATACCGCAACGCTGCCAAAGCTGAAGCGGAAGGAACAAGTCTAAGAGACTTAGTAAGCATGACCAACCTCTCTATACGCGAAGTGGTGGACGGTTGCCAAGCATCTAACTACTACCTAGTTGTCTCAGGAACAGACAATTTTAGAAAACGCTTATACCCAGAAACTTATAAAGCTGGAAGACCTCCGAAACCACCTCTCTACAGAGACTTATACATGGAGATTCAGGCAACCTACGGAGCCAAGCGGTTCAAGTGGCACGATCAAATAGAGGCAGACGACCTCTTAGGCATCATGCTTACCAACGGCAGAATTGAAAACCCAATCCTATGCAGCATAGACAAAGATATGTTGGGGGTTCCGGGCTGGCACTACAATTGGAACAAGGACGCATGGCCTACCTACGTCTCACAGGAGGAGGCAGATCACCATTGGCTTGTCCAACTGCTCACTGGAGACTCAACCGATGGCATTAGGGGCATGGAGGGGATTGGCCCCGTCAAGGCTAATAAGCTAATCAAGAAGTATAGAAGCATCATGGACTTACAGAGTGTTCCAGAGATGGCCAAATATATTTACGAAAAAGAAGAGATTGACCTTGACCGCTTCTATGAGACCTTGTATCTAGTTTCAATATGGAGGGCTGATATGCCAGAGGAACTACTAGCCAACGACCTAATCGCTTCCATAGTTAAAACCATTCCATCAATAAACTGAACAAAACATGAAACCAAAACTAGCAATATCCTTTAGTGGAGGGAGAACCTCTGCCGTTATGACCAAGCTCTGCGTGGAAAAGTTCAAGGACACGCACGACATCGCAATAACCTTTGCCAACACAGGCTGCGAACATGAGAACACCTTAGACTTCGTGAACAAATGCGATAAGCACTTCGGATGGGGGGTTGTGTGGATTGAAGCTGTAGTCAATCCTGAGAAGGGGAAGGGGATCAGGCACAAGGTTGTGGATTACGAGACCGCTTCTCGCTACGGCGAGCCAATGGAAGCTGACTTTGCGAAGCATGGACTACCAGGCCCAGGCTGGCTTCATTGCACTAGGGATACGAAGGAACTTCCAATTAAGGACTACTTGAAGTCCGTTCTTGGGTGGAAGTGGGGTGAGTTCTGGATTGCAATCGGAATCAGAGCCGACGAAGTTGATAGGGTCTCTACCAACCGAGAGAAGTTGAAGTTTGTCTATCCGCTAGTCGATGCAGGATGGACAAAGGAAGATGTGAAGGCTGAATGTGCGTCTTGGCCTTTTGACTTAGACTTGAAGGGCGAACACTATGGGAACTGTGTCTGGTGCTGGAAGAAGTCCATGCGTAAACTTTTAACACTAGCTCAAGACGATGAAAGCATCTTTGACTTCCCTCGAAAGATGGAAGAAAAGTATAGTCATATCACAACGACCAACGACCCAAACATGAGCCGTCAAATGTTCCGAAAAAACATGACTACCGTAGACATTATTAAGATGGCGAGAGAGGGAAACTTTGAGCCTTACCGTGACCAAGACCAAACCCAAATGTTCAGCCAAGCAAGCTACGATGTTTTCCTGGATACAGGATCAGCTTGTGGGGAGAGTTGCGAGATTGGAGCAGATGAATAACTACAAGGCAGCATTTACTGGCTGGCTACAAGTAGCTCTCGTGGCCATGAACACCTACCAGATAGCAAATCGACACATCGTCGGAGCAATTATTGTTGGCTTTTTAATCAGTTTAGTCTGGACATTCAACATCAGATCAGCATTAGGTTGTTGGTCAGAGCGTCTCAGTTACTGCCTTGGGGCTACAATCGGAACCGCCACTGGCCTTTACCTATCATCACTAATATACATAAACTAATGCAACCAACAGAACAACCAATCGACCGAGAAGAATATGAACGCATGTGGGACGAGCTTATCGCTTGCCGCGACCAACTGGCAGACGCTAGGCTCAGGGCAATGGATGCTTCTAATGCCCTCCAGCTTTGCCACACCCTGTTCCCTCTCCTAGCCCTGAAGCATGAAGACAAGGGGCAGAGAGTTTGCAGAAAAGGATTTACCAGTGCTTTTTCTCTTGCAGAGAAACACTTAAGTCGCATCATCGAAGACTAAACCATAAACCAAAACATAAACCAATAAAACATATGAGCGTATTAAAAACATCGACCTATCCACGTGGCCCACATTGGCAACTGGAACAAAGCACAATCGTCCAAGTGGTGCAGCCTAATGGCCGCCTTCAGGACTGCTACGTGGGAGAGCTTTCTCACGGTGATGAATATTATGTCCCCGACCTCCGTAATGTCCCACGCCCTGCGGAAGTTCTTCTAGCATGGCTGGAGAACCACAGGATTGAGATTGACTACACCTTCGATATGGATGGTGACAAGGCTATTGAGTTGACCCGTGAGGACGACCGAGCACCGCTAGTCAGCTACCCATTCGGGAAAGGGGCTTTGTCTGAGGCCATCAACTTCTGCATGGATTTAATGGAAAGGAAGGTTTAGACCGTGGAGAACGAACCAAAGTTAGAACAAACTCAGCGTGAAACAGAAGCCCAGCAAACTGAAAATGCAAAGGCCATTTCAATCCGTGGGGCTAGACACTTCGGTGGCGACCCTCAGCTTGCTAGGCAGTTTGCCCAGTGGGATCAGTAATCAAAACTATAATACTATGAAAAAACTAAGCGAAATATACAAAGAACTAGGGATTGATTTCGCCTTCCCTGTCGATATTAGAGATAGCAATGGCAACCTGACATACTACGAAACCAGTCGTGGATATTTGTGGAG
>Ga0233399_1000309_pt1 | contig 20465 bp, 19 predicted proteins | sample 43DmetaG_FD_182698 | JGI IMG/M metagenome (GOLD analysis project Ga0233399, IMG submission 182698) | Seawater microbial communities from Monterey Bay, California, United States - 43D | ecosystem: Environmental > Aquatic > Marine > Coastal | place: USA: California | collected 2016-11-08 | reverse complement strand
TCGGGATTTAGGAATACAAATCCGTCACAAATCTAACTTAGGTGGAGGCTTTTTAATGCGTGAAAAGTTTGCCATATCACAAGGAGAAGGCCGTAATGTAACAGAAGGAAATGAAGGTGGGCTACAGTACACAGCTCGCCTGGAATTTTTGCCTTTTGGAGTTTTTAAATCAAAAGGAGATTACAGCCAATCCGATCTCAAAAGAGAAGGCACCTCAAAATTAATGGTTGGGTTTACTTACAACTTTAATGAAAATGCAGTTCGTGAGCGTGGTTTTGCAGGAGACTATATGATTAGAACAAATGAAACTATGTTTGAGACAAACCAAACGACTCTTTTTGTAGATGCGATGTATAAATATAATGGATTTTCATTTATGGGTGAATATGCCAAACGAACAGCAGATAATGTGATCGCTACAGAAACGGATGGAGTTACTCCAACAGGCGATGTTGTATTGACAGGAAATGCTTTAAATCTACAAGCTGGATATTTGTTTAAAAGCAATTACGAAATTGCAGGACGTTTTACAACAGTCGATTATGAATCAATAACAGAAACACTTCCTTCAAAACAATATACGTTAGGATTCAATAGGTTTCTTGTTGGACATAAATTAAAAGTGCAAAGTGATCTAAGTTACACCACAGTAGATGGTCAAAAAGATAATATTACCTTTAGACTTGGATTCGATATTCACTTCTAAAACATAACATTAACTTAACTTTATAACTAAAAAGTCTTAAGAGATTTGCTTAACAAAACAAACTAAATTATGGAAAATATTTATTTATATATGATTATTGCTTTAGCCTTTTTGGCTATTGCAGATTTAGTCGTTGGAATTAGTAATGATGCTGTAAATTTCTTGAATTCTGCCATTGGCTCAAAGGCAATTTCATTCAGAACCATTATGATTGTGGCCAGTGTTGGTGTTGCTGTAGGGGCGATTTTTTCGAGTGGAATGATGGAGGTTGCTCGAAAAGGAATTTTTAATCCTGGTGAATTTATGTTCAATGAGATTATGATCATTTTCATGGCCGTAATGATTACCGATATTTTACTTTTGGATTTCTTTAATTCTTTAGGGATGCCAACTTCTACAACGGTATCAATTGTATTTGAATTATTAGTGGCAGCTGTTGCAATGGCCTTAATTAAAATAGGCGCCAGCGGCGGTGATTTTAGTGAGGTTGTTAATTATATTAATACCTCAAAAGCCTCTCAAATTATATTTGGAATTCTGTTGTCGGTGGTAGTTGCATTCTCTATTGGAGCTATCGTACAATGGGTTTCTAGACTGTTATTGTCTTACAACTTTCAAAGAAAAGCAAACTGGGTAGGCGCTCTTTTTAGTGGAATAGCACTGACCGCAATTACCTATTTTATCTTTATGAAAGGGCTTAAAGGAACGTCCTATGCAAAGCAATCTTTTGATATTCTTGGAGGAGAAACAATGAAAAACTTCCTAGAAAATCAAGTTTTTACTATTGTTTTAATTAGTTCAATGATTTGGTCTATATTATCATATGTACTCATTGCTTTTGCAAGAGTAAACATTTATAAACTTATTATAATTGTAGGAACGTTTGCCTTGGCATTGGCTTTCGCTGGTAACGACCTTGTTAATTTTATCGGTGTTCCAGTTGCTGCCTATAATGCATTTGTAGAATGGTCGGCATCTGGTCTTTCTGCTTATGATTTTCCAATGGATGTATTGGCCTCTAAAGTCCCTACCAACAACTGGTTGTTATTTGGCGCTGGAATGGTGATGGTAGTGACCTTATGGTTTTCTACCAAAGCAAAAGATGTCGTTAAGACTTCCTTAGATTTATCAAATCAAAGTGAAACAAAAGAGCGTTTTCAACCCAATGCATTATCGCGTGGTTTTGTACGATTTGCAATGGGCGCATCAAAACTAACGGCTTTTATTTTGCCAATATCGTGGCAAGAAAAAATTGAACAACAGTTTGAACAACCCGTTATAAAATTAACTAAAAACAAGGTTCACGAATTGCCTGCTTTTGATTTAGTTAGAGCCGCAGTAAACCTTATGGTAGCCGCTGTGTTAATATCTATAGCAACCTCTTATAAATTACCACTTTCAACAACCTACGTGACCTTTATGGTGGCGATGGGAACTTCCTTGGCGGACAGAGCTTGGGGCTCAGAAAGTGCCGTTTATCGTGTTGCAGGAGTGCTTAATGTTATTGGCGGATGGTTCTTTACAGCCTTTAGTGCTTTTAGTGCCGCAGCCTTGGTGGCATACTTGCTAAATTTGAACCTAGAAGTGATGTTCCCAATCCTTCTTTTAACTGCAATTGCGCTCCTTATTAGAAGCTCTATCGTTCACAGAAAAAAGACGCAAGAAATGGCATCTGATGACCGATTGAAAAAAACAGAAAGTAGCTCTGTTCAAGGAGTAATTAGCGAAAGTGCTGCAAATATCGCAAATGTACTAAAGCGTGGAGAAAAAATCTATGCGACTGCATTCAATGGACTTGCCAAACAAGACTTAGACGCACTGAAGAAGAATAAAAAACAAATTATTAAGTTATCGGATGAGGTTGATGATTTAAGAGATAATATCTTTTATTTTATTAAAAACTTGGACGAATCGAGTGTGGGAGCTAGTAATTTTTATATCCTTATTTTGGGATACTTACAAGATATGACACAATCCTTAACTTATATTACTAAAGTAAGTCATAAGCATGTTAATAACAATCATAAAAAACTGAAATTCAATCAAGTTAAAGAGTTGAGCCAAATTAATGATGCAATACAACTGTTATTTTCTGAAGCGATTGTGGTGTTTAAATCGCATTCATTCGAAAAAATAGGAGCGATTATTGAACAAAAAAATGAGATTTACACGATTCTTAAATCTAATATTGAAACACAGGTACAACGTACACGAACAGAAGAATCAAGTCCAAAGAACACAACGCTTTACTTTAGCTTGTTGCTAGAAACTAAAGACTTGTTGAACGCTACAACTGGACTCTTAGAAGAATACCACACAGAATATGATAGCAGCGTTAAACCTGCTAAAATCAATGATGAAAGTGAGTAATTGACCTTCATAATACGTCACAAAAAAAGCACCTAATATGTTAGGTGCTTTTTTTATATAAGGGGTTTGTTCTTAAGACCCACACATCAGGCAATCATCGCCTTCAGCTTCTTTTGCTTGTGCTATCAACGCTTTCATTTCTTCGGCAGACATTGGCTCTACTTCAACGGCTGATTCTTTAGAAAATTTAGCAGCGGTATTGGCTGCTTTTTCTTGTTGCTTTTCTAAAACAGCTGTTTCTACAACAGTGGTATCTGCGACTGCTTCAACAGTAACCGTTTCTGGTTTTGGCGCTTCTGTTTTTTTGTTATCTAAAGTAAATTTGATAGCATCTACAGCACTTTTTGTTCTTAGGTAGTACATTCCTGTTTTTAATCCGCTTTTCCAAGCATAGAAGTGCATTGATGTTAATTTGGCCATCGTTGCGCCTTCCATAAATAAATTTAAGGATTGTGATTGATCGATAAAATAACCCCGCTGACGCGACATGTCAATAATATCTTTCATACTTAATTCCCAAACTGTTTTGTACAAATCTTTGATGTTTTGAGGAATCACATCCACGTGTTGGATCGATCCATTTGCACGCATGATGTCTTGCTTTAACCCTTCATTCCAAAGCCCTAGCTCCACTAAATCTTCTAAAAGGTGCTTATTGACAACAATAAATTCTCCTGATAATACACGACGGGTGTAAATGTTTGAAGTGTAAGGTTCAAAACATTCATTATTTCCAAGAATTTGAGACGTACTTGCAGTAGGCATTGGTGCTACTAAAAGCGAGTTGCGAACCCCATGCTCTAGGACTTGGTCACGTAATGCTCCCCAATCCCAAAGACCGCTTAACTCTTCTTCTTTTACATCCCACAAATTGTGTTGGAATTTTCCTTCGCTAATTGGAGAACCTTCATAAGTTTGGTATGGTCCTTCTTTCTTGGCTTCTTCCATAGAGGCAGTGACTGCTGCATAGTAAATTGTTTCAAAAATATCTTGATTCAATTGTTTTGCTTCATCACTTGTAAACGGCATTCTTAATTTAATAAACGTGTCTGCCAATCCTTGTACACCAATTCCAATTGGGCGGTGTCTCATATTTGAATTTTCGGCTTCAATTACTGGGTAGTAATTTCGGTCGATTACTTTATTTAGATTTCGTGTAACACGCTTTGTGATGTCAAACAATTGCTGATGATCAAATTTGCCGTCAGTAATAAACATTGGCAAAGCAATTGATGCCAAATTACAAACCGCAACTTCATCTGGCGAGGTGTACTCGATGATTTCTGTACAAAGGTTTGAAGAACGAATAGTACCTAAATTTTGTTGGTTAGATTTGCTGTTGGCTGCATCTTTATAGAGCATATAAGGCGTTCCCGTTTCAATCTGTGATTCGGTGATTTTTTCCCAAAGCTCTCTTGCTTTGATGGTTTTACGTCCTTTACCTAATTCTTCATATTTGAGGTAGAGTGCTTCAAACTCTTCACTATGCGTGTCTGGCAAGCCAGGGCATTCGTTAGGACACATTAAGGTCCATTCTGCATCTTCTTGAACGCGTTTCATAAACAAATCTGGAATCCACATGGCATAGAATAAATCTCTTGCACGCATTTCTTCTTTTCCGTGATTTTTCTTTAGATCAAGAAAATCAAAAATATCGGCATGCCAAGGCTCTAAGTATATTGCAAAACTTCCTTTTCGTTTTCCGCCTCCTTGGTCTACATAACGTGCTGTGTCATTAAACACACGTAGCATTGGAACGATTCCGTTACTTGTGCCATTTGTTCCTGCAATATAGCTTCCAGTAGCTCTAATATTGTGCATTGCTAATCCAATCCCGCCCGCTGATTGTGAAATCTTAGCGGTTTGTTTCAGGGTGTCATAAATTCCATCAATACTATCCTCTTTTGCTGTTAACAAAAAGCAAGATGACATTTGTGGTTTAGGAGTTCCTGAATTAAATAAGGTTGGTGTTGCATGAGTAAAGAACTTTTTGGACATCAGTTCGTAAGTCTCAATAGCAGCGTCCAAATCATTTAAATGAATCCCAATAGAAACACGCATTAACATGTGTTGTGGGCGTTCGGCAATAACACCGTTTAATTTTAAAAGGTAAGAACGTTCTAAGGTTTTGAAACCAAAATAATCGTACCCAAAATCTCTGTTATAGATGATTGTTGAGTCTAATTTTTCTTTGTTTTCAATGATAACATTATAAACCTCGTCCGATAATAAAGGAGCGTCTTTTCCTGTTCTTGGGTTGACGTAGGTGTACAAGTCGTGCATGACTTCACTAAAAGTCTTTTTAGTGTTTTTATGTAAGTTTGAGACAGATATTCGCGCTGCGAGTCTGGCGTAATCCGGATGTGCAGTGGTCATTGTTGCTGCAACTTCTGCGGCAAGATTGTCCAATTCGCTGGTCGTAACTCCATCATACAGCCCTTCAATAACGCGCATGGCTACTTTTAATGGATCGACTAATTCGTTTAAACCATAGCAAAGTTTTCTAACTCTTGCTGTGATTTTATCAAACATGATTTCTTCTTTTCTACCGTCTCTTTTTAGTACATACATTTGTCTTTAATCTTTTTTTGCTTTTTTGATGCGCTCAAAAAAGCGGTTAGTTAGCCTAGTAGTGTTTGAGCATTCTCAAATCACTTGGTTGTTTTTTGGTTTGGTTTGCTGGTTAAAACAAACCAAAAGGTTGATTTATGAAAAACGAATTCTAGGATTCGTTTTGGGTTCTCTTTCTAGTTGGTTGCTCTAGAAGTCTGAATCGAAACTGTATTTGTTAGCATCTTCTTCCTCTTTGTTTAAGACGCCTGCTTTTTGATATTCGGACACTCGTTTTTCAAAGAAATTGGTTTTTCCTTGAAGTGAAATCATATCCATGAAATCAAAAGGGTTTGATGTGTTGTATTCTTTTTCGCAATCCAATTCTTGTAATAAGCGATCGGTTACAAATTCTAAATATTGGGACATCAGTTTTGAATTCATGCCAATTAAACTTGCTGGCAGAGATTCGGTTATAAATTCTCTTTCAATATTTAAGGCATCTAATAGTATTTCTCTGATGCGTTCTTTAGGGACTTTATTAACGAGATGTTTGTTGTGCAGGTGGACTGCAAAATCTGCGTGTACACCTTCATCTCTGGAGATCAACTCATTTGAGAAGGTCAGTCCTGGCATTAAACCTCGTTTCTTTAACCAGAATATTGAACAAAATGCACCTGAAAAGAAAATACCTTCAACAGCTGCAAATGCAATCAAACGCTCGGCAAAACTTGGAGATTCGATCCATTTAAGTGCCCATTCTGCTTTTTTCTTAATTGCAGGAAAGTTATCTATTGCATTAAATAGCATGTCTTTTTCTGCTTCGTCTTTTACATAGGTGTCTATTAAGAGTGAATAGGTTTCACTGTGGATATTTTCCATCATAATTTGGAATCCATAGAAAAACTTTGCTTCACTGTATTGCACTTCGTTTACAAAATTTTCAGCCAAATTTTCATTTACAATACCATCACTGGCTGCAAAAAAGGCTAAGATGTGCTTGATAAAGTAACGCTCATCATCATTTAGTTTTGTACTCCAGTCTGTTAAATCTTGATGTAAATCAATTTCTTCGGCAGTCCAAAAACTTGCTTCAGATTTTTTATACCATTCCCAAATATCATGATGTTGGATTGGAAAAATTACAAATCGGTCTTTATTCTCTTGTAAAATTGGTTCTACTTGTGACATTTAAATTAAAATTCTGGATTAAAAAAATTATATACGCTTGAGCGGTTAACAAAGGTTCAAAATAGTTGCCTTAAATGAAAGTCATTTTTATAAACATTGCCTATGAGTTTTTAACAACGAGTAGTTTTTTTCCTACAAAAATATTTTTCTTTTAAAAAAATAATTATCTGATTTACAGCCTATTAAGACACTCCTCTCTCTAGAAAAAAATTTAAGCAATAAGGCGAATTAAAAACACCTAATTTTAAAAAAATAAAAAAATAAAAAAAAGAAGGTGGACTTTACGTCACCTCCTTAATCCCATAATTTATTTTATTTTTTGGAATGTTTTGCGGCAACTTGTTCTAATTCGGCGTACCAATCGGCTCCAAATTTCCGAATCAAGGCTTCTTTGACAAATTTATAGACAGGAACTTGAAGTTCTTTGCCTAACGTACATGCAGCGTCACAGATTTCCCAATTGTCATAATTTACAGCCGAAAACTCGGTATAGTCTCTGATTCTTGCAGGGTATAAATGACAGGATACTGGTTTTTTCCAATCAACTTCCCCCTGATTATAAGCTTCTTCGATAGCACACAATGCGGTATTTTTCTCATCAAAAATAACATAGACACAATCTGCACCATTAATTAAAGGCGTTTCAAGTTCTCCATTTTCAGTAACTACATGAGTGCCTTGTGCCTCAATGGCTTCAATACTTTCCTTTCGGAGATAAGGTTTTACAGTTGGGTAGATGTGTTCTAAAATCTTTGCTTCATCAGGTTCTAGTGGTGCACCTGCATCACCGTCCACACAACACGCTCCTTTACATGCATTCAGATTACATAAAAAGTCTTTTTCAATAATGTCTTCAGACACAATGGTTTTTCCTATTTGAAACATGGCTCAAATATACTGTTAATTATGAATATTTAAAGTTTAAATAATCGCTCAAAATAAACTTGCTGTTATAATTATTTATTCGACCTTTGCATACTAATAAGTTGTAATCATGAGTTTAAATATTAAAGAAATTTTAACGGCCTTTATGGTGCTTTTTGCAGTGATTGACATTGTAGGAAACATCCCTATTATTATTGATTTACGTAAAAAAGCTGGACATATACAAAGTGAAAAAGCTTCGGTTATTGCAGGAATTATAATGATTGTCTTTTTATTTTTAGGAGATAGCATCCTAAAACTTATTGGTATTGATGTACACTCATTTGCTGTCGCAGGTGCTTTTATCTTATTTTTTATTGCACTTGAAATGATTCTTGGAATCACCCTGTATAAACAAGAAGAAGGGAGTCCTATGAATGCTTCCGTATTTCCATTGGCATTCCCATTAATTGCTGGGCCTGGAAGTCTCACAACACTACTATCTTTAAAGTCTGAATTTCACACAGAAAATATCATTATTGCTGTGATTGTAAATGTGGTGGTGATTTATCTAGTACTAAAAACCTCAAACCGAATCGAACGTTTTATCGGACAAAATGGAATTGATATCATCCGGAAAGTATTTGGAGTGGTACTCTTGGCAATTGCTGTAAAATTATTTACATCTAACATTAAATTTTTATTGTAACATGAGACTATTAACATATTTATTGTCAGTATTGGCTTTTGGGATTATTGTATTTAATGTCACAAAAATTAACTTTGATGCCCCTTTTGAAAAGGAGAGTTATACCGCTATTATTACGGCATTATCAGGAGGATGTGCCATTTTGTTATTTACCATATGGAGGGTGGTCAAAAAAATTGACCGCACGGTCAAAGAAAAATCTTAGTTTGAAATTAAATCGGCGGCGAGATCAGTTGTTTTCTGCAATACAGGATCAATAGTTTGCATTATTTTTGCCGCTATATTGTCTCCAAAAAGTTGTTTTGCGAAGGCCGATTTTAAAAGTGTTTTTATCACATTTTTATAAGGTTCCATTTCGTTATTTTTCATATTTAAACGCTCTGAAAGACTACCAATGAATTGCAGATAAATCGCTTCAGAAATTTCAAAATCATTTAAGAATTCAACTTCGGAAAGCAACATATATTGACCCCGCTGGCCATCTAAATACTCAAACACAAAAAAGTCCATAACAGCAGAAACTTTTAAAAACTCAATACTGTCGTTATTGAAATTTGGGTCATAAGGCACATTAACATCTGGAATAATCCCACCACCGCCATACACCATTTTTCCTTTTGGGGTTGTATATACAAGACTGTCTTGAGACGCATCAAATTGTAATGAATCCGATGCTACTCTATCTTCTAAACGCTGATAATACTCGTCGTAATAGGCCTCTGAGCCCTCGTCATAAGAACGCTGTATAGAACGTCCTGTTGGAGTATAATACCTGGAAGTCGTCAATCGGATTGCACTGCCATCTCCCAGATCCATTTCTTGTTGAACAAGCCCTTTTCCAAAAGAACGACGCCCAATAATGGTGCCTTTATCATTATCCTGAAGTGCTCCTGCAACGATCTCGCTGGCAGATGCTGAGTTTTCATTAATCAACACGAACACCTCAGCGGCTTCAAAACGTCCTTTGGAAGTAGCATAGCTTTTTTTGATTTGATTCGTTTTGTTTTTGGTAAACAAAATGAGTTTCCCTTCTTCTAAAAATTCATCTGCAATTTGCTCAGCAATTTGTAAAAACCCACCTGGATTGTCCCTTAAATCTAGTACTAAATTTAAAGCGCCTTTAGAAATTAAACTTTCAATACTAGTCTCAAATTCTAAATAAGTACTTTCTGCAAACCGATTGATTTTAACATATCCTAGGGTCGGATTAATCATATAGGAAGCGACTACACTTTTAATGGGAACTTCGGAACGTCTGATTTCAAAACTTAATAAACTATCCACTCCTTCACGCTTGATTTTCAATTGGACTTTAGAGTTTTTTTGGCCACGGAGTCTTTCAATAACTTTGGTTTCACTCCAGTTCTGACCAGATATTGTGTCCTCATCTGCTATTAAAATGCGGTCACCAGACAAAATTCCAGCTTTGAGACTTGGGCCACCCTCTATTGGTTGAATGACTGCAATACTATCTTTAAAAATATAAAACTGAACGCCAATTCCAATAAAATCGCCTTTCATGTTTTCAGTGACGTAAGCTAAGTCTTGTTTTGGAATGTATGTGGAATGTGGATCGAGATTTTGTAGCACTGTATCAATAAAATTATCGACAATACTATCTGTATCAACAGGATCAACATACTGATATTCTAAATAATCAATGAGCTTATTAAACTTATGTTTGCTCATGTTTTTAGGAGTTGTATAGTAGCTTAACGGATTGTCTCCTAATTTTGATCCAATGTAAATTCCAATTCCTAAAAGAACTGCGGCAAAAAAGGGAAGGTGTTTTTGATTTAGGGGCATCAATTTATAGCGTTAGTAATTCGACTTGTATGCCTGCTTTTTCTAGGAATTCAACTCCCGAAAGGTCCTTATAGGCTTGACTGTAAACCACTCGAGTTATCCCAGCCTGATGAATTAATTTACTACAACTTTTACAAGGGGATAATGTGATGTATAGAGTGGCCCCTGCACAAGATTGTGTAGATGCTGCGACCTTTAAAACGGCGTTAGCTTCGGCGTGCAAAACATACCATTTGGTGTATCCTTCTTCGTCTTCACAAAAATTTTCAAAACCAGTAGGAGTCCCGTTATAACCATCAGAAATAATCATCCGATCTTTAACAATAATCGCACCTACTTGTTTGCGTTTGCAGTACGACAGTTTCCCCCACTCGGCGGCCATTCTGAGATAAGCCTTGTCATATTTAAGCTGCTTTTGTGTGGTCATAAAAAAAGGATGAAATTAGTGACTTATGAAAATAAGGGGCTATTGAAAATTAAAGGGAGCATAAGACCTATAACAACCGCCGAAAGAACCATCACCCAGTCTCGAAGAGAGAACCTAAAGATTGTTTGCCCTAAAAACCCAAAAAATAATACACAAAATACAATTACAAATTGACCAAGTTCAATCCCTAGAGCAAATTCTAATATAGAGAGTAATGTACTTTCACTAGCAGCGACCATGGACTCAAAAGCATTAGCAAATCCCAATCCGTGAATAAACCCAAAAAACAAGACGATACTAAATATAATTATTGGATTGGAATATTTAGAGGATTTACCAGCGGTAAAAACATTATAAAGCGCCATGATGATAATTGTAAAAGGGATTAACCATTCGACTACATTAGTCTTTAAATTAATAATATCATAAACGCCCAATAACAAACTAAATGTGTGCCCAAGAGTAAAAGACGATATTAATATCAGTAAGCGTTTCCAGTCTCTAAAAAAGTATGGAATAGCTAGCACAACCAAAAACAAGATATGATCGTAGCCTTCGAAGCTCACAATATGATAAAGGCCTAATTCTAAAAATTTTAAAAAGCTATTGAGCATGCATTTATTTATTATTTATTTCAAAGTTAATAAAATTAATGTTTTGAATTAGACTAATGTATTAAAGTGTTTCAAAAATCTCGAGACCACAATCCAAAAAGACTTTATAATCTGCTTCGTCTGGTGTGTACCCAACAGGGTCGTTTAGAATGATTTTTCCCTCCGAATCCAACAGTATATAATAGGGTTGGGAATTGGATTGGAAGAATTGTGTTTGAAAATGCGCCCATTTATGACCGTAATTTTCTAAGACACGGGTTCCGCCTCCAAGGCGTTCTACTGTTAATTGTTGATCCTCTGGCAGTTCCTTTTTATCATCTACATAAAGGGAAATTAAGACATAGTCTTTTTCAAAATAGGGTTTTATGGTAGCTTTTGGCCAAATATGTTCTTCCATTTTACGACAGTTTACACAAGCATATCCCGTAAAATCCAATAGTATTGGTTTGTTTACTTTTTGGGCATAGGCAACTCCCTTTTTTAAATCTTTGAAGCAATCAAAATTATTAGGACAATCGTTTGGATACAAGAAACTATAACCAACTGGTGGTGCTAATCCACTTAATAATGTAAGTGGAGTGAACGTTTTAGTGTCATCATTTACCCTAAAACCCGATCCTAAATATATCACAAATGCGAAAAGCAAAAGTCCAGAGCTCAACCTAAGAAAGGATATTTTCTTTAGTGGAGAATCGTGTGGAAATTTTATTTTCCCTAGAATGTAGAGAGCCAGTCCAGCGAATACAACGATCCAAATTCCTAAAAAAACTTCTATTTTAAGCAGACCCCAATGTTGTACTAAATCAGCATTAGAAAGAAATTTAAAAGCCAATGCGAGTTCTAAAAAGCCTAAAATAACTTTCGTTGTATTGAGCCAGCCCCCAGATTTAGGTAGGGTTTTCAGCATGTTTGGAAACATTGCAAATAATGCAAAGGGGAGTCCAAGTGCAACTCCAAATCCTGCCATTCCTGAGGTTAATTGCCAAGCACCGCCATCTGAGGATAGGGAGCCTGCTAGTAAGGACCCCAGAATTGGGCCTGTACATGAAAAAGACACAATTGATAAGGTCAATGCCATAAAAAAGACCCCCAGAATTCCACCAATTCCTTCACCCTTAGTTGTAGAATTGGTCCATGCAGCTGGTAATGCTAACTCGAAATACCCAAAAAATGAAAAAGCAAAAACTATAAAGATGATAAAGAAAATGACATTTAACCATACGTTGGTAGAGATTTCATTTAGAATATCAGGATTGACAGAGTCTAATAAGTGAAACGGAATACTGAGTGCCAAATAAACTAATACAATAAAAAAGCCATATAAAATTGCTTTCGATACTCATCCTTTTTTTGAATCGTCCCCTCCTTTTTTGGTAAAAAAGCTAACCGTTAAAGGAATCATTGGAAATACACAAGGGGTCAAAAGAGCTAACAATCCGCCCAGAAATCCCAGTGCAAAAATTTTCCACATTGAATTATTAGAGGCCTTAATGTCTTGGGACAAAGAGGTTAACTGAGTGCTACACTTCAACTGAGATTTTGACAAAGAACCGACTGACATGCCGTATAATATCTCATCAGCATTTTCAGAAATTTCTAAGTTTGACATTGGAGTTCCTCCCTCAATTACAAAACCAGATTCCTCCGTAAAGTTAAATGTAAATGGATTGTCTGGTAGGTAGGTACATTTTGTGTCGTCACAAGTCATAAAATCAATATTCCCGTTCAGACTGAAGTCGGATGATTTTATGTTGATTCTTTGCTTAAAAATTGCTTTATCATAATATTTTGAAACCACCATTTCAAACACGGAATCGAATTGCGTTACTTTGTTAGCGTCTAATTCTTTGACCGTTTCAATGCGTTCAAAATCGGGGGTTGGAGTAAATGAAAAAACTGTTGGTAGAGGCCCTCCTTCTTCAACAAACTGAGAGTAGAGAGCCCAATGGTAATCAATCTTTGCTACAAAAATAAGGTTGTATTCCGTTTCTGAAATTTTTTCAGAGCCATATTCCCATTTAACAGGGTTTAGGATCTGAGAAAACGCAGTAAAACTGATTAAAAACAAAAGAAGTATTACGAACTTTTTCATAGGAAACGTAGGATTTAGGATTGCAATTTAATGAAAAAAACAAGTGTAGTCTAATAAGTAAATATTAATATTCATTTGATTATAAAAAAAAAGCCCAACCGTTTACGGTTGGGCTTTTAAAAGTTCCTAAAATTTATCCCCTCTTTATTCTTTTGGCAAACTTCTTTCGTATTGTGTTACTCTAGAAATTTTTCCGTCTTTATTAAAATAGAACCACTCTACGAGCTCTTTTTCCCAAACAGTTCCATTCTCTTGAACTCTTCGCTCTCTTGAGAAAACAGTGACTCCTGATTCTGTGTCTGTGTTTTGAATTTTTAATGGAACAATAGAATATATTTTCCAAGAAAGCTCAGTAAAGCTTGTAAAGAATGATTCCCACAGTTCTGAATTTAAAATCATTTTATTTCCTTCGGAATTTAAAAATTCAGCGCCTTCAGCAAATGCTTCGGCACAAGCTGCTGCATCTTTATTGTTATAATCTGAAACTAATTTTTCGATAACTCCTACTTCACCCCTATTTGAAAATACTAAGGGTCTTCCGGACCATTCTGACTTGCCATCTCCAATGAATTTTCCGCCATAATTTAGTCCAAAATTACTAGATTCTAATCTTCTAGACCACTGTGCAAATGCAGTAACTTTATTTTCTTTATCAACTGTAAAAATCTCCATTAAGTTAAGGTTTTCTATTGACCCGTCTTTAAAATTTCTATCCTCAGTAGACCATGCTAATACCATTGTGTTGTCGGAACCTTCCATTTTTACTGGAATAATCATATAAGGATCCATTGAAATTGTTTCCATAGATCCTAACCATTTTGTGGACCAGTCCATAGCTCGGTCAGAAAATTCTTTTGTATAACTCGACAAAAGAGCTGTTGCATCTTTTGAACTGTAATCTTTTGCTATTTTTTTTACGGTTTCAACAGAAGCGTCACTCCCAATTGAAAATGATTTTCCATTGTTCTCGCCTTCGCCTAAAAATACCACTGCTGTTTGGGCGGTTAAAAATAAGCTTGAGCAAAAGGCTAATGTGTAAAGTAATCTTTTCATGTTTGTTTTTTTAAATTGGTTTATAAAATACTTGCTAAATGCAATTTAATAAAAAGAAGTGAATAAACTACTTCAAACATTTAAAAACTCATCTCGAGTCTCAGTATACTGAGTCTGCGTTTTTCTAATAAACGTTTTTGAAGATACTCTTTTGGAGGCTTTAAAAAACTTCATACCGAGCGGTCCAAATTCATTATCTAAATTCCGTTTACTCCAATTCATCATTTCATATAGAATTGGGTATAAATCTACTCCTTTATCGGTGAGATAGTATAGTTTTGTTTTTTTGTCGTGAGGCAATTTAATTACCTTAATTAAACCGTGGTGGATTAAAAATTCTAAACGATTGCTCAAAATATTAGAGGCGAATTTTTCGGAGGAACTCATGAATTCAGTAAATGTTTTCTTTCCTAAAAACAAGTCTCTAATGATAATTAGAGACCATTTGTCTCCTAAGATATCAAGAATATTAACCAATGGGCACTTGGATCTGTTTGTTCTCATAGTTGATAGATTTGTGAGCTACAAACTTATCATGTTTGATAAAAAAACAATCAATTTTAACAAATTTTTGACAAAAAAAAGAAGGGGGATTAACCCCCTTCTAATAAATTATAAAATACAGTAAGCTAGAACGTTAATTCTAAAATACGATTCCATGTAAACTCACTAATAACCGACCAGTTGCTTATTGAAAGTTCGCCTACCAGTGCTTTATACTCGTCGCTTTGCTCTCTAATTTCTGTACGTTTTTCCCAATTACTAAAGTAATCAAACTGAGATTTATCAATACATACCACCATATAATCTGCATCCTTGGCTCCAAAAACAGATTTAAAAATTGCAAAATGGTAGCTAATTCCTAATTTTTTATCAAGAGCATTCATTTTTTTGTTCCACGCTTCATAAGCCATGTCTTGGTTCATTTTTACATTAACATATTGTATGCGTCTGTAAAAAAATTCGTCTTTTTCTGTTTTGGAAAGAATTGACCAGGTTTCAGGAGTTGTACTAAGCTCTGGCATAAACTCCCAAACAGAAGATTCTTTAAAACTAGTTACATCATTAAAGGTGTCTATTGTGCCTTCTGGAAGTGGTTCCATACTTTGCAGAGTGCCCCATATTTTTTCTTGATTTTCATCTTGATTTTTTCTGAATTCCACCATTTCGGTCAAGGATTCGTAAAATTGTAAAAACTGAATTTTTTTTGTTGCAGGCTCTGCAAATGTGTATGTTTTGGCATCTTCTATTTCAAGTGTTGATTTGATGGCTGTCATCCATTGCGTTACCATGGTTGAGAAATTTTCTGGAGATTCAGTTTCTATTTCATTAACAACCATAATTTGAGCATTTAAAGTTGCTGTAACTGCTAGTAAAAGTGTAAAAATTAATTTTTTCATTCTATATTATTATTTAAGTTTATTGGTTTCATTAATTCATCATTCCAGATGAAAGTTCTGGAACTAGTTGGAGTGTCTCTACCTTTTCGCCATACATCTCGATAGAGGAGTCAAGGTTAGCTATATCTTCTGACCAGGAGCCCCAACCAAATAGTTTGTTGTAATCTTCTTCCCAAGTTGTCTCACTTGATTTCATCACTCGCTCATAGCTTGAGAATCCTACAACTCTTACAAATTGATTTCTATTTCCTCCACTTTCAAGTCTAAATAAAAGCACGCTGACGTCTATTTCTCTTAATTTTAAGATCTCTGTTATTCTGTACATAAATCTTCTAAAGTGCATTATTTTATCTGCTTTCACATCAAATACTGTCCTTGTAATGTATTTTGATGGGGCGTCTGTTTCTGGATTAAAGTTATACGACCCATTGTTTAGGCGAGTCCATCTTTTTTGACCTTCTTCATTTGCTATGTATTTTGAAACGTTTTTGTCCCAGTATGCCGCCTCAACCGAACGGTCCATGTCGTAATCTGTAGGTTTTTTATTTCCTTCTACTCTTTCATAAGTCCCCGTATTTGGGCCAGTAATTACTTTGTAGGTGAAAATTGCTAGTTCAGGAGTTGAATTAAATGTTTTTGTTTTGAGCGCTACCGCTGATTCGAATTTCTGAACCATATCGGCTTTTGGAGTGTAACGCCATGTGTTCCAATATTCTTGTTTTGAATTTCGTTGTCCAAAAACGACTGTTGAGAGACAAAAAGTTAAGATAATAAGGAGTTGTTTTTTCATTTTTAAAAATTAAATTGGTTAAGCCTACAAGTTAAAACTTATGCTTGTAAAATGCAAGTTAATTTTAAATACTAAAAATGAAAAATATTTGTCGGGATGACAGGATTTGAACCTGCGACCACACGACCCCCAGCCGTGTACGCTAACCGGACTGCGCCACATCCCGAATAATTCGGAAAGATATAAATATTAAATCACATTTCGTTTCTTTCCCACTTTAATAAATTCATTAATTGCTTTTTGTAGGTTTTGGTTTTATTCCTTAGAAATTAAACGGTTGACTTTTATTTTTTTCTTAATTTTACAACCATGAAAAAAATTACGATTCTCATCCATTGTAAGGATCAATCAGGAATTATTGCGGCGGTGACCAATTTTATTGCTTCAAAAGGCGGAAATATTGTTTATATCGATCAGCATGTGGACCAAGAGCAGGAAGTGTTTTTTATGCGTTTGGAGGGGGAGTTTGACAAGGATTCCTTTAACATTTTGGATTTTAATGCACATTTTCAGCAAAACATTGCAGACAAATTTGATATGAGTTGGGAGCTTCACACAGCGGCCTATCGTCCAAAAATGGCATTGTTTGTCTCTAAATACGATCATTGTTTGTATGATATTTTGGGACGTTACAAGTCGGGTGAACTGGCTTTAGAAATCCCTTTGATTGTTAGTAATCATTTAGATTTAAAGCCCATAGCCGATAGTTTTGGAATCCCGTTTTTTTATGTACCTGTAACCAAAGATAATAAGTCCGAAGCAGAAGCTAAGCATTTAGCGCTTTTGTCGGAACATGCTATTGATTTTATTGTATTGGCACGTTATATGCAAATCATTCCTGAAGGATTTATCAATAAGTATCCGCATAAAATCATTAATATACATCACTCTTTTTTACCTGCATTTGTAGGGGCGAAGCCTTATCATTCTGCCTATAAAAGAGGGGTTAAAATTATTGGAGCGACTTCCCATTATGTCACTGTTGAATTGGATGCTGGACCTATTATTGAGCAAGATGTTACACGTGTATCGCACACACATTCTATTTCAGATTTGGTTTCAAAAGGTCGTGATTTAGAAAAAATAGTGTTGTCAACTGGTATTAAATTACATCTAGATCGCAAAGTGATGGTTTATAATAATAAAACCGTCATATTCTCTTAATAAACCAATTAACTAATAACTATTATGGAACAAAAAACACAACCCACTATTCAAGTTACTGCTTCTGGAAAAGTCGTGGTTACCAATGCAAAAGACATCATTTTGTTAGACAGCGAAGGCAATCCAATCGCAAAACGAAACCGTTTTTCTTTATGCAATTGCGGAAAAACTCAAGACATTCCTTTTTGCGACGGAGCGCATAAGGATTAAGTGGTCTTATTTAACCAAAAAAAGCCTCTACAAATTTGTAGAGGCTTTTTAATTTTTAAGAAACGACGTCATTACTCCCCTTCTGCGAGTACACGTTCTGTTACATAAAACATTTGAATCTTTCCATCTACAATGAGTGCGTCATGTACCTGACCTAACTTAACCTCTTCTCCTTCAACTGTAAGAGTAACTCCATGTCCAGAAGTAACCCATTGACGTAATTCTCCTTTTTTGTTGGTGAATTCGTTTTCGATAAGGTAACTAGTTTTCCACTTTGGATTTGCATCTGCAAACCATTGAGTTAAAAATTCTATATGTGCATCTGTTCCGTCAATAACCATCCCATTTGGAGCATAGGCTTTAAATCCTTCTACTGCATTTAAACTACGAATAGCTTCCAAGTCCTTATCGTTATGAGCTTTAATATATTGTTCCCAAATAGCTACGGTTGACAAATCACCAGTGTATAATGGAATTTTGGTACCATCATCACTCACTTCATGTCCAATTGCTTTTGGTGCAACTTCTGGGCATGGGGCATTTGTACATGAGATTAATACTGCGGTCATTAATACGGTTAAAATTGATTTTTTCATTTTTAAATTGGTTTTAAATTAGTAATACTTGTGCAACAAAAGTAACGTAAATTATATGAAAAATACAAGGATCTTATTATGTACTGTTAATTAACTTTATAATTTAATGGATTCAAAAGTATAATGTCAGGGGAGGTTTTTCTAATCATCTGTCAAATGTTCACTCAATCTATTTCTGTTGTACCCTTAGAACATTCATATATTAAGACAAGGAATCTAAAATCACTTCCAGTTATGCCCTTTCATTTCCATCGCGGCTTTAAGGATATCTTTTTGACTGATCTGCCCTACTAGTTTACCGTTTTCAAGAATTGGGAAACGGCGTCTTTTGGTTGCTAAAAATTTATTGGCTGCATCAAAAATATTCATATTTCCATCAATTGTATCTACATTTTTGACCATTAGCTTTTCAATTGTTTGGTCTTGAAGTGGCATATTATAATAGCGACTATCACTAATTTGTTTTATACAATCGCCTTCGGAAATGATGCCGATTAGTTCGTTATTAGCATTCACAACTGGTCCTCCAGAAATGCGGTGCTTGATGAGTGCTTGTATGACACTTTCAACCGGTTGATCTACAGTAAAAGTGATTAAATTTGTAGTCATATAATCACTAACTTTTAAGGATATATTCTCTTTGGTTTGTGGCGCTCTTGCACCTTGAAAACTTTTAATTCCCATAAGATCAAATTTTTAGTGTTTTTTAAATATAAGAAAAAAATTGATCTTTCCTAAAATTAGTCCTTTAACGTAGTCCTCGAGAAGTTTGGAAACTATCAGAGTGGGTTCTATTTGTGTTATCTCTTAATCTTCAAACAACTGCTTATAACACTAAAAAACAATGCTATTTAATCGCAAGGGCCATCTTCGTAAGCCAAGACTCCATTCCAGTTAAAGGCCTCGCAACTATTGGAATAGGTTGCGCCATCACATCCACAAACAGGTTGAAAGATTTGAACACAATCAAGTTCTAAATCAATTAAGGTTTCATCAATACATGTGTTTAGTGTGTCTTCAGAACGATCGTTTCCGTTAGAACAAGCAAAAACAAAAAAAGCGAAGAGCAAGCGTGATATTTTCATTGTGTTTAATTGGTTTCTTATTCAAAGGTATTAAAAAAAGTGCTCATTGGCTTTTGGGAAACCCGTGTTAAGACACTCTAAAAAGAAGACTATTACGCCGCGTTACGACTCAATAGCGTCTAACTATGATCCAAATCAATTAAAAATTCTACTAAATTTTGTTCGCGTTTTAGATTTAATTTTTTTCTAAGTCTGTATCGAGCAAGCTCAACACCTCGAGTTGTAATATTTAAAAGTTTTGAAATCTCTTTAGAACTCATGTTCATTCTAAGAAAAGCCGCTAATTTTATTTCTCTAGGAGACAACCGTATGTTACTACTCGATAATTTTTCTAAATAATTCCCATGGACCTGATCAAAATGATATGCAAACTGATCCCAAGAATCGTTATCAGACAACTCCTGATCTATCGTTTTGATTAAACGTTTTAACTCTTGACTAGAACTTCCTTGATTTAAAGTGTCTCCAATCTTATCTTGTACATTTTTAATAAATTCTTTATTTTTTAGTAATTGCATTGTAATAGACGCCAACTGATCGTTCTTAAGGTCAAGCTCTGTTTGTAATTTTTCGGTGTGTAGTTTATCAATCTCTTCATCCTTAATTTTGAGTTCTTTTTCTTTTTCTTTTGTGATAAATGAGGTTTCTGTTTTGTGTTTTCTACGTTGAATTAACGGGATCAATACAAACGCCAAAACTCCAATTCCAAAATATCCGAGTTTGGCAGCTTGAGTGGCGTACCAAGGTGCTAGAACCTTAAATGAGAAACTGGATGTTTTGCTCTCTATCCCATATATATTAAGCGCTTTAACCTCAAAAGTGTATTGCCCGTAGGGCA
>Ga0233399_1000304_pt1 | contig 20531 bp, 14 predicted proteins | sample 43DmetaG_FD_182698 | JGI IMG/M metagenome (GOLD analysis project Ga0233399, IMG submission 182698) | Seawater microbial communities from Monterey Bay, California, United States - 43D | ecosystem: Environmental > Aquatic > Marine > Coastal | place: USA: California | collected 2016-11-08 | reverse complement strand
TTATCGGATGAAAACGATGACTACTCTTGCCAATATCATTAACGTCATGACGGCAAACACAGGTCGCTAGAGTACGTAGCGTTCAGTTAATGTCGCACCATAAAGATCTTTAACACCTGAGTCTCAATGTTCATCCAGTGTTCGCAGCTCACGGCGCATGACCTTTCCGGTACTAGTTTTGGGTAGATCGTCAACGAACTGGACGGCCCGAGGGACTTTATAAGCCGCCAAGTGCTCGCGGCAATAGTCAACAATCACCTGTGCAGAGGGTGTCACACCAACCTTAGGCACTATGTATGCCTTTGCCAGCTCACCTTTTTCAGCATCGGGAATGCTGCCCACAGCGACCAATGCGACATCAGGGTGGCCTGCAACCACTCGCTCGATTTCTGCAGGATAGACGTTGTAGCCTGCAGTAAGAATCATGTCTTTTTTGCGATCGACAATGAACACACAGCCATCCTCGTCCATGGAGGCGAGGTCTCCCGTGTGTAGCCAGCCATCAGGTTCGATCGTTTCCCGCGTCGCTTTTTCATTGCCGTAATAACCCTGCATCACGATGCCGCCCCTAATCATCAACTCGCCCACTTCACCTGCCGGCAGGGTTTTGTTCGAATCCTCAGCATCGGTAATTCGAGCCTCTGTATAGGGAAGTGCGACACCGATTGATCCGTGCTTCACCGGGCCATTTGACGTAAACGTGGTTCCGAGTCCACCCAACTCAGTCATTCCCCACAGCTCGATAAGAGGACAGCCAAAGCGCTCTTCAACCTCCTCCATTTTTGGCTTGGGCATGGTCTGCCCACCCACGGTGCAACAACGAAGCGATGACAGGTCGTACCGATTTAAGTCCGGATAGTTCAGTAGGAACATGAACATCGTTGGCACACCCTCGAACATCGTTGCTCTTTGTGTCTGAATGCTCTCCAGCACTGCTTTTTCGTCAAATACGGGGTGCAGTACCAAAGTCATACCCGATTGAACTGCGCCACTCATTACCACATTGCCATATACATGAGGACAAGGTAGTGCTGTGACCACAGTGTCTCGTTCGGAGCGCTGGTGCATGAGCGCGGTCATCGCCACGTTTAGAACAATACTCCTGTGCGAGAGGCATGCGCCTTTGGGATGGCCAGTCGTGCCAGAGGTATAACCGATGGTGGATAAACTATCTGGGTCGATCTCACCAATAGTGAACTCGTCGCTTGCGGACGCGAGTAAATCGTTGAATGAGAGCATGTCATTGGGTGTTGCAGTATCACCAAATGCAATCAATTGCTTAACACCGGACTTGGCTTTTACCCCCGCGATTGATAGCGCTTTTTCATGGGAAGCTATGACAACAGTGGCACCGCAATCATTCGCAACGAACTCCACTTCTGACGGGGTGAGCATGACATTGATTGGGTTAATCACCGCGCCCGTTTTCAGCGCGCCATAATAGCTAACCACCCATTCCCAGCAGTTACCTGAATACAGAGTGACGCGATCACCTGACGTGACCCCAAGAGAAGTAAGCGCGTTAGCGAAGCAATTGGATAGTCGATTCAGCTCGTTAAATGTCAGCGTTTTATCAGGACAGATCAGTGCTTTTTTATCGCCAAATTGCGCCGCTGCTTCAACAGGGATATGACCAATCGATGGTGCCATTATCTCACCTCGCTCTATGTTTGTTTTTTGGCGGTTTCAAACTCACCAAAAATGATTGCTGTGATATGTCGCTTAGGCTGTAAACACATCGCCTTCGTCACAAGATCTCATTCACAGCTCTGATCGCCGCGTCGATCGCGGACTGCACGTACGCGTGTGCCTCGGTATCGGAGTTGGCGATGCTGATTCGACCAATAGGCGCCCTCGCCAATTCGTGAGGGGCCTCCCCTGGTGGCCACTTTGGATCGTGCAAATCCATGTACTCGTAGGCGTACCCATGCGCCCAGCGATTTACAGTGATCGCCTCTACGTCGGTCCGAGCGTCGAAGCCCGAAGATCCAAACATACCGGTTAACTGGTTTAGGGTTTCAGTCTCAATGTCATTAAACGACATGGATAGTAAGCGGTGCCGTCCCTGCCGACACAGATCGCGGGCTGTTTCTCCATCGGTAGCCTCGGGCGCAGGCGCACTTATCATCCACACGACGATGGGGTCATCCTCTTCAGTCGGCGCTTGATAAGCTCCTAGGCTCACCGGTGGCGCCGAGGCCACGAGGCTGTAGAACGCTCCCGGGCACTGGTAACCCGATACCCCTTGTTTTCGGATAGCTGCCCCAGACCGCAAAAGAACATTGGTGCAAATAAAGGGGACTTTTACGCCATAGGCGAGATTCTCCCGCTGCTCGACCGGAAGGTCAGGGCAAAGACTTGGCACCATACCCGCGTACCCGGCAAGAACACTGGAACGACACCGCACCAGACGGTTCTTGCCGTCAACTACGTAAGCCACATCAACCAATCCATCGTCTCTATTTTTGACATTAACGGCAGTGGAATTCAGGCGCAATCGGACGCTGGCCCCCTCGCGATCGAGACGACCGTAATCAACGACTCTTGTAACAATACTCTCGGCCGCATCGCCTGACACCGCGCTGGGAATAAGGTGACTAACTAATAATCTAGCGACAGAGGCGTTCCCGTCGGGAAATATTGGGTAGCGATAGAGGTCAGGGTCAACCTCCTCAGCCTCGGCGGCATCGGGCGCAGCCGGTGTGACACTAGTTGCGCCCGGAGCACCTGCTTTTAATGCTTCATAGATCGAAACACTTTTTGCGCTGACGCCAAACAGCGCCTTAATCCAGGGCTCTGTAATTTTAATCCCGATGTTTGACATGCCGACTCGCTCCGACAAGAACGTGGCATAGCCGGTCTCGTGCAGGAACTGCTCCCGCTCCTCGTCAGGGATGTCCTCCAAAAAATCCGTCTGTGCATCAATGAGGGCTATGAGCCCCGCCTCGTCAGCCGCTGGCAACTGGAGAGATCGAATTGCCGCTGAAAATTCGCCAACACCAGCCCACGTGAGATTCCAGGGGCCATTGATAGATCTATCAGCCCCGAAGTCAGTGGCATTGAGATACAAACCTTGCTCGGACAAGGGGTCGCTGATCAGGTATTCCGAGTCAATCGCCTGCCTGAGGCCAGCAAAGTCAACACCGATCTCCTCGAGCAACGCCAGAGCCGCCTCACCCATCGCTCCTTGCTCCAAGTTAAGGCTTCCGCCCACACCCAGTAGGGTCCTACCGTCAGCAGAGAACTCATTGCGCTTGGCGTGACCACCAAAGTCATCGTGGTTGTCGAGTATCAGAATTTTCGCGTCTGGCCCAGCGCGCTTTTTAAAGAGATAGGCTGCGGTTAGCCCACTGATACCCCCACCCACGACCACCAAGTCGTAGATGGTATCAATGGGTTTGAAATCGGCGGGACGCTGTCCGTATCGGGCCAAGGCATGTGCCACTTCATAAGAGCCTGGATGGTTACCCCGCATTCCGGTCAGCGCGGGTGGATACCCCGCATGCGAAGAAGCCTGACCAGATTTGGCTGAACTGATTAAAGGAGATAGCGCCATACCACCAGCTGCTAGCGCGACACCATCAAGGAAATCTCGGCGCGATATCCCTTGTTTACCGCCTTTTTTCATACCGCTACCACCCTGATGACCTAACCCTCTGCCTCGTTCCAGGCAGCAGTCTCCACAATAATTTTTTCAAGATATTGTTCAGGCATATCCCACGTGCCTGTCCACCCTTTTGGCACCAGAAAGCCGTCGCCGACACCAAAGGTCTGACTGCTACCATCCTCGGAGGTAAGAACTACCTTACCCTCCAGAACAAGGACATATTCATCATAGGGGAAGGGTGCGGCCACCCTTAGACGAGCCGCGTCAGCACCGTAGAGTGCAGCGACCACTTCTCCTTCATGTAACACCTTCTGCGCGTGCTCATTCACCCCCGCGACTACAGCGCCCTCCGGCCACGGTGGCAATACTTCCAAGGTCTCTTCACGCAGCGACGCCACCATTAAGGGCAGTACCTCAGGTTCAGCCTCACCTATGGGACGTTTGGAGCCAAACGTGGAAGCAATATTGCTTTCGCTTTGATTCCACGCCGCAGTCTCTACAATGATCAGCTCTCGAAAAGGGCTAGGCATGTCCCAAGTACCCATCCACCCTTTGGGCACCAAGAAATGGTCATCCGGTCCGTATACCTGACGATCGCCTGCGACAGAGGTCAGTACCACAGTCCCCTCGAGCACTCTCACGAATTCATCGTACGGATAAGGTTCATTGATGCCGATAACAGCGGGCATTGACTCGTAAATGACGACAACAAACTCCCCCTCGTGAAGCACTTTTTGCGCATGAACACTTTCACCGGATATCAGCATGCTTGCCGGCCAGGGTGGCAATGCTTGCAGTGCCTCCGCCACCAAGGAGTCTGCCCTGAGCGGCAAAATGGACGAATCAGCTTGCGAGAGTGGAGTCATCAAAGTAAACACCAATAAAGAGATTAACTTCAGTCTTTTAGCCATTGAATACCCTTTGTAGGCAGACGCGACGCCGATCAAAAACGCATGTTCAATTCAGCTCTAATCATCCGCTTGTAACCCCAATGCAACATTGGTCCCCAGCCAAAGTCCCCCCGCAGCGTCGCGTAATCTTTATCAGTCAGGTTATCGACTGCGATTGCGAAGTCCCAGGCTTCACTGCTTGGGATGTAGGAGACCTTGGCATTCATGACCCCATAACCGTCCTCTTCCAACAAGTTATCCATGTCATGGAAATAGTCACCTGTGTAGTTGTACATGGCGAACCAATTTAGGGTGCCGCTGCCTAGGGGCTGATCAACCATAGCGCCCAGCGAATAGGTTTGCTTGGGTGCATACGCCAAGGTCTGACCATCGAGCATTCCAGAAGCCACCTCCGCTTCGGAGTTCGCATAGTTCGCCATCAGCAGTACGCCGTCACTGGGCGCATAACTGAGGTCCAACTCAAAGCCTCGCGAATCGACGTCTCCCGCGTTGCCGATTTGTTGTCCCGTCTCAAGTGTCAAAGTTGCAAATTGCAGCGCCTCATAGTCGATAACGTAGAATGAGCCGTTCAACTGCATCCGCCCCTCCATCATTGTCGACTTGAAGCCTAGCTCATAGGCTGTACTGGTCTCTGGGTCGAAATCGATGATGGTCTCGGCAATAAAATCACCGTCTAAGTCAGCAACCGATGTGTTAAAACCACCACCCTTATAGCCCTGCGAAACGCTCGCGAACAGCATTGTGACGTCACTAACGTTGTATTGAGCGATGAAGCGCGAGGTCGGCTCATCCCATTCTCTTGCCTCACACAGCTCACCAGGTGTCGGTCCGCCAGACTCACCAAAGTCATCCTGTAGGGTGTTTGTACACCAATCTTTGTCATCGGAACTCCATCGAACACCCGCAGTCAGTGCTAGTTGCTCAGATGCTTGCCAGGTGATGTCGCCGTAAATCCCCATTGATTCATTTTCTGCTTTGCTGGAGATGCGTTGGCTTCCGACCGGAAAACCGAGCGCCGTGGCTACGTAGTCGACTTCCCATCGGGAATTGTCTAAATCCTCACTGTAGTAACTCGCGCCTGCGAACCAGTCGATGGTCTCAGAAGCGCCACTCAGCCGGAATTCTTGATAAAACGAATCGGCATCGCCACCGAGACCCACGGGTATATCGAGACCACCCACTAACCCGCCAGGAACACCAAAGACAGCCTCATCGATCGTGATATCGTCGGCTGTTCCATCAACATCCTCAAAGTAGTCATTTTCACCGCTTCGCGAGTCTGTGATAGATACCAAGGTCAGCGAATCGCTCAGCGACCAGGTCAAGCGCAAGCCGAAGCCGTCGTCTTTATTTTGCTCAAAGTTTGGCTGGTTAATGGCAAACCGATCCGGGTACTCAACACCTGGTTGAGCAGGATTGGTAAGGATGCTTACGGCGCTGGTGTAGTTTGTTTCCGCATCGCCCCGATTGTACTTAAACAGAGCTTCGAGGTTGTCAGAAATATCCCACCGAGCCGATAAGCGCAGTACGTCGCTCTCGGTATACATGTCTTGACCGCTGTTTACCTCGGTCCACATTCCCTCCCACTTTTGCTTTTGATAGGCCAGACGCAATGCAAACGAATCACTCAACGCCCAGTTTCCTACTAACTCATACCGCCGCTGGCCTTCGTCACCCATCGACAAACCAAGGTGGAGCTCATTTTCGTCACCCGGCTTATTTGTCACCAAACTGATCGCGCCTGCCGCCGCGTTTCTTCCAAAAAGCGTACCTTGGGGACCCTTCACCACCTCGATGCGATTGATGTCAAAAAAGCTACTGGTCGCAAAAATATTACGGCCCACGTAAGCGTCATCAACAAACACCCCAACAGAGGGTTCCGAGCCAATGGTCCAGTCGTTGCTACCAATTCCTCGAATGGCCCATGTGTTTGTCGCCAAACCATAATCAGCACCACTTAAGCCAGCCACCATCGGAATGACTTCGGTGATCGTATTGACTCCTGTTTGCTCAAGCAGCTCTTGGTTGACAGCACTGATCGCAATTGGGACTTCCTGAAGGCTTTGCTCACGTTTCTGAGCCGTGACCAACACTTCCTCGAGTTGTGCGAAGGCAGAGTTCGCTGTAAGTAACGCTGCGATGATGATAGAAATTCTTTTTTTATAGTTATTTTTCATAGTCTTATCTCCTTGCAAGGGAAAATTGTTTGGGGCGAATGAAAACGCATGCAGTCGATTTCACGTTATGACAGCGTCCCTCCCGCAGGAGTGGGGTGACGCTTGAAAATGGCGAGCATGACAAGCACCAGAACGAGCAGAGGTATGACCGTGATGCCAAACACAATCTCGATATCGGCGGCGCCAATGACGCGGGTAAGTAATAAAATCAGAGCGACGTGAAAGCCCAAGCCAAACAGGCCCAGTGATGCAGCTGCAATGGTTGAAAGTCTGTCTACGCGATCGACCGCGCCCATCATCAGGACGGCAAAAAGGGCGTAGAGCCAAAACCCGAGGTAATCGAAAGAGGTATACAGAGAAAAGGGGATGGACACGTTTAATAGTGGGAGCAGTGTCTCAGCCATCGCGGAACCCGAGCCCCCTGTGACTGATGCCTCAGTCAACATCGGGATCGTCCAAATTGCCATGAACTTGGGAATTGCAAAAGCCATAGTGGCCATGGCCACTGCACCGACAGCGAGGATCGCCCTTAGCGGTGCGACGTGACGTGCGCGCAACGCAATAGCGAGAAAGAAGCCTGAAAGGCTGAGCATCGCGACGATCTGGTTCACCCAGCCCGCGACGAACGACCCCCTGTTTTCCGCGAGCCAAGCCAGCCTTTCAGTGTCTGTGGCCATCGCTCCAGCGGGCGCATCCAAAGGAAGTAGCGCGGCCGCAACACCTGTCACAATGCACAGAATGGCCGCGGCAAAGCCGAATTGATTAAGACTGTAATCCAATGATGCGTCGACCATAGTGTTTGAACTATTGCTCTGCATTTTTTCGTATTCTCCGCATCCTGTTAGATCTTTTCTTAACCCAGATAAAGGCTTTTACATGTCAAGTGACAGGTTATAACATGTCACTTGACATGCTGACAAGGAGGGGCGATGAGCTACAAAATTACGCGCAGGGATTTAGTCGGGGGTATCGCCATCGGAGCGGGAGGACTGCTACTTGGTGGATGCGACAAAAAGTCGACTTCGCCGGCAGAAGTATCGGCACTTCCCACCCCTCACTCGAGAAACTACTCTGGCTACTACCCACCCGCAGAAACCGGTATGCGTGGAAGTCACGAAGGCTCCTACGAAGTTGCACATGCCTTGAGTTGGCGCGGAGAGAGGCCAGGTGACTATCGGTCACTGGACGAACACTACGACCTTGCCGTTGTGGGTGCAGGCATGAGTGGCTTAGCCGCCGCGCACTTCTATCAGAAAAAAATGGGGCCGGATGCGCGCATTCTCATTTTGGATAACCACGACGACTTTGGTGGGCATGCAAAACGCAATGAGTTTCATCAAGACGGTCGAATGATGGTGAGCCTTGGCGGTGCTCAGAACATTGAGTGGCTATCTTATAGCGATGAAGCAGCTCAGCTGATGAGCGATATTGGTATCAATGAGGATTTCCTTGATCTAATGGCCGAGCGCACCGCCGCTAACTTGGCCTTAGTGGGTAATCTAGATGCTAATAACGGTGTAGCACTTCCCGGGGTGGCCGGTCACGTCATGGTGGACGGAAATTGGAATGGTGTGATGTTTGGCGCCGACGGCTACGACGAGGTCATTGCATCCCTTCCCCTACCAGAGGACGAGAAGAGGAAACTCACTGCGTTCTGGGGAGGCAAGCAAGATTTCCTGGACGGCCTGTCCCTGAGCGAAAAGTGGGACTACATCAACTCGGTAAGCTACAACCAATTTCTTTTGGATAAGGTGGGTTTGCTGCCCTCTACCCTACCCATCCTCAATGCGATCATCCTCCACCTCAGTGGCATGTCAGGTTGGAATCTGACGGTTGGAGAAGCCATCCTAGGCGGCGGAAGCGGTATCAAGTCACTGGGGTGGTTTGGTAAGGCCACAGCCAAACTAGGCGGTGCCTTTCTCGACAGTCTTCTCTATACACGAATGTTCCCGGACGGAAATGCATCGGTAGCTCGCCTACTGGTTCGACACCTGATTCCTCAGGCAGCACCTGAGGCGACGGGCCCGGAAAATATCGTCGCGGCGCGATTCAGCTACGACGCGCTGGACCGTGAGGACCACCGGGTGCGGCTGCGTCTCAACAGCACTGTGGTTGGGGTCAGAGAATTGCCTTCGTCGAAAGTGGAAGTGGACTACGTTGAGCGCGGTGAGGCGAAACGTGTCACCGCAGCGCATTGCATCATGGCCTGTTATAACGGTCTCATCCCTGATATTTGCCCTGAAATGCCGGAGACACAAAAAGAGGGTCTGCGATATGGCGTCAAAACTCCATTTGTCTATGCCAATGTGCAACTTCGCGACGGAAAGGCTTTTTCACAGGCGGGGGCCACGCTTTTTCAATGCCCTTACGACCCCTTTCAGTGGGTAAGCTGCGCGCCCACAGTGAACATAGGTGGTTATGAACCTCCTCGAGATCCCAGTGACCCTATGGTCCTGTTTATGATGCATTCCCCCATGTCACAGGACGCACCCAACGCGGGCGTCTCGGTGCGCGATCAACTCCGTTTGGCTCGCACACAGATATACAGCGCGCGTTTTGAAGACTATGAGCAAAAGATTCGAGATCAACTCCAATCGATGTTGGGGCAATATGGCTTTGATCATGCATCGGATATTCAGGCGATTACGGTCAACCGAATACCTCATGGCTACGCCTATCCCTATGTAAAGCTAGATGACCCGGACTGGGAGCCTGGACAGGCGCCTCATGAAATTGGTCGAGCACAATTCGGACGTATCTCTGTGGCTAACACAGACTCGGAAGCAGTCGCACTGATGGATGCTGCCTTCGACGCCGCGTATCGCGCTGTCGAAGAGCAGACGGTCTAAAAATGATCTAAACCAGTCGGGTGCGGATGTCACGCGCCTGAGTAGCGCTGGGTGACAAAACTCAGAATCACCTTGCGAACGGATGTTCGGTCCGCCATCCAACGGCGACCGGCCCCCATGAACAATGATTCACCCTCGACCATACTCATAATGGCCAATGCCTCTGATCGTGGCTGCGTGACACCGCAGGCCGCGATTTTCGTCTCCAAGATCAATAAAAACTTGGCGTAAACATCCTCCAGCAAGTCAGAAACGAGGGGCTCTACCTGCTCCATCGCCCATAATTGAGCCCAGAGCCGATCGCTGAACAACCCATCTAACGTGCCAACATGCTCATCGAGCATAAATTCAACTAGATCTGGAACGGAGGCATCGTCACTAGACCAACCACCGGACTCGAACGCCGAGGTAATTTCAGAATCAATGTAATTCACCAGCTCCGTTAATAATATGTCCCAAGTGCGAAAGTGGTATTGCAGCGCGCCTAGTTTCATTCCGCTAGCCCGTGCCAAGGCTCGCATGCTGAGACTGCCGTAACCCTCATCGGCAATCAGCTCTATCGCATGTCGCAAGATCTCGATCTTTTTATCGGCTGCCATAGGGTTTATCCAAAACGGGCAACGCGCTAGCGTCGCCTAGCCTGCTTCCAGCTGCCATATACAGTCGGGTCGGACTCAAATTGCGAAGGAGCATAAAACATCAGACCTCAGATTGAGATGAAATGCCTCTGAAATCAAAGCAAGAGACGCGAGAGTCTATCAAGTTAAAGAGAAAAGTATGCATATTGCCTCTGCTACATTACTCCCGAGCCCGCCTCATAGTTAGTCTATATAGACATGTGTTGATACTGTGGCTGAGTTAGATAGAAAGGTCCTTATATTTTGCTAAAAAATGTTTAATCCTAGGTGCACAACAATCGAAGTTTGGTGGTCTGCGACGGCGTCATGGCGGGTTCTGCGAGCCTTGACATGGTAGAGGTCGCCAGTTCGATAATCGCGACCTTAGGAGCGTTTAGTCCGCCGTAGCAAAGCGCAGGCGCCCGGAGGGTTCAATCGTCAGAGGCAATGGCGATTGAAGGCAATCTGACTGGTCCTACCAAACATAAAAGAGCCCGCCTGAAGCGGGGTTTTTTGTATTTGGAGGTTTACCCCACTATCGGACTGGCGAAGCCAGTCGATAGACGCGACCTTAGGAGCGTTTAGTCCGCCGCAGAAGGCGCTGGCGCCCGCAGGGTTCAATCGCCATAAGCAGTGGCTATTTAGGTGCAAACCCTTTTACTAGTATTGAGTTAGCCGTGCTACCGGCATTACGGTGTTTTGCGATGGATTGGTACGCTTCGGAATTCATCCACTTTAAAGCCGAATCCTCTGAAGGGAATTCAATAATAACCGACCGTGTGTCATCCCATTCTCCAGCCAAGACCATAGGTTCTTCATCGCTACTTAACAGCGTGCCATCGAACTGCTGAAAGACCGCTGGAAAGCCGGCTAAGTATCGATCGTATTCGGAACGATCATGTATTTTGAATCTAGCAATGATGTAAACAGACATCGTATGTAATTCCTCGTCTTTTAGGGTTGAGCGTGGCATGTCGGCATCCAGACGTGTCGCATTACTCGGGTGACACCAACAGCCGCGTGGCGGCATTCAGTCAGTCGTAGAGGCCAAGCTTTTTCATTGTGTTGCTCCAGCAGCGTGCATTGGCACTGCGGATAACAGCGCAGAGTGATAAGCGACTAACGCGGCCTTATCCTCACGGCGATGGTTGGAAACGCGGCAGCTTGGCGAACAAAGCGACCGATGCGAGGATGAAGACAGCGGCGACGCACAACGAAGGCGCGTAGCTATTAGAGGCGTCGCGAATGGCCCCGAAAATTACGGGGCCCAGTCCGGTTGCAACTAAAAACCCGGCGTATTGCCTGCCGTAAATTTGTCCGTAGGCTTGCATGCCAAAGTATCGTGCGACCAGGTAGCCGATCAGATCCACTTCGGCGCCGACTGAAAAGCCGATAACGAATGCCGCGGGCACCGCAACCACACTTCCCAGACTTGCCAGCGCTAACACCCCAGCCATACAGGCAAGCAAAATAGCCATCGCCACCTGCGGAGCGAATAGACGATCGACCGCAAACCCCACTAGGAGTCGTCCGAGCACCACCGCAATGCCGATGACGCCCGCAACCTTAGCCGCAGCATTATTGGTAAAACCGATCTCAAGCAGAACGGGAATAAAATGCACCATCAAACCACCCAGCCCCAGAGACAGGCAAAAGATGGCGCCCATAATGGTCCAGTAAGTACGGCTGGTCTTGGCCGTGACGAACGCCTGACGAGCTACGTCTGGATCAACATTGACAGTGGTCTTGGCACCGTTGAGACGAGACAGAACCAAAACGATGACTATCCCAACTGCCAGCGTAAAGCCGGCCATAATAAAGTAGGCGCCTCGCCAGCCGAATGCGGCGACAGCAGTACTGATAAAGCTTGGGCCAAAAGTTGCCGCCACGCCGGCGCCCGATAACGCAATGCCTAGTGCCAAACCACGTTGGCGTTCAAAGACGCTGTTGATGGCCCGCGTGTAGGCCAATGGTGATGACGCACTGCCAAGGACGGCTTGCAGCATGGCCAGCGCCACAAAGGTAACGATGGACTGTACGAAGAGGCCCAGTAAGACGTAGGCCACGGCCAGACCCAACAGAGACACCATGACAGGCCGGACCAAGCCATACCGGTCAACGATCAAGCCAATAAAAGGCAAGACGGCAGCGAGCGCGAGCGTAGATCCTAAAATGCCAAGCGAGGCTTGGGCGCGAGTCCAACCAAAGTCCGCGATCCACGCTTCAATGAAGATGCCTTGGGTATAAAATGGCAGCGCAGAAACACCTATACCGATGCCGACGGCACACACCAAAACCAATAGCCAGTGACGAGAAAATTCACTCCCGGTGCTGTGATCATTGAGCGCCTGACTACGTGAGTTATTCATCTGCGCTATCTCCTAACGACTTTGTTTGAAATAACACCGATGTGCTCAATTTCGAGCTCTACAACGTCGCCATCATTGAGAAAACGCAGGTGCTCCAGACCACAACCAAAACCCACCGTCCCAGAGCCAATGACTTCACCGGGGTGGAGGGTCTCACTTTTACTGATGTGGGCGATCATGTCGGAAAATTTCCAGTGAATCGTGCTGCTATTGTTATCGCACCACGTCTCTCCATTTATCCGAGCCTGCATGCGCAATTGGTATGGGTCTTGAAGTTCGTCTGCAGTGACGATCACCGGTCCCAGAATAATCGAGTCGTCGAAATCTTTGCTTTTGGCGGGTCCTAACGGCCCCCCGGACTCCTGCATCTGGGTGTCTCGTGCCGAGAAGTCGTTGTAAATGGTGTACCCAAATATATGGTCTTCTGCGTTGGCGTGACTGATGTCTTTGCCTTTTTTACCAATGATGCAGGCCAGCTCCAGCTCAAAATCCATCAACTCCGAGTACGCGGGCCACACCACATCTTTGCCGCTCGATGCCACACAAAAGCGATTACCTTTGTAATAAAGGGGTTGCTGGTACCACACCTCAGGCACGCTAAAGCGACCACTGGCTTGCAGTTCTTGCTCCGCTTTAGCTGGGTCAGCTGCAGCCATTGAACTCAGTTTAATCGCACTTTTGTATGAATTTTTTAAATGTTCTTCGAAGCCTAAACAGTCGCGTATCTGCGCGGGACACGGGAGCGGAGCGAGCCACTCCACCTGCTGTGCGGGTATGAAATCCGAGCCCGAGGCCAGCATCGCATAGGCGCGATCAAGGGCGGGCTTACCTGCCTCTATGAAGTGTTGCATGGAGGAAAAAGCACTGTCCCCCTCTGCCGCAGCACTCAAATTGAATACGCCGGCGTCAGTTAATGCGCCTAGATAGTCAGAACCTTGCTGTTTGAATGTAAGTAATTTCATAAGAAGCGGTCTCTTGGAGGCGGTTACTGGTGCTTACCCGCGACCCAGCCTTGTGAGCTGAGCTGGTTTGATGCGAAGTGCTTGGGAACACTCTCAAGGGTCGTTGCCATGGTGTCGTTCCAACGATTCAGGAAGCCAAACATCGATATCACGGCCACGACCTCGACCACTTGCTGCTCGCTAAAATGTTTTAACAAATCACTCATGTGCTCGGCGTTCACCGCATTGGGTACCATGCCGGCATGCACTGCAACGCGAAGCGCCGCTTTTTCTTGGGCGGAAAATAAGTCGCTACTTTCAAACTCGAACACAGCTTGTATTTTTTCTGCGCTGACATGGTGTTTTTGTGCAGCGTGAGCCGTATGTGCTTGGCAATATCGACAGCCGGCAACGTTGCTCACTGCGAACGCAATCATTTGTTTGAGGCCAGGATCCACTTCACCGCCGTGCAGAATCGTTGCGCCAAGCCCTCCAAAGGCCTGGGTCAGCTCTGGCCAATGGGCCATAGTCATCATGGAGGCGGGTAAAAAGCCCATCGAGGCCTCCACCATGTCCAACATGGGTGCTAAGTCAGATAACTCGTCGCGGTGCTTGGGCGTGATGTGTGTCATAGGTACCCCTGCGGCGGTCGCCGCTAGTCAATTTTAAGCAACTGCTTGCCAAGATTTTGCCCGGTGTACAGCCGCTGCAAGGTGGCTGGGATATTGTCAAAGCCTTCCTGCACGTCGACCTGATAAATGAGATCGCCTGATGAGACCCAGGCCATTAATTCTTGAATGGCTTCCATCGCTCGTGGCATGTAATCCAAAATGATGAAACCCTCCATTCGCGCCCGGTTAATGGTCAGGTTCGATAGATTGGCGGGACCAGGCGCAGGCGTGTCTGCGTTGTAAGCAGAGATGCTCCCGCATAAAACAACCCGCGCGCGCAAATTAACGTGGTCTAAGGCCGCTTCTAGGATAGAGCCGCCGACGTTGTCAAAGAACACGTCCCAATTATCCGGACAATGGTGTGCAATTTGCTCACTAACATCTTCATTTTTATAGTCGATGACAGCATCAAAGCCGGCAGTCTCTTTCAACCACCGACACTTATCGGGGCCGCCAGCAATTCCGACCACGCGGCACCCCTTGAGTTTTGCTATCTGACCAACGAAAGAGCCCGTGGAACCTGCAGCGCCAGACACTAGGACGGTCTCACCGGCTTTAGGCTGACCCACTTCCAATAGACCAAAGTACGCCGTGAGCCCAGTAATACCTAGGACTGACAGCATCATTTCCGGCGATACACCAGGTGGCAATTTCACAAGGCCCATGGGGCCTTCACCGGGGGCTGCGACGACATAATCTTGCCAGTAGCCAGTGGTTTGTACGAGGTCCCCCACTTGGTAGTCGGCGTGTCGCGAATCAACGACCTGACCTACAGAGCCAGCTCGCATAGGAGCGCCGATAGCCACTGGCGGCAAATATGCTTTTCGATCTACCATCCAATTTCTTTGGGCGGGGTCAAACGATAAAAAGAGATTTTTGACCAGCACCTCATCATTCTTGGGCTCTGGAATCGGAGTTTCGGCGTACTCAAAATTGTGGGGGCCGACCATGCCTGATGGTCGCTGGGCTAGTAGCCATTGGCGATTAATGCTCACAATAACGCTCCTAATAAAGTGTTGATGTTCAATGCTCGGGTTCTTGCAATGCTGTGATGACCTAGCCGCTATTTTTTAACTATTAGCGCTGCTGCCTAAAGGCTAGGCTTGGGCCTCAGCCTTCCGCTTCGATTCTGAAGCAGACGCTAAGGCCCCTCGGTTTTATTCTCAGATAGCACCCAAAATTTTGGCAATGTTCTTTCGAAACTTCTCTCCAAAGGGTGGGCGTGCGCCGACGATAGGCAAAATATCGATCATCGTTTGACTGTAAATTGCGCGGCTGTGGCTCATATTTCTAAAACCTTCAGGCCCATGGTAAGCGCCCATTCCAGAGGCACCCACTCCACCAAACGGCAGGTCCTCCTGTACGTAATGCAGCGTAATGTCGTTGATACAGGCACCGCCACTGGGTACGTGATGCAGTAAGTACTCCTGTTCAACCTTGTCTTTTCCAAAGTAATACAGGGCAAGGGGGTTACGACGGGGTTCAATCTTGTTAGGCACTTCAGTGATATCGGTATAAGTCATGACCGGTAAAATGGGGCCAAAAATCTCCTCGTGCATGACCTGCATGTCCTCCGTCACATTCTGCAGAATGTGCAGTGGCATGCGACGGTTGTTTTCGGACGCTCGGGTCTTGTCAGCACCGACAATCGTGAGCTTAGCGCCCTTTGCCACTGCGTCATCAATGTAGCCCTTGAGTCTTGCGAAGTGTCTTTCATCAAAAACCCCCGCGTAGTCTGTATTCTCCGTGATATTGGGATACATCGACTGTGTCTCGTGAATAACCCGCGCGATCAGCTGCTCTTCTAGCTCTTCGGGTACCAAGACGTAATCGGGAGAGAGGCAAAGTTGTCCACCATTTAACAACTTGCCGAATGTTAGACGTGTCCCCGCAAGCTCAAGTTTCGCGGTGCGGCCAATCACAACCGGCGACTTCCCACCCAGTTCTAACGTAACGGGCACCAAGTTCTTGGATGCGGACTGCATCACTTTAGCACCAATGCGAGTAGAGCCAGTGAAAAGCAAATGATCGAAAGGCAACTCCCCAAATTGCTGGCTAACAGCTGCTCCTCCCGTGACGACAGCCACTTCCTCTTCGGAGAAATAGCGGGGCATTACTTCCGCAAACAGCGCCGCTGTTTCAGGCACGAACTCAGAAGGTTTTACTATGGCTCGGTTACCGGCAGCCAGCGCACTCGTCAATGGCGAAACCGTGAGGCCAAAGGGCAGATTCCAAGGGGAAATGATGCCAACAACTCCCTTCGGGTAGTATCGGACTTGGCTCTTTCCGCCCAAAAAATTCATGGGTTTATTGGCGCTTCGCTTTTCGGGTTTCATCCACGCTTTCAAGTGCTTCATCGAGTAGTCGATGGCCTCGACCTTTGACGCGAACTCTGAAAACAAGCTGAACTCGTAAGATCGAGCGTCGTTAAACTCGCGTTTGGTGGTGGCAGCAAAGGCCGTTTTGTTTTCAATGATGAACGCCTTGAGTCTCTTAAGCCGGTCAATGCGTGTCGCATAGGTGACTTCGCCCTCGGCGCGAAAGTCACGTCGTTGTCGTTCGACGAGCGCGTTAAGATTTTGTTCGGAAACCGGTGCGATTTTATCGTGTTCTGTCATGCCCATTACGTTTCTCCAAGTGTGCGCTTCAGTGTCTGCTCAACAATTTGCTGTGATTTGCCGAAGCGGTTGCTGCGTTGAATTGGTTTAAGGGTTCAGCGAGTCTTCCGCACGGATGCTCTCTATGATTCGCACCGCATTTTTTATAAAAAGCGGTTCAGACGAAAAACTAGCAATCAAATTCTGCACATCCGAGGGCAGCGCCTCGTCAGCCAACGAAGGGCTCTGGTCGGTTTGCGTCGCACCGATCAGGAGCACCCCCATTGTTTTTACGACCTCAATCGCTTGCGTGGTACTCAACTGAAGCGCTGTGGCCGATCGTTTCGCGACTCTCTCTACCTGCTCTATAAAAAGTTGTTTTGATTCAATCAGCCGAGGAATCGCAACATTGTGCTCAATGACATGTTCGAGTCGGATAAGTAACGGCAAGAAGACGCCATCTGCCAGCGCCGTGCGGTAGAGCAGTCTGGCATAAGACTCGCTGGTGATGTCGTCTGATAGCGCGTTGATGAAGCCCCGGCTCCATCGCATTAGACTTTGGTCATAGAGGCTCAGGAAAAGCGCTTCTCTCGTTTCGAAGTACAGGTAGATCGTGCCTTTGGCGACACCACTTCTTTTACCGAGCTGCGCCATAGAAAATGCCTCATAACCCACCTCTTTAAAGTAGGTTTCAGCGGCTTCGAGAACGACTTGCCGCCGCAGCGCTTTCTGTTCCGTGCTCCTCGCTCTCTGGTTAATCGCAATCACTTTAGTCATTGGCATCTCCGAGGTGCTTCGTTGGCCGGCTGTTAATTGGGGGTGAGGTATTTCTCCCAAATTATTTAACTGACCACCAGTCGACTATATAGCTGACCATCGGTCAATTCAAGTGGTGGTGATATGAGCCCATTTTTGAGCCGCTTCTAGCGAAGTCCTACTGTGCGCGGCGCCCACAACTTGGATGACATCGAGTACCGCCTTAATGGCCGCCTCAGCTGTGTACCCAGTCACCGGGGCGCACTTGGGGCGGTCTTTACCGCGATCTAGCGCACAGCCCAAATCGGAGAGATAGGCGAGGCAGTGCGGGTGTCATTGAGCGCTTATGTGGGTGACCTCCAAATATTGAGGCTCACCGTGGAATTCACTCAGATACTGTGACCTTGCTGAAAGCAGCGCTTCTCGATTTCTAGCCTTAACATGACCGTAACCACGTAATTGCTCCGGCAGCCTCATTAGTTGGTTCGCTGCACCGTAGTTATCAGACGTCAGGCGATCGCAGACTAAAGTCAGGTCTGCTTGATAACGCGCCAGATCCTCTCTTTCTTGCCTGCGCTCACTTGTGAGTGCGAAAACATCCCATCGTGTTCCCCGGAGCCACTTGAGCTTAGCGAGTATGCGAAACACGGGCATGAGCCAGGGACCAAACTCGTATTTTTTGACTTTGCCCGTGGTTGGGTTGGCTCTGCTTAACAAAGGCGGCGCCAAATGAAATCTGATTGAGTAATTACCGGTGAACTGTGTATCGAGTTTTGCACGAAAGGCATCATCACTGTGCAGACGTGCGACTTCATATTCGTCTTTACAGGCCATGAGCTTGAACAGTTGCTGAGCGACGGTATGCGTTAGCGAATCGTCGGCGTCCGGGTCGCAGTCAACTGAGCGCACCTTTTCAATTTGAGCGAGATAGCGTTGTGCGTAGTCCACAGATTGATAGGCCACAAGCCGTTGAAAGCGATCATCAATCACTTGATCTAGCGTAAAGTCGTCGTTGGTATTTGACGACTCATGAGCTAACAGCGACTCAACCAGTTCAGGTTGATTGGCAAAGCGGCGGCCAAGGAGAAACGCGCTCTTATTAAATTCAACGGCCACCCCGTTCAATTCGATCGCGCATGCCAGTGCCGCTTCACCTACCGGCACCCAGCCGCGCTGCCAGGCATACCCAAGCATGAAAAGATTGGTACCAATGGCGTCTCCCGTTAACTGCAGGGCGATCTCGGAGGCGTGAACAAACTCCAGTTGCTCACCCACTTCCGCGGCGACCTTTTGCCTCATACCTTCTGACGGGAAGTGCGCGTCGGGGTCCCGAACAAACGCAGCGGTGGGCTGCTCGTTATCGTTAATCACTGCATGGGTGCGACCGTGAGCGACCTTACCCATGGCCTCATACCCCGTGCTCACCACCAGATCGCATGCGATGAGCAGATCGGCCTCTCCAGCGGGGATTCGAACCGCTTTGATTTGCTCCTGTGAGTTGGCGACGCGCACGTGACTTACTACCGCGCCGAATTTTTGCGCGAGTCCTGTCTGATTTAAGGTCGCGCAACCTTTGCCTTCAATATGCGCAGCCATAGCAATCAGAGACGTAATCGTTAGTACCCCCGTGCCACCGACTCCCGCCACAACCGTATTCCAGGGTTGATCGAGCGCCGGCAAGTCGGGCTGGGGTAATGGGTCAAAGACAGGCTCCACCGATTGCGCTGGCTGCGCTTTGCGCAGCTCTCCGCCAATGACCGACACGAAGCTCGGGCAAAAACCTTTTAAACAGCTAAAGTCATGATTGCAGGCACTTTGGTCAATCTCACGTTTTCTGCCCAGTGCTGTTTGCTTCGGAAGCACCGAGAGACAATTGGATTCGACACTACAGTCGCCGCAGCCTTCGCAAACCGCCTCATTGATCACAACACGACGATCGGCCTTACGCATTTTTCCTTTTTTGCGACGGCGTCTTTTTTCTGCTGCACAAGTCTGTTGATACACAATGACGGACGTTCCCTCGAACTCTCTGAGCTCCAACATCAACGCTTCGTATTGGTCACGATGCGTTAAGCTAAAGCCAGGCACGCCATCAAACTTCCCAACCCAATCTTTGGGGGCATCGGAGACCAGCGCGATGCGTCGGACCCCTTCGCCGCTTAACTGACCGATCAGATCTACTACGCTCAAAGAACCGTCGATCGGTTGTCCACCGGTCATCGCGACGGCGTCGTTATAAAGGATCTTGTAGGTAATGTTCACGCCGGCGGCAACCGCCGCCCGAATCGCCAGAATGCCGGAGTGAAAGTACGTGCCGTCGCCCAAGTTCTGAAACACGTGCTGGGTCTTGGTAAACGGTGCCTGACCAATCCACGTCGCGCCCTCGCCACCCATTTGAGTGAAAGTATGCGTGGGCCGATCTGGCATCCAAGTGGCCATGTAATGGCAACCGATACCGCCCAGCGCATGACTGCCCTCTGGCACTCTGGTGGAGGTGTTATGAGGGCAGCCAGAACAAAAATGAGGAACGCGCTCGATGGTTTGATAGGGCGCAGCGAGGGACTTTTCTTTTTCCTCAATCCAACGGACACGTTGCTCCAATAGTTCACTGGAAAAGAAACGTCGAATCCGATCGGCGATGACGAGTGCGATCATTGCCGGCGTCAGCTCTCCCACATTTGGCATCAGATCTCGACCAACCTCATCGAACTCGCCAATCACCCTCGGACGGCTGCCGACAGGATAGTTATAGAGCTGTGAGGTCAGTTGATCCTCAATGATGGAGCGTTTCTCTTCAACAACCAGAATCTCTTCAAGACCCTCGGCGAAGTCGTGGGTAAGGCGCGGTTCTAGTGGCCAAGGCATTCCAACCTTAAAAACCCTAATGCCGATTTCGGCGGCAATGGCCTCAGTAATACCCATGTCCTCAAGCGCCTGCATAACGTCGAGGTATGCCTTACCGGAGGTAATGATGCCAAAGCGAGCGTTGGGGCTATCGAGCACAACTCGATTCAGATGGTTAACCCTGGCGAACTC
>Ga0233399_1000301_pt1 | contig 20624 bp, 22 predicted proteins | sample 43DmetaG_FD_182698 | JGI IMG/M metagenome (GOLD analysis project Ga0233399, IMG submission 182698) | Seawater microbial communities from Monterey Bay, California, United States - 43D | ecosystem: Environmental > Aquatic > Marine > Coastal | place: USA: California | collected 2016-11-08 | reverse complement strand
TGCAAAGGTATATTCTTTGGTCTATGAACTTTAACACTTGCTGATTTAAATATATCTGATAATTTTTGAAAATCTTGTTCTGTTTCTTCTAGTATCTTTGACATACTATCAACAAATTGTGTATCATCGAATTGTTCTAAAGACTTAGTATCATAAGTGGAGCCAACAATAATCTCTGTTAGCTTATCCCATTCTGTCCATATCATGTATTATCCTAATTAACTTCTAATATAATACTATTTATGCATAAAAAAAGGGAGCCTAAACTCCCTTTTAATTTTAGATAATTTGATATATTAGTCAGTCAATGTATAATTATTTGCTTTTGCTTGGACTCCAATAGCAGTTCCGTTTAGACCAGTTGTGCCAGTAGTGTTAAAGATATCAGAAAATCCTAATAGTGCTAGTGTGCCTTCGCCACTGTCACCCCATAATATAACTTGATCCGAATTATTGGATTCAAAATAAACACATGGGTATCCATTTTCTGATGTAATGGTTACTGCTATACTAATGTTGCTTGATGTCATAGTCGAACCCGTACTTCCTCCGTTCCAACTAGAAACCGAACTTTCTACACGATTTTTAAATTCATCCCAAACATTATCATATGTTGTCATGTTAGCAACAAAAATTGAACCGTTAGTGTAATCACCTCCACCATACCACTGTGCGAAAGCAGTTGCATTTGCAGTATCTGCCTGTAATGTTGCTACTGAAACACTACCAACTAGTTTAACTGAATACGCATACGATGGTGAAGCCGCAGTTGATGTATCATTTATTTCAATAGTTCCTGAACTTGCTAATATGTCAGCATACGCATATGAAGTACCAAAGTTTCCTATAAATCCTTCATACTGATTGCTTCCGCTTTCTGTTGAACTATCTTCTGCAAGTGTTATAGTGAAACTTGCTGTGTTATTATTAACTGTTACTGGGCCTGCATTTGCACCTGAGAAGTCATTACTATCTGTGTAACCACCGCTACTTTGTACATATGAAACTGTAAAGTAAAGAGTTGTACCATTTGCTACGTTTGTTGTAGTCAACGTGAATGTTACGCTATCACCTTCATCTGCACTAGTTCCAGCATTGTGTGATACCGAATAAGTAGGTGCCGGAGCAGTAACAACGTTTGTATTCTCTGAATTTGTTTTCCAAATAGTTGCCGCTTTAGAATTTTCTGTTATTAAACCATGGTCTTGTGTATCAACAACTGCTAAGTCATTTACTGTAGATAAATTTACATAACTTCTAGTACCAGATTTAGCACCCAATGAACCTCTGTGTAGAGCACCTTTTGTTGGTAAATCAACTGGGTCATCTGTGATTGCGCCAAAATCGGCTAACTCTGCTAGCCAAATTGAACGTCTAATTTTTACTTTAGGGCCTGCACCTGCATTGTTCCAAGTCACGCCACGATATTTATTTGCCATTGATTTGCTCTCCCTTTAATTATCCAATTGTTGTTGTTGCATCTGATATTAAACCGTGGTCTTGTGTATCAACGACAGCTAAATCATTTACTGTAGATAAATCTACGAATTCTCTTGTACCGGATTTAGATCCGCCATATGCCGCTCTATGTACAGCACCTGCTGTTGGTAAATCAACAGCCGCATCTGTAACTGCTCCAAAATCTTGTAATTCTGCTAACCAGATAGAACGTCTAATTTTTACTTTTGGTCCCGCACCTGCGTTTTGCCAAGTAACACCACGATATTTTGCCATGAATAAGTCTCCTAAAAACTAATTTAGTTTATCTCTATTGTATGTATTTATCGTAAAGGTGGAAAAATAATACACTTATATAAAGTATATTGTAAATACTTATTATTGAGGAGTGTTGTTTTTCTTGAGCGCCTTAGATGCAACTGTAGTTGCGGCGGCTCTTGATGCTGTGCCTTTAACACCTTTTGAAACTAATGCTCTACCTACTGCACCTGCTATTGGTGCCAACGCCGCTAGTGGTCCTAATTCATCAACTTTCTCAGTGCCTGCAAGTTTTCTTAGTCTTGCTAATTCTGGGCTTTCTTCTTTTTTAATTTTTGACCAGCCTTCTTGGTCAGCCATTTCATCATCCATGCCTTGGAAGTTATTATCTTGTGGTTCAAAATATGTAAATTCACTTGCTGGCATCATGTGTGTAAACTTGTGAAGTTCGTCTTTGCCACAATATCCAAAAGCACCTGTATCAGTATTAATACAAGCAAATTCATTGTCAGTGGATTCACCCATTGGTTCTGATTCATTTACTTTATGATGAGACTTACCACATTCTTCACATGGGTCTTTTCCACAATCACAATCACATTTTGCTTCATTGATTGATTCATCGGCTTTTTCTTTTTTATCTTTAGCCGCTTTTTTCATTGTTTCTTTTTTGTCACCATCACCATCGATATCAGCAAAGTCAGGCTTTGCTTTCTTTTCTTCTACTTTATCTTCTTTGTCATCTTTTTTGCTTTTTTTCTTATCTTGATATGCTTGTAGTCCAGGAGGAAGTTTGCCTTCTTCAACTGTTTCAAATTCATTCATTAAAGATTCAAAGATTTCATTTTCATCTAAAGAATATTCTAATGGGTTATCACCTCTTGAAGGTGCTTTGTCTAAACTTTTCTTTTGTTTTGGAATACTTTCACCTGATTTTTTTGAGTAGTCATCTAAATCTAACTTATCGTTAGCTGGTGTTGGTTTATATTCGTTTTCTTCGATTGATTCGTCACACCCACAAGGACTTGCACCGCATCCACAATCTTGTGATTGCATGCCTGCTAGTTGCATCATACGTAGAATTTCTTCTGCGTGTTCTGTACTTGTATTTGAAGTAGTAACTGATTTTCCGTTATCATCAGTAACAGTTAAATTGTAATGCTTACTCATTTTTCATCTCCTGAGATAACAGAAGGACTAGATTTCTCGTCTGTATCCATTTGTTCAGGTGCTTGGTCTCTTTGTTCTTTTGGACTTAGTTCGTTTTCTACTGCTTCTACTTCTTTTGGAGTTAGAGACTTTAGAAAGTCATCAACAAAAGTACGACCATAGTTTGCACCGTCGTCTGATTTTGATTCTTCTTCGGAAGTTAAAAGAGGTTCTTTGTTTTCTTTTTCTACTTCCTCAGTTGGCTCCCAACCTTCTGGGTGAACTGCAACATGTGATAAGTGCATACCTAATAAGTCTGCTAATTGTTGACGTAAGATATCGGCTGATACAGGGTAACCTGTAACAACATCAATCTTTGAAACTTCTGAATTTTCCACTTCTTTAAAGAACATCGGATTTTTAGAAACCGGTGTAGTAGACGTTTTAGACATATTTCTTAGGTCATACTTACCTAAAAACTTTTCAATTCTATTTTCTGCATCTTCGCCTACTTTACAGCAAAAACGCAATGACATCTTGTGTTCTTTTTCTGATTCTGTTAAAAATTCTATAAAACTTTTCATGTTGCTCTCCAACGTATATTCTTATTTATCATTTTTCTGGATTTTTCTTGTTTTTATCCGTTACTTTGTCTGCTACCTTCTGTGCATCAGAAATACGCTTTAAAAGTTCATTTCTATCAATATTTAGTGTACCTTCTGCTGTTATTTCTTCATCAGATTTGCCTGTGTCTTTATCTTTTTGATGATCCAGCTTTGCTTTCTGTAGTTGAAGATTAATCATACGTAATTTTCTGTCTACTTTGCTGTCTTTGGCTTCTTTTGCTGTCTTTAGTAGCTGATTTGCTGTTTCAAGTATCTTTGCACCTGCATGTACTTCAACGTTCATACCTAATTGTAGCATATCTTCAAACGTCTGTATTGCTTTAGCATGTATATCATCCATTTCTCTGTCATGCTCATTTAAATCAGTAACCATAGGCAGAGCGGCATCAATCTTTTCAGTATTTTCTATTTCTGTGTTTAATAATTCAGTAATTTCCTTAGATTCTTCAATACTAGGAATATTATCTTTTTCTTCGTCATCAACAGAAGATATATTAAATGTTTCTTCTAATTTTTTCGTCATTTCCAATACCTTTCGATTGGTTCTAAAAACCTCTGCTTGTCGCAGTAATGTATATACACTTCTTTTATTTTTTTAGTATTTGCTATTGATTTGTCGATACCCGTATATTGAATAACACGTGTTATTGTTCTAATTGGGCTCCTAATCAATTCATCAAAATGTATATCTATTATATTTGTATTTATTACCGATTTTTTGTATACTTCATTCCAATGGTCAGTATACCACACATGTTTGCTTTTATCATCTTCAACAATTCTATCTATATTCTTTAAATTGTAATTAAGATATGTATATGTTGGATTTCGATGTAACATTATATTATACGTGTTATTATATCTTATTTCAAGTTTTTTTGCAAACTCATCTTTGTGTTCAGGAAGATAAGGGTGACATTTAGAAATAAATCTATCAAAATTTTGTTTCAAAAATAGTTCTTGTAAGCTACAATCGTCATCAGTGTACTCATAGTCATCTACTACATCAAGCATAGACTTTCCTCTTATCTTTATTCTTCCATCGTCATAATACAATAACTCAGGATCTTCGAAGATATTTAATCCCAATGATAATAATGTAATGAAAAAGTCGCCACCTGCACCGGGTTCATAAAAGACCCCTATTTTAGTACTCATTTACGTTTCCTTGGTTTTACTGGTTTGGGCTTTTTTGTATTTTGATATATATCACCCTCATTCAGTACACGAAAACGCATTCCCCTCTTAGTTGCCCACTTAGTTGCCGCATCCCATTTAGCAAAGTTTTGTACTACTGCCGTTTTGTCTGTTCTTCTTCTTGCTAACTCTGGATTAGATTGTGTTGCAGGTTTTATTTCAACTAATTCCGCTTTCTTTTTACCTGCTTTATCCATATACACTATAACAAAGTCTGGCACATATGCTGTTACTTTGCCATTTAATGGATTTTGATATGTTATCTTGCAAGGTTCACTAGCCCAAGCAACTACACTCGGGTTATCATCACAAAAATTCATAAAAGTTAATTCCCAACTACTTCTAAAGGTAGGCTCACCGCTCCCAGAATATTTCTGTGGGTTTTTTATAGTATATTTTCCTTGATGATATTTTTGTCTCATTTAAGAATAGCCCTTGCGATATATTTATTTGGTTTTGAAGGATTAATTTTTCCTGTTTGATATCCAAATCGCAAAGCACTATTGATTACAAATGAGCCTAGGTCATTTAAGTTTATATCATTATTAACTTCGTTGACTAAACTATATGGGCTTACACCGTAGGACCTTGCTACATTGACCAACTCTCTAGCAAAAACATTTGCTTTTTCATCTGTAAAGCCTTTCTTTACTAGTTTTGCTTTTAGTACGTCAATATCAAATGCCATTATCTAATACCCTTTGTAAGATTTTTTAATACGTTAATATTTGATTGTGCAGAATTTAGTGTAGATGATGTTGAATTTGATGATATATTAGAAGGAACTGTAGTAGTTCGTATTTGTCCTCCACTGGCTGTGCCTGAATTTTTAATACCATCTCTAATTAAGTCACCTGCTATACCAAATCTGCTTTGTGATGTTTTACTAAGATTTTGTAATGTACCTATTCCTGAATTACCTACAATACCTTGAGCCGCTGAATTTCTTATATTACCCCAATTAATTTTACGTCCATTGAAAAACGCATTTACTAATTCATTTTTTATAGCACCCCCAAAGTTACTACCACCATATGTTCCTGTACCGCCGTCATATGTATTACCTAAATTAGCAAAATCTGCCACTTGAGGGTATTTTGTTTCTGGAACAAAAGGATCTCTAAATCTAGATTCTGTAGGGACTGCTTCGACAAATTGGTGTCTTGACTTAGCTTCTTCAAATTCTGCTTCTGCTACTTCATTCTGTGCATTCAATACTGATGAAAACCCTTCTAGCTGTTCTGCGGTAAATTGTTGATTAGGATCTATACCATCTTTTCTTCCCAGCGTAGATAAATTATTCATTTGTGTTGCATTGTACAATTTAGCCAATTCATCTTGTTTTTGTTTATTGATTAAATCATTCTGTGCTTGTGTAGTTTGTGAAAGCGTAGGTTGATTGTTATTAAGTAACGTAAGTACAGTTTCATCATTTTCTGGATCAAACTGACTAGGTTTAGAAAGACCTTTTAATAGTTCATTCATACGTGATACTGTATCGTTAGTATAATCTCCGCTTTCTATATCACTGATTGCTGTTTCCAATTCATAAGGAAGACCGTCTGTCATCCAGGTTGGGAATGGCACATCGTCTGATACCGTAGAGAATACAACATTCTCTGGTTGAAGTGAAAATTCAATAGTTCTAAGTTCGCTGTTAGCATAGTCACTAGGTGTAAATGTAATATTAGTAACTAATGGATTTATTAATTCAATTTTTTGTATACCACCACTTCTAGGAGCACCTACTGAAAAATCTCCTTGTGCTAATGGGTCGTTTGAGCCATCAATATTACCAAAAAAATGAAATACAGTAACCTTTTCAAAAGTTTGATGAAACGGTTTTCCTTTGGTCGAAAACTTTCTGCCTTGTGTTTCTAAATCTCTTAAGCTATTTTCTATGTTTGCTGAGTCTGTACGCATTTGACCATTTTTGAAAAACTGGTTATATATTCCCATAGCGAATGAGAACATTTCTCCGTTGACAACATCATACATTGATAATTGTACTTCTGGAAAATCTACACGTGTTGGTATATATACACGTTTGCCATATCTATCGATAGGCTGAGTAGTTGTGGCAACTGATACACCACTTATTGCTTTTGCAAATCTATTGAATGGAAGTCTAGTGCCTGACATTGTTCTTCCGTTGATATCATGAAATTCAACGTAGAACATGTCTCCCGTTTTGGGAGCAGAGGTAATGGGTCCGACGCCGCCGAACCCAAATCTTTTTCTAGCATTAGCATTATCTTGTATTAAGATATTGCCTTGTTTATTTTGACCAGCCTGTTTTGAAGTAGCCATATCAGCTTACCCCGAATTAACCAAGAATACTAGAGTTGTTAGTAAATGTAGTATCTGGCATGATTTCAGTATCAGTAAATACAGCGTTATCGTACTGTAGTGTTAGTGCGATAGTTACTGGATCTGAAACTGAGTAATCAGATTGAGAGTAGTCTGCATTTTGAACAAAACAACCTTCTAGTTGCCATTGTTCGTTAGGGTTACCTGAGTTACCGTCTAAGATTTCAATTAGAGTAGAAAACTTGTAGTTAGTACCTGCCGCCGGACCAGCTTGATTTCTGTGGTTCAACTGCGATTGTACTTGTCTACCAACTAGTTTAGTTAAGTTGTTTGCGATATCATCACGTAACGTAATTGTGATAGGTTCCCATGTGTGTTTGCCCATCATATACATACGTGAGTTATATGAATCTACTGGTATTGATTCGTGTGTAATTTTTGGTCTAGTTACGTTCATAACTTGTCTTGTGAACTCAGTAGTGTTTGTTGCTACACCACCGAAACCTGCAACTTGAACACGGAAACGATAATTCAGTTTTGGCTGTAGAATACCTGAACCAGTAACTGTATCACCGGAATCTGTAGGTACACCGAAATTATTTAATGTTCTTGCCATTTTTTTGTCTCCTAAAAAGTTTCGAAACTTTGTTTATAAGAGTATTTATCAATAATGTTAGGAATTAAAGTTGTATTTAATAAAAAAGCCCCTTATTCTAAGGGGCTTTAATAAACTTGTTATTTTCTCTAGTATTATGCTAAAGACTCGCCTGTATTTCTAATACGTAGCGGAATGTAGATGAATTCTACAGCTTTCACTGGTTGAATTGCAACATCAACCCATAACTCATTTCTATCGATACGAGCAGGAGTGTTGTTTGATTCATCACAAACTACTAAGAAGTCATACAAGCCTCTGTTAGTAACTAATTCACCACAGAAACGTTCAACTGCATCACGCATATTATCACGTGTGATTTTATCATTCTGTTCGAATAAGAAACCACGAGATAATTGATCCAAATTATAACGCATGTAGTTTGTCAGTCTTGCAACATTGATACGGTCAAGTGCTGATGCAAATGCCTGTGATGTCTTCTGACCATAAACTACTAGACCTTGATTTGGAAGGTCTGCGATTGGATTGATACGAGATGTATAAAGAACATCTCTTTGTCCGTTGCTTAAACGTACTTGTGAGAATTCGTTCTCTGCATTTACGTAACCAACTTTACTTGCGTTAGTTACAACACCACGTGTTAGACCCGCTGGTGCAAACCATGGGAATGATACTTGGTCTGAGAATGCAATAGTACGTAGTGCGATTGCTGATGATGGAATAACAACATCATTACCTGATAAGTCTGTTGAAAGACCATGTGGATAATAAACACCTGCATATGTTTCAGCTGGCATGTTGTCAGTTGCCCAATTTTTAAGAGAAGTAGAATCTGACTTAAGATCCATTGGTGAATCACCAATTACGAAAGCGATTTCTTTCTTGTCTTTGTTTAGAGCAATCATTTCGTCCATCATTTCTGGATATCCAGGTGAAGCGATTAAGTTGAAGTATACTGCTTCTGAACGTATACCATCATTGCTTGTTAATGCGCCTTGCATTGCTTCAACAACCATGTGACGTTGTGCATCTTTACCGAATTTACCTGAACCATCTAGGTTTAGACCTGATGCCCACTCCCATGCACCGTTAGTGTATTTCTTAACGTTGTATGTAGAGTAATCCATGTTAACAAGTAACATTTCTTCTGGGTATAATTCTGGGTTTGGAGCACTTGCATGAATTGAACGAGTATTTACGATTCCGTCAGCATCATACGGAGCATCATTTGAGTAATGACCAAACACAATACCATTTGCTGATGATTGGTCTGCGTTGTCACGCTTAACCCAAGAATTGTTCCATACATAAATTGCCGGATATGGCATTTCGTCAGAGTCTACCCAGATATCACCAGGTTGTAATGGTGATGTTCCGTCTTTACGAGTTGTAGGCATACCTGAACGTAATTGTAGTTCTTTTGTATAGTTGCCTTCTGTGTCTTCTGACCATGCATGTTTTTGCCAAACCATGTTGTTGCCATCATAGCCTGCTTTTAGTATTTCAATTTTTAAATCTGAGTTATACCATAAAGCACCTTCTGTGACAGCACCTTTTGGTGTGTCTGCATCTGCCTCATATGATAGGTCTGCCCATACACTATCAACGTTAGTTGATTGTGCAAATCCTAAATCACCAAAACCTGATGTGAAGTCTAAGTTTAATTCTAGACCATCTGTTTTAGTAAATCTGATTTTGTTTGAACCTACTTTTTCAATTTGTACATTTGCCGCATTCAACCCTGTGTTTGACTGCATCTGAATAACTAATGCGTCAAGTGTTGATGCATTTGGTGTCCAGTTAACTCCCTCTAATGTGAAGTCTGCTGTAATTGAACTTGGATTTGGAATAGTTCCTGATGTAATTGATGTTTCTGCTTTACCAGTATGTCTACGTAATTCTACAAAGCCTTTAGTTGCATTGTATCTTGTGTAAACATCACCTGCATCAATTAAATCTGCACCTGCTAAATCATCTGATGAATATGTTGGTGCTTGTACGGCTGTGAATAGACCTGATGATGCATCATATACTGATACTCCTAAATCTAATCCACCACCTTGTGTAGCTAAACGAACATAAATGTTACCAGTTGTCAATGCTGATGTACCGTCTGATTGTTTTGTTGGTGCGAATTTTGAAAATTGAAAATCTGCTGAACCCGTGTCGCCTAATACGACCCAGTTAACTCCAACTTTTTCCCAATATGTAATTTTTACTGTTGAGGCAACCACAGCGATGTCACCTGCTGAACCATATGTGTTCACTGGTGAAGCAAATCCGTCTGCGTTTACGGTTTCGACATTTCCTGTTCCTGGTGCATCATATAACACTTTTGGTGTATATGCAACCCAGTCTGTACCATCATGTTTGAATACGCCAAACTTTGATGCAGATGTGTCGTGCCAATATGTTCCTGATGTAATTGCGCCTGCAGGCTCAGATGTAGTAGCTTCTAACTGTGCTAAGTCAATTGGTGCTCTTAATACATAAGCGTTGTTTGATACGCCAAGATATTGATAAGCCGCTAAAAGACCATATTCACTAGTTTCTGCTCCTTGCACAACCGATCCGCCAACTTCGTAGAACTTAGGTTCTCCGAAAGTCTCAACTAATTCTCGTTGTGAAGAAACAAGATATGCAACACCAGAGTTTTGCTCAAGTGTCCCAGAAGCTATAGCTGAACCAGATGCGTCTGTCTTGTTTGTTGCTGTTGCAACAACTATTAGTGGAAGTGTCCCTTGAGTAGCGGCCGCATATTGCGATTCATCAACTACTGTAACTGACACGCCCGGTGATACTAATGTAGGCATTCTGTTTCTCCTTTTTCTTAAATTGCTATTGAACAATTTTTAAATTGCTACATATATTTATCGAAATTGGAGAAAAAAAGGCGTTTTTAGAGTTAACTACGTAGACAATAGGTCTGAAACTTGGCTATATAGATGCTCCAAGTCTTTAGAGTTATCAAATTCAACATCAAAGTCCCATCCAGCCCAACTATATTCACTTTTATGTACATCTGGATATCTTTTCATAGGATCAATCATATTATCTGAGTTTGATTGATTAGACTTACATGCATTGTCCCACCATTCAGGCTTTTCTTTACGCCATACTACCGTGGTCTTGCCACCTAATCGTTTGATAACATCTAATTCATTATAAAATCTACAATCAGAAATGACTACGTTTTTGTCTGTCAATTCAACTTGTCTTTCACAAGCCGCTACCCAGATATCTGGATGAAAGTTCATTCTGAATACATCTGTGCCTACATGTTGTAAAGCCCATCTTGGTGTGAAGTTTGGTATACCTAATCTTTTTGCCCACCATTCATCTACTTGTTCTCTGAATACTCTACTCTCTGGTGTGTTGCCTTCTAATAGAATTCTGTCCCAACCAAAAATATTTGCACATGCATCTTTTAACACTCCTGCAAAACTTATTCGTTGAAACCCATTTTCGATTAAGTGACCTGCGACCGTGTCTTTTCCATGACCTATTAACCCACAGATACCTATAATTTTTTTCATATAATCCTCAAAAGAATGTTATACAGTATTATCGTTACAGATAAACCGGCTATAACACTACACCAAAATCCTATCTTTGTAACTAGTAACCCAAATATAACAAAAAATACAAGACTTGTCAAGACAAAATATGTAGTTTCGAAACTAAACTTCGCAAATGCTTCTGCATCAATGCCTGAATACCACATAAAAATCATTGCAAGAAAGGCAGTAAATGGTATACCCATTAGAAAAGCCGCCATTGTGACACTTCGTTGTGCCATCATACTAACTGTTGCTATTACTATTCCTGATATTAATGCTTTTAAAAAGAATTCCATAAATCTAACACTCCTAACTTTTCTATCATAGTATTTACTCTAATATCATTTTCTTTTTCTTTGTCTATAATTTGTTTGAGTGTATATGAATGTTTTGTGTCTTGATTTATAAAATCTAATAGATAATTTAATTGCTCTTGTCCGTCAAACTCTGATTTTAGTAAATGTGTTAGTTTTTCTTTTGTGTTTTTATCTAAATTTTTTAATGACATATGTTCTGGATAATCTAATAAATCAAATACAGGCATCTTATTAAACTTTTGAAATGAATACTCTAGTACATCTTTCATTAAATGAATATTAAAGACATTTACTACTGTATGCATACCCAACTTAACATTATCAGTTTTATGCTCTATAAAATGATTTATGGTGTTCTCAATAGTATTCCATTTGTGTGGGGGTCTAAGTATTTCGTTTGCTTCACCAATAGCATCAATACTGAATATGACTTCTACTTCTTTTAGTTTTGCCCATGATTCAAATATCTCTTGTTTTGGTATTATAGTTCCATTAGTATTATAAAACAATCTGACATTTTTTGGATTATCTGATTTATTTACAATCTGTGTCAAAAAGTCCGCATGTTTCTTATCTAATAAAGGCTCACCGCCTACAAACTTAACAAAGTCTAATTTAGATAAATTAGCATCATAATATTTTAAATCAAATGAATCTACAGAAACATCAACTGGCATTCCTGGGTTCTTTATTAATTTCCATTTACTACTGAAAGTATCATTGCACATTCTACATGATAAATTACAATGAGTAGACAAGGCAGTTTCTATATATCTTAATTCTGGTTTGTTTCCTATAAACTTATCGTATTGTTTGAATTGTTGTCTAAAAGACTCAACACCATTGTCCTCTGCACGCCAACATTTATCACACATTGAAAGTTTTTCACCTTTCAACATCTTATCTCTTATGTCATTAAAAAATTTAGAATTGAATGCATTGTGTAACCCATCTGATAACTTGGGTGCTTCATTAATGTTTGGGATATTATTTTCTTCCACGAAACAACAAGGAAGCACGGTGCCATCTACCTTAAGCCTCGTATGAGACCATAGCAATGAACAAGCAGTGTTGGGTAAATTATCCAATGACAAACCCTAGAGGAGCAGATCCATCAGTGTATGTCTGTAAGTCAGTTTCTAGTTTATCAAGAAGTACATCTGCTTCTTGTTTCATTGCATCACCGTTTAGTGTGACACCGCCTTGGGCGCCCGGTAATGAACCAAACTTACTTCTTGCTTCACCTAGCATTTTCTTACAATACGCAAGTGTATAATCTCTCATCCAAGATTTTAAATAAGGGTCTTTGATTAGTTCGTCTTCTGGACGTTCTAAATGAACATGTAATAAAACCATTTCGTCTGCCCTCATTCTACGTAATAATTTTATTTTTTTAGTTGTTGGATTCCAAATGAATTGTATGTCTGTTGCCGCAACTTTATTTAATGATTCACGATATTGAGCAAATGCATCAAACGTGGCTATACCACCAATATGATTATTCAAAAAGAAATATGAATTAGCATATGCTAGTTCGAATGGGTCCATATCGACACCACCCGAAATACCATGACCAAAAGAACGATGCCATACTTGTTTGACTTCCATAATTTCTTTTGGAAGTGTGTATTCATCTACATCTCTTTTTAACTCTATTGAGTAAAAATCTTCTTCAACTGCATTTTCGGATCTTTGTTGTATTTTTGATATGGCAACTTCTACTGCCAAATCATAATGATCCGGATCCAATTCAATATCAACCATCCCATCGCCTAATAATAGACGAACCTCTTTGATTAAATCGTTTCTAACTTTGCTATTCTTTGGCATTGATTATCTCCAATATAATGTATTTATCATTTTTGTAATTGGAGCCATTAAAAAACCCACCAATAATAGTGGGTTTTAAAATTTTAGATTTTTAACTAATTATTAAGCTATTACAAATCCACGTTCTTCTGGAAGGTCTTCCATAATCGCTTTTTCTTTAGCTTGTGCATATGTAAAATAGTTACCCTGTTGTGATTGTACTTCTGCATCATTGCCATTATCTGCATCTGCAATATCATAAGGAACATCAGTGTATGTTTCATAAGGGTATGTAATACCGTGTTTGTCGTTAAGCCATTGTCTAAATTCAGCCGTATATGCTTCGTAATTTGCAAAATGTCTTGCATTGATGAACTGAACGCATGTTGCACATCTATTAGCATCTGATGGATGCCAACCGTAATGTTTAGCAGTTCCAAAAATAAAGTCATTTAATGCTCTAGCATACTTTGTCCCAACTTCATCTTTATATTCTTCTGTTAAGTCATGCATGATAGCAATCGCATCCCTGCCTGGGCGTGCATCTTTTACTGCATCAGGTATATTGATTTCAAGATAATAGTATCTTTTTTTGTTAACTTGTGCCATTTATCTCTCCCGGGATAATAATTTACTAATTATGATACTCGTCAGTATCTACAGTTATATTTATCAAAAAACCTTGAGAAGTAATGTATGTTCGTTAATTCTGCCATTCATCTTAGTTTCGACAGATTTGATGGCATTGAACTCTTTATTTAATGAGCGTTTTGTTATCTTTTTGAAGATAGCCAGTTGTTCTTGTGGCTTTCTAAGTGTTTTTTGAATGCTCTCGCTTTCTTTAAAACGTATCATTGTAGTGCCTTTGACACTTAAACCAGACCCTTCTCGTCCTAGTCCCATAGGATCAATATTACTTGCATGATATACGCCTATCTTACGTGTTTTTGTGTTATAGACAACCGCAATGCTGGCACCTACAAGTTCTACTGGATTAATACTTACTGAGCCTGTTTCTGTATGTTCTTTACAGAACTTCATTTTAGATACAACTTTTTCTGCACTAATTGGTTTGCGTTTACGAGGCTTTCGGTCAAATTTTGCATTAGCAATAATCATATCACATGCCTGTACAATGCTTTTATACATTTCATACATTGCTTTGATTTCGGACTTCTGTAAATATGCATAGCCTTCAATTAACTGATTGTGCCAATCAAGTTCTTTTTCTGTCATATTTTTTGTTGAAGGTGGATTAATAAGTTCATCATATTCTTTATAACACCCTTCATATAACTCTTTGATTATCTTGGCATGATTTGCTTTTGCTTGTACTTTACGCAATAGACTCAATGGTTTAAAACTCTTTAAAGCACCATTGGTCATTTCAAAATCATTGATAAAATCATCAATTTCATTAGTCATAGAAAATGCTTTTGCACGTAGTAATTCTTGGATACTAGGACGATAACGATTATTTTTCTTTAATTCTTCTTTTTCTTTTTCTTCTTTTTCTGCAACTTTGTCCTTGCCTGTTTCTATTGCATTGCTTATACGTGTTTTAATAAAATCAGTTACAGGTGTTATATGACCGGTTGTGCCAGCAAGAGTTTGCCAATAATCATCTTCTTTCTGATTATAATCTGGCATGCCATCTAATAATAATTTGCAAGAAATTGCTCCAGTTACACTTACTTCATAATCAGGTGCGGCTTTTACAGAACGAATATCTTCATTTGTATAACCATTCTTTTCCATCCATTGTGTTGCAAAAGGATATAAATCTGCCGGTTTGTAATTTTGATAATAAAATTCTCTAGCCCAAATAACATGCCTATGAAACTTTTCACCAGACCACTCTTCCCAGTTATCCCATTTTGGTGACTCAAGTTTTGCTCCGCGCCGTGGTGCCGCTCTTGTAGTCTTTTTTCTTTTTGATAAACCCATCGGGAACTCCTATAAATAATTTCGAATCAGCTTTATTAATTTCTATTTAACTACAAAACGCATTTTTTGTCAAGTTTTAACCTTATCCGTGTTATTATCTAACAAAATGGCATCTTTTAGTACATCTTTACGTAATGCATTTATGAGTAAAGCACTTCTATATAGATTAGAATTATTAGGCATTGTACTATGTAATGTTCGACCGTCGTACATCAATACATCGCCTGCTTTTGCTAAAAACTGATGCCCTTCGTTGACCAATCTATCATTATAGTGTTCTTGGTTGTCTTCAATATCTTTATAATATATTTTTTCTAAGTGTGAACCGGGAAGATATGCAGTCCCACCATTTTCTAAAGTAAAATCATTAAGAGGTATAATTATCTGTACGCCTAATGTATCGTCTATTCTAGCGTACTTTTCGAATCGGTAGGGTGTATCTACGTGTGCATAGATTTTGCTTGATTTAGGTGCTGTAGTGATACAATCAACTGCATGAATATCCCAATCACTAGATTTAAATATCGAATCTATATATTTTTTTAATGGTAAAACTACCGGTAGCCACATTTCTTTAGGAGGTGATGTAGTCCACCAAACATCATATGTTCGTTTTCCGTCGTGTTCATTATAGTAAATTCCGTCTGAACCATTGCCTCTATGAGCATTTTTAGGGTTCATTGCCCATAATCTGAACTGTTCTACTGCAATTCCTGGTAAATACCCACGTACAATCGTATATCCGTCATTGTTTGGTAGTTCCATCTATTACTCCTTCATGATAACTTCATTATATGATAAATACACATAGAAGTCAAGGAAAAAGATATGCCAAGATTAAGTTTATGGAATCCTCGTAAGGGAAATGATTATAAGTTTATAGATAAATCAGTTAAGGCCCACTTTGAACATGGTGGTACTTCACTGCTTATCCATAAATATTTGGGGTCACAAGATACAACTGATCCCAACTATGATCCTACTAAGCCAGCAATACAAGATTTGCTATTCATGGAGAATCGTGATAGAAAATATGACGATAACATCTATGACTTGCGTGGTGTTTATACAGTTACAGACCAAGATATGGACTTGTCTCAGTTTGGTATGTTCTTAGGGAACGACCAAATAATTTTTACACTACATCTAAATGATATGGTAGAAAAGATGGGAAGAAAATTAATGACTGGTGATGTAATTGAGTTACCTCATATGAGGGACGACTTATTACTTGACGAGGATGCTCCTGCTGTAAATCAGTATTGGGTGGTACAAGATGCATCAAAGGCCGCAGAAGGCTTTGATCCAGGTTGGTGGCCACATATCTGGCGTGTTCGTTGTAAACAATTACAAGACACACAAGAGTATTCAGATATTCTTGGAACAGGTGAAGAAGCAGATGATTTAAAAAACATCTTGTCTACTTACAATAAAGAACTTCAAATCAATGATGCAATCGTTGAAGAGGCTCAAGAAAATGTTCCTGGAAAGTATTGGGATTATAGAACAAATAATCTTCAATATGCACAAGAAGGACAGCATCCAAAAGATATAGACATGGCGACAGTTGCCAGTGGTAGACAATTTCCAAATGAACCAGCAGAGAACACATACTTCTTACGTACTGATTACAAACCTGCAAGATTATTCCAATACAGAGATGATAAATGGTACAAAGTTGAAGATAGTGACGGTGGTTGGGAAGTTGGACATCACTTGCATCATCAATTTATTAATAATGATGGTGTCGTTAAACTTGAAGATGGTACAACAATCACTGGTAAGGTAAATTTATCAAAAGCAGTGAAACCAAAGGTAGATTAATATGGCGCAGGTAAAACAATCCCATTTTTATGATGAACAAATAAGAAGATATATTCTACAATTTATTAGAATATTCAGTGGGTTCAGTGTAAAAACAGGAAAGAAAATGAATGATGGTACAACTGATTATTATATTCGTGTGCCAGCAAGATATGGTGATATATCAAGAATGGCCGCTACTATCATGAAAGGCAATTCTGAGAATATTGTTAATTCTGCTCCATTTATAGGTTGTTGGATACAAAGTTTGCAACCAGATAGAGCAAGAGTACAAGAACCGTTCTTTAATGATGCTGTAGCAGTCACAGAAAGAAAATTTGATGAAACTACACAAGAATATGTTGATGAACCAGGTAATAGATTTAATGTAAGAAGACTTATGCCTGTTCCTTATCTGTTAAACATGCAAGTTGATGTTTGGACTAGTAATACAGACCAGAAATTACAATTAATGGAACAAATATTAGTTTTATTTAATCCAGCATTAGAGATACAACACAATGATAATCCTGTTGATTGGACTACGATTACTACTGTAGAACTAACAGATATTCAATGGTCAAGTAGAGGTATTCCTGCAGGTATTGAAGACCAAATAGATATTGCTACTATGTTCTTTCAAATACCTATTTGGATTAATCCTCCAGCACAAGTTACTAGACAAAATGTAATTAGAAACATTATACATAACATATATAATTATACTGACTTAGACACATTAGATTATGATCCTGATGCTTTTGAATTCTTTAGTGATTTACAAAAACAATCAAGTGTAATTGTTACACCTGAAAACTTTTCACTAAAGATTACAGAAAACAACGGAAACTATTTATGTCAACCACTAAGAAGTGGTAATTATGAAGACGGTATAAAATGGGAAGATGTTTTAAAATATTATGGAAATTTAGATGATGGCATATCAAGACTTAGACTAAAATATCACGGTAGACTTGATGACCTTAATGCAGATGTTATAGGTACATTAAGTTCTACTACTAATCCTGAGTTCCTATCGTTCACTGTAGATAAAGATACGTTGCCTACAAACACCGTAACCGCAGTAGACAGAGTGATAGATGCCGATAAGGCAAAACCAGGCTTCAACGGTATTCCACAACCAGCAGTAGGTCAAAGATATCTTTCTCTTACATCCGCTACTTCTAGTAGTGTATGGGGATTAGATATTGATATGAATGATATTATTGAATATAACGGTACAGCATGGGTTAAATCATTTGACGCAAGTTCATATGATTTACGTGCTTATGTATCAAATACATTTACTGGTCAACAATTCAAATTTGAAGAAGGTGAATGGTCAGATACATTCCAAGGAATATACGATGCAGGCTATTGGAGACTAGAACTCATACAGTAAAGAAAGTTTGAGAAATGATTAAAGCCGCAGGCGCATGTATAATTGCCAAAGACACAAAAAGAATAATACTTCAACAAAGAGATAAATTTGGCTCTCACCCTAGAAATTGGGGATTTTGGGGAGGCAAAATTGAAGAAAACGAAAATATTTCTCAAGGATTATTGAGAGAAGTTTGTGAAGAATTAAATCTTAACATCAAAAAAGATGTGATTAAGATTTATCCATTAGACCAATACCATTCCAGAAACAAAGACTTTAGTTATTACTCATTTGTTATTGTAGTTAAGAAAGAATTCATTCCTAAACTAAATCATGAGAGTGGTGGTTATGCTTGGATAGAGCATGAATATTTTCCGAAACCATTACACCCAGGCACTCGCCGAACACTATTCAAAAAGAACAAATTAAAAGTTATTAGAGATATTATATCGTCATTATAATTAGTCTCCAAAAATAGTAAATACAGTAGGGAGACACGTGTGGATATTATAGATTTTAAAAAACAAAAATTTATACGTGACTGTATTGAGTTTTTAAAGACAAAAGAAATGTCAGAAGAACTTAAAAAGGTCATCAATACCGCCACACCTGGATATTTAGAGTACCTTAAAAAAGGCGAGAACAGTGATACAGTAAAAGTTATAGAAACTGCTATTACGAAAGTAAGACAACTATCTCAAAAAGAAATAACTTCAAACAGACAAAAAATCAATATAATAGCATTAAGCATATTAGAAAGTCTGGCAACTGACGATACTAGATTTCAAATAAAAGAAGTTACTAGCAGATATAGAGAATCTATAAATCCTGTAAAAGCATTATACTATGATTTACAAGAAATAATGTTCTTATATGATGGTAAACCAAAAAATAAACACCACAAGTTCTTAGTAGAAAAGTTTTCTAAAAAAGATGCATTTGATAATATCATAAATGCAGTAGATAGAGATTTAGAAGATTTAAAAGAATGTAAAACACGTATAAACAATCTAAAAAAAGAACTAGGCTTTTCTAATAGAAGTGAATATCATAAAAAAGTTTTAGATTTATATACAGAAATGAAACAATGGAAAAGATTGTTTACTAAGTTCCCAGAATGGGTTAATGAGAATTATAAAGAAGATAACTCTAGTAGTCTCATTAAAACACTAAAGAAATTCTTCACATAAAAAAAGGGCGCCATAGACGCCCTTCTCTTTTAATTTTAGATAAGATTATTTGCCAACTTTGACTTCTACCATGCCTTCGCCTTCTTCGATTTTATCTTTGATTGCGATACCGACATATGCTGTCATTTTTGGATCATGGTCTTCTTTCCATGCTGTAGCATGACCTTTGTGGTCTGCGGCAACCATAATGTCGCCTTTAGCAACTTTGCCTACTACTTTAACTGGAACACGACCTTGTAATGCGATTGCTGGGTGAGATGCGTTGTCACCTGCGCCTTCGTTCATTAAATATGCTGGTTTCATTGAAACAACACCTGCTAGTTTGTCACATCCGTGACCTTCTGCCGCTGTTACTTCTTTTTCACCGCCAAACATCATTACTGTACCTTCATCGTATTCTGCATCTGCTTCATAACGTTCTGCAAGGTCGGCATATTTTGCCGTTGTTGCTTCACCGTTGAAACGTGTTGCTGTCATGTCACCACCGTTAGCAGTGATATCACCTGATACTGTAAAGTCACCAGTATATGAACCGTCCATTGCGATTGTTCTGTCTGCACTTAAGTCACCACCGCCTGAAAGACCGTTACCCGCAGTAATAGTAGTTGCGTGTGCCGCCTTTGTAGCAATGTTTGTTGCTGTAGTTGTAGCAAAATTGGCATCATCGCCAAGAGCCGCCGCTAGTTCGTTTAGTGTATCTAATGAACCAGGTGCCGCCGCCACTACTGCATTCGCGGCATCTGTTGCCGCCGTGTCTGCATAAGATTTTGTCGCTATTGTTGACGTATCAACATTGATTTGATTATTTGCATCATCGTATGATAGACCTGTGTTAGCCATACCACCGATTAAGTCTTGTACAACTTCTTGTGCAGTTGAACCAAGAGTTAGACCTGCTTGTACATCTAGTGTACCTGCAACATCGGCGCCGCCGTCTAAATTAGCAGTACCATCAACTTCAATTTGATTTTTGAATTTGATTTTACCACTCATAGTTTTGGCG
>Ga0233399_1000299_pt1 | contig 20741 bp, 17 predicted proteins | sample 43DmetaG_FD_182698 | JGI IMG/M metagenome (GOLD analysis project Ga0233399, IMG submission 182698) | Seawater microbial communities from Monterey Bay, California, United States - 43D | ecosystem: Environmental > Aquatic > Marine > Coastal | place: USA: California | collected 2016-11-08 | reverse complement strand
GTTTTGTTAATTTTTTTATTCCTTTAATTTGGTCTGCAAAGAAACCACTTTTTTCTGGATATTTCAAACTTAAAATTTCATAAGCTTTTATGGCTTTAGAGAACTTTTTTTGTTCTAAGTAGACTTTTGCTAAAGTCTCTGTCATTAATGATTTATCTACTTTATTTTTAGGAATAACTACATCTATTGTTTCATCTTTTTTTAATGAGCTAATCTTAGGATTATTTTCTATAAAACGATTGATTAAAAAATCCTTACTATCTTTTTTTATTTTGACCTTTTCAACTTTTCCTCTATTTATAGGTTTGTGTGTAGATAATTGCAACCATTCATTAAAAGAATGAGTTTCATTTTTATCAAATTTTATAGGTGAACCAATATCAATTATTTTTTCTTCAACTGGCTTAATTTCTTGATAATCTGTTGTTTTATGTTTAGATATTTTCTCTATTATTTGTTTATGAATATCAGATTTTTTTTCAAAATGAATCGAAGTTATAAAGTCAAATAATACTGATCTGTCTGTTGTATAGGCAGCAGTTATTTTCAATTCATTATTGTATCTGTAGCTATCATTGTTTTTTAACCCTTTAAGATAAAGAGCTCTTGCAGACTGAAAATAAGGATATTTTTTTGTAATATTTTTTAGTTCCGCTACCTGAAAGTCTTTTAAAATTTCAGGATGTGAGATTATATTTGTGAAAACTTCTGTATTCATTACCAGTTTCCTAAAGAAGCATTAAAAATATCTTGAATAATACGCTCTAAAATTTCCTCAAGAGCAGCATCTAAAACTCCTCCTGTTAATTGAGCATTTGCGTCAAAATCTGAATAAAATGAAAACTGCTTTTCAAAATCATCTTCTTCTTTTAAACGATTGTAATAGCGAACATTTACAGTAATGGTTAATCTATTTTGAGCTGCTGTTTGCTGAGATGTTGCACTCATGGGATTTACACGGTATCCTGTAATTTCTCCTTCAAAACGTAAATCACCTCCAGTGGCTGTTAAATCTAAATTTGTCTGTCTTAAGAATAAATCTTGCATGTCTTGCGTAAAACGTTGACTAAGTTGAGGTTCAATTAGTGCTGCTTGATTTGGAAAAAAATCTACTTGAATTGTTTTTGCATCTCCAGTAGATCCTCCATTAAATTTATAAATACCACAGCTTAAAGATATTGAGGTAATTATAAGAAAAAATAAAATGTTAATTGTTTTTTTCATATGTATGATCAAATGTACAATTTAATTATAAATCGTATTGTTTGATTTTTCTATACAAAGTTCTTTCAGAGATGCCTAATTCTTTTGCAGCTAATTTTCTTTTGTTATTATTTTTCTCCAGTGAGCGTTTAATCATCTCAATTTCCTTTTCCTGAAGAGATAGGTTTTCACTTTCCTCAATGTCCTCAACAAAGTCATAATTTTTTTTAAGATCATGATGTTGCGGAAGATTAACAACTTCTACAGGGTAATGTTCAGGTTTTTTCTCTTGATATATTTTTTCAATTAGCTGGTGGTTTTCCTCTTGAACTTTCTCTGTGTTTCCACTTTGCATCAAATCAAGAGTTAATTTTTTTAAATCATTAATATCATTTCTCATATCAAAAAGAACTTTGTACATAATATCTCTTTCTGTTGAAAAATCACTTTTTGATGAAGCTCCTACTACAGCGGGAAGATTTCCTTTATTATTTGGTAAGTATTGGGTAATCTTTTCGGCAGTTACAAGCCTTGTTTCTTCAACCACAGATATTTGTTCTGCAATATTCCGTAATTGTCTAATATTACCCGGAAAGCGATAATTTAAGAGAAGATTTGTTGCATTATCGTCTAACCTAATTGTAGGCATTCGGTATTTTTGTGCAAAATCTGATGCAAATTTTCTAAACAACAAATGAATATCTTCTTTTCGCTTTCTTAAGGGAGGAAGGTTAATTTCAATTGTGCTAAGTCTGTAATATAAATCTTCTCTAAATTTTTCTTTTTCAATAGCTAATTGCATATTTAAGTTGGTTGCAGCTACAATTCGAACATTTGTTTTTTGAACTTGAGAAGATCCAACTTTAATAAACTCTCCATTTTCTAAAACTCGCAATAATCGAACCTGTGTAGTTAGGGGAAGTTCACCAACTTCATCTAAAAAAATGGTTCCGCCATCTGCTACTTCAAAATATCCTTTTCGGGCAGAGGAGGCTCCTGTAAAGGCTCCTTTTTCATGTCCAAACAACTCACTATCTATGGTTCCTTCTGGAATCGCTCCACAATTAACAGCTATGTATTTAGCATGTTTCCTATGAGATAGTTGGTGAATAATTTTTGGAATACTTTCTTTTCCAACTCCACTCTCACCAGTTACTAATACAGAGATGTCCGTAGGAGAAACTCTTACAGCTTTCTCGAGAGCTCTAGTAAGTTGAATATCATTACCTATGATGCCAAATCGTTGCTTTACAGTCTGTATATTGTCCATTTTATTAGTATCTTAATTATTATCGGAATAACCAACAGCAATACCCTTAAGTGTAGCTGATGTACAACTTTCAACTTTTACATTTACAAATTCACCTAATTGATAATTTTCTTTTGGAAAAACTATTACTGTATTTTGTGTGTTTCTTCCTTTCCATTGCTGAGGATCTTTTTTTGATGTACCTTCTATAAGAACTTCTTCAGTTTTTCCAAGATGTTGTTTTGTTCTGTAAAGGCTGTGTTCTTGTTGTAAATCAATAATTTCTTGTAAGCGTCTTTTTTTAACATCAAAAGGCACATCGTCAGGCATCTTTTTTGCAGCTAATGTTCCTGGTCTTTCAGAATATGCAAACATGAAACCAAAATCATATTTCACATACTTCATTAGTTTAAGAGTATCTTTATGATCTTCCTCGGTTTCTCCGCAAAACCCTACAATCATATCTTGAGAAAGAGCCATTTCAGGGATAAGATCAAAAATAGTATCCACTAACTTTTTGTATTCTTCATTGGTGTGCTGTCTGTTCATTGCTTTTAGCATTTTATTGCTTCCGCTTTGAACAGGTAAGTGAATATATTTACATATGTTTTTGTGTTTTGCCATTACATGAATAACATCTAAGCTCATATCTTGTGGGTTAGATGTTGAAAAACGAAATCTTGTTTTTGGAAATTTGGCGGCACACATATCCAACAATTGAGCAAAATCAACTGATGATGCTTTAGCAATTTCGGATGCCTTTTTAAAATCTTTTTTTAATCCACCACCAAACCATAAGTAACTGTCTACATTTTGTCCAAGAAGTGTAATTTCTTTAAAATTTTTATCAACCATTTCTTGAATTTCTTCAATTATGCTTTTAGGATCTCGACTTCTTTCTCTTCCTCTTGTAAAAGGAACAACACAAAAAGTACACATGTTATCACAACCTCTTGTAATAGATACAAAAGCTGAAACACCATTAGAATTTAATCTCACGGGAGAAACATCTCCATAAGTTTCATCTTTAGACAATATTACATTGATGGCATCTCTTCCCTCGTTTACTTCAGATAGTAGGTTTGGAATATCTCTATACGCATCTGGGCCAACAACTAAATCTACAATCTTTTCTTCTTCTAAAAATTTTTCTTTGAGACGTTCTGCCATACAACCCAGCACCCCTACCTTCATGGTAGGATTTACTTTTTTAACTGCATTATATTTTTGTAAACGTCTTCTAACAGTTGTCTCTGCTTTTTCTCTAATTGAACATGTATTGACTAGAACTAAATCTGCTTCTTCTAGTATTTGTGTTGTATTGTATCCTTCCTTATCTAGAATGGAGGCTACGATTTCGCTATCATTCATGTTCATTTGACATCCGTAACTTTCTATGAAAAGTTTTTTTGAATTTTCAGTTCTTTTCTCTGTTATAAGGGCCTTGCCTTGAATTTTTTCGTCTATGGTTTTTACTGTATTTTTCATCTTTAAATTATGGTACAAAGATACAACCAAATTTGAAAAAATATGACATATTGGCAGAAAAATTAAAGCTAAAGTCCTGTTAAAAAGGAGTAGATTTTACATAATTGGGCATATATAAAAAAAAACTTTCTACTTTTGCAAACCAAAATCTTGTTCTTTTAAGTTCTGATTTTTGTGAAATAAACACTGTATATGGCAAAAAATTTAGTAATTGTAGAATCACCAGCAAAGGCAAAAACTATTGAAAAATTTTTAGGAAAAGATTTTCAAGTTGAATCAAGTTATGGTCATATTGCAGATTTACCATCTAAAGAATTAGGAATAGATGTAGATGGAGATTTCAGACCAAAATATATTATATCAGACGATAAAAAACCTGTTGTAAAAAAATTAAAGTCACTAGCAAAAAAAGCTGATATGGTTTGGTTGGCAAGTGATGAGGATAGAGAAGGAGAAGCTATTGCATGGCATTTAAAAGAACAATTAAAGCTTGAAGAAAGTAATACCAAGCGTATTGTATTTCACGAAATAACAAAAAAAGCAATTCTAAAGGCTGTTGAAAATCCAAGGGATATTGATTATAACATGGTTAATGCTCAGCAAGCTAGAAGAGTCTTAGATAGATTGGTGGGGTATGAATTATCTCCTGTTTTATGGAGAAAGGTTAAAGGAGGTCTTTCAGCCGGTAGAGTACAATCAGTTGCAGTTAGATTAATTGTCGAAAAAGAAAGAAGTATTCAAAATTTTAAAGCAGATACTCACTACAAAGTGGTTGCACAATTTTCTAATTCTCAAGAAAAATCTTTTAAGGCTACAATACCTAAAAACTTTAACTCAAAAAATGACTCAGAAGATTTCTTGAAATCTTGTTCTGACGCAATTTTTTCAATTTCAGAATTATCAAAAAAGCCAGCCAAGAAATCACCTGCAGCACCCTTTACTACCTCAACTCTCCAACAAGAAGCTTCAAGAAAACTTGGTTATCCTGTTGGTAAAACAATGCAAGTTGCTCAGCGACTTTATGAGGCAGGATTAATCACATACATGAGAACTGATAGCGTAAATTTATCTGTTGATGCTAGAAATGATGCTGAGAAGGAAATATCAGATTTTTATGGTAATGAGTATAGTAAACAAAGAGTTTTTAAGTCTAAATCAAAAGGTGCACAGGAGGCTCATGAAGCTATTAGACCAACTACCATGAAAATTCACTCCCTAGACAAAGAATATGACCAAAATAGATTATATGATTTGATTTGGAAAAGAACGATTGCTTCTCAAATGAGTGATGCAGAATTAGAGCGAACCAATGTTAAAATACAGAATTCAAAAAATGAAAAAATCTTTACAGCAAATGGTGAGATGATAAAATTTGATGGATTTTTAAAAGTTTATTTAGAAGGAAACGATAATGAAGATGAAGAAAAAGCAGGGATGCTGCCTAACTTAAACAAAGGAGAGCAAATAGATTATAATTTTATTAATGCAACTCAAAGATTTACGAGTCCACCATATAGGTTTACAGAAGCTTCGCTAGTTAAACAATTAGAAGAATTAGGGATTGGTAGGCCATCTACCTATGCTCCAACAATTTCTACAATACAAAGAAGAGGATACGTAGAAAAAGGTCAAAATGAAGGTGTAGAAAGGCCTTACGAGCAATTAATTTTAACAAATGGCACTCTAACAACTCAAGATTTAGTAGAGAAAACAGGTTCAGATAAAAATAAATTGATTCCTACAGACATCGGGAATATAGTTAACGATTTTTTAGTAACTAATTTTTCTAATATTTTAGATTTTGGTTTTACTGCCAAAGTTGAGTCTTCTTTTGATAATATTTCTGAGGGAGATGAAAATTGGACTAAAATGATTAAAGGTTTTTACTCTAAATTTCATGATAATGTTGAAGACGTCAAAGAGAATGCTGAAAGGGAAAGCGGAGAGCGTATTTTAGGAAATCATCCTGAGTCTGGAAAGACTGTTTTAGTTCGATTAGGAAAATTTGGACCTATTGCCCAAATTGGCGCACCTGAAGATGAAACAAAACAATTTGCTAGTTTAAACAAAGATCAAAATCTGGGAACTATTTCCCTAGAAGAAGCGCTAGAGTTATTTTTACTACCCAAAACAATTGGAACATTTGAAAATAAAGAAGTGATTGTTGCTAATGGAAGATTTGGACCTTACATCCGGTTTGATGGTATGTTTGTTTCATTAGACAAAGGAGAGAATCCTATGTCTGTAGATATAGAGAGAGCTCGCGTTTTAATTGAAGCCAAACGAAAAGCATATGCTCCCGTTGGTCACTATCAAGATCTTCCAATACAAAAAGGTGTGGGGAGATTTGGACCATTTCTTAAGTGGAATTCTATGTTTATTAATGTAAACAAAAGGTATGATTTTGAAAACCTTACTTCAACAGACATGAATGAGTTGATAGAAGAAAAGATTCAAAAAGAAAAAGATAAATTAATCCATGATTGGAAAGACATTGGAATCCGTGTAGAAAAAGCTCGATGGGGAAGATTTCATATCCTAAAAGGAAAAATTAAGATAGAACTCCCTAAAACTACAAATATTGATAAAATTACAAAAGAAGAAGCTGTTAAGATGATAGAGGCAAAGACTCCGAAAAGAAAGGCAGCAAAAAAATCATCTCCTAAGAAAAAAGCAACAAAAAAGAAATAATCATTATATTACATCTATATTTTAAGGAATAAATGAACATTGATTTTTTAACTCCTGTAAAAGATTCTGTTGTAGCACACTCAATCCTGTTGCCTTCAACCTCTCTCGGTGCAAATATGCGAATACATACTCAAACAGACGGTTTTCCAGTCTTAGAAGGAGTTAATATCGCAATGTTTGGTATTGAGGAGGATAGAAACACTGAAAATAATTTGGGAAGTGGTAAAGATCTTCATCATATCAGAAGACACCTATACCAATTATATCCAGGTAATTGGAATACAACTATTGCAGACATTGGCAACATTAAAAAAGGTGAGTTAACTTCAGATTCTCACTTTGCAATCAAAGAAGTAGTAATAAGCCTCTTGAAAATGAATATTTTACCCATAATATTAGGTGGAGGTCAAGATGCTACATTCTCTAACTACAAAGCCTACGATGAATTAGAACAAACTGTAAATTTAGTTACTGTAGATAACATGTTTGATCTAGGGAATATAGATGATGAATTATCTTCAAAATCATATCTCAGTAAAATAATTATGGAAGTTCCAAGTAATCTGTTTAACTACAGTAACATTGGATACCAAACGTATTTTAATTCTCAAGATGAAATTAATTTAATTCAAGGCTTAAATTTTGATGCATATAGATTAGGAGAAGCAAAAAATCTAGAGATAGTTGAGCCTGTTTTTAGAGATGCAGATATTGTAAGTATAGATATTGGAGCAGTTAGACAGAGTGATGCCCCAGCTAATAACAATTTATCTCCTAATGGTTTTTATGGAGAAGAAATTTGCGCTATATCCAGATATGCAGGTATAAGTGATAAAGTATCATCATTTGGGATATATGAATACAATTCTAAACACGACTCTAATTATCAAACAGCTCATTTAATTGCTCAAATGATTTGGTATTTCATTGAAGGTGTAAATTATAGGGCGAAAGATTACCCATTTTGCACTAAAGAAGACTACCAAAAATTTACTGTCTTATTAGAAAACGACGATCCAATAAATTTTTACAAGAGCAATAAATCGGATAGGTGGTGGATGGAGATAAATTTAATTAAAGATAATAAATACAAAAGACATGCGTTAATACCATGTACTTATGAGGACTACCTGGAAACAACAAAGCAACTAATACCAAATAGGTGGTTTAAAGCACAAAGAAAAATGCTTTAAGTATAAGACTATCATAAGTTTAGGTTAAAATATAATTATTACGTTGTGTTTTTACAAAAAAAACTTTAGGTTTACGTCCTTTTTTAGGGAAGATTATAAAATATGAAGAAAGCAATATTGTATACATTTCTGATAATCATGATGTGTGGATGCGGTTCAAATGATCGTGGTGAGTTAGTAGGAGTTAAGTCTAAGTACAAATGGTTTAGCGAGAGACCTTTTGGAATGGTGTCTATTCCAGCGGGTTCGTTTACAATGGGAAAACAGGATGAAGATTTAACGGGAACAATGAGTGCACTTCCAAGAACTGTAAGTGTTAGTAAGTTTTTTATGGATGAGACGGAGATATCAAATTCAGAGTATAAGCAATTTGTAGAATGGGTTAAAGATTCTATTGTTAGAACAGAACTTGCATTAATGGCAGATTTTGCATCAGGAGGTAGTTTCACTGATGCTAATGGTCAACTAATTACTGGAGGGATATATGATTATTCTTTTGCAGGATCAGATACAACAAGTCAAACAGCTTACCAAAAATACATGTTTGAGAATTATTACGAACTAGCTACGGATTTAAATTCTGCCAAACCACTTAATAAAGGAATCGATATTATTTGGGATACTAGTGAGTATCCAGATGTATACTATGCCGAAGCTATGGATTCATTATATATAAAAGAAAGTGAAGCTAGGGATGGGGTAAGAACGTTTAATAATAAACTTCTTAAATATTCCTATTCATGGTTTGATAAAAATGCTGCCGTAAAAAATTCAAGTAGTAGAAGAGACTTTCTAATTAAAGAAGTAGTCAATGTATATCCAGACACAACGGTTTGGGTAAAAGACTTTAATTATTCCTATAATGACCCCATGCATCTTGATTATTTTTTCCACCCTGCTTATCAAGATTATCCAGTTGTTGGAGTAAATTGGTTTCAAGCCCAAGCTTTTTGTAACTGGAGAACCAAAAATAAAAACGATAGAATGCGAGGCAATAAAAACTTTGTAAAAACTCCTAGTTTTAGACTGCCTAGTGAAGCAGAATGGGAGTATGCTGCAAGAGGAGGACTAGAATTTTCTAAGTATCCCTGGGGTGGCCCAAATATCACCAGTGATAGAGGGTGTTTTTTAGCTAATTTTAAGCCAGTTAGAGGGAACTATGCAGTAGACGGAGCACTATATACTGTTGAAGTTCAGTCATTTAACGCTAACGATTACGGTTTATATAATATGTCTGGGAATGTTTCTGAATGGACAGCCTCCTCATTTAATAACAGTTCTTATTACATGGGCTCAACTATTAATACAAGTGTTCAAGATAGATATAATAAAAGAAAAGCAATAAGAGGTGGCTCATGGAAAGATGTTGCCTACTTTTTAGAAGTAGGTACTAGAGATTTTGAATATGCAGACACCGCAAGAAGTTATATCGGTTTTAGAACTGTTCAATCTTCAGTAGGATCAAAAACAAATACTAATTATTAATTACCCCAACCTAAACAAATCAATATTTAATTATGGCACAATCAAAATCAACTAAGAAAATATTTAACATGGCTTACGGTATCGGAGCTGCGATAGTAATAGTAGGTGCATTATTTAAAATACAACATTGGCCATACGGATCTTTAATCCTAACAATTGGTATGATAGTAGAGGCAATTGTGTTTTTTATATCTGCTTTTGATGCAGTTGAAGATGATTTGGATTGGACTAAGGTATATCCAGAGCTAGGTGACGCTGACGGTGAAGGAACAGGCGTAAACGGGATGTTATCTCAAAAATTAGATAATTTATTACAGGAAGCTCAAGTTGATAATGAGCTTATGACGAATCTTGGAAATAGTATAAAAAGTTTTCATACCGCTGCAGAAGGTTTGAGTGTTGCATCCGAATCAATTTCTTCAACTGTAAAATATAATGAACAAGTAGAATTGGCTGCTACTCAAATGGAATCTTTAAATGGTCTGTATCAAGTACAAATGGAGAATTCTAATAAACAGTCAGAATTAAATAATTCAATGATTGAAAATTCAGAGCTTTTAAAAGAACAAATGGAATCTTTAGCTACCAACTTATCCTCTCTCAACGGAGTTTATGGCGGTATGCTCTCAGCTATGTCCAATAAATAATTAGTACAATAATTATAAAACTAAAAAACTAATTTTTATGGCAGGAGGAAAATTATCCGCAAGGCAAAAGATGATCAACTTAATGTATCTCGTGTTTATTGCTATGTTAGCAATGAATATGAGTAAAGAAGTCTTATCTGCTTTTGGCTTTATGAATGAAGAATTAACAGAAAGTAGTAGAACTACTTCTATCAAAAACAGTGAATCTTATTTAAATTTGAATATTAAGGCTAAGGATCAAAAAGAAAAATATGGTCCTTTAAAAGTTAAATCTGATCAAATTAAATCTCTATCAAATGACTTAGACGTATACTTAGATACTTTAAAAGCAAAAATAACTAAGGATCTTGATGATTTAAAGGATTATGAATCAATGGATAAGCCAGATGTTTTAGATGAGTACTTTTTTGCTGGAGATATATTATCAAAAAAAGGAAAAGAATTTAAAGACAAAATAAATAGTTACAGAGATTCTGTTATTGCTGTCCTCGGATCTACTGATTTAAAGTTAATATCGGTGATTAATAAAAGATTTAATACCGACGATTACAAGAATAAAGATGGTAAAAAAATAGATTGGATTGAATACAGGTACAAAGGGTTTCCAGTTGTTGCCTCTTTAACAAGTTTTAGTCAAATTCAAGGTAATATAAAAAATACAGAAAGTGATATTTTATCAGCCCTGCTTGGGAACCAACTAGAAGGAGATTCAAAATTAACAACTAACAATTATAAAGGAATTGTAAGACTTGAGAAGACAGCTTATTTCTCTGGAGAACGAGTTAAAGGACAGGTAGTTCTGGGTAGATATGATGACCAGTTGGTGCCAAGTAAGGTTACTTTAGGGAAAAAAGATATAACTAATAACGTAGAGAACGGTCAAGTTCTTATTGACATGCCTGCAGGAAATGTTGGAGAAAGAGAGTTTAAAGGAGTGATCACATTTATGCAAGACGGTGAGGCTCAAGAGATCCCTTTTAAAAGTTCTTATTCTGTAATAGCAGAACCTAGTGAAGCTGTAATTTCAGCTGATAAAATGAATGTGGTTTACAGAGGTCTAGATAATCCTATATCTATATCAGTTCCAGGAGTAGGAGATAAGGATATTACACCAACTGTAGGAAAAGGAAACAAATTGACAAAATCTGCTAATGGTAAATATATTTTAAATCCTGGAGCAGGTAAAGAGGTTACCATTAACGTTTCAGCAAAATTGAGTAGTGGCAAAAACATTAAAACACCTAAAATATTTAGGATTAAAGACATTCCTGCAGCCGCTGGAACTGTTAGAGGAGATTTTGGGGTAGTACCCATGCCAAAATCTAGTTTAGGAAATACTCCAATAGCAGCTGAATTACCAGACTTTGTGTTTGATTTAGAGTTAGTTGTTCAAGGGTTTACTATCAAAGTGCCAGGTCAATTAGCCGTTAAATGTGCTGGAGCTAGGTTAAGTGCTAAAGCCAAGAAAACTCTTGCAAAGGCACGTAGAGGTGATTTAATTACCATTTTTGATATCAAAGCCATTGAAAAAGAAAAAGGTACACGTATTAAAAAGGTTTTACCAGTAAGCATACAGATTACAAATTAGAATAAAATTAAAACAATATGAATAGGAGGGTTTATTATTTTGTCTTTGTTGCGTTGTTAGTTTCTAGCTATAGTAATAGCCAATCTAACCTTTTAAATGCAACTGAGGTTGATCAAATAGGTAAGCAAACAAAAGAAAAAATTGCAGCAGACAATGATATTCCTTTATCTTATGGATATATAGATGATAGAGACATTTTATGGTCTAAAGTTGTGTGGGAATTTGTAGATCTAAATCAAAAAATAAATTTACCATACTATTACCCAATAGACACTGCTAACATATCCAATGACAGACGTTCATTATTTGATACTTTACTAAAAGGAATTAGAAAGGGTAATATAAAAAATGTGTATTCAGATTCTTTTTTTACATCCAAAATAACTGGTTCTGAGATAAATGAAAAGTTAGTAAATATTCGTTTAAATGGAGATTATCTAGATACGTTTAGAATTCAAACTCAAGATATTGAAGGGTATATGATTAAAGGAATATGGTATTTTGATAAACGACTAGGCGAATTAAAATACAGGTTATTAGCATTAGCTCCTATGGGGAAAGATGTTTTAACTCTTGGGTTACCAGATATTGAAGACGATGAGCTTTACGAACTCTTTTGGGTATTTTATCCATCAGTAAGAAATATATTACACAAAGCTAAAGTTTTCAACCCTAAAAATATATCACAACCAATTTCCTATGACCATTTATTAAATGCAAGAAGATTTAGTTCTGTAATTGTGCGAGAAGCAAATATTTATGGAAATAGAAAAATTGCAGATTATATTAGAGGTAATGCATTATTTCAACTTTTAGAAGCTGATAGAATTAAAGAATCTATTAGAAATAAAGAAATAGACATGTGGAATTATTAATATCATCTAATTTTAAATAGATAAAAAAGCGTTTCATTATTTGAAGCGCTTTTTTATTGTAAAAGAGTATTTTTGAAATGTGAAAATAGATTATATAATAGTTGGATTAGGTTTAGCAGGATTGGCCTTTGTAGAGAAACTTATTCAAGCTAAAAAAAGTTTCATTGTTTTTGAGGATGATTCTCAAAAATCTTCTCTTGTTGCTGGTGGTGTTTATAACCCTGTAATTTTAAAACGATTTTCCCCTGTTTGGAATGCTAAGGAGCAATTATCAGTAGCTCTCCCTTTTTATGATAAGTTGGAGAAAAAATTTGATGAAAAGTTTGATCAAAAATTTTGTATTAAGAAAGCATTCAAATCTATAGAAGACCAAAACAATTGGTTTGCTGCGTTTGATAAACCAACTGTAGCTCCATTTTTAGACCCGAAATTAGACAAACAAGCTTATGAAGGTGTTGTAGGTGAATATTATTTTGGCAATGTAAAAGAGGGAGGAAGAATAGATACATTAAAATTAGTGGAGGCTTACAGACACTATCTTAAAAATAATCATTGGATTCGCTTTGAGAAGTTTTATCATAATGATATTTTATTTGAAGATAATTTGGCTATATACAATAATCTTCAGGCAAGTAAAATTGTTTTTTGTGAGGGATTTGGTATAAAACAAAACCCTTTTTTTAATCATTTACCCTTAGAGGAGGCTAAAGGTGAAATAATTACAATCTATGCACCCAATTTAAATATAGATTTTTTACTGAAATCAACTTTATTTGTTTTGCCGTTAGGTAACAATCATTATAAAGTAGGTGCTACATTTAACCATCAGGATAAGACTTCTAAACCCTCTGTTGAAGGAAAAGAGGAATTAGTTGAAAAATTAAAAAAAGTAATCTCTGTACCTTATACAATTAAAGAACAGTCAGCAGGTATAAGACCTACAGTCAAAGACAGAAGGCCAATGGTAGGAGTTCATCACATTTACAAGCAATTAAGTGTCTTAAATGGCTTGGGAACCCGTGGAGTGATGATTGCTCCTACCGTAGCTGAAAATTTGTTTGATCATTTAGAGTTTGGGAAAAAACTAGATCAACAGATAAATATCAAAAGATTTGAAAAGAATTAATTTTATTCTTCATAGCTAACAAACATATTTATCCAAAGAATTCGTGAAAGTCTCAAGTTAATTGGGACAAAAAGAATTAACGCTATAAAAACAACAACAAAAGATGTTAAGATAGGAAGTCCTATTAATAATTTTGAAATGATAAAAGTTATGATACAAACAGCTACGGTGATGGCGTAACTCACATACAATGCGCCAAAATAAAATGCAGGCTCAATCATATATTTAAGATCACAATAGGAACATTTTTTTAGTAGTTTATTTACCTTCATAGGATGAATAGAAAAAGGGTATTTGAAAAAATCACCTTGATGACATCGAGGACATTTACTTCTTAAAATACTATATATTTTATTTCCCTTTCTAAACATTTTGAGTATTTAAAATTTAAAATTAATGTAAAAATACTTAAAATAGCCTCTTAAAACTATTGTTTGCTAAACTACATAGTTTCCTAACAGAGAAATAAAAATAAAAAATAGGATGTGTAAAATAGATCAAAGTTTTGAAATACTATTGTATTCTTTTTTTAGTTAGTTTTGCAACGTTAAAAATGATATGATTAATGCTTAACGTACACAACTTAACGGTCTCTTTCATGGGAACAGACCTATTTTCAGGAATTACTTTCAAACTAAACAAAGGAGACAGAATTGGATTGATAGGCAAAAATGGAGCCGGGAAATCTACCTTGTTAAAGGTTTTATCTAAAGATATTGAAAGTAGTGCTGGAACGATGGCTTTTGATAAAGACATACAAATTGGTTTTCTTCGTCAAGACATAGATTTTGTTGAGGGAAGAACAATACTAGAGGAGGCTTATCAAGCATTTGAAGAAATTAAATCTATTGAACTTAAACTAGAAACAATAAATAATCAGTTAGCAACAAGAACTGACTATGAAAGTGAAGAATACAGCCAATTAATAATAGATTTAACGGATTTAACGGAACGATATGAACTATTAGGAGGTTATAACTATCAAGGAGATACCGAAAAAATACTTCAAGGGTTGGGTTTTCAGAGAGAAGATTTTGATAAACTAACAGATACTTTTTCGGGAGGATGGAGAATGCGAATAGAATTAGCTAAGCTTTTATTACAAAATAACGATATTCTTTTATTAGATGAACCAACAAATCATTTAGATATTGAATCTATTATATGGTTAGAAAACTTCTTAAAATCCTATGGAGGAGCAATTGTATTAGTATCTCATGATAAAATGTTCTTAGATAACGTTACTAACAGAACAATTGAAATTTCTTTAGGACAAATTTATGATTACAAAAAACCCTATTCTCAGTTTCTACTTTTGAGAGGGGAAATCAAGGAAAAACAATTACAAGCACAAAAAAATCAAGAAAAAGAAATCAAGCAAAAGCAGTTGTTAATTAATAAATTTAAAGCAAAAGCTAGTAAAGCTTCTATGGCGCAATCATTAATGAAACAACTAGACAAAGTAGAGCTTATAGAAGTTGATCAGGATGATAATGCTACGATGAATGTTCGTTTTGCAATTTCAAAAGAACCCGGAAAGATTGTCGTGGAGGCAGAAAAAATTAGTAAAAGTTACGGAGAAAAACAGGTGCTAGAAAATGTAGATCTTTTGATAGAGAGAAATAGTAAAATAGCATTTGTTGGTCAAAATGGACAAGGAAAATCTACTTTGGCAAAAATGATGGTTGGAGACATTCCTTTTGATGGCCATTTAAAATTGGGACATAATGTAGAAATTGGGTATTTTGCTCAAAATCAATCAGAGCATCTGCCTCCTGAAAAAACTGTTTTAGAAATTATGGAAGACGCTGCTACCGATGGCAACAGAATGCGTGTTAGAGACATGTTAGGGGCGTTTTTATTCGGTGGAGATGCAGTAGATAAAAAAGCAAAAGTACTTTCTGGAGGAGAAAGAAATAGGTTGGCACTATGTAAGTTATTGTTATCTCCATTTAATGTTTTAATAATGGATGAGCCAACAAATCACTTAGATATAGCCTCCAAAAACGTTCTTAAGGAAGCCTTAAGACAATTTAATGGAACCTTAATTTTAGTATCTCATGATAGAGACTTTTTACAAGGATTAACAACAACTGTATTTGGTTTTAAAGATAAAGTGATAAAAGAGTATTTAGGAGATATAGATTATTTCCTTGAACAACACAAAATGGAAAATCTTCGTGAAGCTGAAAAAAGGACTGTTCTCAAAGTTGATAAAAGTGTTTTGAAAAAACAAAATGAGTTATCTAGAGAACAAGACAAAAAACTTCGTAAATTAAAAAATAAACTAACAAAAATTGAAAGTCAGATTGGTCATTTAGAATCTGAAATTTTAAAGATTGATACTCAACTAGCTGAAAACTATGATGAGGTTTCTAGCAAGCCTAATTTTTTTGAAAATTACAAAGCTAAAAAAGCGCAAGTAGAGATATTAATGTCAGATTGGGAATTAATTGAAGAGGAGGTTGAAAAATTTTCATAATTTATGATCTTTATTTGTGAACTTTAACACTCAAATATCTACAAAAAATCAAGAGGTAGTTCTTCCTGAATTATCAGATATTGATTGCCAGATTATTATTAAAAGAGAAGATCAGATTCATCCCTTAGTATCTGGAAATAAATTCAGAAAATTAAAATATAATATTCAAGAAGCTGTCAAGCAAAAACACACAACGCTTCTTACTTTTGGTGGTGCCTTTTCTAACCACATTCTAGCAACAGCTGCAGCCGGAAATTTAAAAAATTTACAAACGGTAGGTGTGATAAGAGGAGAGGAATTAGGAATAAATAGCTCTAAAACATTAGAGACTAATCCTACTCTTAGAATAGCCTCTGAGTTAGGGATGAAGTTCGAGTTTGTTTCAAGAGAGGACTATAGAAATAAGACTTCAGCACGTTTTCTGCATAAACTTCAAGAGAAGTATGAAAATTTCTATTTAGTTCCTGAAGGAGGTACAAATGATTTAGCCGTAAAGGGATGTGAAGAAATTTTAGAAAAAGAAGATTATCAGTTTGATTATATTTGTTCTTGTGTAGGTACTGGAGGAACGATCTCTGGAATTATTAATAGTGCTCAAAAGCATCAAAAAATCTTGGGATTTCCAGCATTAAAGGGCGGTTTTTTAAAAAACGAAGTACAGAGATACTCTAAATTTAAAAATAATTGGGAGTTAATTAATGATTATCATTTTGGAGGTTATGGTAAATATACCGATGAACTTATTCATTTTATCAATAGATTTAAAAAAACAACACAAATACCTCTAGATCCAATATATACAGGTAAAATGATGTATGGTGTGGTAGATATGATTAAAAATAAACTATTTCCGGCTGGAAGTAAAATTCTGATAGTTCACACTGGAGGTTTACAGGGGATAGACGGATTTAATGAGTTATTAATGAAAAAAAAGAGTGATTTAAAAATATTTTAAATGAGGAGTAAACTATTTCTTTTGGCTTTTTGTATGCTTTTTCTCGCTAGTTGTAGCTTAAGTAGAACTACCTCTACTAAGAAAAGGAATCAGTCAAAAGCTAACGAAACTCAAATTAAAAAATTACCGTCAGTAAAACAGTCACAACACGTTAAGAAGCTAGAAAAAGGAAACAAACCACTAAATAAATACACTCTTCAATATATTAAAAAATATGCTTCATTAGCTGTTTTAGAAATGCATAAATATAAAATACCTGCAAGTATTACTCTTGCTCAAGGTGTTTTAGAATCAGGAAATGGAAGAAGTCAATTGGCTTCTAAATCTAACAATCATTTTGGAATTAAATGCCATACAGGTTGGAAAGGAGGCCGTGTTTTTCATGATGATGATGAAAAAGGTGAATGTTTTAGAAAGTATAAATACGTTCAGAGTTCTTACGAAGATCATTCAAAATTTTTGAGTGGAAGAAGGCGTTACGCTAGCTTATTTAAATTAAGAAAATCAGATTATAAAGGATGGGCAAAAGGTCTAAAAAAAGCGGGGTATGCTACAGATAAAAAGTATCCTAAAAAACTAATTAAAATTATTGAAGATTATAAATTATATGAGTTCGATAAGTTTCGTGAAAAAGATTTAAAAAAAATAAAAAAAGAAACAAAAAGAAGTCAGGTTAAAACAATTACTAAATCTAAAAAAAGTCCCCACCAAAATTATAAAGTTAAAAAGGGAGATACATTATATTCTATAGCTAGGAAATTTAAAACTACCATAAAAAATCTTAAGGATGCAAACAACCTTTCTACTAATAATCTTTCTATTGGTCAACAACTTACTATCAAATAATCTAGAATAAAATAAATACTCTAAAATGAAAATTATTAAACCTGTGAAAGGGAAACATCCTAAAATATCAGAAGACTGCTATATTGCAGAAAATGCTACTATCGTTGGAGAAGTTTCTATAGGAACTCAATGTAGTGTTTGGTTTAATGCAGTTGTTAGAGGTGATGTTCATTATATAAAAATTGGAAATAAAGTAAACATACAAGATGGAGCTGTCATTCATGCTACTTATAAAAAATCACCCACAACTATTGGTAATAATGTTTCAATAGGTCATAATGCTATTGTTCATGGTTGTACTATTCATGATAATGTTTTAATTGGAATGGGTAGTATTGTTATGGATGATTGCGTGATAGAAAGTAACTCAATTATTGCGGCCGGTGCAATTGTCACAAAAAATACTCGGGTAGAAAGTGGTAGTATATATGCTGGGGTCCCAGCAAAAAAGATAAAAAATATTTCACAAGAAATGATTTCTGGAGAAATTGATAGGATTGCTGATAGTTATATTAATTACTCTAGTTGGTTTAAAGAATAGAAAAAGGCTTAGTGATTTTGACACCAAGCCCTAAAAAAAATATTAATTTTCTCTTTCATTTATTTTTCATGAAGTCTCTTTTTTTTCTGATGTCTTCTCTTTTTCATTTTCTCATTTCTCTTTTTTTCAAGAGTTTTAAACTTTTTAAATTGTTCTTCATTTAGAATGGTTCTCATCTCTTTTTGAAACATGATTTTACGATCTAAAATTTTATTAGCCATTTGATAGCGTTCATTTGGATTAATTTTTTTGACGTCATTTTTTAATTCCCTCTTTTTATCCAGTTGAGCGCTGCGTTCTGAAATTAATTCTTTAATAACCGGAGTTAATTTATTCTGTTGTATTTCAGATAACTCAAGTTCTAAAGTCATTTTTTTAACTTTTAGTGTAGTGAGTTGTTCAGTTGTTAACCTTTTTTTATTCTTAAAAAATTGTTTTTTTTGTGCATTTATAGTTAAAGAAAAACAAATAAATAGTGCTAAAAGACTTACGATTCTTGCCATGATGTATTTTTTAAATGGTTTATTTTATACTTTTTTGACCAATAAAATCATAAAAGGTTTAAATTTGATTTTTCAATTAACGGATCATTAACAATTTATATATGAAAAAATTACTGTTTTTACTGCTATTTGTTTCTTGTTATGCTTTTGGTCAAAAAGCTCCAGTAGTAGACTTGTCTAGCCCAAGAGCTACGGTGTATACACATGTTTATTTTTTACAAAATAATTCTTACCAACCAAATAATGCTGCCAAAACTATATATGGATTGGATGAGAAAAACTCAATTGAGGCAGCTATAAAAATTAAAAGAATTTTAGATGGAAAAGGATTAAAAGTAGATTTTAATTTAATTTCTGATAATGCTAATTATAAAGATAGTACTGCTTTTTTAACTCAGCACAAATTTGTTTTATTTCCTGAAAGAATGCCTCTTGTGTCAGTTGAAAAGAAGGGTAATTTTTGGTATTATTCCACTGAAACCCTAGAAAATATAGATTTTATATATGCTGAAACCTTTCCTTGGTACATTGAAAAAATTCAAGAAATTATTCCTGGTGTTGGACATGAAGAAATTTTATCGGTTGAAATTTGGCAATATTTTGCATTTATAATATTGATCCTTTTATCAATCATTTTATTTGTAATAGCAAAACGGTTGGCTTTCTTGTTTTTAAGAAAAATTTTAAATAAGTACACAAAAAATAAGAATAGTGACATCAATATTACCTTAAAAAAATTAGCACATCCCATCAGCTTATTAATATCTATTTCACTAATCGATAAGGTTTTACCTTCGCTTCAGTTTGGTTTAGAAATTAATAAATGGTTATTTCTTGCTGTAAACATAGCTTCAACAATTTTTTGGATTTACGTATTTTTAAAATTAGCACAAGTTTTATTGAGTTTATTTCATGATTATACACAAAAGACAGAAGCTAAACTAGATGATCAGTTGACTCCAATTTTAAGAAATTTTGCAAGCGTAATTATTGTTGTTTTTGGATCTTTCAAATTACTAGTTTTATTTGGAGTAGATGCTACAACTATATTAGCGAGTGCTTCTATTGGTGGTTTAGCCGTTGCATTTGCATCTCAAGATACAGTTAAGAATTTAATTGGAACGGTTATGATTTTTATAGACAAACCTTTTCATATAGGTGATTGGATCTCAGCTGGAGAAGTTGTTGGAACTGTTGAAGAGGTAGGTTTTAGATCAACTAGAATTAGATCTGCAGATACTTCAATATTTCAGATCCCTAACAGTAAACTGTCTGAGCTAGTAATAAATAATAGCGGCTTAAGACTTTACAGGCGATATAATACACAATTAGGCTTACGTTATGATACACCTCCAGAATTAATAGAAGCTTTTGTAAAGGGTGTTCGTGAGATTATTGTTGCACATCCCGATACTAAATCTGATTCTTATAATGTAGAGTTTACAGGCTTTGGTGATTCTGCATTGTTAATTTTGATGAACATGTATTTAAAAAACTTAGCGTGGTCTAGTGAGCAAAAATCAAGACATCAAATTCATATTGCTATTGTTAAATTGGCAAAAGAACTAGGGGTTGATTTTGCTTTTCCTTCAACAACTGTTATGATTGAACAATTTCCTGAAAAAAAATCAATTGAGCCTAATTACGATAATGACAATAAAAAAATAGATTCAGTTATTAGTCAGGTAGTATCAGATTTTAAAAAACAGCTGGGAGAAAAATAGAATAAACTATTTTTTCTTAGGAGGCATAGGACCTCTCAGATGAATCACTAATCCATTTAAAAAGTTGCGTAAAATTTGGTCGCCACATTCCATGTATTTTGGATGGTCTTCCTTTCTAAAGAAAGCACCTAGTTCACTTTTAGAG
>Ga0233399_1000296_pt1 | contig 20887 bp, 29 predicted proteins | sample 43DmetaG_FD_182698 | JGI IMG/M metagenome (GOLD analysis project Ga0233399, IMG submission 182698) | Seawater microbial communities from Monterey Bay, California, United States - 43D | ecosystem: Environmental > Aquatic > Marine > Coastal | place: USA: California | collected 2016-11-08 | reverse complement strand
ATGAGATAACATAACCGCTGGTACTAACCCACCACGTGTTATACCAACAATATAATCAGGTCTCCATTCACTTTCATACATTTGCATTGCAATGTGTTGAATGCCTTTTTCTACTTTAGACCAATCGTAGTTAATTGTTTTCATTATCGTCCTCCACATCAGGTCCATCTAATAATGCCTCTGCGGCTTTATATTGGTCATACAAATCTTGTAACACTGTATACTTTTCTAACATTTCTTTTTTTGGTTCTAAAATAGCCATACGTTTTTTAATAATGTCAACTGTTTTAAATAAATCGCTAATCTTTCTTTCTTCACCATCGACACTTAATGTTATATCTTGTTCTACATCAGTATATACTGAACTCAAATCAATACTTCCTGCATTATCAAATAGATGTTGATAGTCTGGAGAGGCAGACGTAGTAATTGTTGTACCAGATGATGTAAGTGTTGATGTATCTATTGTATATGTTTTGTTTAAATCTAACCAATCTCTGGACATATCATAACTGTTTCCAGTTATTTCTTCGTATTCATCTGCTAGTTTTATCAATTCTTTTTCATCACTGCCAAACTCTCGTTTAGTTACAGTTTTACCACCGTCTGGACTTTCATAGATATATTTTTTAATCATATTATCAATATCATCATCGTTCATCGCCCTTTTCCTTATCTGTTGGTTCCAATACTTTTCTTAAAGCCCAATTACCTTCATGAGTCATATACCATTCTAATTCATCTTCTTCTGTCCAACCTAAACTTTCTAATAACCCATTAGGCAAATTAAAGTAAAACTCTTTTGTATTTGGGTCTTCTTTTACTTCTGCTTGATATACAGTAGGACGTGAAATTTTCTTAGTGCCCATATTATCTCCCTAAAAATCTTTTAGCCGCATCAATAGGATTTCTCAATCCTTCATATGTCTTATCAATAAACTCTATATGTTTACCTAGCTTTTCATTTAGTTCATCTAAACTCTTTTGTAAGTCATTTACTTTTACATTCAACAATTCAATATCTTTTAAAAGTTTTTCTTCACTACTTGGTTTCATTTTTAAATACCTGCCTTCTCTAAAATATCTTTTACGAAAATAACATCGTCTTTTCTGACTTCAAATTTTCTTGTCCAAAATGTTGGTTCAAGATATTCATTAACTAAATTCAATTCATGGTCATTGAAACTATTTATAAGTTCAACACCAGACACAGAATTAAAAATAATCCAAGGGCTAATGCGTCCGGATTTGATCCAGTGTATAGCACGTGGCTTACTAATCTCCCTAAAGAATACATTATACGGTCTATCATTTTCTCTACTCCATTGTTGCATCAAAAGAATGCCTCTTTCAACTGCACGTTCGGCTGTTTCTTTTTTGTTTAGTTCTCTAATATATGTTTCATAAACTGCATCACTTGTCCATTTATCAAGTTTAACACTTGTTGTAATAACAAAGTCAATAAACTTTTCTGGATCAATAGCATTTACATCTAGCATATATTTACCAAATTTTGTAAAGCCTGTATAATATTTACTCTTTGCGAATTGTTCATATGTTTTCTTTTTACTACCTTGCGTAGTCAATTCATAAAATCTGTTATAAGCAAGAAATCCTAATCTAACATACTTAGAATCCTTATTGACCCATCTACGTTTTTGTTCGCACATATGGGCAGAAAGAGTCTTTTCTCTTTGAAAACTTTTACCACAGAATTTACATTCAAACATTAACACATTCTCTTTTTGGCGGACCCGAGAGGATTCGAACCTCTGACCTCTTGTTTCGTAGACAAGCGTTCTATCCAGCTGAACTACGGGTCCGTTCGGTTTAGTAGCTATTAGCTTCTCCGTCTGCTTCTACGGCTGAAACGCCGCCATGGATTTGCCAATTACAACCCTGTGACTCATAACCTTTTTCTTCTAAAAACTCATATCGGGATTGCCATTCTTCGCTTTCCAATTGAGCATCATAGTCTTCTTCTAGTTTTTCTTTATCATCATCAGACCATTCGTTATCGCCACTTCCGTAGAAAATAAAGTCTTCCGAACAGCCATCAAATGTTTCAATCATTTCGATATTTTCATAATCTTCATAATCCCATATCTCACCATCTTCACCTAAAGATGATTGTAGATAGCCACATTCTTCTTCATTTGCTACAGTAATTCTAAATGTACCATTACGCCATAGCACTTCTGTATTAAGTGCCTTACCGCTTTCATGCCTAAACATTTCAATCTCTGTTAGACTTTTCTTAAAGTAAGCATTGATATCGTATGAGCCACCTACTTTAATTTCAGTTACTTCTTCACTCATCACTTACGCCTTTCACTGTATTTACAAGTTCTTCTACTCTATCTTCCAATACACCAATAGTAGTATGGATATGACCAGTATCATGAGGTTGTATTCTTGCCTTCTGTACTTCGATTTCACTCACAAGTACTTTTATTGTATTCACTAGTTCATCGTTTGTCATTTCTTTTTCCTTTTAGTTTTTGTTTTACCGAAAATTTCGTCAAACTCTTTATCTGTCATACCAGTATCCTTAGCCATTTGCTTGATATCATCATCTGAATTTAAAGTTCTAAACAATTCTACTTCATCACCTTTCATATGAGGGTATAACCGTGAAACAAATTGTGAAACATTATCAGTTTTCATTCTTGAGTTTGGCGGTTTTATATATTCATGAAACTGTGTTTTACCTGTAGAAGTTAAACAGAATAGCTTCCACATCAATTCTTCATGCTTATATAAATCTTTATAATACTTGTTTACAAATTCATTTGTATTAAGTAGCAGGTCTTCTTTATCTTTTCCTTTGGCACTACTTGCATATCTAAGAAACAACCAACTAGAGAATTGCTTCTTTTTATCATCATCAAGTTTTGAATACCAATCAAAATCTTTGCGATCCATCGCACCCAAGATTTCTTTTAGTGGTATTTTTTCAGCCATCATTATTGTCCTTAGAAAAAGTCGTAACTATGTAATACATCAGGTATTCTATTTAAGTCCTTTACAAAATATGCACACTTTGGTTTATCACCATATTCTAACGGTATAGCCAAGATGTGTCCATACTTTAGTTTTGGAAAAAACCATTTTACATCTGCAAACACATTGTTAACTTTTATTGGTTGCCAGTCCATTGTAAAGCCTGCGAGAGGATTTGTCAATACTGTATCAAACTTTCTTTCATTAATACTTGTCAATGGTATGAATTCTAATTCACCTATATTCATATCACCTATTAGTATATTCCAATCTATTGGCATTTCTATATTGTGTGGTCCAATGCTTAAACTTATACTAGGTGCATTAAACGTTTCAATAAAAACCAGAGGTATAAAAAAGAAGTCAGGCTCATTTTTATCTGTTACATCCATAACACAATATCTGATGTCTTCTATTTCATTTTCTGGTAAACTATTCATTTCATAACATCGATTTTCTACTGTTAATATTTTCATTTTAGTAATTTACCTTATCTATAGTAAAAGGATACTCTGCATCCTTATAATATTTTTTACGTTCTGTTAAATGGCGCCTGCTAAATTTACATCTGCTTGTCACATCCCAAATCTGCACAAAGTCTTTGTCTTTGGCAATACGCACACCTCTGCCTATAGATTGTATCACTCGTACAAAACTTTTACCAGGTTCTAAAAGAACTAGATTAAAAATTCTAGGAATATTAATACCTACTGCGGCTACGCCGTATGTCGCAATAGTTATTGAGTTTGTTGCCTGATTGATTTCGTTGTATGCTTCTTTTCTATCTGTTACTTTCATAGCACCTTGAACGAACTCAGCATCAGGAATAAGGTCTTGTAGAAGTTTACCATTATTAATTCTACCAGTAAGAACTAATGTGTTGCCTGTTTTAGATACTTCTCTAATCATGTTTGCAACATATTTCATACGTTCTTTATCTTCTAACAAAAACTTTAATTCACTTTGATAGTTTGTGTACTCTGATGTTTCGCATGTTTGTACAACATTAACGTGACACTTAGCTAGTACACCTTGGTCTTGTAATTCTTTAGCCGCAAGTCTATTAATAACTTCACCTAATGAACTACGTAATGATGCAGACTCCCAATCACTTTTTGGTATAGTTCCTGTTAGTCCCCATCGGATAGGAATATTTGCAAATACTCCTGTCAATAATTCTTTTAACACTTCTGCTTTTGCTTGATGAACTTCATCAACAATAACACAAATTACATCTTCAATAAAAGCATCGATATCGCCATCACCTGATTTAGTTTTCTTTAATAAAGAATTCAAACTTTGCCAAGTACAGATTGTATGTGTTTTACCGATATCTTTCTTATCACCAAAGTAAACACCCACATCTAATCCACAGTTTTCATAATCTTCAAATGTCTGTCTTACCAAATCCTTATTTGGTACAATTACAATACTACGACCATATTTCTCTACAAGTGAACTCATAGTGGCTGTAATTATAGTCTTTCCTGCGCCTGTGGCGACCTCTTGTAAGCATTGAGGGTGTTCTATGAACTTATTGACGATATCTACCTGATAGTCTCTTAAACGTATCTTTTGGCCTTCCGCTACGTGTCCAGCTGGCCATACTGCATCGCCCCAATAATCTTCCAATGCTTTATCAAATACTAAATCATGTTTTTCTCTTGTATCATTAATTTGAACATCATATCCTTCTTCCATAATTATTGGAAGAATATCATCCAATAAATTTAAGAATGTTCTACCACCAACATCACAGAACCTGACCGTTCCATCCCAACGACCAAGTTTATAAGCTGGCATATGATATGCATGAGGTAAAAAGTATTTTAGTTTATTAGAACATTTCCTACGTGTAGCAGGATCTAGTCCTTCTAATCTAATGTTTACCTCATCTTTAATATTAATAATACAACTTTTCATCAATCCATATAATCCGAATACATATAATTTAAATAGGCATGACCATCTTCGGTCAGTCTTTCTGGTGTCCACTGAGGTGTAAATGTTACTTCTACTTGACAATCTATTACATCATCAACTGATAAAGATGCACCTTTAACATCATTTACTATCATATCTGCCGCTGGACAAAATGCACTAGTTAATGACATTACAATATTACAATACTTCTTTTTATCAGGCATTTCGCCTACATTTACCTCATAAATCAATCCAAGATTATAAACATCACAACCCATTTCTGGATCATGAACACCTTTAAGATTGTCGATAATCTTATTTTTTGTTTCTTCGATATTCATAATATTGATTATAGCACAATTCTTTTGTAAATGCAATAGTGCAAATAAAAAAAGACAGATTAGGTGAGTGAGAGAAACCCAATCTGTCTTTAGAATAACCAGACCAGAAAGTCTAGTTAACTGTTTAAGCCGTTATGCTGACCTTTTCATACAAGTAGTCTCGGCTAATGCTTTCCATCTATCTCCAACTTTAGACATATTTCTAAGGTCTGCAATTTTCTGAGCCATTCTCAAAGAAACTTCTCTTAGTTTCTTTTGATTAGCAACCATGAAGTCAATAATTTCAACTTCTTGATCCTTAGTAAGACCTTTAGTATCAAATAGACCACCGTCTCTAGCAATCTGTTTGATTCTCAAAATCTTATCTCTTGCAGTGTCCATAGTCAAATCAAGATAGTGACACCTTGAAAGAATTGCTTCCAAGTGGTCTTTGATTTTATTACCTTTAACTTTATCAAATTTCAAGTTAGTGATAAAGATAACTGAACCTTTGAATTCGAAAGTATCAGGAACACCTTCCCTTCTTAAGAAGTGTGAGTCAGAGTTCCAAGAAATCTTCCTCTTCTTACCACTATCAAGAGCGGCCTTAAGAATGTTTAGTGCATCCTCGTTAAAAAGAATACTATCACAATCGTCTAGTACTACGATACTCTTTGGATCAGAGTATTTGTAAAGTGTAGAGTAAAGACCAATCGCAGACATTGTACCTTTTACAAAAGTATGTCTAAGAGGCTTATCAGCCATCATGTCAAAGATTGAATCCTTTTCAAGTACTTGCTCAACACCAAATGTTTTACCAACACCTGGAGGGCCTGAAACTACCATACCTCTAACAACACCATCGATTGTCGCCTCGGTCATTTCATCAAGAATTGCAAACCTTTCTGCAATCCTGTTCATTGCGTCTTCATCAGACTCATTAATTGATTCGACAGTACCTTCAGAAACTTGAACGTTTTCTGGGTCTACCTTAACTCTAATTTTAGAACTTTTGAACTTAGTATCCTCAGCATTAACAGTAATAAACCAACTACCGTCTTTAGCTTGTTTAAGTTCTTGTACTACAGGAAACGCACCTTTAACAGGTTGATTTCTATATGTACCTTTTTCGATTTGTGCTACGATGTTCTCACTCATGTATTCACTCCTTTGTTTTGTTTCAATTTTCATTATGTTTATACTATAACACGATTCGTGATATTGTCAAGTTTTTGACCATTACCACCTTTTTTCTATTTCCTCCAAATAAGCCAAATGTCGGTTGTATTCGTCACGTATTAGAACATATTTTTCCCAACTTGCATAATTATGAGTATCAGGGCCATTTCTATTATTACGAATTTCGGCACTTCCTTTAGCCAGTCCTTCACCAAAAGGCCACCATTCTACTATTTCTTTTGTATCTTCCCGATAAGTTACGAAAATAGGATACCCTGCATCTAGGGCGCCTTCAAGGGTTTTAGTCTTTGTTAAGTTCATTGCTTACTACCTCTTCAATTACAATGTCTATTTTATCTAATTTAGACCCGGAAAAGAAAGCCATTGCATCGTCAAATCTACTACAGATAGCCAATACTGTCCCGCTTGTCTTTTCTTTTACTACGAACATTTTATTAAGCCGCCTTAAGAGTGTAAGGCTTATCCCACTTACCAACATTGATACTTACATAAAAAGCAGTATCAAAGTAATCTATCATTGCATCAGAGTTATCATACCAAGCACGGCCGCCATCTGCTTTCGCAGGAGCAGTATGACAAATTTCTTTAATGTCATTAAATAACTGTTCATGCTTACCATAAAAGTGTGTATGATAATGATTGATTTGAGCATATCCGTCGAACTTTTGAACTCGACCTGAATACTTATCTGTCATATCCATTGACCCGTCAAAGAAGTCAATTACGCCTTCCATCAAAGAAATACGAACACCAGTGTAATGGTCACGTGTTACTGAGAATTTGATATTTTTACCGAACTTTTCTTTAAGTGATTTACGAATTTCTTTGATTTCGTTTGTTGAAATATAAGCCATGTTGTTTACCCTCTCTCTTGATTATGTAAACATTATAGCATGATTCGTGATTCTGTCAAGTTTTTAACTATTTGTACGTATAAATGCAATCTTTCTTTTTCCGCAGAATATATCAGCATCTACAATACTTTCTTCATAATGTGGATATTTCTCTTTATACTTGTATAATTCTTGCTCTATTGTGTGCAAATCCATATTAGGTAGATATTTGCTTTCATCTTGTTCTGCACAAGGCTCACATATAATTGAGTAATCAGCACCATAAAAATCAACTGTCAGGTCATTAAATAATTGAATATGATTGTCTGGATCATATATTAAAACTCCGCCCCATATTGTGCAATCTACATCAAAATCTACTGCAATACTTTCTTTATCATACATACTTGCACATCTGAATTCAATATTAGGATATTGTTGCCAAACTTCTTTAGCATAATTAACTGGTTGTGGACTTGTATCAAATCCCATATATTGATAATCCGTATATCCTTTTTCTTGTAGGATATTATTCATAATACCAATTCTACATCCAATGTCAACTATACCTTTTATATTATTTCTAATAATATGTTCTGCTTGTTTTTCAAAGATAGGTCTTGCCTCAACAGTATCAAGGTAGTCCATTTTATGAATTTCATAATCATCTTTTAGTTGTACATTGATTGTTTCACCAGGAATAAAAGAAGATGGCAAACGAGGCCATGGCGTTCCTTTAACTCTATTGATTTCTAATAAGTCGTATTTTTTGGGGTCTACTTTTTGTTTTTCCATAATACTATTTATAGAATAAAAAATAGACTTATTAATTGTTTATATTTTTTGGAATCTTTACTAGACGATTGATTGAAGTTCCTTTTCTGTTAGTGTATTCTACTCTCAAATGAGTTGTTCCTTTAGGAGCAGATCCTGCCACAGATTTGAATACTTTCTTTAATCCTAATCCTTCTTTTTCTTCGGAAAATTCTTTATCGTCTGTAATTTTTACTTTAATTTTTCTAGTCATATAGTTGTCCCTAGCCCAGAGACATTCACATTCATCGATTGGCCACCCACATAATGGACAGTCTTCCCAATCTGGAAGTTCATCGGGCCAGGGACTCATTTAAGTTAATGTTTACCCAAACACCTTTTCGTTAGCTAAAGCCTTATAACCTGCGGCTACAACCCTTCTTAAAGGAGCTCCCATCTTATAGATAGTTTTACCATTTTTGCTTTTGTTAGCATAAACGGCGTATCCTTTCATTCTTAATGCGGACACTGTCGCTCTTGGATTAGCAATAGAAAATCTGTGTTTCATTGCTGATTCAGTTAAAGCCTCTCCATCTTTAAGAGCATTAACTAGTCTGTCTTGTTTTGACATTTTTGATGTTTTCATCGTTTCTCCTTTTTCTGTTGAAAAAGATTTTTTTGTACTCAAGTTTAACCAATTAAACATAGTACCTCCTTTTCTTTATGGTATAGAATATCATAAATTAAAGGTTGTGTCAAGTATTAATTTTTGTTGGAAACCCTGGATTATTCTTCGCTAAACTCAGGAACTTTTATATTAGAACGTTTAGTTAACGCATAGAACACGTGTTTTTCTTTATTTTCGCCTGAACTTAACTCATACGAATCGTATTGAACTACTTCAAATCCGGAACGAATCATAAACAATCTATAGTTATCTGGGTGCAATGTAGCATAATATTTGTGTTGATTTGCAGAATGCGGTACTTCTATATATGCCCATCCACCTATTTTCATAATTCTATTCAATTCAAGTAGTGTATAAAATGGCATATGAGAGAACTGAAACGATTGTCGCATCCAAACTAGATGAAAATAGTTATCCATCATCTTGCTATAGTTGTAATCCATAAGATGTACATTTAAATCTTGTGCTTTACAATGATCCCATTCTTCTTTACTGATAGTAACTCCTTGAACATTCTCATATCCAAGTTCCTTAAATTTAGTCATTGCATACCCTTGACCACAGCCAAGGTCTATAATATTTGCGTCTTTTTTATCAGGAAAAGAGTTCTCAATAAACGGTAGGAGTTGTCTATCAATAATACGTTTATCTAAATCTGTATCTGTAAAGTGTCCAACTTCGTTCTGCATTGCATGTTTGAAGTTATTAAGTCTAATCCATTCTTCTGTAAAGTCAGTCATTTAATCCTCTTTGTTAATAAACAATTCCACTACGGGATGTTTGTTTACAAATTTCATTACTGTTTCATAACTATCGCAATTACCTTTATCTACATTATGATTGCCAATATCCATTGCAATCTTTTGTAGTTTTAATATAATTGCTTGGTCTACTTGTTTTGGTATCAAACAATAATGTGCTTCGCCTTTTGGTTCTATTGCTACAAAGTCTTGAACTTCATAGTCAATGTTACCTAATTCTTTTACGTTAATCACAGAGACATTCCGCCAAATGTTTTCTTATCAACATCTTGCTTAACACCACCAATTACATAAGAACTGATTTCAGTTTCTTGTGGAGCAACTTGTACTTCTGCGCCTGCAATCCACTTTTGTGTCCAAGGTAGTGGGTTTGCTTGTGATGTTTTATATGGACATTTTAATCCAACGGCTGTCATACGTTTACAACAAATCCACTCAATATAATCATCAAGTAATTGTGCATTCAGACCAATCATTGAACCATCTTTAAACAAGTATTGTGCCCATTGCTTTTCTTGTTCTACTGCATCAATAAACATTTTGATACATTCTTCTTCTGTTTCTTTTGCAATCTTAATGTAATCTTTATCGTCTTTTGGAAGCAATTTTAGAAGTGTCTGAGTACTTGCTAAGTGTAAGTTTTCATCACGTGCAATAAGTTTAATAATTTTTGCATTACCTTCCATTTTCTTTAATTCTGCGAATGCCCATGAACAAGCAAATGAAACATAGAAACGAACACCTTCTAAAATATTAACACTCATTAAAGTTTTGTAAAGAGCCTTTTTGATTTCGTATGTTGAAATCTTTACCTTTTTACCATTTACTGTATGAGTACCTTCTCCTAAAAGATTGTAGTAACTTGTCATTTCAATTAGTTCATCATAGTTTTTAGAAATATCATCTGCACAATCCATGATTTCACCAATCTCCATCATTTCATCAAATACTTTTGATGGGTCTGAATAAACATTTCTAATAATGTGTGTATATGAACGTGAGTGAATTGTTTCACTAAATGTCCAAGTTTGAATCCATGCTTCTAATTCTGGAATAGAAACAATAGGAGAGAATGCTTCAACTGGTGCACGACCTTGTACTGAGTCTAAAAGAATTTGACGTTTTAGATTTGATGTAAAAATATGTCTTTCGTGTTCTGTAAGATTTTTAAAATCATTTGCATCTTTTAATACATCAACTTCTTCTGGTCGCCAAAAGAAACCCAACTGCTTATCAGTTAGTTTATCAAACTGTTTATACTTTAGCATATCATATCGTTGGATAGTTACACCACCTGACGGATCTAGAAAGGCTAATGCTTTCGTATGGTCCGCTTTATTATCTGAATTAAATACTGACATTTTTGTTTCCTTTATATCACACACGACTCGCAGTAATCATCATATTCTGCCTCTGTCTCAAAATCTTCTCTTGTTTTTTCTTCATCATCTTTATGTACATCGATTTCGCCTTGTCCATCAAATGTGTTAAAGTAATATAATTGCTTACCACCATATTTGTAAAACATAATAAGATGTTGTAGCATTACACTCATTGGAATCTTTTCATCTTCAAAAAATACAGGATTATAGCTTGTGTTTACAGATATACCTTGGTCGATATATTTCTGTAGAACAGCCATAATTTTTAGATATCCTTCAGGAGATTGTTGATCCCATAGTAACTCGTATTTATTCTTTAACTTATGAATACCGGGTACAACTTGCTTTAAAACGCCATGTTTGGACTGCTTAACACTAACCATACTTCTTGGTGGTTCTATACCGTTGGTTGAATTTGATATCTGTGCCGATGTTTCAGCCGGCATAAGAGCCATCAACGTAGAGTTACGTATACCATATTTCTTTAGATTTTCACGTAATTTCTTCCAACCTTTACGTTCCTTATATTTTACTAGTTCATCTACATCTGTTTTTCTAGTATCTATTGGGACAATACCATTTCCATATCTTGTTTCACCAGACTTAGGACATGCACCTTTTTCTTGTGCTAGGTCGTTTGAAGATTTAATCAAATAAAAACTCCAAGCCTCTGCCCATTCATCGACAAGTTTTAAATCTGGATCTGAATAATTTGTATCATTTTTAGCTAACCAATAGGCAAAATTAATAATACCAATACCAAGAGGTCTCCTATTATTAGTTGATAGTTCTGCCGCAATTACAGGATATCTTTGATAGTCTAAAAGAGCATCAAGTCCACGCACTGCTAAATCGCATGGTTTTTCAAATTCTTCTGGAGAACGAATATTTCCCCAATTAATAGCACTAAGAGTACAAAGAGAAATTTCACCTTCTTCATCATGTAAACTAGTTAATGGTTTTGTTGGTAGATTAATTTCACAACAAAGATTTGACTGTTTAATAGGTGCAACTTCCGGTAAGAATGATCCATGGTCATTTGCATGGTCAACATTCATTAAATAAATTCTTCCTGTGTTTTTTCTTTCATTCATAAATGTAGAGAATAATTCGATTGCAGGAATAGTTTTCTTGCGTAATCTTGTATTACGTTCTGCACGTTCATAAATTTCTCTGAACTTATCTTGGTCTTGAAAGAATGCATCATATAGACCAGGAACATCGCTTGGTGAGAACAAAGTAATATCTTCACCAGCAATTAATCTTTCATACATTAATTTATTAAATTGTACACCATAGTCCATATGACGTACACGATTGTCTTCTGTGCCTTTGTTATTCTTTAGAACAAGTAAGTCTTCAACTTCATAATGCCAAATAGGATAATACAAAGTTGCCGCACCACCACGAACACCACCTTGTGAACATGATTTTACACTTGCTTGAAATAATTTATAAAAAGGAATAACTCCTGTATGACTGGCATCACCGTTTCGAATTGGTGAATTGATAGCACGAATACTACCAGCACCAATACCGATACCTGCTTTTTGAGAAACATATTTGACAACTGAACTTGAGGTAGCATTGATAGAATCAAGAGAGTCATCAGTTTCAATCAAAACGCAACTTGAAAATTGTCTTTGTGGTGTTCTTACGCCTGCCATAACAGGAGTTGGTAAAGAAATATCAAAGTTACTAATTGCATCATAGTAATCTTTAACATACTTTAATCTTGTTTCTTTTGGATATGTACTAAACAATGTAGCAGAAATTAAAGCATACGCAATTTGAGGTGTTTCAAAGTGTTTACCAGTAACACGATTTTGTACTAAGTACTTACCACGAAACTGTTCCATACCTACATATGCAATATTGAAATCTCTATCATGTTTAATAAAATTGTTAATTTCGTCCCATTCATCTTTAGTGTAATCTTCTAATAATGAAGGATCATAGAATCCGTTCTTGACGTTTGCTTCTACAACTTTAAGGATATGCCAAGGTTCAAACTCATTATAGACCATTTTTCTAAGATGATAATTAACAAGATTTCCTGCAACCCATTGATAATTTGGTGTTTCTTCTGATATCAAATCAGAAGCCGCTTTAATCAATGTTTCTTGAATTTCTTCACTAGTAATACCATCATAAAATTGTATATGTGATTTTAGTTCTACTTCACTTGCACTAACGCCTGCAATATCTTGACATGCAAACATTACTACTTTATGCATTTTTTCCAAGTCTAGCGGTTCACTTACACCGTCTCTTTTTACTACTTGAATTTCGCTCATAATATCTTTCCGTCCTCTCTTACAATGGTCTAGTATTTACTTCCAATGTACCATTATTAATGTCTGTTGTTTATTTCTGAATCTTCCATTCCCGCCACTCTTAACTTAATAATATTAGTTAATTGGAAGTGTTTAATTTCAAATCCCTTTGTAATACCTAAAAATTGATTTCTAGTATAAGCAACTTGATTTATAAGTTCTGATATTGCAACAACTTCTTGTTCACCATCAGCATATTTTTCAGCATCCCTGCTACTAAGTGCTTTGTTATAGTTTTCAAGATATTTCCTTAAATATTCACTTCTTTTCTTTCTTAATTGAATATTTAGATGCTCTAATATTGCCTCAAGTTCTTGTAATTGAGAGAACCTTAGTTCGACATAAGCTGGAAGTTGTGTGGAGTTCTTTTCTACATTGCCGTGAATACGCACTTCTTTTCTTGCTTCAAGCAATTCCTTACTGTAGTGGTCAACACAGTCTGGTATTTTTCCCCAATCTTTTACAACTTCATTATACCAATTCATCTTTATTCCCAATCATCCTCTTCTTCAAAGTCATCTGCATAGTAGCGGTCATACGCCGCTTCTAAAATTTTATCACCATTTGCAAGGTCATGCACATCTTCTTTTAATGCACCAACATCGTCTGCCGTTCTAATAAATATTTCTGCGACATCTAATTTTTCTTTTGCAGGAACATATGCTTTGATTTTGTCCCACATTTCAAATACTGTTTCTATATCTACAGAAGTCATTTACACCTCATAAATGGCTGAGTTGGCACCGTGTTCTGCACACTCTACCCGAATACATCGGCAACGATTATCTGTCATTTGTTTTACTATCTCGTCCGCCTTTCGCCAGGCATGTTCAGCAAACTTTTCGACCCCCACACCATCAAGTTGTACAATACTTGCAAGACCTTGGGTCTCTAACATCAGTAAATCATTCTTCTTAGGATCATTTACATCAATTACAACTTTGTGGTCAAACGTATCTTCAAGCCATGCTTTCAGAGGTTTGAGACCACCGAAATCAACTACCCAATTACGTTCATCTAATTTATCACAACCAAATGTGAATTTAAAAGATAGACTATATCCGTGTAGCAATTTACAATGTGAGTGTGCATTGGGTTGTCTAAACACTGCACTTAGTCCAATGTTATGCCCATAGCACTTGGTCGAAAAATATTTAGCCATTATGCTTCCTCATTTACTTCTAAGTTATTATCTTCTGGAACTTCAAGTTCTTCTGATTCATCATCAAAATCTCTATGATTCCACTCATTCATTACTACTTCAAGTTTTTCATCTGTCCAATTCTTTCTGAATTCTGACATGATATCACCTGACTTAGTTGTGTAAGCCAGCTTATTACCCGACTTAACTAAAATTCCTTTTGCTTCAAAGAAATCTACCAAACCACTATAAGGACTCATTCCTGTTTTATAAGGAATTTCTACTTGTACTCCTTCAAATGGTTTTGCATATCTAGTTTTCATCACTTTACATGCCGCTCTAATGCCATGTACTTGTGAAGTTTTATTTCCATCTTCATCAACTTTTAGTTTCAATTTTTTCATTGCTACTACAATACTTGAAGCATAGATAAATCCTTGTCCACCTGATATCTTATCATCAGGATCAAACATATCTTGTGAAGCATAAGTGTGATTTGTTGCAACTAGACCAACATTATAATCACCAAACATATTAACTGAGTTACGTACTAATGATGCAAGTGCTTTAGGTTTACGACCCATATCACCTTTCATATCACCTTTTTGAAACTGGTCAACATCTGTTGGTGTTAACATCATTCCTAAACTATCAATGACAAATAAAACCTTAGGACGTTCTTCTTCGTCTTTATCGGCATATTCTGCCTTATAATCTTTCATAAAGTCATTAATGATTTTAGCAACATCGTCAATCATTGCTACGTTTAGTTTTAATAGCTTATCTTCGCTTGTATCTACTTGCAATGCATGTAGCCATTTCTCATCTAGTGCATTTTCACTATCAATAAGAACCACAAAGATACCTTGGTCTTGTGCGTTTTTAACAACATTACCTGCGGCGATATATGATTTACCTGCACCACTTTCACCTGCAAATACTGTTACTTTACCTAATGGAATACCTTTATTAAAGTCTCCACTAATTAACTTGTTTAGACAGAAGTTACCTGTTGAGATCCAAGTATCAGGGTCACGAAAACCAGCACTTACTCCTGGAACCGCTTTTGTGATACTTTTTCTAAATTTACTTACGTCAAATGCTCTTGGCATATTAAACTCCTTCATAATGAGAGGGAGGTTGCCCTCCCTCTAGTTGTTTTAATGATTTAGTCAGATTTACGACTTCTAATCATTGCCAGGATATCAGCGGCATCATTTGAACCACCAGTTGCTGGTGAAGATGTTGCCTCTGCCATTGCTGGTTGAGGTGTTGCTTCTGCCTTTGGAGCAGGAGCCGGTGTCTCAACCGGAGCAGATTTAGTTTCAACTGGAGCAGAAGGTTGTGCAGTTGCCTGCGTAGTTTCTGTCTTAGCCGTTGTGTTACCTAAATCCAAACCATAAGGTTTGTAGTATGCACCGAACTTCTCTGGATCATATAGATTTCCATCAACTGATGCTTCAAACATTTCCATGATGATACGTAGTTCTTCATCTGTTGGACGTTTTGGCATGAAGTCGTTTAAGTCATACAACCCATGAGTTTCAATAGCTTTACGTTCATCTTCATTTAGAGAACGTTCTTTACGTGCCCAATTTGAAGTTGAGTAGTCAGCATATTGACCTTTCTGAGTTTTTGTTAAACGGAAATCAGTTCCTGAATCATAATCAGTTGGAAGATTTTCCATATCTGGATCCATCAGAGCCGACTTTAGAAGTTTAAAGATTTGAGGACCAATCACAAAACGTCTGATTGGATTCTCAGGTGTTTCTTCGTTCATAGGATCCGTTACTACGAAACCTTGGAAGATATAAGAACGTTTCTTCCAATACTTTCGTCCAATGTCTTCCATTGCTGGATCTTTGAACCAAGGACGAATTTCTGCATGTACTGGACATGTATCGCCCCACATTTCAACACAAGGTACCTGTACTGTCACTGGCTTTGATGTGTCACCACCTTTAACGCCTGGAAAAGGCATCTTGATGATTTGACGTTCACGCCAGAAAAAAGTATTTGAGTTATCTGAATCTGGAAGAAAACGAATTACTGATGTTGAATCAGTGTCCATGTTCCAGAAAGGATAGATGGCATCTGTGCCTCTATTTGCGTTGGCATTGTCTGCCGATTTTGAATCTTGTGCAAGAAGTTTTGCACGGATTTCTGCTAGTGTAGCCATATTATATTCTCCTATATTAGCCTGTATTAGTTTTAGTATTAGCCTGAGTGTCAACATAACTCTCTCAGAGCATGTTTACAATTATACTTATCTTTTTCCTCAAAGTCAAGTGTTAAATACGTATTTTTTGAAATTTTTTTGTGGGTAAAAAAGGGGCGCCTAAACGCCCCTATTTTATTGAATTTTTATAGATTATGCTGGGATTTCAAACTTCGATAATGCTTCTGATAACATAGAATCGAACTGTTCTTCAACATTTTTCTTTTGAACTTCTTCGCCTTCAGTTGCAGTCTTTGATAATTTCATTAGATATCCTGCTAATTGTAGTTTATCTTTTGTCAAAGTCTTGCCATCACGAATTTCATTTGCTACATCTTGTAAGAAAAGCATCAATTCAGCCGCTCTATCGTGACCTTTGTTTTTACGTTTCTTATCATCTGTTGTATCAACATCAACACGATTCGCAAGGTCATCAACTGATAACGCAAGTTTCAATTTCTTCTGTTCCTCAGCTTCTTCTTTGCTACGAGGCTCAGCATATTGATTTTTAATTTTATCAAAATCATATTGTGCATCAGTATCTTTTGGAAAATAGATACGATTTACTTTCTGACCTGTTTTCTTGTCTTTTGCAGTAATGATTTGCATAACTCTTTGAATTTGGTTCATTCGGTTATCTTCCATTTCTTCTTCATGTACACGATGAATTAATGGTAAAACATCTCTTAATGATTCTTCAAAAGTTGTTTTTGTAAATTTCTTTACGTAGTTGTTTACAGTATCTTCTGTGATTTCAGCATTTTCTCTTGCTTCTTTCATTGCCATTTTTTCAACAAATGACGCATATCCTTTTGCACCTTGCACACGTTTGATAGATTCTTTAATAGATTCTACTCTACGTTTTACATTAAGTACAACTGAACGATTGCTTTCATTCACAAGACCTTGTTTGTTTACTACGTTCATGAACTCTTTTAATTTTGCTAAGTTCGATGATAGTTCGATAATCGCTTCACCAACCATGTCGCTCGGTACACCACCATGTGATACGTGTCTCGCCATTGCTCTTGCACCATTTAAATGTTTATATGGATACTTGAAACGCTCACCTTCTGCATTCTCAACAAAAATTGATGAAATGTTACGAGAACGTGCTCCACGTTGTTCTTCATTTACTGGCGCACGATGTTTGACGATTAATCTTACATTTTCTAGTGTCTGGCGACTAGTACGTGAGGATCCTTCTAGTTTTGACATACCTTCATTGAATACATCACTCATAGTCTGCTCCTTATTTTTCTCTACTTTGTAAGCATAATTTTTAGGTTCAATGTGTTTGCCAAAAGACCTTACATCGAAATCTAACATATACTCACGTGATAATGTTCTAAGACTGTTCATTAATTTTTCTGCTTTTGGTTTATCAATATCAACACCTTCACCGAAATGAAGTTTAACCTCTTTTGATGATTCGTCAATAGATACCATCATATTTGGTTCATCAATATAGAAAAATCTTGCTTCCTCTGGGTTAGCAACACTTTTACCATTATCAGAATTGTACATTTTCAAAGAAAGACCATTTCCTTGAATGAAACGCATAATTTTTTCTGCGATTGTTGAATAATTTACAGCCATATTAATAATTCCTTATAGATGTATTTATCAAATTATCACAGGAAGAGGGTCATTATAACTGTCATCACTATCAAGTGATTCTCCTAATGTCTCCATAAATTCTTCATCGAATCGTGATATTACTTGAATTTGTCTGATACAAAGCAACGTAGCACTTACTAAATCATCTGTTTCACCTGATTTTGCTTCGAAACTTTTTCCCTTTGCAATGAATGTTTTAAATTCTCTAATTAAGTTTCTACTCAGCGGTACCATTTTATCGCTCTCAATCCAAGATTTCAGCTTCATACATGCTGTTATTTTAGTTTTGTAGGATGTAGTGAATCCTTTTCTTATTGCTTTTTGTATTCCCTTTTTCTTTGGTTCATGTAAGAACTCACCCGGAAACTTATCCTCGTCCATTTCCTCAATAACAATAAGAGAAGCCTCACCTAATGAGTTGTTTTCGACTGACCAATATATTTCTGGTCGTTGATTTCCCATTTCATTCATTTCATCCTTAAGAATAGTTAGTATGTCATGCATTGTTTTTACTTGACCTCTAACATCTGTACGATTACTTTGCCATTCTGCAACTTGTACTAATTCTGGTAAGGACCAGACTTCGATTGCTGAATAATCTCCTCCAGTACCCATGGCAGGATCAAGACCTACAACATAAGTAGAATTTTTATTAATTTTTTCATACCATCTAACCTGCCCTGTTTTCATAAGAGGCTCTTTGCCTTCTAAATGAGACAGCTTAATACTATCTACTAGAGTCTCATCAAATGCAATAAATTGACATTCGTGTTCACGTAAAAATCTTTCTTCACCTACACGTGTTCTTTCTTCTTTAGACCAGACTTCGTCCCTGTCAGGGTGTTCGTCCCAAATAGCTTTGAATGGTTTAAAACCATTAATACCTGTTTCTTTTTCATTACCGTGTTCATCTATATTTTTATTAGCACCACTCCATATAAGAGCAAATTGGTCATCATCTAGATTTGGTGTTGAAGTAATAATTGCCTTACCACCTGTTGCTAGAGTAGGAGATATTGAAGTCCAAAACTCTTTTGCAATGTTAGGTCTAACGAATGCAAACTCATCACAGTATAACAAAGAAATTGAAAGACCACGACCTGTATTTTCTGTAGTTGCTTGTGCTATAATACGTGAACCATTATCAAATTCTAAACTACCTTTGTTATAACTCGTAACACCTGCTCTAATATAGTCAGGACATAATTCATAAGCATGTCTAATTCTATGCATAATTTCTTGGGCACCTGAATATTTGTGTGCCGCAATTAGAATAGTTTGGTCTGGCATAAACATAGCATACCATAATAGATAACCTGCCGCAGTAGTAGATTTGCCCATCTGTCTACCGAGCATAGAAATAGAAAATCTATAATCATGGTAAGAGCGTAGCAATCCTTTTTGAAACTCATATGCATCATATGTCATACTCCCCTTAGTTGGGTGTTGTATTTTAAAATAAGTATTTAAAAAATAAAAAGGATCACTTGCACACTTACTAAATTCTAATAGTTGTGCATTACTGAATTTCGTTTTTTGATATGCTTTTTTAGTTAAATCTGCCATTTACTTTTTTATTCCGACTTTTCCGTCTTCTTTAATTTCTGCATCTGCTAGCCTTGTAACTCTATCACGCCAACCTACTTCTCCGATTGCACCTGTAAGTGTAACTCTGATAGTGTCACCTGCATCTGGATCAACACGTGTTATACCATGTACTGAATTCTTTTGTATTAATACCAATCTATTTGGTTTAGGACTTACAAAAGTTCCTACACCCTTATCAATGATTGATTTATATTTTTCTTTTTGTTGAAACATTTCCATTGGACTTCTTAGTTCTTTGTAACTATCATAATGTTTTGTACCTTCCATTAACTCAATCCATTGAGAATATTCTGGTACACTTCCCATAGGAACAATTAGTAATGTAGAGTCCCAATTAATATGCCACTCTTTATGCACATAGTACGTATATGTTGTAAAACCTAAATCACTATGCCATGGGTTCTTTGAGTTTACAGGATATGCATGACACCGCATTGCATAATCTTCAAACTTTCCACCTTCTACATAGTCACCTATATGCTCATACTCGTTTAAGAACTTATCAAAATGTTCAAACCAAACGTCACAATTATCACCGTAAGGATATTTTCCCTGCCAACGTTTTTGATTTTTATAATTTGCACCATCTGTATAATGCCAAAACTTATCATCGCCTTGAGTTTGTTCCCACTCATCGACTTGTACTTGATTTAAAATTTTATCTTGTGCTTCTTCTGGTAAGAAGTCATCAATTACTAAACACTCAGGTGTTCTCATTACAACATTATACATAGCTTTCTCTTTCTCCATTTCTACTTAAGTCAAGTGTTACGCAATGTAAACCACTATCCCAAAAATATTTATGTCTGAAATCAAATGGTATCATTTCAACACCATATTTTTTCAATTCTTTTTCAATTCTTATATCATGGCCATTTGTAATTACTGTGTTTTCATCAATACTTACTACGTTTAAATCAAATACTGTTTCATCTACATATCCAATCCAATGTGATAGCCAATTTTCTACTTTATCTTTATAGAAGTGTTGTATTCTCATTTCGTGAAACCACTCAGGTAAATCCCATGGTGTTAAAATAATCTTATCCCAATGTTTTAATTCTTCGGGAATATATTCTTCTTTCCATGTCATTAGTAATC
>Ga0233399_1000294_pt1 | contig 21043 bp, 33 predicted proteins | sample 43DmetaG_FD_182698 | JGI IMG/M metagenome (GOLD analysis project Ga0233399, IMG submission 182698) | Seawater microbial communities from Monterey Bay, California, United States - 43D | ecosystem: Environmental > Aquatic > Marine > Coastal | place: USA: California | collected 2016-11-08 | reverse complement strand
CTCGACTCCAGCCTCTCGTAACTGCTGGTTGATACGGTTAGGGCTGCGCTGGATGTTTACGCCAATATTGACAGGCATTAGTTAGACTCCTTGGGCTGATTCTGTATCGCGCCGTCAACAGACGTGGCCTGTACAAGCGCTACCTCTAGCCCGTTCTGCGGGACGATCTCAATGCTCTTAGACGTAAAGGCAACAGTGCCACTTGTAACTGTGCCTTGATCTAAAGTGATCGCGTAGTTAGTCCGCGTTGGGCTTGTCAGGTTAATCATACGTTATGTCGTCGATCAGCTTTAGCTTGAACGTCTCCGTGGAAAATATATCACCTGCTGCGTCGGTGAACTCAATATCACAGGAGTGCGTGCCGACTGTCCAGCTTGCAGTATTCGTGGCGGTAGCTGTTAGGCTAAACACCCCACCGCTTGCGTTGGTGATCGTGGTTGTCAGCGTAGCAATCAACGTCGTTTTCTGACGGATCTGCGCTCGTATGCTGAAATCAGATATGTCTACAGCAGACGCACTTTCGGTGAGCGTGATAACCCACTCCAGCGTATCGCCTTTCTTGTGGGTAATCTCTGCCATGTTTAACCTACTACGAGAGCGTGAATGCCTGTTGCAGTTGTGCCTGTGCTTTTTACGCGCTTAACTGAACAAGTCAGCGTGTGAAAGTCAGGTACAGTGACAGTGCGCTCGTTGCCGTCTACGTTAAGAAAAACAACATCTCCGCCTGTCTCAATATACAAGCCAATCGCAATGTTGTTAGCGCCTACGTTGTCGGTGCTGTCGTTAGTCGTTACCTCGATCATGTCGTAAACGAGGCCCGACTGATTCGGTGACGCCGCAAATATAAACGGGTTTGCCATGTTAAAATCCTCCTGAGTAGCGCAATTATATCATCCCTTAAGGATCAATATACGCAAGAATGCTTGGCTCGTTAGTTTCGGTGTTTATGTATGAGGCTAGCCAATACTGCAACACGTCAGAAAGCGACTGTGAATCAACAGCCGCCTCTGCCTCTGCCATCGTGTCGTAACTGGCAATAACGATTTCTTCGTTATCAGTTGAGCGTGTATATCCAAGCGTGAAACTCATAACTACCTCGTAAACTGTATCTGTCCCGCAAGGCCTACGCCCATCGCTACGCTGCCGCTTGAAATAATGTAACTGCGAGCACGTATGCGATAATCTTCTTCTGCGTCACTTGCCGATAGCGGCTGAAACATGAAGTGATTTGCGGATGCAGTGATACCTAAAACATTGTAACGAGGCTCAGACAGTGGCGCGTAAGTTAGCCATGTGCCCGCCGATGTCCACTTATCCGCGTTGTAGTACACGTCGCCTGAGCTAATAACCGTATTACTCGAGTAAATGATTCGCGTCCTATCTGTGCTAGTTTGGTACTCAACAGACACCACGTTGTAAACAGCACTCGGTGAGGTGGCCGATGTGGCTATACCGCCATACATATCTAACTCCGCCATTACATTGCCAGCAACTTCGATGTATCGAGCGCCAAACGCTACGCCGCCATTTGCAACAACCGTGCCAAGTGACGTGCCCGTTGTAGCGCCCTTGCTTTTCCTTTCTACTCGAACGCCAACTGTAAAGTCACCCGATGGATTGTTTGCGGTAAGCTGAAACATCGCCATGAGCAATGCACGCTTTTTAACGTCATTTTCAGGCGCAGGCGTACTGAATGAGCCAAACGTCGCTAATGAAGATGTCAGCGTCGTGCTGAGCGCATTGTAAATGCCGAACGTAATTGCCTCGGATACCGCGCCGTCAATTTCTTCAGATTTCGGTATCTGAATATTTTCATACTCAGGGCCAACAGTCGTTGAGACGTTTCCTGAGAAATCGACAGCCTCGAGCCAGAAATATTTAATAGTTCCTTTGCCCTCACCAGACGCGGCAGGGTATACAAATTCGGTGCCATTAATTCGTGCAACAGGGCTTGCGGGTTTTGTTATCGAGCTAGCCACGTAAATCTGCACATAGGCGAAATCGGCATCATTCGGGTTAGTCCACTGCACCGTAAGGTTTTTGAGGCCGCTAGTAATGTCGACATTAGTGACAGGGCTTGGTGCTGTTGTGTCGCCGTCTAACTGCTGGTTTGACAGTGTGGTGCCCGTGCTAGTAACGCCAAGCAGGTTTTGCACTTGTACGCGGAAATCATAGTTAGACGTGACATCTATTCCAGAAAGCAGAATGCGAGGCTCTTTAGTCTCTGCGTGAAAATACTCTGTCGTGCCGTTCTTGTTATAGCGGATTTTGTAGAAGTCGATGAAAGCGTCATCAGGCGCAGTCCATGTAAGCTCAACAGTTGTAGACACGCTACCGTCAGGGCCAAGCAAGCCGATCTCGCTTTTAGCCAGGCTTGTTACGTTATCAACTGTGCGCCCGTTGTATAGATCGAGCACTCCGCCGCTCAAAAAGTCCTGTTCGTCGCTAGTTGCCCAATCGTAAATAGCCGCAGCCGTCTCTATTAGCTGAAGGTTTACCGCAAGATTTCCACCAGAAGTAATGGCTAATGAGTAGTCGATAACCTCAAATATTTTCTCGTCGTAGCCCAGGCGCTCGTTAGTCAGCTTAATTGTGTCGCCGACTTTTACCTGCAAGCCCTTGAGGTTAACCGTCATCGTCACGACGACTTGCTGGCGCGACTTAAGCAAAGCAATCTTAGCTAGTCGCTGCGCCTGCGTATTGTTAGTCACAAACGGTAACGGCATGTCTAAGTAGATAGGATCGCCGTCTTCAGCCTCGTAGGTAGAGCTGATCTGCGCAGGGTAGTCCAACACCTTGTAGTTCTTTTCTTCAGAGACAAAGATGCCTTTAACGCCGTTGTATACACTACGACGTGACTGCTTTGTCTGCGTCTGAATGTCGCTGACGCAATCGGCCTCTGTGAACTCAAAGGTAGGAGCAACATAACCTGCGGCGTCTATGAAATACTTGCCGCCTGAGTACGTAAGGCGTCCGCCCATAGCGGCTAGGATTTGCTCGATGTTCGCCTTTATTTGATTGTCAGTGTTCATCACGCCGTTGCATTCATAGCGTGTATGCGTTCCGCCGCCATTAAGTGCTACGTCTTCGTCACAAAGATCAGCCGCCGCTATTAAGGTTGTCTCGTCAATAAGCGTGTGTGCCTCACCTAGCCCGTACTTTTTATCGACTAAGTAATCACGCGCGCAAAGCGCAGGGTTATCGGAGTACGTCCATGTCGTGTCGTCGGTGGCGCTGTGTCCGCTATCTCTAGGATCGTAAACCTTACGGCCTTTGAGAATGGCGGTGATGTTAGGCACGCCCTGCGGAAACTTGTCCTGATCCCACTTGAGCTTAAAGTGTGCATAAGCCATGTCATTTAGAACGTGATCGTTTGTCCACTCAGAGAAAGCATTAACTAGCGTTGCGTCTGCCGTCGTCTGTGATCCATCGAACGTCGTTACCGTGACGTAATCAGTCCAGTCGCTTGTAACCGCTCCATTTTGATATGCCCTAAAGTCGTTAAACCAAAACTCCTCAAACGACTCTATCTCGTGAGCGGCGAACACAATGACAAGGTGCAGAAATTCGTTGTTAGTGCCTGAGTGCTGAATGTAAACAATTTGGCCGCCGACTCTGATCTGCCCATAAACGATCTGCCGTGGCCCAGCGGGATTCCTTGTGGTTTCAGTAATTCCCCTAAGCTGTGCGCCGAGGTTTGGCTTAGGTGCCAAGGCGCGAGAAACGATCGACAGTCCAGCACCTAAAGCAAAAGCCGCCGCAAAACCAGCAAACGTCGTAGCAGATAAACCAAATATAGTCAGGCCAGCAGCCGCCGAACCAATAGCACTAACTAAGCCTGCGCCAGCAGCAATAGCCATGTGTTTACCTCAGCATTAAAGAGTAGACGCGCTCGATTTCCTCAAAGCCTAGACGCTCTAGTATGGCGTCAAAAGGCTGGTGCGCTTTTGTGTTTATATGTACTTTTGTGACGCCTTCGGCCTCTAGTGCATCAAGTGCGAACTTGATTAGCTTTACGCCTGTTAGCCCCTTACGGGCAGCCTTCGTCAAAAAGATGATGTCGTTGTTAGCAAACAAGTGATCGCGGTAGTGGAGTGACTTGCTCACGATGATGACAAAGTAGCCCATTAGCTTGCCGTCTTTACGCGCCGTAAACACTCGCAAAGCGTTGATCTTGTCCAGCTCCGCGTAAGCTCGCCAATCAGGGTTTAGCTTAATTTTGTCTTTGTTTAGCGCGATCTCTTCATAGTGTTGCTGTAACAGTGGCTCTGCTTCACGCTTTACCTGTGCAAGTGCCTCTAGTGCAAAGTCCATGCTATGCCTCCTTATGGCCTTTGTGTGTCGCCAAAGTCTTGGCCTGGCCCTGTGTCCCTAGTGCCACCACTCGCGCCCACTTTGTTGCGGCCCCAAATGATTTCCTTTTCCTGCATCTCTGCAACGAACTCTAAGCCTTTATCGTTTGGGTAATCAATCTTTTGATCTTCAGCCGTGTAGCGTCTGCCGCGTGTCCGCTCAAACTCAATCAAACGATTTTCTACAGTGATTTGTATTGTGGCCGTCTCAGCGCCATCGTTAATCACCATAGTGTCCATAAAACCGCTAAAAATCACGACAGGGTTATCAGTGACATCGCCCTCGGAATCAATAGCGCCAAGCAGTACTTTTAGCTCGCGGCCTTGGTAGTCCTCGTCCCTAGCCTTACTAATGAGCGGCTCAGTGATGCCAGACAAAGCGACAGTTAGGCCATTAGCCTGTAGCTCTGCGCTTTCTGCGATCTCACCAATTTGTAACAGCGTACCTGCACCAACGTACTCAACACCGCCCACTGTTAAGTTGCCGATGCCGCTCCACAGGTTCAGATTGCCGCTGTCAAACGCGCACTGAACAAGCGTGATAGGGCGCACTAAGTCGGCGGTGACTTCTTTCTTCATCGCCGTTGTTAGTTCTCTACTCATATCGCCTCAACACACGCAAAGGTAAAGCCGTACAGGCTGGCTTGGTTTATGCTCCACTCGATCTCGTTTGTGGCAAGCCGCCAGCGGCCTTTCGGCAAAGTGAAGTCCATAGACGTGTTAGCACTGATCGCTGTTCTAAGCGGCGGCATAATGTCAAAGGTAGACTCTCCAAGCTCAGTAATAATGTAAAGCACGCCGTTAAGCTGAAAGTAGTCGCCAGCCACTGCGCCCGCTACCGATCCCGTCACCGTTGTCGCGTTACGCGCACCACTGGTAATCGTGCCTACAGCCGTGACATTGTGCAGAGGGTTGCCCATCGTAAAGGTATTGGCTTGGCCTCTTAGTGACGCAAAAAAAGCCTCCATCTGCTTGGCATCTGATCGACTCAGGGGCGGCAGTGTTACCTCCGCTTCCCACCTAACGCCTTGGTGCTGATAGGTTTGCTGATCGAAAGTAAAAGGCGATTGACTGACTGACGTTGCCGAACGCAAGCGCATCGTCATAGAGGTAAAGCCTACATCGGGAAACGCTGCCATTATGCACCCACCATCGCTTTGCTAAAGCCGCCGCCACGCATCCTAGAGTCTGCCACAGCCGCTTTCGCCGCGTTACTAATCTGAGGCAGTAGGTTAGCAATCTCAGCACGTACGGTTTGCTGTACGCCTGTCGTGACGTTGATATTCTGGACAATTGTGACGCCTTGGCCTTGGCCTTTTGTGTGATCGAGCACAGTTTCATTAGGGTGCAGTATTGCAGGGAAGCCGCCTTTGCCATCGACACCACCAGCTCTCGCCCCGTATCCCGTAAAGCCTCCGCCATTAAAAATCGGCCCTGTACTGCGCGCAGGTGGTTGCGGTGATGGTGCTGTTGTAGTCCCACCGCCACCAGGAAACGCCTTAACTATGGCGCCAAAAATTTCCTGAGTGATGTAATACTGCACAGCCATGCGAATTAAGTCGTCTACAACTGACTTAGCCATGCTCTTTATAGCGTCTGCAAAGTTTTCTGCACCTGTAATGGCGTTAGTAAATCCAGTGGTAAAGGCGTTCATCGTATTGTTAGCAAACTTTGTAACTAAGTCTTCTGATTGCGGTAACTGCCGATTTAGTTGCTCTAGAGACTCTAAATACTTATTTGCAATGTTGCCGTCGGCTATTTTTGGGGCCTCGCCAAGCTTGAGGTTAAAGCTTCCTACCTTGCCAAGTATTGTTTCAAACAAAGCGTCGAGTTCTTCTTGAGTAAATCCAAGAATCTTTTCGATTTGTGGTATGCCAGATTTGCCTTCAACTGCGGCCATGCCTGCTTTGAGTACAGCTATTTTTTGCGCCAGCGTTTCTTGTAGCTGTAAACGTCTTTGAGCGTAATCTTCCTCAGAGTCTAAGCCTGCTTTCTGCGCACGAGTGAATAGCCTGTATTCGTTTTTTGTAAGCTCAAAACCTTCTTTATACCGATTTTCGGTGTATTTTTTAAAAGCCGCTTCTTGCTTATTTAGTAATTCAATTTGCTCTTCTGCGCTTCTTACCGCTCGCTCGTCACCTTTTAGACTAAATCTAGCAATATAGGCATTTGCGACGTTAACGCTTTCAATAACTTTATTGAGAATATTAACGATGCCATTAGCGCCTTGCTGCACGCCTTGTATCAGCGTTATGGCAATAGTCTTACCAACTTCTGCAAAACCTTTTTGTGCGTCACCAAAGCTCACTAAGGCATCTGACAAAGATTTCACAATGTATTCGAGCGCAGGGGCTAAGGCCGCCGTCGTCTGATCTAGGATGCCTTTGAATATGCTGTTTAGCTTTAGGAATTCGTCGTTAGCTTTTTCAACGCCTGCCGCCGCCTCCGCAGACATAACGACACCAAGCGCCTTAGCCTCACCAAGCATCTCAGCAAGCCCGCCTCGGCCCTGTGACAGCGTGTTAACAAGCGCCGCGCCCTCGGAGTCAAACAGCTTAAAGGCAATGCGCAACTTATCCGTTTCACTTTTTACGCCTTGGAAGGCGTCAGCAAGGACAAGCATTTGCTCATCAAGCGGCAACTTAACGAGATCGCGGGCATCAATGCCTAGCTCTCTGATCGCACCTTTGGCCTCGCCAGTACCACTGGCCGCCTCTGACGCTCTACGGCTAAACCGCTGAAGCGCCATGTTCATCGTGTTGACTTCGACGCCCGTTAGTTTTCCTGCAAATTGCAGAGCGCTTAGGGCTTCGGTTGTGGTGCCGATCTTACTCGCAGTTTTAGAAAGGGCATCCGTAGCAAGCAAAGACTGACGGACAAGCAATGTCATACCTGTAGCACCAAGCAATCCTGCAAGTAACGTCTTTAGGCTAAGTAAAGGACGGGCAAGTGCGCCAAGCCTGTTTGCAAGGCCACCTAATGCGCCCCTTGTTTTATCTAGGGCGGTAATGCGGATCTTAACGTCTTGAGTCGCCATCAGCTTGCTCGCTCATCAGTTGGAAGTAAGCGAGCCACTCGTGGAACTCAGTAACCGATATCTGCTCGACTTCTTCTATCGTCTTATGTAACCGATCAGCCAAGGCAATTAAGTTCATCCTAGACTGATCGGCCTTTAGTTTTTTGCTAAGTCCTCCGCGGACTCAATCGTGCCAAACATCTGGTTAGCGATTTCAGAGACAACTGTTGTCTCCTCGCCCATTAGATCCATGCGATCTTCAGCAGAGCTAAACAGCTTCTCGCCGTCCTGTGACTCTGCCTTCATCACGATCAGATCAACCATGCTGGCAATACTTGGATTCTGCAAAACAGTAGGGTGCTTGCGTTGCAGTTCATTCAAGTCATAACAGGTAATAGGCCGACAGTATAAGACAAACGCCCCATCGTCATCGGCCCACTCTGCTACCTCGATCTTGCGACGCGACGACTTACGACGCGCTCGCAGCTCCTTAGCAAGGCCCATTAGTTAGCTGACTCAGTTACCGCGCCAGATACTTGCACAGAGAATGACGCTTCTACCATGCCGTCAAACGATGCAGTGATTGTCTTAGAAGTAACAACGCCGCCGCCTGAGTAATACTTTTCGCCTGCGCCTGTGCCAGTTGGGTGGATTTCCCAATCAATGTCAATGCCTTCATCGAGGACAAGCTGTTGCGCATCGCCGTCATCCCAGTAGCACTCTACAGAAAGAGTCGCACTGGTAAGGCTTGGCAGGTAAGTACGTGCAGAATCACCCATTACGGTGTCCTCTACAGTGTCAGCAGTTGTGTCGATAGAGTATGAACGCACCTCGCCGACAACCGCGACTGATCCGCCATTTGCAGCAATCTTAACGACACCGCTAGAGCCTTTGTTTGTAGCCATTTCTTTTCTCCCTTACGCGTCGCCGCGTGTGTATTGATAGATAACTCGAACAGTGACGATCACGCCGCCAATGGGATCTATTGTACCATCATCCACCTCTACACTAATAACCTGTGTATCAATGGCATGGCCGCCTCTAGTCCTGTCAACGTCTAACTTTTCGTCAATAGCCTCAACCAACTGGTTGCGCGCTGTGTCGATGTTCTTGTGCTTTACGAAGCACACTAGCTCGTAGTCTATCGTAGACATTCGGCTAGTCATGCTTCCGCCAATAGATGAATCCTCGCGTGTCTCGTTAGCTGTCCTTACGAGTATCGCGGGAAACTGTGCGTTAGATAGTTTGTCGAAGTCGAACGGCTCACGCGTCACCTTCTTGATTGCAGGCGTCGTGATTGTCTTTAATTGCGTTACCAGATTGGCCGCCACATTCTCTCTAACGCTCATCGCCGCCGATCCTTGAACTTAATCCCTGAAAAGTAAACGCTAGCTAACTGTTTTTGCTCATCTCTACTAAAGCCAAAAAACTTTCGCTTTTCGTTAACCATAGCCGCCCGCTTCGCAGCGTCAGCTCTGCTAAAAAATATCTCACCAACGTGTCGACTAACAACCTTGCCCTGCATAGCGGCGAGCATCGAAGGGCGCTTAACGTAACTATCTTTTACGCTTTTTAAGTCTGTCGATTCATTAGACTGTGTAGGCGCTTTGCGCTGATAACCAAACTCTAAATTTACCTTTGCCGTTTCTAATCCGAGCGCCGCTCTAACTCGCTTCCAATTATTGCTATAGCTTTTAAATGCGCCCCTATATCCTTTGCCTTGAGCTGTACGATCTTCGATGATGGTTGTGCCCTGCAATACAGTGCGAGCCATCGCATTTCGCTTGCTGGACTCAATGTCCTTTGCAATGTCCTTAGCAACGCGCTCTAAGCGCAACGGGTTAGTGCGTACTCGTATCATCTATCAAGCCGATTCAGTGCTATGACTTCTTTCTCTTTGTCGGTGACAGTACCGTCGTTGTCTGCGTCGTACTCTACGCCGTCAGCAAAGATTGCATCCAGCTCCTCACCATAGCGCACCTTGTAGAAATCAATCATGCGCAAAAATCTGTCGTCGTCTACCCAGTTAGTAAGCTGGGGTAACGCGTACTTCCACAATACGAGGTAGGCTGCGGATCGAGTCCACTGCGAGTCTGTTAGGTAGCTCGCGTCCATCTCGCCCTTGATACCTTTGCGGTGCCACCAGCGATTACGGATTTCGCGCTCAATATCTGCCTGCGCTCTCGCGTGTTCATCAGCAAACGTGTCGATGCCAAACTCTAGGATGTCAGGGATGAGATCGGTTAAATCAGTGTCTACAGAAAATGCCATTTGCTCACCACTTCACTTTGGCCGCCCAATGAATGGGATCGAATACGGTTGCGTTTGCTAGGGTTTTGCCGTGCCTTGCGTACCACGCCTTGCGCATTGCCTTTGACTTGGCTGACTCGCCTTCTGTCGGTGGGTACGTCTTCGCGCCTTGTGCGCCAAAGCGAACTAAACGAATCGTGTCACCCTTCTTAACCAAAACCGCGTGCGACTTTGTAGGATGGTTCCTCGTCTTCTTTGGCCGATTGTAGTCTGCGAAACGCTCACCACGGTAGATGACAGGCATGTGATCCCCTAGAGAAAAGCGGCCCCGAAGGGCCGCCGTACTTCTTACTGAGCCGCGTCGAACAGCAACTCTACACCGTAGTCGTCATCAAGCTCGCCAACGCCGTAGATGGCAGTAGCGTTTAGCTCGAACGCACGGAGAGAGGCGTCACGCTGTGTCTCTAGGTTGAAATCACGCTTCATAGCGATAGCGAGGGCTTCTGGTACGAATACCGCGCCTTTCGCATCATCTGAACCGTCGATAGACACGTTGCTAGACTCGTAGATGTCGATGCCACCGATCTGGCCAACAAACGCGTTACGCATTGCGTCGTTCTGCAAGTCACCACCGTTAGGGTTAACAAACGTGTTAGTGAGGTTTGCTTTCAACTGGTAAGCGTGCCAAGGGTGTACAACCGCCGCCATCTGGCCGCGTGCCTTGTTTGTCTTGAGAGTAGCAGCCGCCTTCATTAAGTCGGCGACAGTGATCTCTGTACCTGCACCACCTAGCGAGCTAGAGAAGCCGTCAAACAGAGCAATGATATCTTTGTCGATCTTAGTGGCAATCGCGTTACCCAATACAGTGCCAAGCTCTTCAGCAGGGTTACCAGCACCCATAGCCGCAAGATCAGTCAAGATAACCTGCGCACCAACTTCAGAAACAGTGATGTTTTTGTGAGTAGTGGTGACAGTGGTTGAAGACATATCAGTGCCTTCAGTCAATGCACCTGCGGTGATTGCTGGGTACTTAGGCACCTGTACAGTTTTGCCAGCCTGATCGCCAATGTCGTAGCGAGTTACGAGGCCGAGCATGAGTGATTCCTCTTCGGCGGTAAAACGCGCCTGCAATATGATTTCTGAGAAGAGGCTCGCGAGAGTAGTAGAAGTTGAAGCCGCCATAATGAAAGTCTCCTATAAGTTAGCGGTTTGCTTTTTGCGCTAGCTTCCATTCACGAAAAGCGGCTTTTCCGCCTTTATCGTAGTTAGCTAGCATATCGTCCACCGACATAGGTTTCGGCGTAGCACCTCCAGCCGCTCCCATTGATCCAGCGCCGCCTTGCGATGCCTTCACAAAATGTGGATTAGCCGTTAGGAAATCAGAGACAAGCTCATCGACTGTCAGCAATTCACCTTTGTCGTTATACCGTGGCGTCCCGTTAGTGTCGTAAACCTCTACTGAGCCATCTTCAGATAGCTTAACGGAGCCTTTCAGCAACTGACTAACTTGCTCTGCTGATACAGCATTGTTTCTGCTTGCGGCTGTCAGTAACGCACCATCGACTAGGGTAGCCTCCAGGCGTGACTTGTAGCCCTGTATTTCCTGATCTTTCTTTTCGACTGTATTACGCAAGATAGATTCAAACTCGCCACGATCCTTCTGTTGCTCTAACTCAGCTTGCTGCCTTTCGGCCAACAGTTGGCGCACCTCGTTTACGTCGATGTCATCGTATTTCTTTTCAACTTGTCGCTTAGTGCGAGCAATGCGATCAGAAACGATTCGATCAAGCTCTTCCTGTGTAAACGTCTTTACTTCCTGAGTTTCTTGCTCTTCAGCTGCGGGCTCAGTCACCGCATCAACCATGATTTCATCGCTCATGTAACGTATCCTCTTACGAGTAGGGTTAATTGTATCAAATTAGCGTGATTTGCGCTTTTTCTTCTTTTTGTCTTTCTTGTGGTAAGGCATGTTTACTCTCCTTCAAAGACAGGCCGAAATCTGTGTCTGCAATTATACCCGCCTCCGACAACAAACGGGCTACCTTCGCGCTTGCCGCTCCACTCGCCGCTCCACGCTTCGTTAATCTCTTCAATCGTCAACGTCTTGCCAACATGCTTATCACAATGCTCGCGAGTTTTTTCGTCGTCAGGGCCGTAATACTTGAACCGTGTTGCGCCTGCACCTAATGACATATTAGTCGTAATTGATCTGTCAAAGTCCATAAGCCCGTCGTGCAGTGCCACCTGTGCGTAGCGTCCTAAGTCGGCGTCTACACTGTTGCGTATCTGCACTACGCTATCAGCAAAGCTCGCGCCCGTCAGTGTGTTTTTATACACCTGCGTCGCTACCTCTTCGATGAACTCTTCCCCCAGTGCCTCAAAACCGTTAAACGTAAGCTGTTGCAGTTGACTTACGACTGCGCTGTCTAGCTGTGCGAATGCCGTGTAGTTGCCGAGCATGGCCTGCGCCTCTGCCGCCACGGTTGCGTACTCTCGTAGGATGTCGTCAATCTCCGTCAGATACTTTTCGCGGACAACCGATGCAATCTCAGTGCGTGCATTTACCGCCCACTCCAAGTCAAACAGTTGCCCGTCACGCAATGGAGCGCCAGACATAAGCTGGATGATCTCTTGATCTAGCTCTGCAAGCGCTTGGGCTAACCTGCGCTGGTGACGCTCTGCCCGCGCAATGACAGCACGAGCGTGATCGGTATCAGCCGCCATTCTCTACTACTTCAGTAAATTGGCCTACAGCGCGTTGTGTGCCTTCGATCTCATCGTGCGCCGATGCTAACAGCTCGTCGTCCAGGATTAAGTCTGCAATCTGCTTATCAATCGCCTTAGCAAATACATCAGAGCGAACGCCTGAGGCTTTAGCCTGTTGTAGGAATCTAAGCTCTGATTCGTAGTCGCGGATGTCAAACGAGTCAGGGTAGCTGATCTCTACCTCGTGCGGATCGTGTCCCTGCCACAAGCAATAGAACATCCACAGTTGCTCTTCTGCCAGCTCAAGGATGTCGGCTTTCTCTGACAGCTTGGCGTTTAGCATTTGGAATTCAGTCTGCATCGCCACGCCTGATTGCAATACGGCTTCCGTGCCACGTACTGCGCCCATGTGCGCCATGCGGTTAATAGACTCAATCTTGTCGGTGATAGATGAGCGGATAGCATCGAGGTTAGCGCCAGAAGGTTGTAGCTGGTACGGCTTTAACCCTGCATCGCTGTCCTCAGAGATATTGATAACCGCACCTGCGCCAGCACTCGCGTCAGTCTCGTAAGTCTTAACCAGCGTTGGGTGATTAGATATGCGGATCAGTTGCTCGATCTCTGACAGCTCCTGATAGATCGCCTGCTGCATATAGGCAATATCGCTGATATCACTGATACCCATGCCACGCACGATAGATCGGTTAGCGGGCAGGTTAACAGCAGGGATTTTGCCGATAGGGTTTTCGATCTCTTCTAACAGTGCGGCATCTGCACCGTCATAGCGTATAAGGCAGATGCGATCTTTGTACCACTCGCGGAAGTGCGTCACTGTTGTCGTGCCATCTACACGATCAACTGACTCACGAATTTTTAAGTAGACAAGCTCATGCCGTCCGCTAGGCTGTCGCTCCCATCGCCAGTCGTAGACGTTCTCAGGGGTAATTAGCGTGACATAAGGGCGTATCTCTTGCGCCATCTCTTCAGCGCGTGTGCCTGCATTGGACTGCGGCTTGTCCATCATTAGCCAAACGTGGCCGTACACACTGCTCCATATTTGAGCCTCGCGCATAAAGCTGTTGAAGTTCTGGCCATCCAGGTTTGCGTCCTTAATAAAGGCTTCCAGATCAGCGCTGCCCTCCATGCCCGCGAAGTTGCGAGTAGGTGCAACACGCCACAGAAATGACGAGTAGACATGCACGACGTTACGGCAATGGTTGTCTAAGGGTGTCAGTGCTAGGCGTCGGCTGTAAGCGTTTTTGTCTTCGTTAAGGTAGCTCGTTAGGTATGAGCCGTCGCGGTAGTCTTCTCCGCCCATGTAGCTCCTAACGTAGAACTCCCAGCGATGTACATTGTTCTCGTAATCGGGGTGCTGGTACTCAATATCGTGATTGTAGATCATGTCCACCTCTGCGGCTGTACAGGTGTATGCGCCTTTTTGATTGGGAATAAGTAATCAACCGCATAGCCTAGCGCGTCATTCATGTGATCGAATCCGTCCTTTTCGGGTTGGCTAGTGCCTTCCTTGTATGTATGACGTTCCAAGCTCTCAATCACCTTTTTGCACTTAGGATCAACGTACAAACGCCGCTTGCCATCGCTACTCAATAAGCGAGCGTTAACCGCATTAATACGATCCCTGATCTGACTGTGACTTGTCTTGGCGCGTACCTCAAAGCCTGCATTCTGCAAAATAGACAGATCAGTTCTACCGCCTGCGCTTGTCTTGCGCTGACGACTAGCTGGATCGGGATAAATTATAACACGCGACTGCCTGCCGTACCTCTGCCGTATTTCGTCAACCATCTCATCGGTATTAGAGCCAAATAAAACGATCTCATCGAAGACGTGCAGGGTGTCACCATGCCTGGCCATCAAGACAGCAGACATAGGATCAATGTTGAAGTCCATGCCTACGTGTATGACACCGATATCGTCGGTATGTCTTGCAACGGACTCTTCTCTTTTAAATCCGTAGTAGATGATGCCGCTGTAGTTGACGAATCTGGCTTCGTACTCTTGCTGGAAGGTTCGTTCGTCCAAGTCCGCTTTAGCTGACTCAATTTCTCCCGATGGGACATTTCCGCCTTCAATCGTTGTGTATTGATATGCACGCCACGCGTCATCGCCGTCTACTCCTTTGGTATACAGATCGTAAAAATGATTTCTGCCTTTAGGCGTCCCAATGAAAAGGGCCGCGCCCTGCTGTTGCCTGCCAGATAGTGATGGCCGTATTACCTCGTACCACGCTTCTTTACGCATATCAGCGAACTCATCTAGCACAACAAAGTCTACAGCTCGCCCTCGTAAGTTATCAGGCTTCTCAGCACCCTTGAGCGATATGCTTGAGCCGTTACGCAACACAATAGTCAGCGCTGTCTCATTAGTCTTGTCGATGTACTCAGGCGGGATCTGCTGCGTAAGCATGTCCCATGCAATTTCCTTTGCCGCCTTATAGGTAGGAGCCACATACCATACGTTTTGATCTGGCTTGGCTAATGCGCGGTTGAGTAGCTCTGCTGTGCTTAGGAACGTCTTGCCGAAACGTCTGCCAGCTACGACAACACGGAAGCGATCAGGACATTGGAATATCTCAGACTGGGGTGCTGTCAGTTGCATTAGTCAGCTTGATAACGACAGGCGGCAGATCAGTAATCTCTGCGTGTTCCTCTTTCATATCAGGTAAATACTTGGTTAGTAGGCGCAGTCTTTGCTCGTTTGCTACCTTGTACTTTTGCAGGCTTTTAGCAAAGTTGGAGTCCGACACCTCCAGCTTCTCAATTTCCTCAATGTTATCAATAATTTGGGCAACGCTGTTTCGCTCGGATATGAATACTCTAAGCTCGTCCTGGTTTACCGCTCTAACTTTCTGCGCTCTAGTTTTCGCCATAGTCAAAAGGTGACGGTATACCTTCGGCCCAATAGAGGCCATGTGCTTGCCCGTCTGTAATTACTCCGCGTTTTATGTCTTGGTGTGACATGGGGTATGTCTCCACGGCCCCGTCGTCAAACGCGACAAGGTACGTGCCTTCATTTCTTGGCATACCGCCCTGTGTTACGGGCCGCCAGTCTATAGTTACCGTTTGCAACATATAGTGTCCCCCGTGGCATATTATACTACATATACTGAACGCGCATAAAAAAGCCCGCTCGGGGCGGGCAATGCGTCTCTACGCTGGAAATTTGTATCTGACTATTTCAAGTGGCGGCTCGTCGTTGTCCTTAAGCGGCACTATGCGATAGTCGAATAGTATAGCCATGTCTTCTCTGTGTCTGTTAGCCATAGCGTGTGCTGCTTTGACTGCGATGATCGTGTCCTCAATCTCGTCGCTGTCCATCTGTGCAAGCCGTTTCGTAAATCCCTCTAAAGTCAGGATGGCCGTCCCTACCATTTGTTTGCCCCCATAAGTCTACAAATTCGCAGTAGATGTCTTGCTGCGCTACCGCATCGTCGTAATCACTGCGCCCTACTATCCCCAGAATGAACACCAATAAAATCATGCCCACCAGAATTACTGCATAAGCGTCCGTTGATAATTCCTTCATACAAACCCCTCACTTTTGGATTCTTGCGTAGCTTCTCTAAGGCTACGGTTTCGATTTGCTTTACACGCTGACGTGATATGCCCATGACTGCGGCCACCTCTGTCAGTGTCATTTGCTCAGAAAACTTACTGCTCATTTGCCCCCTCTTTTTCCATTATTGCTCTGCCTATTAACTCAGGTATCGGCGGCACTACTGCGTTGCCTAAGCATTTAAGTCTGTGTGATCGAGAGGGAACCCCATTAGCCACTCTACCCACGTCGGGTTCAGTGTGCCATTCGTTTTTTCTTGATTGTCCGTGTGTTGCACTGCCACATCCAAGGTGTCCCGACTTACTTTGCCGTTCCTTATCCTGCCTCCAATGTAACCGCCTTTGTAGTCTCGCGTAGAGGGTGTCGGCCACATTTTCACTTGATCGCCTAACCGTATCTGTATCGCACTGCCGCTTTCCCTGTGCGTCTTGCCCTCTAGCAACGCTATCGGAGTCCCGCCATTCGCCGTATCGGGAGTCCTCCAGTAGAAAATTTGCTCTTTGGTAGCAGATAATCCAGACGCGATCTCTGTGATGGTGCGCGCCAAGTTCGCTAGCTGGTATACAGTGCCACTCCGCATCATACCCGAGCGCGGAAATATCCCAGAGAACTCGCTTAAACCAAGCTCCCCGTTCTCCATTAAGCAAGTTTGTGACGTTTTCAAAGATGGCATATCTGGGCTGAAGTTCCCCAATGAGACGGGCGCACTCTGTCCATAGTCCACTGCGCTCGCCTTCAATGCCTGCTTGCTGTCCTGCAACTGAGATGTCTTGGCATGGAAATCCGCCTGTGAGGACATCGACTCTAATTCCATCGGAAATAAGTCTGTCTGCTGTGATGTCTCTAACGTCGTCATAAATTGGCACCTCGGGCCAGTTGTTAGCTAGTACCTTCTGAGCGTATGGCTCTATTTCACAAAAAGCTACAGTCTCAAACCCTGCGCGTTCTAGTCCCAACGTAAAGCCACCAATGCCTGCAAATAAATCTAGTACTTTCATGCTTCCAACTTACAAGCTACTTTTATCCCTTGCAAGCACTTTTTTATCTTGTTGGGCAAATAATGAGGGGGAAGGGGTGCAATGCGACAATCGTGACAGTTCACTCACCCGTAGTGTCGGGCGATTTCTGCAATGAACTGATCTTGATTAGGGTGGCGCGATAGGTGCTTGAGGTAGTCTTCCTCGGTGACACCCTGATCTCTGCCTAGTCGAGCAAGTAGCTCTGCTGTTTTGTCAGTAACGACGATGTGATGCCGCTCTGCAAAAAACTGCCGTTGGCTCTGTACACACATGACAACACTCCTCTGTTGCCCTGTAATTATAGCATAGAGGCAATCAGTTATACGACACGATCACGTAGTCAGGGTTTTTCTCTTTCTTGCGTACTTCTTCGCGGTAGTGCTTGGCGATCTCGTCACGTACCGCTTTATTCTCTTTTAGGATGCCCCTGCACTTCTCAGTCAGAATCTCTAAGTGTCCTGCGCCCAAGTGAACCTCTAAAAAGCCGCTGAAGCTCAACGGATTCTCAGTCATTACGCGGTGATGGTGGTGGCAAAGCGTGACTGCGTTGTCCATCGAGTAACGCACGATCTTGCGGCGGCGTCCGTATATGTGTGCGCACTCAAGCGATTGATCTGTGCCACACACCAGGCACGCACCATCTCTAGCCCTAACTGCTTTGCTAAACCAGATGTCAGCGTTAGTGCGTTTTATTGCCATAGTATGTCTCTTTCGTGAATTGTCGCTCGCGCAGTATGGCTTTTTCGCTGTGCCCACAAGCGCATGTCCAGCCTTCTAGCTTACCGCCCTGGCGCGTAAATTGCGGCTGCATGTCTTTCTGGCAGTTAATGCACTTCACGATCGAGTCGCCAGTCGTCAATAGTTGTGAGAAGCGCCGCGAGCCATGACGTTGTAAAAGAGTCAATATCGACATCAATTGTGATCCCTTCGGGGCAAGCCACCTCAATATAAACGTCAGTTAAGTCTGCGTTGCGCATGTTAGTCGTCGCCGCTGTTATTGCGTCTACCCTACACACGACTGATCCGCCATCAGGCAGAGGCATCGAGATAATTGGCATCTTGTCCATCAAAGCCTTGGCCTAATTGTCGTGCGGTGTACTTCGCCCTCTAGCTTATCGTAGGTAATAACCTTTGCGCCACGCATCGAATACCATCCTCCACGAGCCTCGTAGCTTGAACGTCCAGTCAAAGAAGGATGGAGTTCTGCGATAGCGCCGCCCTCTTCTACTATACGCTCATGGTGCAGATGCCCCGAATGGATATAGCAAAAGTCACTGGCCCCCCACATAGAGCGGAACCTTGGTTCGCTTGCAAACAGCTTGTGCAAACTAGCAAGTTTCATCTTGTGGCCGTGATGGAATCCGAGCATACATTTGCCGTGCAGATAGGCGTAGTAGGGAAACGGGTTGTCAATTACCTCTACACGACTGCCCTCAAATAGGTGCTTTATGTACTTGCGGAGCCAGACGCTTGAGCTAATGTCGTGATTACCCTCCGCAACTACCACCACAACGCGCTCAAATCGCTTGAGCATCATTTTGACAGCTTCCCTGACTATCGACATGGATACGTCTACAATCTTCGTGTAGCGCGTATCAGCGTCTAGTACGTGAAAATTTCCGCTGGTGACTGGCTGCAAGTTAATACCGTCAAAGTGAATGAAGTCGCCTAGTATGTTTAGCATCCCAGTTTTGGAGTTTGGGCAGGCTGCGAGCATGTCGTGCATCGCGTTTAGGAATATGTCTGCGGCTATCTTGGTGTCAAAGTTGTCGCCCGTCTCCGCTTCCCAACATGCCGAGCCAACGTGAAAGTCAGTAATTGTCAGTAGTGAAAGCAAGCTTTCGTCCGATTTCTTCGGCGGCTTGGTAGGCTTAAACGGCTTAACAAGTTCGAGGCTGTTTTCCATGCGCTCAACTAACAGCTCTAGTTGCCGCTCCTTGTCGCTCTGACTCTTAACCCACTGGCCTACAGGCTTGCCTTCGTCGTTGTAGTACGTCGAGACACCCCTGACTGTGAAGCCGTCAGGTACAGGGTGCGTGTAGTCATGCTCGGGGCTATATCCTTGTTTTGCGGCTACTGCCCTAACCGCTTCGAGGTGCCCTCTTATAGTGCCACGACTCAAACCCAAATCTGCGGCTATCTCTCGCTGGCTCTTGCCTTCTTCTACTCGGCTGACAACTTCTCTCTGCCTTTCGGTTTTGCAAAACTGCACAAGGCTCATGCCTCATCCCCCCAGTTTGCGGTACTCCGAATTTTGGGGCTTGGTGAGTTTAACGCCTAAATCTATACACCACGCCTCTACTTGTTGCATGAAGTATAGCATTTCTCCGCGATCTAGCGTCGAAGTGCCGCGTACCTGTGCGGGAATCGTCGTATTGCCAACATCTACGTCCTCCGTGCCAAGGAATTTGTATTTAAGCATGAGCTTTAAATCGTCCTCTGTACCAGTAAAGCCGCCGCGCTTTTTAAAGTGCCGTGTCATATCCCGACACCAAACGTGAAACAGATCATTCTGACTCAGCGAGCGCCGTGGCTTGTACTCTTTTACCTGCCACGAAACTGGCTTGTCCCAGCTCCACTCTTGCTCTAAGAATGTTTGAAACGCTTTCATGCGATCTTTTATTTCTATGGGATCTTTGATTAACCAAAACTCGCCCATCATCGCGTTACCCTCTGCCCGTCAAACGTCACGTACTGCCCATATTTCTCAAGGCATGACTGCCTAAACGCTTCGCTCTGACAAAAATCGTGCGTAAGATCGTCCAACTGGCTCCAAGTCTTAAGAGGCTTCTTGCCTATAGCCTCTTGCTCTTGCTGTGCAAACGGGCTTCCGCCTTTTTGGTTTGCGCGTGACAGCCAGGAGTTAACAAAGCGAGGCATACCCTTCTCGGTTTTGCGCTTTGGCTCATTAGAGTCTAGCCAGACAGCCATGACATTTAGCTCTGCGAATACGTCTACATCAGGGTAGGCGTGTTGCCACCCTAGCAGTTGCTCATCTGTTGGTTGCCAATCAGTCCCATTCTTGCAAATCATTTCTTGCCCACCTCTCCCATTTTTCGAATTGTTCTTTAAGTGTTTGTAGCGTGCCGTTTCTGCGCTTGTAGACATGGCCCTTGTGATAGCGCAAGTAGTAGAAAACCTCCATCGTCTTAGAGTCGCCATACACTAGAAAGACAGTAAAGTCGTCGCGCTGCATGAGACTGCGGAACATTCGATCTTGTCCGCCTGTCACTTCACCGCCTACGCCTTTCCACTCCATAAGCAAAAACTTATTGTTGATCTCAGTGATTGCGTCGATATCAGAAAAAGCAATTTTGCCTGTAAAGCACTCTGCAAAAACCTCAATATGCGGATGACATTCAGTTAAATAACATCCGTTGCTCTGACACTGCCATCGTATTGGATTATATCCGTTGTCCATGTCCTTACCCTTTCAAAAGACAATAGGGATCATTAGAGGCGGTTGTTGCCCTATACAAGTAACCTAGCTAGTCCATTCAGTTCTACAGTATCAGTGCAGATTCATTTACGGCTCTGCCAAACCGCGCCCTTACTACATGGCAACATAACCACTGTTTATCCCCGCCTCTAAAGGTTCGAGAACTGATTCGGCTTTTTTGAGCGACTGCACCTGGGACAGCACTATTTGACTAGGCTCGACTAGGCACACATAAGGTAAGAATAGGTGAGATAGGTGTACAGACAGCTAGATTGCTGTACAATTCTTCCTATCCTTTTTGCGTGCAAGCTCAAGGATGCCACAAGCGTAAACCCTTCCGCAAGTGGTTGGCCCCGTTTCCTCGACGGGGCTTTTTTTTACTCCTCTTTTGGCTCTTCTGAGCAACGGAAACAGACTGTGTCGTCATAACGCTCGTCGTAAACAACGCTGTCTTCTTGCCAATAACGCGCATCGCAAACTGGGCAATCAAACGGATAAGGCATCATGGCTCACCTCCCTAACTTCTCAAACTCATCCAGCGACAAGTTGAGTCTGTTAGCTAACTGAACAACCAGTGAGAATTTCATATCGTCCTTATGCCGCCATCGACAGACAGCGACATTGCCAACACCAAACTCTTTTGCCAGCTCCTCATTACTGACACCTGCCAGTGCTTGCGCCTTCT
>Ga0233399_1000291_pt1 | contig 21147 bp, 14 predicted proteins | sample 43DmetaG_FD_182698 | JGI IMG/M metagenome (GOLD analysis project Ga0233399, IMG submission 182698) | Seawater microbial communities from Monterey Bay, California, United States - 43D | ecosystem: Environmental > Aquatic > Marine > Coastal | place: USA: California | collected 2016-11-08 | reverse complement strand
CGGTGGTGGTGGTGGCGGTGGTGGTGGTGGCGGTGGTGGTGGTGGCGGCGATGGAGGATCCGATAATATCCGTTTTGCATCAAGGACACTCGCGGCGGCAACATATCTCATGTCCTGGCCGGCGAAGCGGTGTGCGTTGGGTGATACGTCATCGGCCCACATGGCGTTGGACCACCTACTATATGGGAGTCGATGATTTTCTCCGATGGACGCGCTTAGAAGTTCGGAATGACCATCGACCGTGTAGATAAATATCTGTGGCGCTGTGCTGTCTCCAAAACTCGAGCGCTCCCCGTTTGCGTCTCCGTTGATGACACACAGGTTGAGCTGGAGCATGTGGGCCAGCAACTTGACAATTGCCTCTCCTTGAATAAGATCAACCTCTTTAGGATTTTGCATTACCCAGGTAAGATAGTCAGCTTCCCACTTTTCGACGCCAATTTTGTTGATAACATCCGTATGCAATGTACGTACTAGATGCTCTCGCAGATGCTTAAAATCATTGAATTTGTTCAGCATAGAAACTTGGCCAAGCATAACTGCCCCCATGACACATGCATACATTGAACAGAATCCACTGCCACGAATTGCTGAGCCGGGATCATCACGTTCATAACGTTTACTCCACGAGTACACCCGATACTTCTGTATACTGTCGAAACGCAGGTGAGCTGGGTCCACACCAGCAATACACGCCAGGCCGGAAAGATTAGGCAGCATGGCAGTGAATGTTGTCTACTGAGCTTATTTGGTGTAAGTTGTCTTATTGCACGGATACGGTCAGATATTGGGAATTTCTGTGAAATGTCTGTTTAGCGCAGTGAGACATTTACACTATAGATGATCGTCGATCGTCCTTGACGAGTCTTGCCGGTTTTAGGCGCTGTAGACTGAAGCTCGTATGTCAACTGTTTTGGTAACAACACTTCCTCTTCCATAGAATAAGGAAGAAACTTGCGGTCGATCAAGGGCGCTTCAAGAAGGGGATGGTCGACTGTGACGGGTAATACGTTTGTTCCACTTGCAATGTGAAATTTGTAAACGATACATGGAGGTGCTCCGGCGGTAGAGTAGGTCTTGCAGAATAACGTATCGATATCGTGTCTGGTTGATGTAGATACGACAGTTGCCGAAAGCTCTCGCAACGCCGTAGAAATATCCGTGATCTCGTAGAGTCCGGGTCTATCGTCCGCTCGGAACAAGGTTATCGGAGCGTCCAAAGTGACACCAAACATTCGAACGCCATTATCCAGTAGATGGTCGAGATTTAAAGCAAGGCGCTTTCGTAAGGCGATATCAAAGCCAACAACCCGGCCCTCGTACATTGCATTCAGTAGTTTGTTGTCCAAGTATGTTATCTTAGGTCCATCTGTAAACGACCCATCGTATTTGAGCAAGTCTTCTATTAACGCTCGTCGCTCCTCGTCGTTCTCCGGTACATGCATGTACGGCTGAAGCTCTGTTGTGACTTCAGGCATGTCCGTTGAATTCAAAAATAGGAACAGAGCTGCCATCCAATGATGTGTCTGCTCATATCCCATGAGTACGTTCCACACAGCTAATTCTTGTTGATCTAAAGTATCCTGCAGAATTTGACGGATGGCCTCGGTCCAAACTGTACCTGAACGCTCTGTACGTTCTTTGAATAAACGTGTAGCATCCGGTTTTTCTCGGTTCATTTGTAGGATAAATCTTGACATTGATTTTGCGTAGAGGACAATTGCTGCGTACGCATCAAACGCGTCTTTGAGTAATGTGGCGTAACTCACATCGCCCATATCTTTTATCTTCTGGAGTTGAATACGGACTTGATCACCAGTCTGTGGAAGTGATGAAGTAAATGATGAAGTAAATGATGAAGCTTTGCGTTTACCATCGATTGTGGTGACGTTTGAAATTTTTGTCAGGCTAGGGAGCATGTCTGCATGTCCTTTAGTTGCAATTCATCGACTGTACACTCTTATACGTGAACTTTTAGATTTTGAGAATGTTGTGTCACGCAGGCAGCTGCGACAAGGCTGTTTGTTACCAGATTGGTCAACGTTCAAAATAAGACTGGTACTCGAAGCTTACAAGTGTCAACCACCGAATGAGTCTCCGACGTTCCCCCTCCGGTGGCACGCAGGCGGACACTCCGCGGAAGACACTTCCGATAAACGCCGTGCTCCTCGCGGGGATCCAGAACGCACACATAATGGCGAAGCGGAAGCGGTGTCCTCGGTGTCAACGGATTGACGACGACCGCGCTGCCGAACGCATGGGAAACCCTGGGTTTCCCTATGAACACACACACTGCGAGGGATGCGACTACGGACCCGCCACAAGCAACGGGGCAGGAAGTAGCACCGACCCAGTTCCTGGTGGCCACAACGATTCGGAGGCTGGCCCCAGCGACGGCCACGAGCAAAGTTTGCATGTTTGGAAGAACCTGACCCCCGAAGAACGCGAGGAGCATCGGAAAAACGAAGCGGTTCGAAGGATGGCAGACGGGCTAGGCGGCGGGGGTGGGCAGCAGGAAGCATATTTTGAACAAATGGAGATCATTACAAGCAATGACTACAGTGACGAAGCGGTAGAAGAGGACCCGTATGAAGTGTACAGCACTTACCGCCCTGCAGAAGCCGACCGGAAGTCTGACGGAGAATCCGATGCAGAGTCCGGTGCAGAGTCCGATGCAGATTCCGATGCAGATTCCGACCTGTCCAGCCATGGTTCTCTGTACGATCCCGACAAGGAAGAGGCAAATGCCCGACGGTTTCATGCGATGTTCTCCAGGAACTCGTCAGATAGCCAAGGGACCAAATCGCCGGGCTCTCCATTGCCACACACCCCAGACTTTCCTTACTATGGGCCTCGCGTCGGTGAGGGTCAATGGCCAAGCGGGATTCGCTGCAAGCGTTGCAGAATGAAGTGGACCACAGAAGGCACACCGCTCAGCGGAGGTTCGAGATGGAGCGACGAGGGTGACGCCGACCCGACCTTCGCTTGCTACGGCAGCAACATGCCCCTTTTGCCATTAGACTAGAAGCGCTCGCTATCACCGAGTAGTGGTGGGTGTGCTCATATGATGTACAGTGAACACGCGGTATGGGGCTACAGGGTGGCAAGTATGGCGTAAAGGCGACTCTGCGCCAGTCATTTTCTAAAAACATAATTACAGTTCCCTCCCACAGCGATGTCATGGGCATCGCACATGCGTTTGAACGCGCCGAGTCGGCGGTGGTGATTGACCTTACGGTCTCGCTACACAAGTTTGCACCATGTGATTTCGCAACAATGCTCGAGCGCTTCGTAGACCAAGTGCGCCGAGCGCTTTCGTACAGCGTGTGCGTGGTATGCCTGGTCGACGACCCAGCCCACAAGCCTGTTGCGAAGGGCGCGTGCGACCAATACAGAGACGCACAGCGACAGAAGGGCATCGACGAGCAACGGCGCATGGCGGAACAGCTGTACGAGGTGACAGGGGACCAACTCGTGCTTATCCCAATCGGCGACGACTACACCGAGGAACAGCTCCGGGCCGCGACGTCGTGTAGCGCGTACGTGGACGACCGCGCACTGCGACCTCGATTGGTGGATATCCTGCTCACGCGCATGATGGAGCAAATTGCGTCGGAGATGCAGCAGCTCGACATGAGATACCTGTTGGTGGTGGACGCCATCGACTCCCCCGCTCGCGCAGCGGGTGCCACTCGCAACCCAACCATACTCGCATCGGAATGGGCCCAGTACCCACTCAACACAGAATCGCTCGGCAAGGGCGAGGGCGACATGAAAGCGGAGTCGCATGACCGGTTCATCCGCGGTCTGATTGGGACCGACAATTCACCACTGCTAAAATACGTCCGGCTCATCGTGCACGTGACGGTGGACACCGACGCACTCGCCATCTTCTTGGCTTCGGCTGCGACTCGTTCGCGCCTGGCGGGTTCTTGTGCTGCCGTCATCAACGATCCCTGCCAATCGATGGTTGCGCTCGAGGCCACGGTGGGACCAAGGGGCAACCAACAGGTTGAGCGTATGGTGTCCGTTCCCGCGAACCTATTCCATGCGATCTTGTCTTCCATGGGAATTGAAGAAGACACCGCGGCCGCGGAAGTGGCAATCTCATCACTGATCACTCTGTGGGCGCTGGCTGGATGTGACTTTTGCGAGTACAAGTACGCGCGCATCTCAGAGATGACGGTCTCGCTCATACAATACATTACCGAGCACGGCACAGCCCCCCTCGAACCAATCTTGGACCACTCGACCGCAAAATTGGTGAGTGGAGCACTGCTGGCCGTGTGGCGGCGGGCGGCGCAAGGGTGCACTGCAATGGTCTCCAACGGGACAGGCAAGAAGGTGCGGGTGGGGGTTCCCTCGCCGACCGACGAACAGCTGTGCAACGCGATATGGGCGGGGCTGTACTGGCGAAACCGCCCTCCTCCCGAGTCTGAAGTCGCCAATTGGCACTTTCATGTAAACGGGGTCTCATCCGAGACCCCCCCGCCCGAGGATATTGTCGTAAGTGGATAACAACTCTAGAAAAAATGTATTGCATTATCAGATGTGGATAACCTTATCACCTACCACACTCTCTTTTCGTGCATGCGTTTGAACGAGCGCGACAACAACGCATCGACCACGGACACGACACTGCTAGGCACAATATTGAGTGAGACGCGTCGTTCGACGCGAGGGATAAGGCGCTTTCTCCGTCGCAGTTTAGCATCCGTGGATTTGCACCGAGGTGGAGAAGATGTCTTATGACCATGGACAGTCCATCAAACGCGGCTGCCATCAGGGCCGTCTCTCCATCCAATGGGTCGGGCTGATTCACGAGAGCGCCTCGTGTGCACAGGCTGTCGACCATACGGATGCGCGTGTCCTCTTGGGCGTCTGTGCAGCCATTCTGGATGGTGCACACCTCAATGAGCATGGTGGTAGCTTGAACTGCGTTTATGTTGGCACCCGCTAGAAGCGCGGTGTGCAATCCAGTTTCGGAGAGATCGCGACATGCGTTGAATGCGTCGCCGTCTCGAACGAGTTGCACTTCTTCCATTTTGTGTGCGTTCTTGTTTTGTGTTCGGTCGATTCTGCAACTTCTCGGAAGTGTCTCGTATGTGCTGCCTGCGTGCCACCTCCTATCCATGATGACACGCAGGCATATGCGCACTTGGCGTGTGCGTGCGTTTGAACGAGCGCGACAAAAACGTGTTGGTTCGCTAACAACAGTCGTGTAATGTGCATACAACCCGAGTATCAGTGTATCCACACGATGCACCAATCGAATAAAAACGTTGCCAAGCGTGTGTGCGGTCAGTCTGTGTGTAACGTTGACTTGCGCGCTACGCATAACGCACTCAAAAAAGCTAGAACAGAAGAACCATTCCAATCGCTGATACCCAACCTTCCAGAGGACGTGTGCGAGTTGATATGCTCGTTCATTGACCGCGAGAGAGACGGTTGGTGGGTGCGGTGTCTCTCAAAATCGTGGCTGGCGTGGACAGAACAGGAGGTGATTGCGGAGACGGACATCAAGTGGGCGTTTACGAGCATCAACCGTCTCGAGGCGGTTCTCGCCGGCAAATACGGCGAAGGTGCCAAGAACATGATTGTGGACGAAGGCTCCGAAGGGCTGTACGGCCTCTCGATTGCAACGTACGTCAATGCGGTCAAGGTTGGTTCCTGTGACGTGGTAGACAAGGTCTTTCCGGTAGACTCACTACGGGGTAGGGAGATGGCGAATAAGATGGCAGCTTCGATGGGCCGGGTGGAGTTTCTAAAGCGCAACGACGACTTTGAGGAAAACACACCGGAAGTACTCACCACGATCGAGAAGTACAAAAACGACCTCCAAGTCAAACGCCGCCCCACTCTGGACAGCAGCCTGGGATTGCTGGTGTACGGCCTGTTGGACCCCATCGCATGTACACAAAACCACCGCATGCTTCGCTGGCTCTTCAACTGGGTCATGGCACACGGAGTGCACATCTACCAGCTGATGGAGTACACACTGAAGCAACTTCCGTACGCCCTGGACAGCGTACGGCAAGACGGAGTTGCCTACCTGTGGGCCGTGGCAGACTACATCCCAGAGTGGTCGCAAGTGGCTCACAGAGGCGATGTTCATGCCGGCCGACTGGAGTTCGTAATGCGTCTTCTTAAGGTCGGAGGACATTCTGTAGATGCGTGGACATTTTGCAAAGAATATACCAAGTACACCATGGACATCCCAACATTTCCAGATCTGTTGTATACCCTGTGCGAGATGTTTTCTGATGAGCGGGCTTCACTTGCTTATACACTGGACAACTCGTTGAAAAACGGAGCGCGCGCACTGTTGAAATGGTTGAAAGAAGAGGCTGACAGACCAGAGGAGTGGATTCAGAAAGAAGCATTTGCACATTTTCTGCGGCGTTTGCGCCTCCGCCGATAAGTCTGCCAGTCTGACGAGCACACTCGTGTATATTTGTGGATCAAACAGACGCCAAAGGCGCAGTTTTGGAGAACCCTCAGTGCTCAAATGTCTGTCTATGGCGCACTTTTTCTCATGAAAAATGCGCTTGTCGCGATTGTGAATTTATAGTCCAATTGATCAAAATTTCACAACATGCAAAAATGTACTGAATTCTCGATTGCGCCTGGGGGCATTTTTCATGAGAAAAAGTGCGCCATAGACAGACATTTGAGCACTGAGGGTTCTCCAAAACTGCGCCTTTGGCGTCTGTTTGATCCTCAAATATACACGAATGTGTTCGGGGTGTTTTGTAACGGTTGTGCATTTTAGCGCCATTGGTTGGTGTCAAGACACCGACGAGCACACTCGTGTATATTTGTGGATCAAACAGACGCCAAAGGCGCAGTTTTGGAGAACCCTCAGTGCTCAAATGTCTGTCTATGGCGCACTTTTTGTCATGAAGAATGCGCCTGCCGCGATTGTGAATTTATAGCCCGTTTGATCACAATTTTACAATGTGCAAAAATGTATTAAATTCTGGATTGCGCTCGGGGGGGCATTTTTTGCAAAAAGTGCGCCATAGACAGACATTTGAGCACTGAGGGTTCTCCAAAACTGCGCCTTTGGCGTCTGTTTGATCCTCAAATATCCTCAAATACTTAGGGTTCACACGTGTTCGTCTGCCAGCTAGTCGCTTTCTACTTGGCTGTCTGGCTGTCTACAGCACTCTGGAACGCTTGGCCTCCCGCGCCGCGGCGCGCTCGAGGTCGACGGCCTTCTTTGCGTGGTTCATCTTCGACTTGGCCTCCTTCACCTCCTTTGCTTGCTTGTTCTCGTGGCTACCAAGGATGGCTCTGTACGCGCGCCTCTTCGAAAGCAACGTCTTCTCTGCACAGGATAGATCTGGAAGGACGCTCTCCCGGATGTAGCGATTCGAGTCATCGATGACCTTTTCCGGGAGAATCGTGACAGTGATGAGTGATGGCTGATTCATTGGCTCGCCGAACAAGCGCCACACATTCTCCCCAGAGTACTTTGCAAGCTCTGTTTTGGCAGAATGGCTGTAGCGGACGTGCATGTAGCACCCATCGGTGAATGGGACTCTCGAATGGAACTCTGGGTCAACGTCGTCGCCTGGTTCTTCTGCATGGCGAAACCCCAGTTTGCGTTGTGCCGTCTTCATCATTGGGGCGCGACTGGCGCGCACAATCGCGTCGATGGCCCCACCCGGGTCGTTGCAATCGAATAATGTGCTCTGTGACATTGCACAGACACCGACGTATTTGTCTTCCGTGTGTGTCCCCAAGCAAGCGAGGCCTTTCTTGCGCAACTTGGTGTTCTTAACGTCGATTTCGAGCTTACGTGTCCATTCTCCCTTGTCGTAGTCTGCAAGTTGCAGTCGGGCCATGCACTTTCCGCTAGCCTTGACAATCTTGGGATCTCCCTTCTTGTAGGCAGCGTCCATGTACGCCACGCTGAGAGGACGGTGGGTGAGTCCAAGCACGTCGCGGACGACGCTTTTGTCCTTGCCAAGCTCACCCACGTTGTGGATCAGCCGGCGAAAGAAGGCCGCGTCGTCAAGGGCATTCGCGCGTTGCACCCAGGCAACGACACGAGGTTTGAGGCCCTCAAGAACGGAGTCCATGCTGACATTGGCGCTTGCTGCGTCGGAATACTGCGACTCGCCCCCAAACATGGCGATAAACACGTCCTTGACTCTTTCCTGCTGCTTCTGGCACTCGAGCCGACCAGCTGTCAGCGCGTGCGCCGCAATAACAATCTTCATTGCCTCTCGCGGATGCATAAACAGGTTTGCAATCGACCCGCCGTGGGGAAGCAGCGGAATGAGCTCGTTCCGTGCAAAGTCGGATCGGCTCTGCACGTTCATCTCTGTGAGGGGGTCAAGCACGCTGGCAAGCGAGTTGTAGCTCACGTCTCGAATGGGGACACCAAGCTTTGCCATAAGAGACATTGTGCACGCGCCATTGTGTTCCCATGAGAGGCGGTCCAGGTCGCCTTCCACTGACACCGCCATACCGCCATTGGCAAACGTCTTGATCTCCTTGGGTGTCACACCAACCACCTTGGCCAGCTCGTTGCCGTTCTTCAACGCAGCATTTCGGAGGCGCGTGAGGCCGGCTTCTTGCGTGGCGGAGGCGTCGCTCGTCGCACTCGAGTCGCTTTCCGCTCCGCTCTCTTCCCCTTCACTTTGCTTGTAGTCGGAGTCGTCGCTTGGGGTTGGGCTTGCGCTGCGGGACGGGGGCGCGTCAGGGTCGTTGTTGTCGCTGTCGCTGTCTCTGTAACTTGCATTGATGTACTGCTCGGCGGCGGTAGCGGCTTTGCGCTTGGGGCGTCCAGTGATGTTGTTTTGTGCGTCGGTCTGCATCGCGTTGCTGTTTTGTGTGCGTAGGGATGTTCGCTTTCTAGCGACCTGGAGGGTACTGCCTGCGTGGCACCCACTTTCTGTGACCAGACCCTGCCTGCGTGCTGCCAGTTCAGTGCCACGCAGGCAGGTCGCCCCGACCACGAACCGACCCAGTCCGGCCGAGACGCTAACTCCGACCGCGCGACGCGACAAGACGCACACAAAATGGCAATGCCGACCTTCAGCCCGTCCCAAGAAAACGCAATTGAAAGATGTAGTGAGATGGTCGCACTCAGGTCCTCACGCGATGATGACTTGCTCTGTCGTTTAGAGCTTATGCAGGACGAATTGTTCAAGACCCCTGCACAACCCATTGAGAACATTGATGGGCTGTATTGCGCACAGCTACATGCTTTTGCACAATGGTTCTTCACAGAAACTAAATCGTTTTTCTCAATTCAACGTGACGACGGACCCAGATTGACTGACTGCCTCAACCGCCCGTGTTTAAACGGAGACACACTTTTAATGCGATTCGCGTTTTCACCAACGGTGGCATGGATGTTAATAGATTTTGGTGCTGACGCGTCAAGGACAAATGTCCACGGAAAGACATGGCTCGATTTCATGCCACTTGGTTCGCCTGGTTCGCCTTTTTTGCGATATAATGAGTTTGTGGCATTCTACACCAGCATATTAGTTGGAAAGGTTATGAATTCGAATGTGGGTCTAGACGCAATCCTCGTCGACAAAGCCCTTGAAGCAAAAAGTTCAGCACAGTGGATTTTGGACGATGTCAAATTTATTGTTGGACCCAAATTAGATACAGAATTACTTGGAGACCATTTTAAAGACGCCTCAGCGTACCTCGAGTATTTGCTCAAGGTGATTGGTCAGATTGATTCAATTGGTAAGGATAAAATCAAAACGCTTGTAAAGAAGTTGGATGCAGAAAATAATATGTCGCCAGTGAATGCGCTTAGAGTGCTTGATCGGTTGTCGATGCCATTCAACGACAATGTTCTATTGAACACATTTGACACATGGAATACTTTTGGTACTTCTCTTTCGCGCACGACGACAGAGTCCCTTCCATGCTGGTTTGTCAATATGCAACATTTCTTTGACCGCGCCCCGTGTACGATACACGGATTTGTATATACTTGCACACATTCATGCATGGAAGGAGCAATCGTCACAGAATTTCGGGAGGAGATAGGAGACTCGCTGCGCGTTGTCATGTTGAGCTGCAACACGGGGTCTAAGTATTTTATCTACACGCGTGGTTGCAATGACCACATCACCGCAATTGCGACCCCGCCCCCTGTTGGCGACACTCGTCAATTTGGACAAGAGTTTCGTTACGACAGAAAAAATAGTGCATGGTATATCTCGGCCAAAACGAGCATTCACTCATCATGTCGCCTGATTGAGTCATTTGTCCCGATTGGTGAACCGGAGCCCGGGGACAATTTTGGCATTCAAGATGGCATGCATTGCATTAACACTCGTTTGGGGTCTCGAATCCATGTTGCAATGACAGATCGTCAATCAGCAATTCATTTCACAAAGGGGGCGCTTTCTTTCATCCACTGTGGTTACAAGGAAAGTTTGCCAAACTTGGACATGGTGTTTGGGGGTGCGCGGGGTTACGAATACATACACACGATTAGTGACGCTGATGGAAAGCAGCTTTATAAGTTGGGCAAAGAAACGAATGTCGTCCTTTTCCCACACAATGGGTGCACCCATTGTTTGTTGTCGCATGCGATTGCCGCGGCAGATGCCATTCTCTCAAACTTGGCAGATGACATGGCCGATCGCCTCATCGCAGACGAGGAACAGGAGCGCGCAAAAATCACAGATCGTTCTTTGTCGAGGAAGGCAAAGCGGAGAGCAAGGAAGAAGGAGGCACTTGCCATGCAATCGAGTGTCTCCGACGAGATTGCCAATGATCTGTTGGGTGAAGCGGTGGACGACATTGTGAAAGGGTTGCTGGAAGAGGTCTCGGCGGAGACCGAACAGACGCAGCCTACTCAGTCTGTACCCGAGAGGCCGCCCCCCTGGGTGGAGGCTATGACGGACGATATCCTCGAGAGCGTCCTTGGGGGCGACCAGACTGCCCCACAGACAACCTCGCGTGGTCGCGGAAGGGGTGGACGAGGAGGCAGAGGCGGGCGAGGAGGCAGGGGTACGCAACGGCAGTGTACGACAATGCCACTTCCGGATGTCGCAGTGGCCGAAGACGAGCCGCCCAACGAGCTCGTTTGCCCACTCACATTGTGTGTAATGGTTGACCCCGTGATTGTGTGTCACGGGCAAACATTCGAGCGGAGGGCGATCGAGAAGTGGCTTGAGGGACACACCACCAACCCAATCACGAATGAGCCACTTAGCCATTCCACTCTCGTTCCGAACCTAGCCTTGCGCAGTCAGTGTGACAACTGGCGCTCCACGCACACCCAAACAACATGTTACAGAGAATTATTGACGACCTCTTGACGTGACACTTAAGAAGTGCTTCACAATAAAGGATCAGTTTCTATAAGTAGAACACAGTGCCACACTTGCTTGTACTTGTAAACACGAGAGTCATGCCTACACCTCTCCCCGAAAAGTTTGGGCGATTCGACCCCATAGAGGGGGCCCTTACAAAGGCATTACGGAAGGACAGGGGAGAGGAAGGCAACAGCGACGGTCCGTTTAAGTTTTACCCCGCCCCCATACACGACGCGCCTGGTGCAAACGCTCGGAGCGACGAGTACAAGGGCGTGGAACTTAAGGACATGAGCGATTTGGGTGACAGCGCGTCCGCCCGCACTTCGCTCTCCGACACACCACCCAAAGAAACGCCCAAGATTTGGCTTCGAATGGTCGGAATCATCTTTGCGACCGCCCAGCCAGTGTCCTGTGTCGTCGGCATGATCGGTGCGACCAAGCTGCTGCAGCAGTCAGGAGAAGTAAAGGCTGCTGGCTTTCCGGTGGTCTTCTCACAGGAGAACTTCCAAAAGGGTCAGGACGGACTGTGGTGGCTGGGACTGGCGCTCATGGTCTCCGCACTCGAATGGTTGGTCGCCTTTATCTACGTGACGCTCCCCAGGTTGCACAAACAGACCGCGTTGGCGTATCCGGAGCACACGAACATGGACCGAGTCCGACAGCTGGGGTTTGCACTCTCAGACCTGCTGACGGCGTGGTCTCTCTTTCACATCGCCGGAGCAAGCCCCTCAAAGAGCGACCTGGATTCGCATGCAGTCGCGGGCGCATTTGGCATCGACGCCAGCGTGCTCTCCAAAGTTCTACCCTCCGACTCGCATCACCCCGTTGACGTTGACCTCGAGCATGTCGCTGCGCAGCTCGCTTTCCAGGTCGTGCGCGGGTCGGCGGCGGACATGGACGAGCTACTCCTCATTGCCGCAGGCCTTCGGCTCGGCGTGGTGCTGCTCCAATTCGTCGTGTCGGAGGGGTTCAACGTGTGCTACATCCTCCCGTTTGGGAGGTGCGGCCACGAGTACTCGGGGACGAACGAGAAGTGGACGGAAGAAGACAAGAAGCGCCAACAGAAGATCTCTGTCGTCGACGGAGAGAACGTCTACGACGATTCGAATAAGCCGGCCGAGTACGACAAGAATGTCATTCCCAAACAGCTTCGCGTGTACAGGGGGCCACGACTCGAAGCTTACGAGAACACAACACTCGAAATCAACCGGTGTTGCTGGGGCTACGGTGCGGCTTTCTGGCACAACCACCTTGGAGCGATCCGCAACTGGCTCTACTTTTCATGCCTCCTCTTCTTCTTTGGGGTGTTGGTACAGCACCGCTCTGTAACGGGAACAAACGACGCCTACTTTTGGCCGCAGATCTGGCCGGACGGCACGGACACGCTGCTCTCGGCAGTGAAGGATGCGCATGCGGCCGCTGCGAAAGCGGCGGCGGAAAACAGCAGCGCGACCACCAACACGACGCACCTCGAACCACTCATTCAAGAGAGCGGCGTCTTCCCACGCGCGTTCGATCAACTCAACCCAAACATTGACGAAGATGGCGATGCGACACAATGGGCGTTCATGGCAGCCGGATTGATATTTGCGGCCGAGTTTTTCCGCTTCTTTGCGGGACTAGCATACCTTGCCGGAATTGTGAGGAACCAATCCTCCGTGCCGGGTAACCACATCGCAAAAGGTGGGGTTGCTCGACACATGTGGCCGTGAACCACGGGCGAACGCTATCCAGGTGCCGTAATAAGGGTGAACGGTCTGTGTGGTTTGTATACCGTGTGCTGACTTGTTGGGGTCTCATGAACATTGAATCTGGAATTGATGGCCTGGGTGAACTGCGCGGTATGATGTTCAGCATGGTGCTTCATGAAGACGTACAAACACCCGTTCGTCCCAGTCCAGTTGACATTATCATGTTTCTGGTACACCTAGAAAAGGTGATGAGAGAGAAATACGGGTACAAAAACCCCCCACGGTCTCGGTGCAATGCATTTATTAGAGATACCGTAGCCATTGCTTATCCCATGTTTGCAAAAGCGGGGGGAGTTTATCACTCCTGCCAGTTTAACATGCCAATCAGCTCCCATATGGATGAAAAGCTTGCCTTCTCTCTAAAGGGCGAATGGTCGCGCGACGCGGAGATGAATGCAGTCGTCGCGGTCTCATTCGTCCCGAATAACAAACTCAAGGGCCATCTTGTTTCCGGAACATTCGATGGCGTCAAGCCGATGTCGTCCGTGTTCCCATCGGTCACGCTTGCAGAGGGCTGGTCGAAACATGAACTGGACAAGTGGGTTGCTGAGCTGCAGCTATCAATGGCTTTGCTGCATCTCGAGTCCCATCTCTTGCATTTCTTGAAAACTGGAGATGAGTGCAAATGGGAAGGGAAACTCTGTGCCGCCCCGCGCACGCACGGCGAACTTACGGAGACAATTGTTGCCGCTATGGGTGTGTGGTGGAGGAAGCACTGGGTGCAGCGCCTTACAGCACGTCTTACGAGGCAACCTCTGCCACAGACAGACTCTGGCTCGATCATTCCGTCCAACAGGCGTCAGCGGGTCACATGTGAAAATCTAGTGCCGCCAATGGACGGATCCTTCAACATCCTCTTAACGCAGGATTCGATTGCTGAATTTGCACGCGCACCCGAGATCCCTCCAGTCATTACAGAGGCGGACGTGCATCGAAATTTCAAAAAACCCAAAACAACGGTATGTGCGACCCCAGTTAGCTCCCCACTCGTGCGCAGATGTGAGTTGTAATCGGTCACATATTAATATGTAACATTGAGTGATTTTTCCACTGCTACACTAACAATTACCGGATCTCTACGCACACTCGAGCTCTGGCATGGCATTTTCCTTAATTGCCGGAAAGTCCAGCTGCTTGCATGCCTTCACCAGCACATCCCACTCTCCGTTGCACTGGGTGTTGCTCAGCACGCTTTCACGTTGTTCCCACATTGCGAACCGCTCTCCATCTTCATCGGCCCAGTGCGGCTCCTCCGCGCGGACCATGGCCTCGCCGACCATGACCAGGACCGAGTCGAGTGCCGCGTCTAGTGCGATCACATCGAAGACAAAGACTGCCAGCGGGTGTTTGGCGATTGCCTCTCCGCGCTCGTAGAGCGAGTTGCCCTTGCGCTTCTTCGGCCGAGCCAGCTTCCCGGCCTTAAACCGGAAGTAGAGCTCGAGGTTCGCTTGGTTGAGCAGAACGGGGTTCTCGTGCATGTCGGCGTCATCCTTAGCAATGGCATTGTATGCCCGGACGGTATCCTTCCACGTGTTCCCGAAAGTGGCAAAGAAGTTCCTGCCTGACTTGGTGAAGCGGCGGACAGCCATCGCTGCCATCTGTTCTCTGACGGTAAGGGGCATTGTTGTTTTGTGTGCGTGTGGTGATCACTGTCTTGGAACGTTCCGATAACTACTGCCTGCGTTACACCAGTGGTGCCACGCAGGCAGAATCTGGTCACAGAAGGAACACGTGCCCCAACGGTCAGAACACACACATACTCCTCTCAGCACGCACACAAAACAGCAATGCCCCTCTCCAAAGCATCCAATGTGGTCTCCAAGGTGATCTCCAAGGTTAGCAAAAACCCCCGTCACATCATTGACTCCCTCGAAGCCAAGCTCAAGTCAATGAGCCACCCAGAAGTCATTGGCTACAAGGAGGTCGTCTGTCCCCGTTCTGTGCGGGAGTGGTTTGCAAAGAGTTACGGACCCGATCATGGACTTCATGGAAACGACGCACTTGCGCTGCACGACGAGTACTGCGACGTTTACTACGCAGAGCGACAGAGGCGTGTTGAAATGCACGAACCCATCCATGCACCCAAACCACTTCCCATCTTGCAAGATACCACTGAAGAAGACAGTCAGTTTGAGATTCAGATCGTCAGAGACGGCGGTAAGGGACAGACCAAGCGAATCCGAGTACCCAAATCACTTACTTAGAGATTTTAATACTTTAATAACTCTTTCCCCCCGATTACCCACCCCTCTCCATCTCGGCGTCAAGCTCTTCTATGCGTCTTCTTAGGGTGTGGATGGATGTAGATATGGTCTCGCGGTGCGTGTGGTTCCGGGGGGTGGGTGCCGCGACCACTCTGTGCTCTGTTTTGGGGCGCGTGTACGTGCCATCGCTGTTAAATCGGTCGTACAGGGGAAGGAGCGTGAGCACAACTCCAATTGTCGCCGATGTCATCACACACATGAGGCAGAAGAAGAGAAGCAGCAGCCGAGGCGCTCCCGCAGGACGACTTGGCAGTCGCGGAGGCGGCACCGGCACTCCGTGCGTCACGATGCCGTTCAGTGGGGGAGGGTGGTGGTGGTCGCAGTAACGAGAACGCGCGTCCTCCACGTCCGAGTACGCTCTCCGTTGCGCTAACGGTGTGCCGTCCTGCATCTCGTATTGCAGCGCCATTGCCCGCAACGCGTCATTCTTGTCCATTGTGCCACAGCCACCAAATAAGAGAGTCCATCGCAACCAACAGTACACGTCGAGAGCATCCAAGAGATAGCGATGAGCGAGGATCACGTCACGCAAATTGCGCGATCGCGAGAGCTCGCCTCCTTTGTCAATCGCTTCATTGACGAAGTCAAGAACACACTTTGTGCGCCATGGGAGGAGGGAAACAAGCACACCCCATGTGATACGATGAAGCGGACCCTCTCCAAGGTACAAGACAAGCACGAGAGCACTGCCTCTTCAAAAGTACTCAACGCGCGCATGACGCTCGGCGCAAACAACTCGATCTATCTGCAGTCGGGTATGACGATGCTCTGGAGTGGCGAAATGTCAAACGACATGGAGTACAAAATGTACCCCACGTCGACGCAGACGGGCGACCTGCAACATGCGGGTGCGGCGGGGATGGTAGCAGCACTTCACCGACAACTCGAGACGACAAGTCGCTCCCATGCGGAGATGGGCGCGCACTCCGATTACGTATTGGCCTATCTGCTGTGCATCAAGCAGGTCAACGACTTTGTGAAAAAAGTCGTGGAAGATTACAAGGAACAACTGAAGAAAGTGCTGTTCGCAGACAATGCAGGAGTTGTGTTGGGAAGCCTCAATATGCAAGTGCCCACTTACGCTGGCGGCAAGCAGCCTCTCCCCATGTTCGACGAGATTAAGGCACTTCGCAACAAAACGGCCGGTGCAGACTTTGTGATGGTGATGACATCAATTGTGCTGTCACTCGTCAGCAATTCGAACAAAACCAAGTGGTGGACCACAATCAATACTGAAGACTCCGCTGCTAAACCCAGTGGTCGTTCTCCCGGTGCTCCTTCCGCTGATTCTTCCGCTGATTCTTCCGCTGATTCTTCCGAATATTTTTCCGATGATTCTTCCGATGATTCTTCCGCTGCTCCTTCCGGTGCTCCTGCCGCTGCTTCTTCCGCTGATTCTTCCGGTGATAATTCCAGGGGCAAGGATGCCCCCCTTACCTTTCAGAAACTAAAAGAACTGCAAGATTCAGGAGTCGGCGCGACTCCCTTTCATGGAATATCCGATGCGCAAATGGATGTGCCAATGGCCGACGCTCCTTGTGGTGACAAATTGTACTCGCCCATCAGCATGGTGAAGACGCTGATCAAAAATGCAGCCCGGTTTGGCCAACCTACAAAAAATGCGCTGATGGAGGTCGCCAGAAAAGTGGAAAACGGGGGTGACTGGAAGGTCACCCCCGAGTCTAAGTACAAGTACACCAGCACCTTTTGGCCCGACGACGGTGCCCAAGGAAGCGAGCAGGCCAAGAGTCTCAAGAACTACGCTGGAGTACAGGCACTGGCACGCGCGCTGCGCAGTTCGAAGGCAGCCGACCCGGCCATTGTCGAAGCGCAGTCGAGGCTGCTCGTCAAAGTGGACAAGATGATCAAAAAGCGACAAGTGTTCGAGGACGCGCCGGAAAACTACTTTAAAAAACTAAAAGATGGATGGGAACCACCGCGGCGGGGAGAAGATGTCAAGCCTGGTGAGCAGGGGAAGATATTTGTTTCCAGTGCCGACGTGTTCCTCGAGCGCATGATCGAAAAGTTGAAGAAGCCAGCTCGTTATGAAAAAGAGTATGCGGAGCTTATCTTCATAGTGGAAGATGCGTTTAAAGCCCGCAACTCCGGGCTCGACGGCGTGTATGGCAGCAAGCTGGCTGATTTGATCCAAAGAGAAATGTTATCCGGGCTTATTCAACTGGAACTGCAAGAAATAGTGCAGGTGTTAAGACTGCGCTCGAATGGGGGATACTTCATTCGGGATTCTTTGTCGACCACGCAATCTCTGAATGACATCAATGAACTGCTTGGGATGGGTGCGAAACCTCAAGGCGACAACAAGCCCGAGCAGGTTGGGGATGCGATCAGTGGCTGGGCCAAGAATCAGGAGAAGGACCCGATCGAGCCATTCGAGGCCGCCTACCCATTCGACGATCACAGGCGACGCATCTACATCCTGGCCGCGCTCAATCTGCCCGACACCCTTTCCAAAGCAGGACCGCACCAGGAGCAGTCGTCTGACCGATACGCAATCAATCCGTTGGTAAACAACGAGACCAACGCGGACGCGCGAGGAGAGGCGATGGAGAGAATGATGACGGCAGTCTCCCCGAAGACGGAGAGCACAGACCAGAAGCTGCACATGCTCAACGCCGAGATGGACCTGCTACAGTTGTTCAATGACGAAAAGTTTCCAACATATACACAGGATCTAAGTGTTGCCGCGCTTAGGAAAGAGGGAAAGGCCGAACCAGTGCACTGGTCACCTGCAACGCTGGCAGCGCCCAGGCAAGTTGGCACCATGTCCATGACGGACGCGGCGTTCCACGTGTGCAAAGCTGCTTCTCTGGGGTGGGTTGCAAACGAACTGAAGGATAATGTCCAGGATTTTGCCAAAGTGGTGTTTGCATTGAACATCCCAGCCATCCAGGCTGCAGCAAAAATCATGCAAATCGCCCCGCTCTCATGGATTCGCAATCGCTGTGGCAATGGATGGATCACAGAGGAAATGGGTGGATCTATTGGAATACCGGCCTCCGAACTCGTTCTTCGGACGGCGTGGAGTGATGGTAAGAAGACCCACGTCCCGTTCCTTCCAGGGCTATTGCATGAAGGCTGCTGCGGATATCAACCGACATTTGACTTTAAGAATACGCAGAAGGATGTGATTGTGGAAGGAGCCGTCGCGCAACCCGAGAAGATCGCCATCGCCAAGGAGCGGGAGCCTTCTCGGAACCGCCCATTTCCTGAGTTTTTGACGGTGGACGTCATTCGCAAAGTGCTGCGGCATGGACTCCTCGCATACAAGCGGCAGAAATCGACGGACGATGACATCGAGAGAGTGCAGAAGATCAAGCAGAAGATGCAAAGCTCGAATGGGCAAAGCGGTGCGAGCAACATCGTCAAGGACACAGACGAGCGGGCGCGGCGCACCGCCGTGTGGCAGGACGCGCTTCGCGAACTTGCGATCAGCGGCGACCGCCTGTACGGCTTCCTACGGACGATGGCGGGCACGCTTCATGAGGACGTGACCGAGATCCTCAAGCTCGAAGATCGCAGCATGGAAGTGTCGCAGCGCAACTTGCGAGAACAGCGCAAGGAACTGGCAAAGACCGTCGCCGCGTTCGGACAGAAGCTAATCGATGCACTGCTCACCAACATCTTCAAGCAGTCGAAGCTCAAAGTCGATCTGTCGTCGACGGGCGCCGCCGACGCATTGACCGGGTCACTGGTGGTGATGAGCGACGAGAACATCGACCAGATTAAGGAACTGGCGTCGGGACAGTCGGGGCTTCCCTTTTTCCAGCAGCGCGTTGACCTAGACCGAATGCTTCGCCAAGACGTGGGGAAGCCGATGCAGCTGAGTGACTTGGTGAAGCAGGTATCGACCGTCCTCGAGCAGTACCGCACACAGACGCTCGATGCGATGGAGAGCGGCCTCGACGAAGGCGTTAGTGCGAGCTTGGACTACCTCGCACAGCCCAAGAACTCGTTTGTGATCCGACTCAAGAACGAGACATACGCCGCCATCCACACGGCGTTCGACCGGCTTTGCACGGAGACCAGGTACCACGGCATCAACGAGCGCAACTTCACCGCATGGGAGGTGATCGAAGGCGAAGACAGACAGCTTCGGGACCAATTTGCATCCCTGTGTGCGTTCACGCTCTCCCACTCCCGTGTCTTTTCGTCGCGCGATAGTGCCTACGTCACCCGGGACGCGCAGAAGACAAACAATGTGATGCTGAACATTGCCCTGCAGAAGACGGTCAATCGACTGCGCGAGTACATACGGAGGAGGGGTGGAGGCGTGCAGCCGCACGAACACCTCCGGCGCTACATGAATGTGAGCGCGCGGGACATCGCCTCGCTGGGTTCACTGGCCTGATTCTGCAAACAAAAGTGCGCTATCTCAAAACACGTCCAGACATGCACAACCCATAGACAGATGGCACCCCCCACAACACAAGAGCGTGCGCGATGCGCGGTCGACTTCTTGATACATGGGTTGTTAGCCACCGAAGAGCACGTGTGGGACATCGTAACTCCGACGCATGTGTTGCGTACACTTAAAATGTATATCGTAGACGAAGCGTACCGTAAAGAGCAATCCCTGCGGTGGTTTTTTGGTGGGGGGATGGGGCCGTGCTGCTTAGAGCTGACAAACGACGAGTTTAATTATGCAGAGGAGCACTGCACCGTCGAGCTCGTCGAATCTATGAAGGCCACAGAGCTGCGCAGGAGAGTGGCCGCGGCGTCCGATAAGTTTCATCGCGCGACCGAACAGATGGAAGTGTCTATCCACACAGCCATACGTGCACTGTTTCCAAGAGACAAGCCGTCTCGAATGGTATATCCAGACGGTTTCCAAGACTACGAGGCTCGCGACATCTTCTGCATGCTCCAGAAGTGCCACGTTGCCGAATACGAACGAATTTTGGATGAATACACGAAATACCACCCACAAGATGACACAGACAGGTCACTCCACACTCTCATCAAGGCGTACAGACACACCGACTATGTGCAAACACTGCTCGACGACGTGTGTCTGCATGTGCGCACTAAGATAGACATGCGGGAGTGGGATGCGCTCAACTACGACAGTGTAATCGCGCAATTCGAGGCAAGAATGCAACACTTGCCCGCAGACGACACCGTCGAGCGCATGTATTGGGCAATCAAAATCCGCGTACCAGCACGTGACGAGGTAAGCATGCAGGCGCTACAAGAGGGGTGTCCATCGAGCCCTCGCTTGACAGTCGTGAATCTCAAACGAATGCTACAGAGACGAGGGTTGCTTGCCGCCGGATGTAAGGCGAAGCTGTGTTTGAAACTAGGAAGGGTCTTTGGACTGTGTGTGGAAGAGCAGGCTAGGTGGATGACGAAGAGACTGACGCGCAGAAAGGGAGACTCCGATCACGAAACTTAGAAATTGCTTGTCTATGATTACATTACATATCAGCTATTACGCGCCCGTTTACTGGGTCCCTTTGCGGCGGAATCCTCAATGGCGGATGCAACATCCCCGATGGCGTTCGCAACCTCGTTGACAATGGAGAATGCAACGTCGTCGATCTTTTTGGCGGACGAGAGTGTCGCGTATGCGGCAAGGTAGGCGTCACAGGAGGGCGCCTTATTGTAGAAGGACGTAATCTCATGGTAGTGTATCACGACTGCGTCGAGCTCACGTGTGATATCCGCATCGGCCCTCAGCGTGGACATGTGGGACGATAACTCTGATTCAATTGGGGACCCCGCTAAATTGTGTGCGTATGTCAGTGGTGTTCCCTGTGAGTATACCTTGGAACTGCCTGCGTGTCACAAACTGGTGGAACGCAGGCA
>Ga0233399_1000288_pt1 | contig 21285 bp, 31 predicted proteins | sample 43DmetaG_FD_182698 | JGI IMG/M metagenome (GOLD analysis project Ga0233399, IMG submission 182698) | Seawater microbial communities from Monterey Bay, California, United States - 43D | ecosystem: Environmental > Aquatic > Marine > Coastal | place: USA: California | collected 2016-11-08 | reverse complement strand
AAACATTTGGCACGATAATGTTAAGTTTGCATCACTTATTATGGATCCAAATTCTATTGTAGATACTGATTATTATTATGAAGAACTATACTCAGAAGATGACAATTGGATAACATTTCCTTGGGAACAATGAAAAATATTATTCCATCACAACTTGAACAAGAAACACATTTATTAGAATATTATGCAGGAACATATGGAGATTATGTTTCTGGTATTATATCTTATTCGATAGAAGACTTCTATGATAATTATGCTCATATGCCTGACGGTGATAGGTATTGGGAAGCAAATAATTCTCTTGTAAGAAGGAATAGATATGCATTGAGTCTTAGAGGCGGTGGGTATGAACATGTAGAGAATTATACAGACTTCATGTTGTCTCATAAAATATGGTTAGAATTTCAGCCTCATTATGATAAGATGCAACCAAAAAAAGTATTGTTTAATACACACCCAACATTTGGGCACGGTGATAATCCTGTTATTTATAGAACGATTACGAATAAATTTAAAAATACTAAAACAAAATTCTTAGCAATACCATTAGAGTTTGATGCTATATTTAAAGTTGCATGTAATGAATATTACACAAGTAGAATTCATGACTCAGATACAGATTTAGAAACTTTCTTTGGCGTTTTTAGTTCTCAAGTAGACAAACAAAAAGGCGCATTAGAATGCATACCAAAAGAAAAATTATTCATTATTGAAGATATAGATAAACTGTCTGCAAAAGATATAGTTTTATATGGTGATGTAAATAGAGAAAAGTTTGAAGAATACAAATCTAATTACAATACAGAAAAAATGGATTTGCTAAATTGGTATACGAAAAAATTATATAAAGAAACGAAAACAAATAATCCAAACTTCATTAAGGCTTTGGAGGATTATCTACATAACTCTTAAGCAATTTTCTATCGACATAAGGTCTTATATTGTGCTTTTGTGTTTCTGATATTTTATAGTCTATCTCTTGTATATGTAAATTTTTGTAGTCAAACTGCCTTATATATTCTAAAAATGGATAGTAGTCGCTATCATATTTCCCGTAAAGGTAATCTACTCTAATATTTGGATATTCATTTAAGAATCTAAAAGGGTCTAGAATTTCAGATTTGATGTTTAGTTTTTTGTACCCCCAACCTTTTATCATTGATATAATAGCAACATCAGTCATATCTAAAGTTTGGTCTGATAACTCTATTGGTCTATTATGCCATTTCATATAACGTTTAACCCATGGTGAATGATCCCAGGAATATGTAGTTTGTCCACCAGTAACAAGTACATTTGTTACAATATCTTTTAGATGATATGCAATGCTTACTGCACTACCGGCATGTTTTGAATCCGCATAGATGATAACGTTTTTATAATCTTTCTTTATATACTTTCGTATTTGATTACACGTTTTTTCTTGTGTATCATTATCTTTGCTAACACCAAGAATCATTGCACTAGGATATAGACTTTCTGGAAATCTAAAAGGGTCTTCATTGACAATTAGTAAGTCAGTGTCTAAATTTATTATTTTATCACTAACATTTGTTAGAGGGCTTGTTAGTCTACCTTCGTGTCCTGCAAAACTAGTTAGATTTATTATAAGAGTATCATACTCTTTGTCTGTCTTTTTCCAACACATCGTAAAGTCTTTGCTTACATTTTCGAAACGTTCTTCATCGTAAGTATGCACTACATTTTTAAATGTGTTATAACTGCCCTCATTGACTTTGCAAAGATATGTTTTTTGAACTTCTTTTTTAAATATTTTAGTATATATATCGGTATCAGATAAAGATTCTAGTTGCTTTACTTTATCATACATTACACGTTCATGTAGAAAGTAAATGTCTATTTCATTATCTAAATCTATATCCAGACCACGCATATGTATTATCATCTAATACCCGCCTTCGTTTTCTTTTACGTGTTCATAGAATGGTGCTAGTTTGAAATTCTGTGTGATACGACCTCTTCTTATACTTCCGGGATCCGGTATACCACCTTCATTGTCTGTATCCCAATTTGTTATTTTTACCCATCGACCTCTATTTAATAGTTTATTACCCTCTCTTAATGGGAATAAGATGCTATTCTTTTCGATGAATTTATTATAGTAAGGTACACCGTGAAAGCTCCAAATATAGTCCTCTGAGACATTAAATTGGTCTGCACATAGTTTGACTAGCCCATCTAATTTAATGTTGCCATCTGCGTCTTTTTGATATCTTCCAATCTGTCCAACGTTTTTAATTCGCATCATTATGTTTCTAATTTTTTCACGTTCAATAAGTTCATTTAATCTTGCAGGAGCCTCATAATTAATTTCTGGAACGATAATTGTACCTGTGTTTAAGTTCATTTTTCTATCGACTACGTTACGTAGTGCTTTTAGTTTTTTAGTAGCACAACGCATTTCATCAATTTGTTCATACCAATCGTCATTATCTACTCCATTAAGGCTTAGTGTGACACTTCTCAATCCTGCTTCAAATAGCTTATCTAAATATTTTTTATGAGATAATCTTAGGCCATTTGTTACTAATGTACAACTATGCTTTCTTCCATTAGTTCTACCATGCTCATATACTGCACGAATAAATTCTGCACATTGGGGTGCAACAGTTGGTTCTGCACCGATAATACGTATAAATGCTCTACCACCTAATTTACTCATAAAGTCTTTAAACTTATCCAAATCCATATCAGGAATATCACGTCCAGGAATGTAACAGTTCTTGCAGGTCATATTACATTGATGCGTAATGTCTGCAAAAATATCTGCAAATGTATTGTCTTCTGGTTCTGTTATTTTATATTGGAATAATTCCTGAGCCATATATGGTTTCCTTAATTGACTAAATATATGTATATATTTATCTGGAGAAAAAATGAATAAAGGACAAGCAATAGTACTGTTTCATCATGTAGTTTTAGCGATTGGTATTTACTTATATGGTTTTAATATTGGTTGGGCTATCGCTATTTTCTTTGCGAGTATGGCATGGACTAAATTTGTAGGTAGCGATATTATGCACTATTACTTTGGACATGGCAAATATGAGGACTCAGTAAAAGGATACTTATATACATTTCTGACTTTGGCAACAGGTCTTGGTTCTCCAATTAGTTTTGCGGCTTCTCATAGACAACATCACAGACACACAGACACAGAAAGAGACCCACATTCACCTAAACACATAGGCTGGCTAAGAGTGTACTTTTTAGATTGGAAATCTCAGAGTATACACCCTAGATTAATTGCAGACTATGTGCGTAGCAAATTTCAAAAGCGGATGCATAAAAATTGGTTTTATCTGCAAATATTATTGATATTAATTGTGGCGTTAATAGAATTTAAAGCATTATGTTTTGTGCTTTCTCCTTTCGTAATCTATACATTTCACTCAGGGTCTATGCAAAATACATTAGGACATCTTGAAGGTAAACCATATAATGCTTGGTTTTTATTACCTTTTATGCCATGGGCGTGGGATCATGGCGACCATCATAGTTATAAACACAAAAATTAACTATTGACATTCATACACTTTTTAGTATATAATATAAAGAAATAGGTGTAGATATGGCTGACATGTTAAGGCATTCAAATGTCAAAGAAAGATTAGAAAGACTTAGAAAGTTAAGTGGTAAGATTGAACATCTTAGGCGATTTCATAGTGACTTTGAAAACAAAGAATTCTTAGACTGGACATGTGTTTCTCATGAAAATATCAACTACGAAAAAGTTATGATAGAGGGTGCTGGACATATAACACAGTTGGTAGATTGGTGTAATAGTCATTTACAAGACCATTATGTTGCATATCAAGGTAAGTTTTATTTTAAGAATGATAATGATGCCGCATACTTTACAATGTATTGGAAATGATGTATAATAAAAAAATGAAAGTACAAACTGATATAGATATTGATGTTATCGATAGAGATAGTGTGCTAACACATTTTCGACACATAACAGCAAGTATAAAAAAGAAGAATGAATATACAAAACATAATAGTGGCGTGTATCTTCAACCTATACCCTTTGATCCAGTTAGTGGACTTTCAAGTATAGAATATAAAGAAGCAGAGGAACGTGGATACTTCAAGTTAGATTTTCTTAACAACAGTTTGTATGAAGGCATACAAGATGAAGCACATTTAGATAAACTTATTGCAAAAGAACCTATTTGGGATTTATTACAACATGCGGATGTAGTTAAAAATCTTGCACATGTTCATAATCATTTAGATGTTTTAAAAGTAATGAAGCCTCAAAGTATTGAAGAATTAGCAGAAGTACTAGCAGTCATTCGTCCTGCTAAAAGGCATTTACTTAATGAAAGTAAAGAAACTATCAGTAATGAAGTATGGAAGAAACCAGAAGATGATAGTTATTTTTTTAAGAAAGCACATGCGTTTGCATATTCAGTCAGTATCGTAGTTCAGCTTAATCTATTTTGCGAACAAGTTGAACAGAACGCCTCTTGATACGTTTTTGAATAATATTTGATAGACTAGTCGCAGGACCCCAAAGAACCTCAGTGTCCTTAGAATTCATATTTAAAATCCAATTTTTATACTGGCTTATTTGATTTCCAAGAAATAAATTTATAGGCATGAGTCTATTTGATTCCCACCACCATTGTTCACCAAGTTCGATAAATTTCTTTCTTAGTTCTGGAGTTGGTATTGCTTCAAAATTATACATTGAAGTTATTACTTGGTCAGAGTTTATTATAATGCCTAGATGCTCTGTAAATTCTTTTTTATTTCCGTATCTCACGTATGAGAAGAACGGATAATTCTCTTGCATCCATTGTTGCTTTTCAGTGTCCATCGTTGTATTTAGTCAATATCTTTTCTGTCATTCCCAGGAGTTCAAAATATCTCTCTGGTGGTTTATCTAATTTATTTAATTTTCTATATATCTTGCACCATTCTATGTATATTGGAGTTGGTTCTAAGTTAAAAAAATCATGTACTTTGTTATTAATTATATCATTATGTGATATGATACTACTATTACTTATCTTTAGGAATTTTACTAATTCTTCATAACTCTTTTTTCTAAAAATTAGTTCTTGTTTTATCTTGCTTTCTCTGTATTTTGGATTTTTCGTACTATTAAAATACATACTCCATGCCATATCTTCATTAGTGGTATTAAATATCCAGTAAATTTTATCCCACGTATGGTCATATAGATTTTTTAATATATTATCTCGTTCTTGAATAATTTCTTTTACTCGGTGCATATCGTTATATTTTACTTCAAAAGGGTCATGAGTTATTTGTATATCTACGTTTGAATTTAATATAGTACTATCAAATATTTTCATTTTCTTTTGTAACTTATACTCATACTCTATATTATACTGCCATTGACTGTACATTAGAAGTCCATTTCTTCTGTTATGATGTAAATTTTTCCACCTCATGAGGTCCATTAAAATTGATATATCAGGATTAGGAAAAACTTGGCCGTTTGGTTTAATCCAAAATAACCATATATCATTTAGTATTAGTTTATTTTCTTCTATACGCAATTCATGATTTGGATTTTTCAGTATCCATAAACAGCTTCTTAGAAAGTCTCCACCTGTGGCACCATTATAGTTTATTAGAACCTTTTCCATAATACTATTTAGATAAATACATATATGATAAACTTCAATATGTATCAGTATGAAAGAGATATTGAAATTGCTTGTGTCGATGGTGACAACACAAGCACTATGACAAGTTACCTGGGGAATATGCCAATGTATGATGGAACACACAAATTGCATAAGGGTATAGATAATACTCTTAGATTTAAAATAAAAGACACTGATAGAAAGCCTATCGATTTAACAAATAAAACTATTATATGGAAAATGTATGATAGAGAGTCAAGAGAAAACGTACTATTCAAATACCTTACTGTCACCAACGCATCTAAAGGTATGGCATCACTTACAATTCAAACGTCTGATACAATCATGCTTCCTCAGGGATTTTATCAGTTTGCGATGTACACTGTAGAAAATGGAGTAGAGCAAATTATATACACCGATACGTATGATAATGCCAAAGGCACAATCGAAGTAATTGACGATGTTTATCCAGAGTTCGAACCGTCACAAGTATGTGAAAACTTCTTTAACGATGGTACTTACTTTATTTCTACTGCATTTAACGGATCAGGCGAAACATCGAAATCTAAATCAGTACATACTATTGCTATGTACTTTGATAATTTTTCAGGTACAGTTGAGATACAGGGCGATTTAAGTGAACAACCAAGTAGTTCTCAAAGTGACTGGTTCTTAATTTCTCCTGAACTATTTTCTAATCCAACAATCACTGTCAACAATGAGACAGGCGTACAAGCATTTGTACTTAAATCAAATGTAAACTGGATTAGAGTAAGATACACTGCGACAAGTGGATCTATCAAAAAAGTTCTACTAAGAAACTAATATTACACTTGACTTTCGGGCTGTAGTTTGCTATTATACTACTATGGACCTTCAACAAGTAATATATACACATATACCTGGTAAGAATAAACAATCTAGTGGTGGTTGGACTAGCTTCAACTGTCCTTGTTGTGTTGACGAGGGTGAACCTCGTTTAGATACTAGAATGCGTGGGGGTGTTCGTAGCGACGGCGATTCCATATCATACCACTGTTTCAACTGTGGATTCACTGCAAGTCATCGTCACGGAAGAATACTTAACAAGAAATTTTTGAAACTCATGCGTAATCTTAATATTTCTGAGAGTGATATAAAGCGTTTACAGTTAGAAGCTATCCGTCAGAAAGAATTGTCTGAAGGTCCATCCCTATTCATTTCAAAAACACAAGTTACTAGGATACCTAGTTATCCTGAATGTGAGTTGCCAGAAGGTTCAGAAGATTTAGAAGTTATCTTAGCAAAAGATAATCCACCAGAAGGTGCCATCTTTGCAACAAAGTATTTGATAGATAGAGGTGTGTTTGACCATATAGATAATGCATACTGGTCCCCTCATATGAATTTTAAAAACAGAGTTATATTTCCTTTCTATCAAGGTGATAGGATAGTTGGTTATACTGCACGTGATATTACAGGTAAATCTGCATCAAAGTATATTACAAAGTCACCAAAAAAGTTTCTACATAATGCAGATAGAATTAAAACAAGTCATAAATACTTAATCGTATGCGAAGGTATAATAGATGCTATTGCATTAGATTGTATTGCGATTACAAGTAACGAGGCTTCACAGGATCAAATTGATTATATTAATCAGTTTAAAGGAGAAGTGATTGTTTGTCCGGACAGAGATAAAGCTGGAGAGAAATTAATTAAACAAGCACAAGAAAATGGTTGGAGTGTATCTTTCCCTATGTGGGAAGATGATATAAAAGATGCCGCAGATGCAATTCAACGTTATGGTAAACTATATACTCTCAAAAGTATTATAGATGCACGTATAAGTAACAACACTAAGATTAGTGTAAAAATGAGAATAGGATAAAATAAAAACATGAAAAATGATAAACCAATTATTCCACTACCAAAAGAACAACCCAAAATGCCTGCTCCCCCACCCCCTCCGATGCCGCCGGCACCACCCAAGCAACCAGGCGAGTATAGCAAAGATAATGGTATTCTTTTCATGGACAAGGAATTTAATCAAGACAACTGTATGCCTTTGGTAAAAATGATTATTGAATACAATCTTATGCCAAAAGACAAAGCACCAGAAACTATTCACTTGTATATCAATTCACCTGGTGGGTTTGTAGACAGTTGTATGCATCTAATTGATACAATCAAACAGTCACGTATTCCAGTTTATACATACGGTATGGGTTCTATTGCAAGTTGTGGAGTTATGTTGATGATGTCTGGTGTAAAAGGTCATCGTTATCTTACACAAAACACTGCGGTCATGTCACATGAGTTCTCAGGTGGAACAAAAGGACAATACCATGATATGGTAGAAAGCCGTAAGCATATGGACTGGACCAATGAAAAATTAATGGAACATTACATTAAATGTACAGGCAAAACGAAAGCATATATTCGTAAGAACTTGTTAGCACCTAAAACAGACCATTGGTTAACTCCAGAAGAAGCAATCAAGCACGGTATCGCTGACAAATTAATTACTACTTACTAACAGTTTTCTATTGACTATTGCAAATAAATTTGCTATTATAACAGTATTAACTGTAACATAAAGGTGAGGTCTATGAAGATTATAGCTGGTAACAGTAACAGAGATTTAGCGGAAAAGATTGCTGAACATTGTTTTACTGATATTGTCCCGTCTGATATTAAAACTTTTGCAGATGGAGAATGTAGTGTAGAATTTTTTGATAACATCAGAGGTGAAGATGTTTTCATCATACAAAGTACAAGTTCACCAGTAAATGATAATTTAATGGAAATGATGGTCATGATTGATGCGGCTAAACGTAGTTCAGCCAAACGTATCACTGCCGTTATTCCTTATTTTGGTTATGCAAGACAGGATCGTAAGAGTGCATCACGTACTCCTATTACTGCAAAACTTGTTGCTAATCTTATTACTAAATCAGGTGCAGATAGAATCTTAACAATGGATTTACATGCTGGACAAATTCAAGGCTTCTTTGATATACCCGTTGATGATTTAACAAGTAGATTAGTTTTTGCAAGAGATATCAAAAAACAACTTAATGTAGATGAAGAACCAATTGTATTTGTTTCTCCAGATGCTGGTGGTACAGTAAGAGCAAGAAAGTTTGCTGATATGTATCATGCCAATTATGCTATCGTTGATAAACGTAGACCAGAAGCCGGTAAAGCAGAAGTAATGAATTTAATTGGTGAAGTAAAAGGACAACATGCAATTCTTGTAGATGATATTGTTGATAGTGGTGGAACCCTTTGCAATGCGGCTCAGGCAATTTTAGATGCTGGCGCTCTGAGTGTACGAGCATATATTACACATGGTGTTCTAAGTGGTGAAGCATGTAAGAAAGTTGAAAAGAGTGTACTAGAAGAATTAGTTATCACAGACAGTATTGAATTTAGATGTCCTAGTGATTGTAAAAAGACAAGAACAGTTTCAATTTGTGGGTTGTTAGGTGAAGCAATCAGACGAGTTAATAATGAAGAAAGTGTTAGTAGTCTGTTTAAAGCGAAAGTACATTAGTATTATGAAAATTAAATTAGATTTAACTAAGATTAATAGTAGATTACACTGGACAACACTTTACAGTGAAAAACTATTATTAGCAGTAATTGGATTACTAACAATGCTTGCCGCAGGTATGGATATTTTTCATATGGTGAAAAACTTAAAAGTAGAACTAGGTGACTTGTTCTTACTTTTCATTTATGCAGAGATTGTTGGTATGGTAGGTGCATTCTATATCAGTAATAGAATACCTGTTACTTTACCTATCATCATTGCCATGACGGCACTTTGTAGATTAATTGTACTTCATTCGAAAGAAGCAGACCCGTGGATGCTTGTTGCAGAAGCAGGTGCTATTGCAGTATTGGCAGGAGCGGCATATCTTATGAGTTTAAAAGATAAACTTAGTTTAGAAAAAAAGTTTTTAAGAGAGAAGGATAAGGATTGACATTTACCATAAGAGAGAGTAGAATATAAGAATGTCCGATATAAAAGATTATAGTTCAGATTTACAAAAATTGTTTGTGCAATTTATGATATCAGATCCAGAGTTATACTCTAGGGTCCGTAGTATTGTAAAGCCTGGTTATTTTGATAGAAGTATAAGAAAAGTAGTTGATTTATTAGTTGACCATTCAGAAGAATATGCAACTATTCCTACTCCTGAAATTATTAAAGCACAAACAGGACAAGACATTGAGAAAGTAGACAATATTAGTCAACACACAGATTGGTTTATCGATGAGTTTGAAACATTCTGTAGACATAAATCAATAGAAAAAGCAATTATTGATAGTGCAGATTTGCTTGAAACAGGTAAGTATGGTGAAGTAGAACTTAGAATTAAAGAAGCAGTACAAACTGGACTAGCACGTTCATTAGGTACAGATTATTTTGAAGATCCTAGAGCAAGACTTGAAAAACTAAAAGATAACAATGGTCAGATTACGACTGGTTGGAAAGTACTAGACGATAAATTGTATGGCGGAATAAATCGTGGCGAGATTACAATCTTTGCAGGCGGATCTGGTGCAGGTAAATCTTTGTTCATGCAAAATATGAGTTTGAATTGGGCAGAAGCAGGATTAAACTGTGTATACTTTACACTTGAACTTTCAGAAGAATTATCAAGTATGCGTATGGATGCAATGCTTACAGATAGAAGTACAAAAAGAATTTTTAAAGAATTAGATGATGTTGAATTAGCAGTTAAAACTAAAGGTAAAAAGTCTGGCATGTTAAGAGTAAAGTATCTTCCATCAGGCTCTACAGTTAACGACTTGCGTTCTTATATTAAAGAATTACAAATACAAACTGGCAAACGAGTAGATTGCATGTGTATCGATTATCTTGATTTGTTAATGCCAGCAACTAAAAAAGTTTCGGCTGGAGATTTGTTTATTAAAGACAAATATGTAACAGAAGAAATTCGTAACTTTGCAATGGAAACTGAAAATGTCGTAGTAACTGCATCACAGTTAAACAGAAGTGCAGTTGAGGAAATTGAGTTTGACCATTCGCATATTGCTGGTGGTATCTCTAAAATTCAGACTGCGGACAATGTTATTGGTATTTTTACAAGTCAAGCAATGCGTGAACGTGGACAATATCAGTTACAATTACTAAAAACTCGTTCATCAAGTGGTGTAGGAAGTAAGATTAATCTGTTATTTGATAGAGATAGTTTGAAGATTACAGATGATAATTCAGAAGGTTTTGACGATGGTGATGGTACACAAACATCATCTACGTTAAATATCATGGATAATTTAAGAAAAAAGACTACAGTAGTCGCAGAAACCCAAGAAAAATCCGAAGAACAAACAGATGTTGCAAAAGACTTAAGAGCAATGTTGAAGACCAAAACACGTTCTCCTTTTGATGAAAACTGATAAATACAGTAGAACGGAGAAATACCAATGGATAAACCTAGAAAAAGTCTCTTTGAAGAACTAAATTCTTTAGCGTATTCTAATGAACGTGAAAGATTTGTAGAACAAAAAGGAGAAAATATCATTTCAGGTGCATTAAATCTTATTGAATTCATTAATCGTGAATTCGATGAAGATGACGCTTTAGATTTACAGAAACGACTTGTTAATAGCATTCGTTCTGGTGATATTCGAAAGTTTAAACGTGGTATAAACAGTGTTAAGGCTAAGAAGTAATGGATTTTGAGAAACAATTACAAAGATTAAAAGTACTATCTGGTATATATAAGCCATATCTTCCCGAGGAAACTCAGCAAGAGAATATATCTTATACTGGAACTGAAAAATCTAAACTACAAAAAAAGCACAATATACAACCTGGCACAGACGAATGGTTTAAGCTATGGTTTGCTAAGCCTCATTTAACCGGTGAAAGACCTCTTGGGGATAATAAATGAAAGTAAAAGATATTTTAGGTAAAGGCAGAGAACGTAGATTTAGAGGTCCAAGAAAACCACGTCTAAAACAAGTTGGCTTCCATAAAAAGATGAAAGGCTTGTTAGATGCAGATTTACAGGAAGAAGATAAGAACACACACTTAGACCACGCAGAAGAACTTGTGTTCATGCAAGGTTCTGAAGGTATAAAAAGAATAGTAGGTACATTTACTAAACTGTTAAGCACACTAGATGGTCAAGGTGGCGGTGATGCAATCACTACAAAATGGGACGGATCTCCGGCTGTATTTGCTGGAACAGACCCACAAGATGGTAAATTCTTTGTAGGCACAAAAGGTGTCTTTGCAAAAACACCAAAACTTAATAAATCTTCACAAGATATTGAAACAAATCATCCTGATACTACGAACAAAGGTGAAGAAGTAAGTAAAGCCGGATTGCGTAGTAAATTAAATTCATCTTTAGAACATTTAAAAGACTTAGGTATTGAAGGTGTATTACAAGGTGACTTGTTATTCACTAAAGGTGATTTGAAACAAGTTAATATTGAGGGCAAACCTCATATTGCATTCAAACCAAATACAATCACTTATGTTGTTCCTGCTGATAGTAAAACAGCCAAAGAAATGATGTCGGCTGATATTGGTATTGTGTTTCATACAAGCTACTCAGGTAATAGTATGGAAGAAATGAAAGCAACATTTGGGTTTGATAGTAGTAAATTAAGACCTTCAAAGAATGTTTGGTTTACTGATGCAAGAATTAAAGATGTAACAGGGCAAGTACAGTTATCTAAAGAGAACAGTGCTAAAATTCGTTCAGCAATTAAAGAATTAAGTTCAATGTCAGTAGATGCTAATACATTTAAAGCATTAAATCAAAAGATTGGTGGTATTGAATTAGTAAATGCTATTAAGGCACATGCTAATGCACCAATTCGTTCAGGACAGGCATTAGAACAAGATGCAAGTAAGTTTGCACAAGACTTTTTAACTTCACTAGAGTCAAAGTTTGATGATGCAGTAGCAAAATTAAAAACAGGACCAGAAGGTAAAGCAGGTCAGGCAAAATTATCGGCTAAATCAGCCGTTTCGGGAATTATAAATAACAATAAGACACAAATCGCTGATATGTATCGTGCATATCTAAAAACTGAGGCAGTTAAAATGATGTTTCAGAAAAAGATGAGAAATATAAAAGCGATTGATAGTTTTATTGAACAACCAGACGGATCATTTAAAGTAACAGATCCAGAAGGCTTTGTCATTGTTGACCATGTTGGTAGAGCAATGAAGATTGTAGATAGATTAGAGTTTAGTGCGGCAAATTTCGCACCGAGAGATTAGATGTTAAGTAAAAAATGTAAACTACACTTAGAAGAAGTCGGTGAAACACGTTGGGAACATTTTAAACATGCAATGTGGGTTTCGTGGCAACTAGAAAAGGCCGCATATGCGTGTTTTATACATGCGTTTGCTCCAAGATGGTTTTCAACATATGCAAGTGACAAATGTAATCAAGTATTACAATCAAGGAAAAAATAATGGAACAGTATAAAGGCAAATTACAATTAGTTAATACACTTACAGAAAGTAGATTATTCAGAACAAAGCAGAATATGAATAGTCTTAACGTTTCAGATGCAGGTGAACTTACGTTTGCTTATCTTATGCAGTTAAACATGATGAATAAAGATTATGAGTTTGCACCATTGGCAAAAGAATATGCTAATAGAACAATAGCATATAGAAACTTTGATTACTTTAGAACAAGTGGTACAGATTTATATGCTACACTACATCGTATGATGGGCAAAGGCATAGATTACACAGACCCAAGAGATAAAATTGCACACGGAAGAATTAATATAAAGAAACAAGACTTGTTGAGATATTTAGGACATATTGGTGCAGGTAAGTCAGATTCAGGGTTTGAACAAAGAATGTTATTAAGATTTCAACGTGACTTAAATGTACAAGATGGCATGTTGAAATCCATGAGAAGACTTATAGGTGATTGGGATAACTTAAATCAGAACCAAAAAGCACTAGTTACTACAAGAATGATGCAGTATACACGTGCAAAAGCAATGCGTAGTGAGTTGATGCCAGCGTTAAAATCGTTTCAAAAGCGTGGAAATTACATGTATAAAGACAAAAAATCAACAAAATCTGTAGTAAAAAGCATTTGGGACAAGCCAATCACTAAAGTAGCGGCATTTGGAGCCGCGGCCGTCGCCGCAAACAAGGCTGGTAAGTTTTTAGGTAAAACTTCTTACCAAAGTACGGATAGAAACAAGGGCAGGGATTTATCTCAGAGATATAAAAAGTCCTCGTAACGCCCGATTTTTTGCAAAAAATGATAAATAAAAGCATAGAGCAATATAAATATGCTCAGTTTTAATTTCATTTAGGAGAACTAAAATGGCAAAAGTACATGAATCATATGACGCAGGTCAGTTTTTAACAGGTAATTTAAATCACTTTACAGTTACAAAAACTGGTATGGCGGCAAGCGACATGAAAGCAATCGTAGAAGGTGCAGGAACACGTGCAACAGTAGTACTATTAGGTGCTATCGATGGTAACGATGTAAGAATCGCAGTAGAAAACAACGGCGCATGGGATGCCGCTGGTTTAGACGCGGCTCTAGGTGCTGACTTCTCAGTGGCTGATTTCGCATACTAATTTTTACCCCCCTGGACGTAAGTCCAACCCCACACTTTGCGTGTATTAAAAGGCTCACTTTATAGTGGGCCTTTTTTTTATTCTAAATACCTTTCATAGATAAATACATATATAATTAAAATATTGGAGAAAACAATATGGCAAAGATACATGGTGCCGCAAGTGCTGGAGAGACTTTAGGCGGTAATATAAATTTTTATACATTATACCTTAGTGGTTTAGATATCACTGCAACTGGTAGTGTAGCAGACCAAACACAACAAAACCTTGATGATGTTGTTAACTTAATTTCATTAGTTGCACAACCAATCATTATGAATAATCCAATCGCAGTTACACTTAATGGTCTAGCACCGTCGTTAACAGGCGCAGGATTTTTATTTAAGTTTGCAGTAGAGCATGGTAGAGTATTCGAAAGAAACGGAGATACTACTTCTGTTCTTAAAGAGTTGTTTGAAGGTATCACAATCGATGGTGTAACACTATCGCACCCAGCTAACATTGAATTTGTAATGTCTGACTTGTTGTAATAATTGAGTTTATCATGGATTGGGAAAAACTGATAGACGCAAGAGTACAAACAACAACATGGGACATGGATAAAGAAGTATCCAAAGATGTTATTGAAGAAATAATGTCAGAGGTACATAAACGTTCTGCCTCAAAACAAAACTTAGTTCGATATAATATACATATATTTGATTGGTCAGATACAGAATTTAGAAATCATTTCAATGAATTTTGTATCAGAGAACCATACAAAATACCAGTAGAATATAACACCCAGGTTCTAGCACCCTATTTGATAATTTTTACAAGAAGAAATGTATACTGGAATAGAGAAGGTGATCCTTCAAAATTAGGACATCCTGATACAGATTTTGAAACACAAGTTTATAATACACATTTTACGAGTTCTATGGAAACAGGGATAGCATCAGCTAATATAATTCTATCAGCAAAAGCAAAAGGATTGGACACAGGTTATTGTCAGTGTTTTAACTGGAATTATGAACATGTTAATGCTATCAAAGAAAAGCTAGAAGTAGATAATATCAAAGATATTTACTTGTCATTAGGTCTTGGATACGGTTCATCGTTAAAAAGAACACTTAATTTACATAAAAATCAATGGGTCAATACGTTTGCTCATGTTGGAAAGATGTGGGATATAGAACGCAAACCAGATAAAGATGAGTATATTAAATTTAGATAGCATATAAAATTTCTGATTATAAATGATAAATACAATCAACGGGACCAGACTTCCCAAGTAGGAGTATATTATGCCAGAAATAGATACAAAACTAGCAGAATTAGAAACAGAGAGTTTAGAAACTCATGTTGCAGTTGCACATGAACGTTTTAAGAACTTAGACACAAGTATCAATAGACTAGAAGGTCTTATTGAAAAAAATGCCGCTGAAACAAAAGAAGGCTTATCTGAACTTAAAAAAATTATTGTTTGGGCTAGTTCTACATTGTTTGCAACAATGCTTTTAGCGTTGTTAACTTCTGTATTTGGAGGCTTAAATTAATGCAGTTGTCCGAAGTATATGATGATGTATTTGAAGCAAAACTTGTTTATGCTCGTAAGGGCAAACAAATTGTGCGTAAATATCGTTGTGGTAGCGGAAGATTAAAAGGTAAAACAGTTTCTAATCCAAGTAATTGTTTTAAACCAGTTGATATTAAAAAAAGATTTACTCTTGCTAGAACAAAAGCAAAAATGGGTGCAAGACTGGCACGTAAGTCAAAAATGACAAGACGTATGAACCCAGCCAGTAAAAGATTAAAAAGTTTGAACAGAAGATGAGGGTAGTAACATGGAACTAAAGAAAGATATTATGAATTCAATGAACGAAGATATTTCTGATAAGATTGCTGACATAGCCGACTTAGTTGGTGAAAAAGAAGAAGTTGTTAGAGATAGATTAAAAACTTTGAACTTCCGTGATTACATTGAACTATCAAAAGCAGTTAAAGAAGTAGAGATGGAAAGAGCAAGAGAGATATTAGGTCTTGGTCTTGAAGAAACAAAGTATTACTATGATGGTAAAGTATCTCTTATATCTCCAGAAGAATTTAAAAAAATTCATAAAGATTTTAAAAATGACACACCAGGCGAAGAACGTATGGTCATTCTAGACCCTGAGTCAGGTGCCACAGTTTCAGTACCAGTTAAATTTATGAATGAAGAAACAGATGAAGTAAACGAAGACGAAAAACAAATAGCAAAAGATATTAACGATTATGTTCAAGACCACAAAAAACATTTTGATGCATATCCAATGGATGTAGAAGTTGATGATAAAGTTTACAACTATGATGAATACTGGAAAATACTAGATAAGTATTATCCAGTGAATGAATATAATCAAGGCGGAACAATGTCTCCAGGCGAGATGAGAGCATCTCAAGGACAAGCACAAGCACAGTCACAAGGTGCCACTAATCCTCAAAACAAAACTAAAAAAGCACAGGCGATGATGCGTTTAGGTAAAAAGAATTTAGGGGGTGCAACTGCACAACAAGCCGCAGATGCACTTGACAAAGCTGGACAAGGAAAGACACTAACACCAATTCAACGTAAAGCAATGGCGCAACAGGCGGCATCAGTTGATGCGTTAGCACAGGATCCAAAGACAGCAACACAGTTTAGAAACTTGTTAAACAAATTGAATAATAAGGGGTAATAGATGAGATTAACAGAAGTTTTAGGCGGAATTTATGTAATGATTACTGAGGAAGAAAACGACTTAGTTGTTAAATACTTCTCAGAAAATGAATATGTAAATGAAATTCAACTATCAGAAAGAGAACAAGTAGTTGCTGATAGATTGACACACAAAGGTGTTCTTATGCCTACCCTAAGAGGCTATAGAACGGTATAACGGAGGACATTATGACGGGACCAACAAGACAAGACGTAGGTGCAATGGCAAACATACTCAAAGCAATGAGCGGAGATAAGAGTGGTTTGCGTGAATCTGCAAAATCGTCTAACACACAGGGAGGGGAAATTGATATTACACCTGGAGTAAAACAGGCAGATGTCAAAGCGATGGAAAACATCATGCGAAATTTTGTTAGTGCAACAACAAATGTTGCCAAGAAAGTTTCAACTACACTGAATGAAGCTACTAAAAAAACCGAAAAAGGGGTTGATGTAGGTATATATTCAGTTATTAAAACAGAAGACGGTGCATATGACGTACTAGATAGTAGAACAAAAGATACATTGTTTGAGGGTCTACGTTTATATAAATGTGCATATGTCATCGTTAAGCATCTAAACGAAGGCAAAAAGATTAATTCAGATGAGATTACTAAGATGATTTCAGCTAATGCAGTCTTTGAAAGATACTATTGTGATGCTCTACAATTCAAATATACATATAAAGTAGCTAAAAAACGTGGTGATTATGGCAAAATGGATATAGCAGAAGCTAGATTCAGCAGATCCAAGGTAGAGGCTGAAAAAGCAAAAGACCGAATCTACGATATATTTGAAGCTACAGAATCTAAAAATACACGAATTTAATTCAAAAAGATAAATACATAATATAACTATTATGTAAATGGGGCAAATACCATGAGAAGTACAAACTTTTTTAAAACAGATACTATATCAGTATCATCACGTTTAAATGACTATCTAAAGTCAAATTTCGGCTATGCAGTTGAAGGTGACATGGATTCATTGCGTGAGGCTAAAGCAAACTTAGAAGCGAAAAAGCGTAATATGACTCCTGACTATCAAAGTAAGGATTATGTTGAAACTATGCTTATGCTAGAAACTGTCAAATCTTTGCTAAAAGTTCACGGTGAACAAGAATTAGCAGAAGGTGGCAAACACAAGTATGTTTCAGACGCACAACGTAAAGCAGTTCATGCCAAGAAAGCCGAAGAAACAAAGGAACCAAAGATGAAAAAACAAGAATCAAAAATCGAAGAAAAAGCAGTCGAGGCTCCACAAAATTTAGAAGAATCACTTTTAGACCAGTTAAATAAACTATTAGAAGGTGATGCGGCAGAGGCTGAAATCACAATGGCGGCACGTGGTATCGTAGATGAACTACAAGACGTTGTTGAAAAATTAGGAAAAATTCAAAACGACCAATTAGGTCCACTAGCAGATGAAATGGCTTACACACATGGACCAGAACAATCAGAGGCATTTAAATCTTCTGTTGATTCAGCAATTTCTAGTTTACTAGATTCTGCACGTTCAACTAAAGATGCAGTTAACAATGCGGCTCTAGTTCTTTCAGGTGAAGCACCGGCAGGTGATATGGAACCAGCAACAGCAGAAGTTGGCGGTGACATGCAAGACGATATGGAAGATGATATCGCGGCAGACCTAGGCGGCGATGAAGCATCAGCTGGTGAAGTTGATGAACCACTTGGCCGTTCGAAAAGAGACTAATTATGAAGGTTGCTAGTCTTTTAAATGAAGACAAGAACTATCAAGCACAACTACGTAATGATTTAAATGCGTATCTTGTTCGCTTGAAAGCAAACGATATTGGTTCCGTAGGCACCGATATGATGGTTGACGAATTGACTAAAATGGGTTACAGCGTAACACCAGAGAGTTTAGTTGATATGTTAGCCAATAGCAAATACATAAGCAAAGTTACTGTAGACACTATTGACTTAAAAGGCGCCCCACCTAGTCAAGGTCAAGATGCAGATAAAGACAGAGAGAAGATTAGTAAACTAGCAGTGAAAACTGCACAGAAGAGGATAAAATAATGCCATTAATTGTAAAAGGTAACACCAACATCGTATCTAAACAAGATGCTCAAAAAAAGGCCGTTGATACATCAGAAAAAGCAAAAGAAAATGGCCTAGAAAAATTATCAGATTCACAAAAAGAAATTCGTCAAGAAATTCTAAACGCTAAAAGACACCGTGAATTTATGCTTAGAGTTCAAAAAGACAAAGCAAAATCTAAAGAACATCAGAAACAAGTTGAAAAAGTTTTAGCAACACCAGAGGTTGTAGTAGAAGCAAGAGCAGAAAAAGCCAAAGTTATCGAAGCAACAAAATCTGTATCTTTAGGTGAAAGACCAGTGTTCGAAGCAATGACTAAAAAAGAATTAGACATTTGGGCAGAAGAAAACTTAGGTATGGCACTAGACCGTAGAAAAACTAAGTCTGCAATGATTGAAGAAATCCAAAAGAATCTCTAATTAACTATTGCAATCTATAACAAAGTGTAGTATACTATTACTATGCTAAAAGAACGATACAATTACCAACCCTTAGAACGAGTCAGTATAGAAGGAAGTAGACACTATCAAACTCCTAATGGCGAACCATTGCCAAGTGTCACAACTGTACTAGACGCACTAAAAGACAAAACAGCATTATATGAATGGAGAAAAAGAGTAGGCGATGAAGAAGCAAATCGCATTACTAAATTAGCCACTGGTATAGGTACTCAAGTACACTTACATGTCGAGAAGTATATACTTGAAGAAAATAGACCAGGTGGTTCTAATCTCATTCATCAAATGGCAAAAGAATTATCAGACATTATTATTGACAAGGGTCTCTCAAATGTAGATGAAGTTTGGGGTACAGAAGTTCCTCTGTATTATCCCGGATTATATGCAGGCACGACAGATTGTGTCGGAGTATGGAAAGGCAAACCTGCTATCATCGACTTTAAGACTACTCGCAAACCAAAAAAACGTGAATGGATTGATGATTACTTTTTACAAGGTGCCGCTTATTCTGCCGCACATAATGAAATACATGGAACAGATATTAAGACTATTGTAATTATGATGATTGGTTGGGATGCCGAAGCAGACAATTTAGGCAATTATCAAGAATTTGTTGTAGAAAACGATGAGTTTGACAAGTATAGTCTTGCGTGGGCAGGCAAGGTTCAAGAGTATTTTGATAAATACATGTAAGTAATTAGGAGTTTTAGATGTCCACAACCAATGTTAAAATCTTATTAAGACGTGGCTTGAGAAAAGATATCAGTCATGATACCCTTGTACCTGGAGAAATGGGCTTTACAGTAGATACGAACCAATTATATATTGGTATTGAAAATGCTATTGACGAAGTTCAGTTTGATCCATTTGCGAATGCACAAGCGACAATTCAATCTTGGTTGAATAGTGTTGATAACCCAGAACCTGGATTAATAGTTGACGAAGATTTAATTATCAGAGATGTTCAAGATATTGATAAATTGTTATCTAAAATGCATTACTTTGAACAAGTGATAGTTTTTGACTCAGTTGAAACATTTACAGCAGGCGAAACTCTATATCAATATGTAATAGAAGATGAAACAGAAACATTTACATCAATCGCGGATCAGACAGATTTTACAATTAATAAAGATTTAACTCCAAAAACTCTTTGGAGTGTATCAACAGTAAAAGTTGACGGTACGGTCATCCCCCAACAAGAAACAGATGCACAAGGCATCACAACTGACAACTATACAGTGACAGGACAGGTTGTTAAATTCAGCAACGATGGATCTGTTGCGTTAACAGGTGGTGAGACAGTTGATATAAATCTAATTAAACACTCAATATATACACAGGGTGAAATACTATTATCTTATACTGATCCAGTAGCAGGAACAACTACAACAACAGTAAAAGTATCTGAACCATCGTTAGACCCTTATTCTAATCCATATATGAATGGATTTTATAAAGAAACAGTAGCAAATGAAGATGATTATTATTTCTCTACGCAATCTACTGGAACAGTCGAACCTACAAAAGCTACAACTATTTCAGTTGCAAGTGAGTTCTTAGGTGGATTATACGGTAGGTCAAGAAAAAATACAGAAGTTGTAACTGAAAACTCTTTCAATAATATGTTTGCTGACCAGCATCTTGTTTCACAAACCGCCGCATCAGGATTACGTTCAAGTCTATTTAAAAAAGAATTAGATGGAACAACAGGAACATTTATGTCATGGGATAAAAATATATGTACTTCATTCTTTATTGATTATTCTTTAGTTCAAACAAATAATGCAAGTAAGTTTGT
>Ga0233399_1000287_pt1 | contig 21287 bp, 13 predicted proteins | sample 43DmetaG_FD_182698 | JGI IMG/M metagenome (GOLD analysis project Ga0233399, IMG submission 182698) | Seawater microbial communities from Monterey Bay, California, United States - 43D | ecosystem: Environmental > Aquatic > Marine > Coastal | place: USA: California | collected 2016-11-08 | reverse complement strand
TCCAGCCCCCCTACGTTATCGACGATTCCCCCTCCCGAACCGGTGGACACTGGACAAGCGAGTGGAAGGAGCACTCAAAGCGACCGAAGCGCAAGTAGTGCAGACAGTGACACTGAGGACAGACGGTTGGTGGTCGGTCGCACATTGATGAATTCGCCAGGGCCCCGTAAGCAGATGCGATCGAGGGTGACGACCGCGATTCGCAAGACGTCATCTGAACACGACATTGCCGCGCTCGTAGTTACGACTGAGCAAGCCAATTCTGTGTCACAGAAATTTACGACCCGGCTGTGCCCCAATTGTCAAAAGGCACTTCCTAGGGAAGGAGACGAGACGTGCGATTGTGGAGTCTGCATCCCGTTTACCAAGTACGGAGAAACGAACGAGTATGAGATGAGTCAGTCTTGTCCAACCGCAAGCAATTCAGAGGACGTGCTGCAAGCCACCAGCATTAAGGACGCACGCACCATGATTCACTCAAAGGGCACAGCCAGGTCTCCAGGCAAAAGAGGTCGTGCGATGGCGGGCGCGGCACGTCTTGCCAGTAACGAGTCTGCGACGATGCTCATTGAACGGACGCGTGAAATGGCCGGGGGGAAGGGCCACTTTGAAAGGATGCTGAAGCTGAACAGTTCTATCGACAAGCACATCGGAGACAAATTTGGTGTCATATGCTCCAATGTGGATGTGGGGAAAGAAACGCGATGTGCAGCGCAGCAAATGTTAAGGGCAGTCAATGCGCACAACAAACACTGCACGCGCGGATGCGATTGTAGTGTGGAGACCATGATGATACATAGTAGCCCACAAATGCTCGCCTGGTTACTCGCGCAGCACACGCTCGAAGCGAAAATCCAGGACGCTCAAGCACAACAGACGGATCTATCACTCTGTGTCGCACGCGAACTGCAGCACGCGCAGACGGAGATCAACGATTCTCTTGCAGCGGCGCGCAAAAAGTGGTTTAGGCAAGTCACGCATGCATCGACTGTGCTTAACGAGCTACTTACCAGTCCCAGTGGCCAAGTCGACTCATGCCCAGCAATGACATCCATCGACTCTGTCATGCTCGAGTCCTGCACGGCGTTCAGCTCGTCGTCATCTCCACCATTGATTGGAAAAATGGCCCTCCAAATCCGTCCGGGTTCGGCATCCTCTATTTCTGTTGCTTCCCCCATGGAAGCGCAGCCAAGCTTTATTAAGGCGGCACTCGCACGCTTTCCGGTGAGCCAGTCGCAGGTCCGGGTGGCGGCAATCCGGTTGATGAATAACGACGCATTTGTTGCGTCGTTGGCGTCCGATGCAGCAACGCGTAGCGAGTCAGCCGACGCCATTGCGGCGGCCGTTATCTACATCTGCAGCACAGACGCACGACTTGGAATAAGCAGTAGCCAAATGGAAGCACATGTGCTATGCAACAAGCTATGTGAGCAGGTGGAAAGCATTGATACCAAAGACTTGCTCCACCTTGTGGACGCAATTCGACGATACATCCGCCAGTCGCACAATGAACCAGATGTCACCACTCGGTTCAAATAAACTGGGCTTGCGATTTATTTATCACTGACCAGTCTCGCTAAACGCATACGAGTAGACAACTCGCCATATCTGATACATGTATCGATGCAAGACACAGACAGCGACAACGATAGTGTGTGTGGTGTAGCACTTGGCGTGCATTCTACAGGCAAACCAGCGACAGAACCAGCGCCTAAAACGCCTAGCAGTCATGAACAAGCATGCGCAGCCGTTCTCGGTCATATTGAGGGTATCCATCGTAACCTGAAAAACGGAGCACTTTCATTTGAAGAGCTTGACTCTGCACTCGAAGCCTCAATAGATGCGGCAAAGAGGGTATGTCGCAGCGCGACACTTGAAGACGAGGCGAACAAGTCTCGACATGCCATGCTTATCCAAGAGACACAGGAAGAGCTCTCTGCCCGCGACGTGTTTATTGCACGTGTAGTCGAGCGAATGAGAGCATCTGATAGCTGCGACGTTGACATTTCAGACAGGGATAAGAGTGCATTTTTGAAAGCGGTTTCAGATGCGAACAGTATTCAAAAAATGATGGACGCATTGCTCCCATCACACACCCCACTTAACCAGTCGAATAATAAGCCCCGTGTTACCAGCATACAACATACAAAGTAGGGGTCAACAGCAATGGGTGTAACGATCCAGTAGCGTTGCGTTCGCTAGGTACAGCAACGGACAGAGAATATATCATGTGATTGGGACGGATGAGATAACATTTTTGGCCAATATGGCCGAACCTAAAATTACACCATCGGACATCAGGGCTCAGCAAGGACTCGATGCGTTCGTTCGTCCAACTGAACGGGCTATAGGCGAAAAGCAGCATGATGCTTCGTGGAAATTCCGTAAGCGCACTAGTGCATACAATAGTCCACGGAAAGGCTCGGCTCCTGGAACATCTGGCATATTTGAACGGCCAAAGCTAAGATCAGCAACGAGCACCACCGCGGGAGAAAGCAAAGCCGTCACGTTTGGGTCATCCACCGCCGTAGTAGACATTGACCGTCACGCTCCACCACTTGCGGATGTACAATCGGGCAAGTTGAATGCAACGCCCAGTGTTGAGTCTTCTAGCCCTCCCCGCGAGCCTCACAAGGCGGTGCATCCAGGATACAAACCCTTCAACGGCGCTGCTGCAGACAATGTAACAGAAGAAGAAGTTGGCGCTTCAGAACGTTGCGAAGACACCACGCCAGCCGCGTCTTCCAATAATGTGCGAAAGGTAGCACGCCCTGCCTATCGCCCTTTCAGTGCTGAGTTCGGAGACAAGAACGAGAGATCTTCAGCAACTACGCCGCAAGAGATCGGTGTGTCAAACGCAAACAATGATGCAAATTTGACAGGTGGTCCTTCCATTGCCCTGGAAGGGATCGCTACATTTTTAAAGCCACTCGACCGAAACGGGGATGGTCAAATTAGCCTAGCGGATCTGTGGTTTCAAGAAAAGAATACTGAATCAAAAGTGGACCCTGATCAAACCACAGAACAAGAACCTGAACCAGAGCTTGAGCGAACACCTCAACTAGAAGCAGAACCAGAACCAGAAGCAGAACCAGAAGCAGAACCAGAAGCAGAAGCAGAACCAGAAGCAGAACCAGAAGCTGAAACAGAAGCCGAAACAGAACCAGAACCAGAACCAAAAAAAGAAGATGATTCCAAAGAAGTAGCAAAGCCCCAGCAAAAAGCTGGACCAGAAGTTGAACAAGATGAAAAAGAACTCATTCCAGAACATGCACATGAACCCGAACCGGAGCCTGGACATGGATTAACACCGCATTCAGAGCAAGCTCCAGAATCAAACCGTGTTTTGGAGCCGGGTTCGACAGAAGGGTGTTCGCAAAACAGCCCCACGACCGCAAGTCTTCCAAAATTGGCATTTTCAGGAGACGCAATTGATGCACTCAGCCACTTTCGAGAGGCATTGCACTCATCTGCGCTTTCATCTCGACGAGAGGGTTCAACTCGAGTTACCACATCGTCCAAACCACACAACCCGTTAAAAAGCACTCCCAGGACAGAACTATCGGAAAATGTCTACTGGGGAAAGGCACGTACAAGCGTCATCGAGGGGAAGGGGATCTTTCGCAGGGATGGACGGGATCTTCCCAACGCCCCGAGACTACCTCTGCCTCAGAGAAGACGTGGAGGGATCCATACATTGCCGATGACGAACAAAGGTAAGCGACAGAGCGTGGCCGACGTGACAATTGCTGCATCTAAAATGGCGGTGGAAAGCAAGGAAACGCACGAGAAGCCAATTTCGAGTGCAAGAAGGGATCGTAAACCGTCGTCAATTCAAGCACGACCACTAGACGTGGTGAGCTCGATGTCGTGCACCGACAACGAGGGCGGTATGACCGAACGCACGCGCTTATCACTCGTCGAGCAACAGCCTCGCAACTCACAATGTGCTCCTTACTCCAAGTTTTCTGAATCTTCTGGATCGCCTCGTAGGCGTAAGGCATCCTCCATCAAAATGAAAGAGCCAAGAACAAGAGAGACACATCGGCCACACGTCGCTGGAAAACATGAAGAGGCAGAGCCAGAGCCAAAGCCAAAGCCACTCTTCAGGAATACGACAAGGTATCTTTCTCGAAGGTCTCACCTGTTTGACGAGCAAGAAGAGGAAGAACGTATTAGTGCGCTCAAAGATGAGTTCATCACTGAATTGCAGCAGCCCATACAAGACGACAACAGAGCGTGTCACGATACACATAGTATGCATGGCGAAGCTAGTGAGACTCAGAGCGACACAGATGGGAACAAAGAAGAAGAGGAAGAAGAAGAGGACGAGGAAGAAGAAGAAGAGGAAGAAGAAGAAGAAGAAGAAGAGGAAGAAGAAGAGGAGGAGCAAGAAGAAGAAGAGGAAGAAGAAGAGGAAGAAGAAGAGGATGGGTCTGCTCTTGATAATGAATGTGAATATGTCCAGAACAGCGAGCTTACGAGTCGCACTAACTCAACGGTCGACGAACGAATATGTACCACTGGTGGGACAGAGGGACCTAGCAGTGGAGAGGGAGCCAACAAGCCCAGACAAGACTTGTTCGAGAGAAACGATATTGTATCCACCTCTGGAACATCCCGCTGGTCGCATGTGAACGCTGGGAAAATCAAGGTTCCACGCCTCAAGCTAGATGGGAGTATGACGCCGACAGATTCGTCCAGAAGCAACTACTCGTTGGCCAACAGTTTATTCGACAAAATATACGGTGATCAGTTGCAGTATGCGTCGCAATTCGAGCAAGAGACGCCCCATTATAATCTGGCCGACGTGGTGCTGGAGTCCGAGCGTAATAACCGTCCACGGCAATACACCCGCCTCTCCACGTTTGTGCACACAATAGACACTGATGCGAGTGGAATCGTACGGTGGAACGAACGACCCAACGCAATTATACGCCTCACTCCCTCCGACCCGTACTTTCGTGCCACCACTGGATTCTACTCTGAATCAGATTTGCTGCGCAGTGGTCTCAAAACGCCGCTGTTCCCGGTTGTCAGTGTGCGGTTCTGTAGACTGGTAGAGGCACCTGGTGGAGGCACTGTGTCTATATTGCTTCGAATTGTGGGACTACAAAAGCTCAAGCTCGATTTGGTGCTGGTATGTCGCGCCGACGCGATATCAAAGTCTGTGGTAATGATTCTTGCAATCGAACTAAGGGAAAAGGATAATGACTCGCCGCTGGTGAAGCGCCGGATCCAAGAACAGCCACTGAACCTAAAGAAACGACGTACGGTTAAGATGCCAGACGTTATGTTCACCCCATCGGTGTTTCGAATGGTAGCACATCCCACGTTTCCCAAGTGGGGGACTTATAAGTCGACAAAACAACGCGTCCTCCAGGCGTGGCGCCATTTCTCGCGGGTGAGTGACCGCGACTGGAGAGTGTACACTGAGATGCTCGATAAATTCAACGATGAATATAGCACATGTATGGCACTTAGTACCCGACGTTAATGTGTACACATTAGCTGTCTTGATGCATGAATAAATGTACATGTTCGACAAACCATGCACAACTGTGACCGTATTTTGTAGCATGCGCCGCTTCCGCCTCTAATTCTTCGTGATCGAGGCTCACAACAATGAGCTCGTTATTGGCTGCGCTCACCACCGCGCGCAGAAAGGGGGCTACGAATGGCATGTTATCTACACCGTTGTACTTTTCAGAGATGCACACCAAGCTCTTCAATGCAACACGCCTTTGCATTCTATTGTCTGCCGGGTGTTTCAATTCGTCGATTGCGCGTATGAGCAACTGGCTGATGATATGGATAAACCCACGAGTCATCTGTTTCCGTTCTCGCGGTTCGCTGCCCCAATAACACATCCCAGCCCAGTCTGCAATTTCCATTATAACACCTATTGCTCGATCTTCAAGAGCAGGATGGTCGGCTGCAACACGAAGTGACTCACCGACAAGGTAAACTGGCATAGACTCAACAGACGATTCTCGCTCTTCACTGAATCGCGGAAGGTCTGGCTGGGTGTACTCCATTCTCATTGCCGTCGACAGGCATGCGCGTCGCTGTGCCCGCTTCAAATTAAACGGGCCATCGTTCACAAGATCAGCATTGTCTGCTTTGTGTGACGGATACAACCTTGGGTTGCATATGTTCGAACGAACCCATCTGATGACGTCTATGCTTAACGTTGACACCGCTGCCATCAACAGCTTCTTGATGTGTCTAAGCGACGTAAACACGAGTTCGCTGCCATACTCGTCTGTCATCTTCCCACATCTAAACATTCTCACACAATGCCGACCGCGTTGCCCACGACTGGCAACATCAAGCCATTCGGTCCTAGACATTCTTTCGTGTATTCCACAACGTCGTGCGAATGGCTCATCAACAATCGAAGTGATGGAGGTGCCCCACGACGGAGGCACCCCACAAACGCGCAACGCGGTGGTCAGACAGTCGTTTTGACTGGCGATGAATGCGAGTAAGTCGACTCTGCGTCCAACACATAGCGAGCTGTACAAATCCGATCCCTTTTTTAGCAACAGGTCGGGTGATATGCACGGAGCGCAGTAACGATGGGAACGAAACAGCGAAACCGGTGCACATTCGACGACTCTGTACGTTAATGGGCCTCCAACCTCGTGCTGTGTAAACCCGTTCTTGCCGACGTACTCGTGGGACAACGAAATCGCCCGCGCAAATTCGGGTACGTGTTGCTTGCCATAGTTAAAGCGAGCTGTCGATTCCACAAGCGACGCTACATCGCATGGTAAAGCGCCCTTCGGCTTGCATATACTGACCACGTCGCGGAAGCGTCTGCATGTCTGGCGAATTGCCCAGAAGTCTTTCTTAGGCCGACATAATTGGATAATGTGTTGCATCACGTCATCGGGAAGACATTCAAGCAGCTTAGAGAAACTTTGGCACTTGCGCTTTACATTGCGCTTTCTACCCGCTGCGGAGTGACAATGGGGGTCTGAACTACACCTTTTCATTTTGTGTGCGTACAAAGGCCAGTCGTTGCTGATGCTTCTGCCTGTTACAAAATAATGGATAGCGATGTCATACCTGCGTTCCACCACAGCCCAGTCTTGCAGATCGCTAGACCGCAGGCATTTGTTTTTCTTTACAGGGACAATTTCTGCTGGATGCATCTCGGGGTCATGAACGCAGCAGAACACTTCCTGCAGAAGCGCCATTGCACATCGGGTGCTCGATGTGTCAAACAGCACCTGTGTGTGTGCACTTCAGATCTATGCAGGTTCACAGAGTTTCCGACTGTGAGTATGGTCGCGGTCCGTCAATCTGCAAGCGATGTCTGGTGGGCGCGTGTCGCCATTGTCATTCCTTTCCATCAAGACCCACACCCCGTCGTTGGTATACTGATGCACGAGCTACAGTCCTTGCACCCGGAGATTGTCTTGGACGTCCTCCGTCCACTCTTTGAGTCTCGAAATGACTCGGAAGAGTACGTTACACTCGCAGCGCACTGAATGGTAAAAGACAGATTGCCCAATGCACTCGGCGTCATACGCGTGTCACTTGCGTTAGACAAGCTGGCGAATATCGACGCCATAATGGAAGGCGTGGGCATGCAGAAGTGGATTCACGACGGAGGTGGGTTGGTCGCGTGCACGCTCTACTACAACGCAAAAGAGGCAAAGTATGACAGTGAGTGTGCTACTCTTTCTAACCTGCCTTTCAGTCTCGTCCGGCGGGAGGAGAAGAAAGAGAGATTCACACACGAGACGGGGTTGTGCAAAATCGGCCTGGCGGGTTCAAATTCTACCTCACGCGCCGTCCTTATTCGAGGGGTGAGAGCTCTGGAGGCGGTAGGTTTGCTTGTTGATGACGTGCTCTGCACCATTGAGGTGGCTATTAGGAGCATACCCGACGGCACCTCAATCAATGTGATTCAACTAAACATGCGCTGTGCATCCGACCCGACTTGTGCAGTGGCTGTTTTCATGTTCCGTCTCTTAGATTGCGATGACCAGGCTTACATTGACAGCACTACCAAGTGCAGAGTGTACGTAATCCCTGGGCCAGAGCCATCCCCATGGATAGTACCGATCAACCCTAATGTCCTTGCACTGCCCGGTGGCATCAATAACTGTGGAATGGTTGTGACATCGTCGGCTAGGATACACTCGCTGTTATGATACGAGTTTGTTACAAGTTCAGTAAATGGCGAACCGCCTTGCAAATCGTATCACTAAACCCATGGAATGCGTCTTGGTACAAGTCGGATACCCATGGAATTCGTTGACATATCAGAGTGCTCAGACGATCTACGTCTGACACGAAGTAATACCGCCCTTCATATCGAGTCCCTCGATGGTTTCCGAACAGCACAATCCTAACTTTTCTTCCGCATCGCTCGAGTTTGACATGGGGTACTAGGGCTGTTCCAGGGGAAGGAGTGGACGGACTGAGAACAACTCTGGAGGATCGCAGATCAAATGCCATGAATTGGTTGCTCCGACGCTTCCCTTTACCAGCAGGGGGTGGAAGTGGAATGCGGAATGATGAGAAACGACACTCCTTCCATGGCATGCTCTGTAACTTGAAATGAAGCTCGTGATTTTGAACACACAGCGACATTCTGAATTGAACTCGATCGCTTAATCGAATGCAACCGCTGCATATATCCCGCACACCAACACAGTTGAATGCAATGGTTTTTGTCATTTTGATGTACTGCTGCACAAACATGCGCCATTGCTTGCACACATGCCAAGGCCGGAGCTCCGCTGCCTCTGCGTACGCGAGTCCGACGATAATCATTTGTAAATCCTCAATGACGTAGTGCCAATGCATGAAGAACCGAGATGTGTGCGTTTCTTGGCACGTTACCTGCACTGGGTATCGCCGATAGCGACTATGTGGTGTGGCGTGCCTGCGTGTCACCCTGGTTGCCACGAGCGAACACACTCGTGCATTTTGGTGGATTTAAAAGCACGTTCAGCCAAAGGTGCTCGCTTTCTGGGGGTCGACCCCGGAGGGAGAAATTCTCAGTGCTCAAATGTCTGTCTATGGCGCACTTTTGCAAAAATTGCCCCCGCGCGGAAACGTGTTTTGGGCCACTTTTGAGACGACATAAAATTGCACTAAATTCCCATTTCCGCTCGGGGGAATTTTTTGCAAAAGTGCGCCATAGACAGACATTTGAGCACTGAGAATTTCTCCCTCTGGGACCGACCCCCAGAAAGCGAGCACCTTTGGCTGAACGTGCTTTTAAATCCACCAAAATACACGAATGGGTTCGACCGGACGTCGCACCACACCGGTGGAACGCAGGCATAGTACTGTGCTGGTGCCACGCAGGCATTGAGCTCGCTAAACGCCCAGACCCGACCACTGTTCCTTGAACTGGCACACACAGACGCACACAAAACAACACGCGCAGCAATGGCACACGTCGCAAAAGGAGTTGAGGTGATTGAGGCAGACATCGTTGGGGTGGGCGAACCAGAGCCCAAACATCCGGCTGCACTGGTGGAAGGAGAGGCGCAGAAACTGAACGCAGTGTACTGTCTAGATACAACGGGGTCTATGCAAGAGTACATTAACGGCGCCAAGGCCGTGATACAGGATGCTACGGCCAAACTCAATTCTGCGAACGTGAAACAAAGCGTGGTCTTCTTCAAAGACCATCCTCCACAAGACACAACGTACGTGACCAAGATTGAGGGACCTACAACTGATGTCCAGTCCATTGTCACTGCAATGGGCAACGAAGTTGCATCAGGAGGCGGTGATGCACCAGAAGCGATCGACGCAGCGTTGCACGAGGCACGTGTTCTTTTGAATGACGCCGATTCCGACGCGACTAAAATTGTTGTCATCATAACAGACGCACCACCGCATGGCATCGGCGTGCTTGGAGATGGATTCTCGCAAGGAACAGAAGCTAAAGGTGGGTGGGACCCAGTGCGAGAGGCAAACGCGCTCACTGCGATTGGTGCTCGAATATACTGTGTTCTTGCACCCAGAGCACTACGAGACGGGCGAACGGCGGCCTTCTACAAGGGCATTGCAGACAAGTCGGGTGGCCGTGTGATTCCACTGGCGCCGCCATCAAGCCAGGAGGGCCGAAACGGCCTGCTGCAGGCTCTGTACGGGTTAGCCGACGAATCCATTGAAGAAGACGGGCGCATTCTTGCCGTGGGTCGTCTGATGACGGAACGACAAGAAGAGTACCCGGATGAGGATTTGGAGCAGTCTCAAGAGGCGGTCTATCGCGCACTCAGCCAATCAGGGACAACAACCTCGGAGCTGGTGGTAGCAGAGACGCCGATAGGAGCCGACCACTCGAACATCTTCAAAGACGCAGCCACACTGGCGGAAGCCATGTCTGGTGCCAAGAGTGCAGTTTTTGAAGAGAGCGACACGCCAGTGTACAGACATCTCTCGGCCCCCCCGTACAGAAACCTGTCGGCGACGGCGCCTCCTGCTAAGCGCAAAAGCGACGACGAGCTTGCCCTTCCACGAGCAACAAAGCGCGCGATTAGTCGCGATGACGTCTCTCGCGCATTCACGCGTTACACTTCGAAGTCTGCCACTGCATGAGCACTGAAGAGTGCACGTTGTTGCTTGGCTAGACACAAGACACATGTAGTGAGGGTGATGACGGACGGACTTGAGGATGTCTATACACCCTACTTTGTTGTCTTAGAATATTTAGCCATAGAATATCAGCGCTGGAATTCTGCCAACATTACTGTACGAGATTAGAATGTTGCTGGCTGCAATGTGTGCGCTAAAGTGTCAACTCTCATCTTGTTGACAGCGATGGCGGGTCAAAGCAGCATAAGTGGTAGGCATCAGAGTAGGATGTCACCGATGTCTGATGGAGAGACAAAAACGGATTGTCACCCGAACCGATTCCAGAACAAAGAATGTAAGCAAGGTGGTCGGAAACTCTTTAGGGTACCGACGTGCAAGAGAGAGGGCGAGGTGGCTGAGCCATTCACCTAACTGGTTGATCCCCCTCCACTGCCGCCCCCTTTGGGGGTGGGCAACACAAGGGCTGTGTGGAAGCAGTGAGCTTCAGTTCACTCAAGTACGACAGATGTGGGTGGAGGGGACGGCCTCGCTCTCCTTTTGACTCCTTGTATGCGCTCTTCAAAGGATTCCTAACGAGCGGGTGTTCCAAGGTTCAAGAGGATGTCGATGCGACTGAGACCACAGTTGTGCGCATTGACACCCGTGTGTGTGTTTTGAAATGGGCCCTAGGGGGCCAGCGGTGGTAAACACCACTCGCACTCCTTACATCCGAACTTGCAGTGTTTAGAATATGACGCTGGCTACCACTGGTGATTTCGGTCCTCATATAGAATATCGCTAGCTGGACTCTCTAGTCAGTATTCTATCGCTGTAGTGTAGGGTGTAATAAGAATGGTGTAGTAAAGTATAATGTATTTGTTGTTTGACATGTCAAACCAGTTCGAACGTGTTCAATTGCAACCGTTGATAAAGAAACAGAATGAGACACAGAGTAAAACTAAGAATTCGAGCAATTTCAAATATTATGCCATTGGGGCATTTGTACTGTCAGCACTCGTTGCGGCAATCGTCACAATTGCACTTGTTACAAAGGGACCGTCACCCGCAGTGGTTTACACAGTTGACCACTCCTATAATACAACCGGTAGCAAATTCTGGGAGCAAGTCTACCAAGGGATGTCTGTTACGTTGGAAACGATGAATGTCGACTTGCAACGACAGTCGTCACACTACAACGCTGATCTACACATTCAATACATCAAAAATGGGTGTGATAATGGCGATGCGCTGGCAGTCACAGTTCCGTGGCACAAAATGTCAAATGAGTATTCAATTGTAGATGCCGCGATTAACGAGTGTATGACTCGCCGACCGGACCTTCCTGTATTCACATTCAACACGGACACATACGAGAACTCGAAAGTGTGGGGTTACATTGGGTCTACGAACCGGATCATCGGAGAAAGGTGTGCTTATATTGCCATGGGAAATGGGCAGCATGATGTTATTTCTGGACGATCCAGTGCCGGTTTGTCTACATCTAACTTACCACCACACATCGTACTTTATGTGTCTGACGACGAACGTGCAAATTACGGCATTCAATCTCGGATTGGTGCGTTTGTCAACGTGCTCGGCTCTAGCCTTATTGGCAATGATGACCACCTTCTAAATGTTACGTACGACGTTGCCGACATTCCAGCATCTGCAGCAGTCGTCGCCTTTGGTTCAGGAGCCGCAAAACGAGTGCTTGACAACAATCTTGCCGTCTTCTTGAACTGTGGAGACGACGTACTGTCAGATGAAAATTTCTATGGACAGGCTACATATACACAAGGTGCTATGGTCGGGGGATCTGTTGGACTTGCAGCCAAAGGAAAATGGTTTGCAGCTACACGCGGAAATTCGGCAATGTCATCAGACGCATTAGCATTCCATATGGTAGTGCTGGCATTGGGAGAGTTCAATTACCATTTGTACGCACTAAACAAAGCAAAAGAGCCGATATGCTACATCTGTGTCTGGGGAATCCCGTACTGGACATGTGACGAGAGTGTACTCAACAACGATTTGTGTCATCCATCCTCGGAGTGCAATCAATATTCGCCGTTTATGAACAATCAGCTGTGCGGCTTTGCGATTACAATGCCGCCTACACCTTCACCGCCACCATCGCCACCCTCCCACCCACCATCACCTTTGCCGCCACCAGACCCGCCACCATCACCTTTGCCGCCACCAGACCCGCCACCAAGCCCACCACCACCCACCCCGCCGGGAGGTTTTGACGGGTACAACGCTTGTATCAACAACACAAGTTTTTCTGGCGCATGTGCGTATTGGTGTTGCCCGTGTCAAGACACCAATGGAGCATGCACGACATCACCATTCCCATCAACAGCAAGCAATGACCACTGTAAAACAACGAATTTTGTGAATGTGTGCAATAACGCATTCCCTGCAACCACCACAAAATCTCCCTGTCAGCTTGCTTGCGATGCCATGTGATGGAGTTACACCCTACTCTGCAGTGATAGAATACTGACTAGAGAGTCTAGCTAGCGATATTCTAAGACAGCAAAGTGGGGTGTAAGTTGATATTTTTGCAAACTGTGCGCCATAGACAGACGTTTGAGCACTGAGAATTTCTCCCTCTGGGGCCGACCCCCCAAAAGCGAGCACCTTTGGCTGTACGTGCTTTTAAATCCACCAAAATACACGAATGGGTTCGAAATGGCGGTGACACGCAGGCATAAGTGTGTTTGTGCACCCCGATCAGGTCATTTGAGTTTTAAGCTTATTGACGTCAATGTCAAATCCCCTGAGCCTATCCCAGAAATTGTCATTGTAAACAACCTGGTCAGAGGACTCGCTTCCGTCTACACTTTCTGACATGTCCGAATCTGACTCCGCGTGGTCGTTGTCCTCTCCGTTTGTATAGAGCTCCGAGCGGAAACGCATCAGTTCGGGAAGCAGTTTTGCAAAGCTTAAGCGCAGCTCGTGCTCCGAGAGAGCCCTCGGAATGTTGCATCGCCCTGTACTATACAGCTCCACAGAGATTGGAACATTTGGCGGGCGCCAGGCGAGCCCTACAAACGAAGAGCGGTCGTAGTGTACTTCGGAAGAGTGTTTGTTGGCGAACGCGTTGCACGCAATAGTTGTGTGCAAGTTACATGCACCAACGGAGTTGATGACCGAAAAGTCAGTCACAGAAAGGAACACCCCTGCCTCGTCTGCCAGTTGCCGGATTGCAAGTAGTATCGCACATCGAGCAGACGCCACACCCGTTGTGCCCGTGCCGACAAGGCGGCCTGTATCTGCGGAGGCGGGCGACACGACAATAATGCATAGGAGGTGTGTGTGTGTGCGTTCGAGCTTCGAGGGGTGAGGGGCGAGGGGCGAGGGCGTACGGAACACCAGGACGCGAGCGCGGGGCGTTGCATATGCCAACTGCACAGCCGCGAACTTTCGGGGAGAGAAGTAAGCACCATTGCATCGTGCTGCGACTCTGTGCAGGTCGATGGGAATGGTGGTGTCGCTCCCTGGGCGCGGTTTGACGTAGGCCAACGTCACGACGTTTACCATGCGCGGAACTTGCTTCAAGTTCCCCATGTAAGGCAATAATTCTGGTTGGGTGAGAAACCGATACGCCTTCCGCATCCGTTGGTGATGTTCACTTTCCGGGGATAGCAGATCTACCCATTTGTCATCGCATGGGTCTTTTTGTGCACGCCTGCGTTTACACGCGTCTAAAACAGCAACTCCGTACTTGTTAATCCCATTAATAGTGCTCTTAAACTTCTCATCGCACTGCCCCCCTCTAAAAAGTTCGTCACACGCTGCTGAGTGATCGAGTGCCTCTACCAGTCTCTTCCGTGCGCGCTCAATGTCCATGGGTGAAGCTTACGGGTTCTATCAAACACAAAACACGACGCATGCGATAGCGAAGTGCATGTGTGTATCGCGTTGAACACATCGATTTGCGTACAACCTTTACTGCTCACTAAAAACGATGTGGATTTGCATTGGGCATCCATGCGTTCGCAGAGGAACCAGGATGTTGTTGTGGGTGTACATTGGGCGGATTCGGCGCGAAAGGCAAATCAAATCTCGTAGGAGGAGCTGCATTGGGCATCCATGCGTTCTCAGCGCGAGGGCGGTGTGGATTCTCGGGTGCGGCAAATTGACCACGTCCCGTCCTTGCAAGATGGGCTTGTAAGGTATGGTCGACTTCTTCACGTGGATTCGGCGCGTTAAGCTGATTCTATCCCATAGGAGGACCATACCTCGGATTCCCGGTTGGCTGACCAAAGGGAGAATTTGCATTGGGTTCAGGGCGGGGATAATATGTATTGGGTGCATTCGATGCGGGTTGGGGCACAAAGAGAGAATCATTCTCAAAGCGGGAAGGAGGCAATTGATTGCGCAACTCATTGTTTTCGTGTTCTAAATTTCTAATCTGTGCCTGCATACCATCACGTCTCAGCTGATCGCCTTGGAACGGCATTGTATAACCAAAGCCGTCTTCTGGTCCACCACCCACTGTGGCGCTGTTTTTGCGAACGACTTTACGGATGCTCATTGTGTATGGCTGTGTCCTATCACGTGGTCTATATAAATGTCTTATATGAGTAGTGCACACTACAACAACAAATGTGGTACTGTGCAAAATGGAGATGCGTTGGACTGATCAGGGCGCGCGAAGCTTGTGCGTTTTGGGGAGCAAACCGTGGTGGACGTCGTGTAACAGTTCTGAACGACGGTGCGCAAGAGCAACGTACCACGGATCAAACATCAATAGGGAACTTTTAGAGGAGGACCGGGAGGAAATGGAGACCGCGGTTTATTGGCAAAAGGAGTCGGTCGTGCATCGAATGGACTGACGTTTTGAACACGATCGTTGTTGTCGGGAAGGAGGGTAGCAGGCGGTAAATTTGGATCCCGTTGATAGGTTTGACCATGATTTGGGGTGTAGTAGGGCGAGAACGGATTAGACCTGAGCCTCTCGGCCTCTTGGCCGCTGGGACCGAATGGACTGACGTTTTGAACACGATCGTTGTTGTCGGGAAGGAGGGTAGCAGGCGGTAAATTTGGATCCCGTTGATAGGTTTGACCATGATTTGGGGTGTAGTCGGGCGAGAACGGATTAGACCTGAGCCTCTCGGCCGCAGCCTGAGCCTCTAACTGTCTTTTTTCCTCTTGCAATTGTTTGATGCGTTGCTGCATCAAATAATCCATGACGGGTGACTGGTTGTTGTACTGTACTGTCGTTATAGCAGTTATATTTTAACTGATGTTTACATTTACATTTGCCAGTTTGTACCTTCCATCTATCAAATCACCGTATTTGGCATCATCGAGCAGACGACTGTCTGACAGTTGGTCATTGCCACGTTTGTTGTTGATGGAAAGTTCGGACAGGCTTGGTAACGCCATTCGTCCGCGATGCCTGCTCGTAACTGTCACAGACGCCTTTATTAAAGGCGATGCAGAAGGTCTGGGGTTACCTGCGTTCCACCACGTTTGATGGTGACACGCAGGCACAGTCTCGACTGGGTCGTCGACGGCTGAGTCGCTAGGCATTCGAGCACACCGCCCACTAGAACGGAAAGCGACCTCACAAAATCATGTCCAAGCGGACACATTCTGAAGAGGACATCGCAGCGTTCTTCCAGCAGAAGTTTAACAAGCTGCCTCGCAGTCAACAGCTGCGTGCAATTGAGTTTCTGCAAAACCATCCGCGTGCGGTCTTGGAGTTGGATACGGGGGCCGGAAAGTCGTTAGTCGCAGCGCACCAGCTACTACGCGGCGCAGAGGGTTGGGAGTTCGAGAAAAATGAAATAAAAACGGTTGGGTTGTATCTTTGCTACACCACTGATCTCCAAGCACAGTTGGCACGCGACGCAGAGGGTTGGTCGACCGACGACTGTAGAGTGGGTTGTTTGTTTGGTCGCAACCAGTACTGGTGTCCTTTCAAAATAGACAGGGCGCTTCGCTCTCATCCCGGATTTGGACACACTGAGCGCGAGATGAGGGATTACACCAAACGACTTCTCGATGAGAGCAATACACTCGCAAACCAAGATTCTTCCTTCTGGTACACTTCTCATCGGTCTGCATTCTACGAGTTCTGTACTGCACATGACATCTCGAACACCGATGAGCTGTGGAAGGAGATATCCGCGGAAGGCTGTCCATGCGTTGAAGACGTCAAGCGTAGGCTCATAAAAGAGCAGGGGACGATCCCAACCGACGCGCTCATCCTCGAGAACCTCAAATGCCCCCAGGGGTACGCACGCATATCTTGCAAGCAATCGCACGTGGTGATCGTGAGTATGGCACTCGCATTCGTGTATCTGAAGCAAGATATCCCGGGACTATTCGACAATGAGCCACTGGTTGTTATCGACGAGGCGCATCTTCTCAAGGACGCTTCGGACGGGATACTGGTAGAGGAATTGAAGATGCCAGCTTTCAACGTTGGTGAGATTCTCAGCACACTCTCGGACTGGAGCCGGAAATCCGGTGTTGATGACATCATAGTGGGAATGAATGGATCGTATACACCAGAGGTGTTCAGACGAGATCTCGCCACGAGGAACCAGTTTGCAAGCAACTGCGAGGCAATCAGTTTTGAGACCGACGAAGTCAAGAAACACATCCAGTCCATTCGAGTGAATCCTTGCGCAGCCGTGTACGCTGAAGTTCTCCGCGAAATCGATCAAATAAGCGAGCGGCTCGAAGCGATTGAAACGTTGATTTACACGGCAAGTTCCGAACATTGGTTCTATCAAACGACTGATCCTATTGCCGAGCGAGTTCACACGACTGCGAGCATGAACGCAGAGTTTGGAAAACCCGAGTACAAGAAGGCTGCTATTGACGAAGCCACCAAACTGCTGACAGAGACACTTACGAAAAAATTGGAGCGAGATAAGCACAGCAAAGCAGCATTTGGAAAGGTGAAGCGTATAGCGCAAACATTATCGATCAACGACTTGCTCACAGCAGCCAAGAGTGTAGATCGTCTGGTGCGAGCGGTGGATGGTGCACGTATTGCTTGCAACAAGGAGGAATGGATGTCAGACGAGGGCCGCAAGTTAATTGTCCCCACGGCGCTATACAAGCTGAATGGAAGCAAATATCCTGCCTTCACCGGGATTGAGTACACTCCATCCGACGGTGCGCACGCCAGGCAGCTTGCTCGGTACATCTGGAACAATACCAAAGTAAAGAATGTACTGGTCATGAGTGCTACACTCTGCGACGAGCATGGTAAATTGGGGCCTTTCTTCAGTGAGGTAGGCATTGATCTTGCAGACGAAACGCACCCAGCGATCGAATCGTACATAGGAGGGGCCGCATTCGACAAGCGCTCGATCGTCTTCTACTCGCCATCCATGCCACCGTTCAACAACTACAAGCCAGATTATAATCTGCAGTGTTCTGTGGTGAGTGACGTCGTGAACAGGAACCCGCGCTCCACACTGGTGTTCGGTCCAAACATTTCACAAGTACTCGAACTCAAGCGGATGCTGGCGATACTTTTGCCGGATGTTGAACATATCACGCACGGCATTGAACGTGCTAGGTACTCGAAGTTTCTGAAAGACGGGTCGAAAGCGGTCATCTATGGAACCAACAGCCTCTCGACCGGTGTGGATCTGCCAGGGCGCCTGGGCGCTGTCATCTTTGCAAAGCCGTACAAACCCAAATGGATGACAGCCGTGCGCAACTACACCCAACGCTACCTGGGAGAGAAGGAGTTTAAGACACTCGAAGCACTGTACGAGTATAGGACGTATCGATCGACTGTCCAAGGGGCTGGTCGGCTGCAGCGAATTCAATCAGACCACGGATGGGTCGTCATGATGCACGACCACAAAGGCAAGACCATGTCCTTGTCGGCTAAATTGAAGCATAGGTATCCCTCGGCGACGTACGCCACCACAACACCCGGCATTCCAATGTGAACGACGTGCTGGAACGCAGGCAGATTCTCGCTTGCTAGAACGCAGGCAGACCAGTGTCACAAAATCCCAGCAACTGACACAAACGCACACAGATGGATCAGAAATACAGAACACTCCAGGTCGCAAATAAGCGGCTTTTGGCCACTGCAAAAGCGAGGGGCAAACGCGTCAGGGAGTTAGAGGCTGAGTTAAAAGTACCACCATGTAAGCAAACGCGCTTTGAGGAGGATGAACCGGAAATAAAACTCTTGGGTTTCTTCGGCGAGGAAACGTTTGATAACGGAGATATAATGCGCATAGGGCCATTTGAGTACACGGGAAGCACGGCCGATATGTGGAACGAGGGGGCAAGAGCGGTGTTCGAGTACTACTTTGAGCAGACGCCACGGGAGCACGCCACAGCGCGTCTTGCTCGGGGCACAGCTGAGATAAACCTGGACGTGGACAAACTGGAGACGTACAAGCAAATTGTAGATTACTGTCAAGTGGGTGATTTTGGTCGCTGTGACGAAATGATGGGAGACCTAGTGTTAAAATACATCGATTCGATTGCACCGTGGACTGAACCACCACCATCAGAATGAACCCTACTCTGCACCGAGGGAATACTGACTAGAGAGTCCAGCCAGCGATATTCTAATCTTGTACAAGAATATTGGCAGAACCCCAGCAACGTGGAGTGTAGTCAGCTTTTATTTTTTGTCTACATCCCACCCCAGTGCTAAAATGCGTACGCATGATGTTTTCCCCCAATCCCGTTGACACCCAGCAAGTTTGCATAGAATACAGAAATACCACCGCTTTTTAGAGCCCCTTCTACCAAAGTAGATGCGCAGAAGGCGACGCCTATCTGTGTTTGTGTTGTTTGGTGTAAACAGCTCGATTGTTTCTTGCATGTTTTCGTTTTCCTCGTCGACGCTAGCGTAGACTCCTGGATTTAGGCATCCTCCACCTTCGATGCAAACATGAAACAGTGTGTCAAATTCGGTGCTCACTTCTGCATACGTTGAGTTGTAAAGCATGATTCCGCGAACTCCAAGCACCAGAGATTGCTTGTCACCGCTCAGCGAAATTGAGTTTATTTGTCGAGGGCGTTCGCTCATTTTCAGTGGAAGTGTTGCCATGTCAAAAAGTTCATATTCGGAGGTTTGCACACTTGCATTTGTTGACCACGAAACAATCAACGTCGGGATAGCTAACAGGAAACACAAAACGCCCATCAATGGTGGTATGTCATGATACCAGGTTTCTTGCCAGGATAGACGCGCCATTGCTCCTTACTAACATCAATTACATACGCTTTATTGTACACGTGTTGTGCAATCACATATTGGAACATTGCAATCTGATTTAGACCTCAACTGGAACAATTGAATCCCTTTTGCTTTCCTGGCCGTGTTGTATTTTTGCGACAATGGAAGCGACTGAACCAGGTGCAGCTATACTATCTGTCGTTTCAACTGATTGGTCATGCGTGCAGTGGGCTTTCGTATCCGTTGTATCTGTCTCCGCAGAAGCTCTCTGTTTCGGCTGACATGCGCCTCCGGGGAATTGCTGACTCTTCCTGTAGCTGTGGTTTCAGGCACGCAGCGCACCCGTTAGTATACCCGTGTTGCTTGTGCTGATTTGGCTTGGCGCGGGGCTTTCGCTGTGCCGCGTTCGGTGCCCTGGGCCTGCACCGCGGTATCGACGGGCGATTCTCGTGTCTACTTTCCGAATCAGAACACCGGTGTTCGTGATGTCCGCAATCTTGTGATTGCCTATGCTGTGCGCGGGGTGCCTTGCTAACTCGATTCGCAGTAGCCTTCCCATACTCTTGCACCAGCTGCAAGATGTTTTTCGATGTGGCTGCGATTACTCCTCCCTTCTTGGTTCGTAGATGCATCTGATTGGTCCACCCACTCGAGTGAGTGTGTGCACCTGGGAGTCCTATCCCACCGTCGCAACTCGACCGTCTTCTCACTTGCGCAGATGCCCGTAGAGAAGCCCGCAACCAGCGCTGTTTCACTTTGCTTTGGCGCCGTGCCGCTCTCATCAACTTCAGCTCGCGTTTGTGGTGCCACTTTGCAATCCACTGTAGAATCATCACGAAAACCACACTGGCAGCAAATGGCACTGCTGCCGCAATCGCCAATCGAATGTATCCAAGAAATTGTGTCTGCTTAATACAGAGTGGACTCTTGCGGGCATTGGCACACGAAGGGTACAGAAAGCTGAGTCCGTCTAGGTCGTCTTGCAACAGGCACGTTCGGTCTCTGTGTTTGGTGAATGAGTGCATCACTGACGTTTCCCTATTTGTAGACGCCTTTACAGGAGGGCTTAACACAACATGATCAAGAGGAGATCGACATGTTGTCCCGTTCATGTCGACGTCTGATACGACATGCAAGTTGTAGTCTACCTGTGCGTCCGGGTGTCCAAACCCAATGATATGTCCAACCTCGTGTGCAATTGTCGCCTCAAAGTCGTAACAGTTCCAGCAGGGGACAAAGAACTGCACATAAAACACCGGGCCAAACGTAATGCCAACCATGGTCAACAGGATTGCAGTAACGCTGTATTCTCCGAGTTTGGCACCAGCAGAAGAGATTGCCCTGGTGGGAAGCGTTGATTTTTCACCCATGTTCGAAACCTCCTTCCGCCTCCTGTCCGTTTTGGTCATGTACCCACTAAAGCCTATCGCCGCAAATACCACCTTGAGGCTTGCCCAGAGCATAAAACACACCGCGACGGACATCAGACCAAATGCCCCCATCTTGATGATAAAGCCAGCGGTGGCGGCATCTGTATATTCCCGAA
>Ga0233399_1000281_pt1 | contig 21621 bp, 17 predicted proteins | sample 43DmetaG_FD_182698 | JGI IMG/M metagenome (GOLD analysis project Ga0233399, IMG submission 182698) | Seawater microbial communities from Monterey Bay, California, United States - 43D | ecosystem: Environmental > Aquatic > Marine > Coastal | place: USA: California | collected 2016-11-08 | reverse complement strand
TAAGATTCTTTTTGTGTTCATGCCGTTTAGTTTTCTATGGTCGCAGCGTTTGTTTGTACTCCTCTATCTATTTTTTTCACTAGGCCTTGAAGCACATTTCCAGGTCCTACTTCAATAAATTCATCCGCACCATCTTGTATCATTTGCTGAATCGATTGTGTCCACTTAACAGGGGCAGTCAATTGGGAAATTAAATTCGATTTAATCTCCGTTTCATTCGCAACTGGCATCGCTGTTACATTTTGATAAATAGGACAGCCAGGGGTATGGAATATTGTATTTTCTATAGCCGCTGCCAATTGTTCTTTTGCAGGTGCCATTAAGGGCGAATGAAACGCACCTCCAACAGGGAGAACTAGTGCACGTCGTGCGCCTTTTTCTTTTAGGGCATCGCAAGCCAAATGAATGGCATCAACTGCTCCAGAGATCACCAATTGTCCCGGGCAGTTATAGTTAGCAGCAACTACAACCCCATCAATTGATTGGCAAGTATTCTCAACAATTTCATTATCTAAGCCCAACACGGCAGCCATTGTTCCTTTTGTCATATCACAAGCTTGCTGCATTGCCTGCGCACGTTGAGAAACAAGTTGTAGTCCATCTTCATAACGAAGCGTTCCATTTGCCACCAAGGCCGAAAACTCACCAAGTGAATGTCCTGCAACCATATCGGGTTGAAATCCACTTCCTAAGCTTTTTGCTAAAATTACAGAATGTAAAAAAATCGCAGGCTGTGTAACTTTAGTTTCTTTTAAATCGTCTTTACTTCCTTCAAACATGATGGATGTAATGTCAAATCCTAAAATATCATTGGCGTGTTCAAAAAGGGACTTCGCCTCAGCTGAATTTTCATAGAGAGGTAATCCCATCCCTGTAAATTGAGCGCCTTGTCCAGGAAATATATATGCTTTCATGTGTGTTTGTGTTTATTAGTTTTTAACGTCTTTTATATGTGATATATGAAAAATCAAATTTATGCAAATCATCTTTTTTATTAAAGATGCGATTGGTTTCTTTCCAAATCGTTTCGTTGATAACAGGAAAAAAAGTATCCCCTTCAAAGTTGTGGTGTACTCTTGTAAATTCGATTGTATCCACGACTTTTAAGGCTTGTTTGTAAATTTCACCACCACCAATAATAAACGGATTTGTGTCCTGTTCCGCCATTTTAAGAGCCGCTTCCAAAGAGTTTACGACAATGACACCATCAGGAGCGTTGTAATCTTCTTGCCTTGTAATAACGATGTGCGTTCTGTTGGGCAGGGGCTTTGGAAAACTTTCAAAGGTTTTTCGCCCCATAATAATGCAATGTCCAGAAGTAAGCACTTTGAAGCGTTTCAAATCATTTTTTAAATGCCAGATCAAATCATTGTCTTTGCCAATCACATCGTTTTCTGATACGGCGACAATAAGCGAGAGGTTTGAAATAGCGTTCGTTGTTTTCAATAGAATAAATTAGAGCACAAAAGTAAGGGTTTCCGATAAATTATACAGCAACTGCCCCTTTGATATGTGGATGAGGGTCATAACCTTCTAAGGTGAAGTCTTCAAATGTAAAGTCAAAAATATCTGTAATTTCTGGATTAAGAGTCATTTTTGGAAGCGGACGTGGCGCTCTAGAAAGTTGTGTTTCCAATTGCTCAATATGGTTGCTATAAATATGAGCATCTCCAAAAGTGTGAATAAATTCTCCAGCTTCATAACCACATACTTGTGCCATCATCATGGTTAATAATGCATACGAAGCGATGTTAAACGGCACTCCTAAAAAAATATCAGCACTACGTTGATACAGTTGGCAGGACAATTTTCCATTACTTACATAAAACTGAAAAAATGCATGACATGGGGGGAGTGCAGCTTTATTATTTGCCACATTTTCGCTAAATGATTTTGAAGTGTCTGGAAGTACCGATGGATTCCAAGCTGACACCAACATACGTCGGCTATTGGGATTTGTTTTTAAGGTTTCAATAACCTCTGTAATTTGATCAATTTCATCATTATTCCAGTTGCGCCATTGGTGACCATATACAGGCCCAAGGTCGCCATTTTCATCTGCCCAAGCATTCCAGATTTTGACCCCATTTTCATTAAGATAATCTGTACTTGTATCGCCTTTCAAAAACCAAAGCAGTTCATAAATGATAGATTTAAGATGCAATTTTTTGGTTGTTACCATCGGAAATCCTTCACTGAGATCGAAACGCATTTGATATCCAAATACACTTTTAGTGCCTGTTCCGGTACGGTCTCCTTTTTCATTTCCAGTGTTTAGTACATGGGATACAAGGTCTAAATATTGTTTCATTATCAGTGTTTTTTTGTGAAGTTAAAAATAAAAAAAGCTTCAATCTTAAAGAAATTGAAGCTTGTAATAATTTTAAAAGTTATTAACTATTTAGCCAATAATTGCACCTGCAATTGTCGCGGATAAAAGCGAGGCGATGGTTCCTCCAATAAGTGCTTTGATACCAAACTCAGAAAGGGTTTTTCGTTGCCCAGGGGCTAACGATCCAATCCCTCCAATTTGAATTCCTATAGAAGCAAAATTTGCAAACCCACAGAGCATATACGTCGCCATTATGATGGATTTTTCATATTTTAAATGCAATAGGTTTAAAGGATTTTTTAGATCCGCTAACTGAATGTAACCCACAAACTCACTTGCTGCAAGTTTTATACCCAAGAGTTGCCCCATTAGAGCGATATCTTCTTTTGCAATCCCAATTAACCACATTAGGGGAGCAAAGGCATAGCCCAAAATAAATTCTAATGAGAATACTTTATAAGATGTATTTGATGCCACCCAGTCGTTCAGGGTTGTAAACTCTCCAACCCATTCAAGGATTCCGTTGATCATGGCAATAAAGGCTAAAAACACCAAAAGCATTGCACCAATATTTAACGCAAGTTTGAGACCTTCAGTTGTACCGTTTGCAATGGATTCTAAAATGTTTGAGCCAATTTTTTCTTGTGAAATATGAATTTCATTATCAATTGCTTCCACTTGCGGATAGAGAATTTTAGAAATTACAATTGCACCAGGAGCTGCCATTACGGAAGCGGTTAGTAAGTGTTTTGCATAAAACAAGCGTAAGACTTCATCTTCCCCACCTAGGAACCCAATGTAAGCCGCCAAAACTCCACCAGCTACTGTAGCCATACCGCCAATCATGACTAATAAAATTTCGGAGCGGTTCATTTTTTCTAAATACGCCTTAATCATTAATGGCGATTCTGTTTGGCCCAAAAATATATTTCCAGCAACACTCAAGCTCTCTGCACCAGAGACCTGAAGGAGCTTACTAAGTAGCCATGCTAATCCTTTGACAACACGCTGAATAATTCCTAAATAAAATAAAACAGAGGTCAGAGCTGAAAAGAAAATAACGGTTGGTAAAATTGAAATAGCAAATGTTACTAAAGGCGCTTCAATTTCTCCGGTTGAAAATGCAGCAAATAGAAACTTAGTTCCCTCCATTGTGAAATCTAATACGGCAATAAATAAACTTCCAACCCATTCAAAAAATGCTTGAACAAGAGGGACTTTAAGAACTCCAATAGCTAAAATGATTTGTGCCCCCAAACCAAATCCAACCGTTCTCCAGTTGATTGCCTTTCTGTTGGCACTTAAGAGGTATGAAATCAATACCAACACAAACATTCCTAAAAGTCCTCTTAAAAGACTGTTGACTGTAAAGCCTTGGCTTGATACAATTTCGGAGGTTGATTCCTGTGCAACAATGGATTGAATATTTGTAAATACTACAAATACAATTAGTAATAGCTTTTTCATTTTACGTGGTATTAGCGTTTAGAGATTTCATCTCTCAACTTCGCAGCCGTTTCATAATCTTCATCTGCAACGGCCTTTGTTAGTAATTCATGTAATTTTTTAACAGACAAGGAAGAGTAGCCATCATCAGAAGTTTTTTCGTTTTCTTCTTCGGCTTCAAACTCTAAATCGTCAAATGATAACACATCTTCAGGCTGATTTTCGTCATCCTCTGTTTTGGAATCTGTTTTTAAAATAATTCCAGCTTTCTCTAAGATATTTTTGTAAGTAAATATGGGTGCAGAAAAACGCAATGCGAGTGCTATGGCATCACTAGTTCGCGCATCGATAATTTCTTCAACGTTATCACGTTCGCAAATTAGAGAAGCGTAAAACACTCCATCAACTAATTTGTGAATGATGACTTGTTTTATACTTATATCAAAGCGATCAGAAAAGTTTTTAAATAAATCGTGTGTTAAAGGTCTTGGGGGTTGGATGTCTTTTTCTAAAGCAATTGCAATAGACTGCGCTTCGAAAGCTCCAATGACAATTGGAAGTTTTCGTTCCCCATCTACCTCACTCAATATCAAAGCGTAAGCACCACTTTGTGTTTGGCTGTAAGAAATACCCTTTATGTTGAGACGAACTAAACTCATAAGTTATAACACAAAGAACAGTTTTAATTCGTAAAGTACCAAACCCTTGACAAATTAGTTTACAATAAAAGTGCATCCAAACTGATGCTTCAAATCGAAGAGTGGGGTAAAATTCTTATGAATTCTGAGCTTTGAAAACTTTTAGTTTTTCGATCAATTGAGGTACCACTTCAAAAGCATCTCCTACAATACCATAATCGGCAGCTTTGAAAAAAGGCGCTTCAGGGTCGGTATTAATAACGACCTTTATTTTAGAGGAATTGATTCCAGCCAAATGCTGAATAGCTCCCGAAATTCCAATGGCAATGTATAAGTTTGTTGCCACAGGTTTTCCTGTTTGCCCTACATGTTCGCTGTGCGGTCTCCATCCCAAATCCGATACAGGCTTTGAACAGGCTGTTGCAGCTCCAAGAACGTCTGCCAATTCTTCGACAATTCCCCAATTTTCAGGACCTTTTAATCCGCGACCTCCAGAAACGACAACCTCTGCATCTGCAATACTGACTTTGTCACTTGCTTTATCTACGGAGGTTACGCTTATTGACGAGCTGACTAAACTAGGCGAAAAGTCTTCTAGTTGTGCAGTAGTCGCATGTTCTACCAATCCAAACGAATTATTAGAAACCCCTACAATTTTTACTGCAGTTGATATCTCAGTATTACAAAACGCTTTGTTTGTAAAAGCAGTTCGCTTCACAACAAAAGGGTTTAGACTCGATGGAGCTGCGACCACATTTGAGGCGTATCCAGCTTTTAATCCAACCGCTAAAAGAGGTGCAATATAACGGCTATCGGCGCTTGCGCTTAAAATGACAACGGTTGCTGCTTCTTTTTCTGCGGCTTGTTTGATAACGTCTGCATATATTTTGGCATTAAATGTATTCACTGCGGTTACGTTCAAAACCTTGTCAACACCATAAGTTCCCAATTCAGAAGTTTCGTTTGCATTAAAAGTTAGTGCCACTAGGTTGGTGCCCATAGCTTCTGCAACGGCTTTTGCATATGATGCAGCTTCTAAGGCTGCTTTTTTAAATTTTCCTTGATCGGATTCTGTATATACTAAAACGGACATGATTCTTTTTTTTAAAATTAATTAAATAGCTTTTGCTTCGTTATGAAGAAGGTTGATGAGTTCATCAATATTATCGGCTTCTACTAATTTAACAGCACCACGAGGCGCTGGTTTTTCAAAAGAAACAGAATGTGTACTTGATGCTTCGGCAGCGGGTTCAACAACAGTGAGCGGTTTTTTTCGCGCCATCATAATCCCTCTCATGTTTGGGATTCTTAGATCACTTTCTTCAACCAATCCTTTTTGACCACCAATAACTAGAGGCAAAGTGGTTGATACGGTTTCTTTTCCGCCATCAATTTCACGAACTGCTGTGGCATTTTCGCCATCAATTTCTAAGCTAATACAGTTGGTTACAAAATTGGCATCGAGCATTGCTGCTAACATTCCGGGAACCATACCTCCGTTATAATCAATGGATTCTCGTCCTGCAATAATAAGGTCATAAGCACCTTCTTTTGCGGCAGCTGCCAAATAAGTGGCAACCGTATGCCCATCTATCGCTTCTGCGTTTATGCGAATGGCCGCATCTGCACCAATAGCAAGAGCTTTTCGGAGTGTTGGCTCGGTTTCCGGACCGCCTACACTGATCACATCAACTGTTGCGTTTTGTTTTTCTTTAAACCACATTGCACGAGTTAGCCCAAATTCGTCATTTGGATTAATAACATATTGCACTCCATTGGTGTCAAATTTGGTATCTCCTTCAGTGAAATTAATTTTAGAGGTCGTGTCGGGAACATGACTAATACAGACGAGTAGTTTCATTTTTTTATTCAATTTATTTGAGTGTACGAAAGTAGATAAAAAACTTTAAATTTCCTATGCATGCATAGGAAATTTTAGTGAAATCTTGTAATTATAATTGAGTATTATTCTTATTTTTGTCCCTCATAAAATTCAATTAATGAAAACAATTCAATTTAGAGAGGCAATATGTGAAGCGATGAGTGAAGAAATGCGTCGCGATGAGAGCATTTATTTAATGGGCGAAGAAGTTGCCGAGTACAATGGTGCTTATAAAGCATCCAAAGGAATGTTGGATGAATTTGGTGCCAAACGTGTTATTGATACGCCTATTGCAGAATTAGGATTTTCTGGAATTGCTGTTGGATCAACAATGACAGGAAATCGTCCTATTGTTGAATTTATGACGTTTAATTTCTCATTAGTAGGAATTGATCAAATCATAAATAATGCGGCCAAAATCAGACAAATGTCTGGAGGACAATTTAAGTGCCCAATTGTTTTTAGAGGACCAACAGGGTCTGCAGGTCAGTTAGGTGCCACCCATTCCCAAGCGTTTGAAAACTGGTTTGCCAATTGTCCAGGTCTAAAAGTAATTGTCCCTTCAAATCCGTACGATGCTAAAGGATTATTAAAAGCAGCTATTCGTGATGACGACCCCGTTATTTTTATGGAAAGTGAACAAATGTATGGCGATAAAGGTGAGGTTCCAGAAGGAGAGTATATTTTGCCTATTGGAGTTGCTGAGATCAAACGTGAAGGTACTGATGTTACGATTGTGTCTTTTGGAAAAATCATAAAAGAAGCATATGCCGCTGCTGATGCATTAGCTAAAGAAGGAGTCTCATGCGAGGTGATCGATTTAAGAACCGTTCGTCCTTTGGATATCGATACTATTTTGCAATCTGTTAAAAAAACAAACCGCTTGGTAATTCTTGAAGAAGCATGGCCTTTTGGAAATGTATCCACAGAAATTACATATCAAGTTCAAGAAAAAGCATTTGATTATTTAGATGCACCAATTATAAAAATCAACACCGCTGACACACCGGCCCCATATTCACCTGTATTATTGAAGGAATGGTTGCCTAATAGCGATGATGTTATTAAGGCAGTTAAAAAAGTGATGTATAAATAAATTTTCTATCACGTTTTTTTGGCTTGATTGTTGACGAAGTACAAAATATGAGATACTACTTACTATCAATAGTATTGATGCTCTCAATACATATTTCTGCACAAACAAAAGTTAGTGGTACGGTTTACGATCAGGACAAACAACCTGTGGCATTTGCGAACGTGCTTTTTAAGAATTCTTCAGAAGGTGTAATCTCCGATTTTGACGGTAACTTTGTATTGGAGTCTGAAAAGAACTATTCAACAATAGTGGTTTCTTTTGTTGGATTTGAAACTACAGAACTAAAACTTAAAACCCAAACAAGTACAGGACTTGAAATTGTTTTGCAAACGGGTTTTGAGTTAGATGAGGTTTTGATTGTAAAAAAACCTAAAAAACGCTTAAAAAAGAAAGAAAACCCTGCCTATAAAATAATGAGAGGCATTTGGGCGTATAAAAAAAAGAATGGCCTCAGCCTGGTTGAACAATACGAATACAAAAAATATTCTTCTACCGAAATAGGACTCAATAATATTGATCAGAAATTTTTAAAGAAACTTTTAAGAGCGGACTATGATTCTGTAGTTTCAATTATAAAACAAGATAAGCGTAATAAGAAATTTTTTGTCCCTGTATATTTAAGAGAACAGATCAGGTCGGTTTATGGCGATAATACCTCAAAAAAAACTCTCGAACTCATTCAGGCAGAAAAAGATATTGGAATCCAACAAGATGGATTTGTTTTTGACCGTATCAGCAATATTTTTAAAGAGATTAATATTTATGATAACAACATAGCACTGCTCAACAGATCGTTTGTAAGTCCGCTATCTACAGAAGGTTTTGGATCCTATGATTATGTTCTTCAGGACAGTATTGTATCAAACTCAAGAACCAAATACCGAATTTATTTTTTCCCACGTAAAGAGGGTGATTTGGTGTTTGAAGGAAATTTTGTAGTTACCGATAGCATTTTTGCTGTGAATTCCATCAGCATGCATGTGAATCCCAAAATCAATTTGAACCTTATACGGAATTTATATTTTGAGAAAAGATTTTCGATTGAAAATGACAGTGTGTTTTTACCTCAAAATAACGTTTATGAAGCGGACATTACTTTGTTGACTAAAAACGATAAAGAAAAAGGTCTTTATGTAAAACGTACAGAAACTTTTGAAAATTACGATTTCACAAAAAAGAGAGCTCCAGAGTTTTACTCTACTAAAGTTGTAAAATACAGACAAGATCAATTTGAAAAAAGTGACGAATTTTGGGATGAGAATTTACCAGAAAACATAAATAATCGCGACGCAGAGTCTGTACTTTCAAATCTAAATAACAATAAGAAAATTAAAAATATTACCGGGCTGATCAGAACCTTGTCAAGTGGCTACTTTAAAGTTTCTAATCAAATTGAGTTTGGGTCTATTTGGAATACATTCGCATTCAATGATGTTGAAGGGGTCAAGCTATCAGCAGGTTTTAGATCGTTCAAAACTTTAGATGATCGGTTTAGAGTTAAAGGAAAACTCGCTTATGGATTTAAAGATGATCAGTTTAAGTATTATTTAGACACGAAATATTTGTTGAGTTATAAACCACGAATTTCGGTAGGACTTAGCTATTTAAATGACACCGATCAATTGGGGTCTAAGATTATAGACAGTTATGGAACGACTTCTAGCAGGTTTGGCAGTTCTTCACTTTTTAGTAGAGGAGAAAATTATTTTTTATCGCGTATTAATGAAGTGTCAGCAAACATAAATGTTGAGGTTTACAGAAATTTTATTATTGGAGTCAATTACTCCAATAACCAAATTAAATCTGCAGCACCAGATCAATTTTCAATCGATTATTTTGATGAGGTAGATCAAAAAGTGAAATCGAGTATTGTGGATAATAGTACGGAGCTTTATTTGTCATTTACTCCAAATCGAAATATTTTTGGATATGGGGTTGAAAGAAAATTTGGATTAAATCTATTCCCCACATTTTTATTAAGTTTTCAAAAAAGCTTTAAAATTGGTAATGGAAACATGGACTATTCAAAGCTGTTGTTTTCCTATAATCAACCCATAAAACTTGGAAAGTTTGGTGTCCTTGACAATACTCTTGCCGCAGGAAAAATATTTGGAAATGCGCCGCTATCAGTTTTGAGTCCTGTGCCAGCCAATCAAACCTACTCTCTTGTACCCAACACCTTTTCGCTTTTAAATTATTATGATTTTGTTGTAGATCAATTTTTGGTAGGACACTTTGAACATCATTTTAATGGCATTATTTTAAACAGAATCCCCCTTATTCAAAAACTCAAACTAAGAAGTGTTATTACCTTTAGAGGAGTTATTGGAAACCTTTCAGAACAAAATATAAGTATCAACCGTTCCTCTATTATTTATAACACACCTTCGGAAATGTACTATGAATACGGATTTGGAATTGAAAACATAGGATTTGGAAACTTGAGAATATTTCGAGTGGACTGTGTATGGCGTTCTGAATTTGTCAACCTAAACAGTTCTACCCCAAATTTTGGGCTTCGACTAAAAATATCCCCTGACTTTTAAGAAGAAATACAATCAAAAGTATTCGTTTTTTATTGGCTTTACAAAAACTTAAAATTTACCTGATATAATAATGTTAAATTAGGTTTTTTAGTTCCTTATCATTTTACTACATTTACGCCCGTAAAAAATAAACAAAATTACACTATGGAATCAATGATGATTTGGATGCCTATTGCAATGGCACTATTAGGATTAGCATACATGCTATTTAAAAAATCTTGGGTAATGAAACAAGATGCTGGTGATGGAAAGATGAAAGAAATATCTGACCACATCTATGAAGGTGCTTTAGCATTTTTAAAGGCCGAGTACAGGTTATTAGCAATTTTTGTAATAGTTGTAAGTGTATTGCTTGCTATTGTTTCTTTTGTTGTACCTACCACACACTGGTTAATTGTTATCGCTTTTATTTTTGGAGCTGTATTTTCAGCTTTTGCAGGAAATATAGGTATGAAGATCGCAACAAAAACAAATGTTAGAACCACACAAGCTGCACGTACAAGTTTACCAAATGCTTTAAAAATATCATTTGGTGGTGGTACTGTTATGGGGCTTGGAGTTGCTGGTTTAGCCGTTTTAGGTCTAACAGCGTTTTTCTTAGTTTTCTTCCACTACTTTATGGGAGGTGTTTGGACAAATACAAATGACATGACTGTTGTATTAGAAACACTTGCTGGATTCTCTTTAGGTGCAGAATCTATTGCATTGTTTGCACGTGTTGGTGGAGGTATCTACACCAAAGCAGCAGATGTTGGAGCCGATTTAGTTGGTAAGGTTGAAGCAGGAATACCTGAAGACGATCCTCGTAACCCAGCAACGATTGCAGATAATGTAGGGGATAACGTAGGTGACGTAGCAGGTATGGGAGCCGATTTATTTGGATCCTATGTTGCAACCGTGTTAGCAGCAATGGTATTAGGGAACTATATTATTAAAGATATGGGAGGAAGCGTTGCAGGATTTGATGGTATTGGTCCTATTTTATTACCAGTTGCAATTGCTGGTGTTGGAATTATCATTTCGATAATTGGAACCATGTTAGTTAAAATTAAAAATAACGATGCTAAAGAAGCACAAGTTATGGGAGCATTGAACGTTGGAAATTGGACGTCAATTGTATTAGTAGCTGTAGCTTGTTTTGGACTAATTTCTTATATGCTACCTAGTGAAATATCTATGGTATTTTTTGGAGAGAATGGTGGAGATCCAATTACCATTTCTTCTATTCGTGTATTTTATGCCACATTAGTTGGACTGTTTGTTGGTGGAGTTATTTCTGCAGTAACAGAATACTATACAGGATTAGGTAAAAAGCCAATTTTAGAAATTGTACAAAAATCAAGTACAGGAGCTGGAACAAATATTATTGCAGGTCTGGCAACAGGAATGATTTCTACATTCTCATCTGTATTATTATTTGCGGCTGCGATATGGGCCTCTTATGCTTTAGCTGGATTTTATGGAGTAGCAATGGCAGCTTCTGCGATGATGGCAACCACTGCTATGCAACTAGCTATTGACGCTTTTGGACCTATAGCAGATAATGCGGGTGGAATTGCTGAAATGAGTGAACAAGACCCTATAGTAAGAGAACGTACGGATATTTTAGATTCAGTAGGAAATACAACAGCAGCAACAGGAAAAGGATTTGCTATTGCTTCTGCAGCATTAACATCGTTAGCTTTATTTGCAGCATACGTAACCTTTACAGGAATTGAAGGTATTAATATTTTTAAAGCACCTGTATTAGCCATGTTATTTGTAGGTGGAATGGTACCTGTAGTATTTTCTGCACTTGCAATGAATGCGGTTGGAAAAGCAGCTATGGAAATGGTGTACGAAGTACGTCGTCAGTTTAAAATGATACCTGGAATTATGGAAGGTACAGGAAAACCAGAATATGATAAGTGTGTAGCAATTTCTACTAAAGCCTCTTTAAAAGAAATGATGTTACCAGGATTATTAACTATCGGTTTTCCATTAGTCATAGCATTTGTACCAATGTTATTTGGTATGGATAATAAAGCCATCGCAGAAATGCTAGGAGGGTATATGGCCGGTGTTACCGTTAGTGGTGTACTTTGGGCTATTTTTCAGAACAATGCAGGTGGTGCATGGGATAATGCTAAAAAATCGTTTGAAGCTGGCGTTGAAATTAATGGCGAAATGACCTATAAAGGATCAGACGCACATAAAGCAGCCGTTACAGGAGATACTGTTGGAGATCCATTTAAAGATACATCTGGACCGTCAATGAACATTCTAATTAAATTAACCTGTCTTATTGGATTGGTAATTGCTCCTATCTTAGGAGGGCATTCTTTTGAAACAGAACATGCTCAAGAAGTGAATCTAGAAATTATCTCTAATGACACAGAAGATCAAGCAAAAGCTTCAATTACTTACAGTAAAGTAGTAGATGGATCTGTAGTAGTTGTAGATAAAATCTTCAAAGGCACAGAGCAAGAAGTTGAAGATGCAGTTGATGCGTTCTTAAACGATAAAATAAAATAGCTGACGTATGACGTCAAAAAAAAATCCCGCTTTTGCGGGATTTTTTGTGTTTATAAGGTAAGCTTATTTTAAAATAAACCGTTTATTTCAGCGTCAATTTTAGTAATGATAAACCCAAGATCTTCTTCATTTTCAACAAAATCCAAATCATCCACATCTATAATTAACAACTTTCCTTTGGTATAGCCATGAATCCAAGCCTCGTAACGTTCGTTTAAACGACTCAAATATTCTATGCTGATAGAATTCTCATAGTCACGTCCACGTTTGTGAATTTGTGAGACAAGGTTCGGAATAGAGCTTCTTAAATAAATAATAAGGTCTGGACTCTGTACCAAAGATTCCATTAGGCCGAAAAGCGATGCATAATTTTCAAAATCGCGATTGGTCATTAAACCCATAGCATGTAAGTTAGGCGCAAAAATATTGGCGTCTTCGTATATCGTACGGTCCTGAATAATATTTTTTCCACTTTCGCGAATTTGTAACACCTGACGGAATCTACTGTTTAAAAAATACACTTGGAGGTTAAAACTCCAACGTTCCATTTGGTTGTAAAAATCATCTAAATAGGGATTGTCCACAACATCTTCGAGTTGGGCTTCCCATTTGTAGTGTTTCGCTAGTAATTGGGTTAAGGTTGTTTTACCTGCTCCAATATTTCCGGCAATTGCAACATGCATAATATCAATTGTTTATTAGTTGGTAGTGATGAAGAAATTCTTCGTCATAAATATACAAGGTTTGGTTGGTTACAAAAAACTGTTTAACTAAAATTTTAGGTAAATTAAACAACAAAAACACATTACTATCTTTTAGTTTATAGTAAATACGGTTTTCTTTTTTTAAAAACACAATGCCATTCCAGAGTCTAATATCCGTGAATCCCTCTTGGGGAAGTTTCGAAATCAAACTTCCAGTATAATTATAACACTGCAATTCCGTTTCTGTGAGCACCCAGCAATAATTGTAATCACTATCTAAATCAAGGATTTCATTTTGAAACGGCACCGTTTTAATACGTGTTTTAGAAGTGTTATAATCGAACAATTCTAACTCCATACTATTGGAGTTAAACAACCAAAAAGTAGTGTCATTTCCATAAGAGATATGCGACAGTGTTCGTAGAGGGTTTAAAGAATTAAAGTCAATAGTAATCAGATCTGCTAAGCGGTTATCCAAAAGAGTGACACTATTAAAATCTTTATAAAACAAGGCAAGTTTAAGCGCATTAAACACAGAAACTTGACTCATAATTCCTCTGTCTAAGTTGCTGTAATTTTGAATTCCTTGGCTGTTTTTTTTAAAAAGTGTATTGGATTCTAGAAAATAAACAGATTCAAAAGCATCTACACCCACAAAGCCGTCCCATTCAACAGCAGTGGACTTTACAAGGTTTGTAGTCAAGGAAGTTTGACTAAACCCCAAAGCGTTAAGACACAATATTAAATAGAGTATGTATTTCATTTTGATCTGAAATGTACAAAAATCAAATCAATTTAGCAGATTAACTTGTAACCAAATCCGCGTACATTCAAAATTTGAATCGTCTGGTCTTTGCTGAGTTTTTTCCGAATTTTAGTTATAAACACATCCATACTTCTTGCAGTAAAATAATCGTCGTTGCCCCAAAGTTTTTTTAAAATTATAGAACGCTCTAGGACTTTGTTTTTATTTTGTACCAGGTGAAATAATAAATGTGCTTCTCGGTGTGTAAGTTGTGAGCTAACTTCATCTTTAAATTGAAGTGTTTGTTTAGGAAAATCAAAAGTATAATTACCCACTTTTAAGATATTTGATGATTTTTGGAGCTCACCTCTTTTTAAAAGATTGTTTATTCTAACAATGAGTTCCTCCATACTAAAAGGTTTCTTTAAATAATCATTTCCACCAATATGAAATCCTTCAACAACGTCTTGTGTTTGGGATTTAGATGTTAAAAAAATAACAGGTATGTGGGGGTTTTCTAAACGAACCTCTTTAGCCAATGTAAAGCCATCTTTTTTTGGCATCATTACGTCCAAAATCAATAATTTTGGGTTTTTCGTTTTATAAATTTCAAATGCTTTTTCGCCATTTTCGCAAAGCAAAACATCGAATCCTCGAGTTTCCAAACTTTCTTTAATTATTTGTCCAAGTGAGGGCTCGTCTTCGGCTAAAAGTAGGGTTATTTTATGCTCCATTTGGAAGTGTCAATTTAAAAGTAGTATGTGTTTTTTTTAAGTTCAATACAATAGTGCCGTCATGTTTTTCGATAATTTTTTTGGTGTAGTACAGGCCAATCCCAAACCCTTTAATATTGTGTGTATTGCCTTTAGATACGCGGTAAAATTTCTCAAAAATTTGATCTTTATTAACGTTGTTAAGCGAATTTCCGCTATCAGAAATTGATATCGTAAAAGAAGATGAGTTTTGTGAAAGTTCTATCCAAATTTTATTCCCTCCGTATTTAATTGCATTATCAATAATATTGTTAATTGCATTTTCAAAATGAAATACATCAACTTTCACATCAAATATTGTCTGTTTAGGATCAAAATCAATAGTTACAGATTCAGTTTGCATTTGATGCTTAGCAACAATTGTGTGAAGCAAATCAATAACATTAATAGGAGTTTTATGAAGCTCTAAATTTTCGCTATCTAAAGTGGCGGTTTCTAAAAGTTTTTCAACCATAAGATTTAATTTTGTCAATTGTTCACTTGACATATCTAAATAGGTTTTAGTCTTTTTCTTGTCATCAATAACATTGAAACTTTTAAGACTTTCTAGGGCAACACTAATAGTGGCAATGGGTGTTTTAAATTCATGAGTGATATTGCTAATCAAATCATTTTTCACTTCTGCCAGCTGTTTTTGGGTTCTTATAATTTGCAATAGATAAAACAAACAACCAATGACAACAAGTACCAATAAAGTAGAAATTAATATCCCTGTGAGGATTCGTTTTAGAATGATTTTTGTTTCGTTTGAAAAATAAATAGACAATGAACTTCCCCTAGGTAAAAAAGGAGATTTGGAATTCGTTGATAAGTGGCTTGGATTGATTTTTTTAAGTTTTTGGGTCTCTAACCCAAGACTCTCAAATGTCAAACCATATACAATATTGAGTTTTTTACGAGACAATTCAAGTTTTAACAAACTGTCAATATTTTTAAGAGATAATGAATCGCGGGTAATAGAAACAAATACTTTAGAGGTTAGTAATCTAATGTCTTTTATATTAAGGGAGTCGATATCAAACTTTTTTAGCCATTTAACACCTAATTGAAAAGAGTCTGAAACAATTGAATCAGGAGCATGATGAATGCTTTCTATATGAATTGAATCTAAACCTTTAGAGTTTTGTGTGTGGTAATTAAGTACTGACTTACGTGCTAAATGTCTTACGTTTTTATTCCGTTTGAATTCATTACTTTTTAGCCTCTGATTGAATAAACTATCAAGGTTAAAGGGGATGTCGAACAACTTATCGTTAGAGTTAGATTGTATCGCAAAACCTTCAATAGCGCTATGTTCAGCAAGATTCGTGTAGTAAGAATCTACGGTATTATCTAAACTCACTTGTACATCGTTGATAAGCTGCTGCTTATTAATTTGATAATTTTTGTAGTTCCAATACACTTGAATACTAATTGTGCTTAGAATCACAATGAGAATAACATAAAGTAACCATTTATATCGTGCATCATTCATAGATCAAAAGTAAATCTTAAAATCAATTAATACTAATCGCTTAACACACGTTAACAGTAGTTAATAATTAATAGTCAAAATTCTTTTCATATTTGCATTAGTAATAATTTAAAAAATAAAAAAAATAAAAAAAATGACAAAACTAGTTAAAGTCCTTTTAATAGTATTCACATTTGTGATTTCGGAAATTCAAGCCCAAGAATTTCAAGGGATAGCCACTTATAAAACCCAACGCAAGTTAGACATCAAACTAGACAGCACTAAAGTCGGGGGTATGCAAGATGAAATTATGGCAATGCTGAAAAAACAATTTGAAAAAACGTATCTTTTAACGTTCAACAAAGAAGAGTCTTCTTACAAAGAAGATGAGTCTTTGGCTCCACCTTCTGTTGGAAGGAATGCGGTAATGATTATGTCCATGGGTGGTTCGGGTGAACTCTACAAAAACATCAAGACGCAACGGTATGTCAAACAAAGTGACCTATTTGGAAAGACGTTTTTGGTTCAAGACTCCTTAAAAACACTATCATGGGACCTGCAAAGTGACACCAAAAACATTGGGACCTACACCTGCTTTAAAGCGACACTAGAGCGCGAAGTTGTATCAGATTTAGACGGTTCTAAAGAAATGCAAACGGTGACGGCATGGTACACCCCTCAAATCCCTGTCAGTAATGGTCCTGAAGAATTTCAAGGGCTACCAGGACTTATTTTAGAACTGAGCTACGATTCACAAATCATTTTATGCAGTAAGATTTCATTAAATCCCTCAAAACAAATTGTTATTAAACAACCTACAAACGGAAAAAGTGTAACACAATCGGAGTTTGATGCTATTATGGCTAAAAAAATGAAAGAAATGGAATCTCAATATCGACATAATAAAGACGGAGACCACAGCTTTACGATCGAAATTGGAAATTAGATTTATGAGTATTTTAACGATATATGATTAAACAATAAGTACTTTCGTTAAACAAAATAATATATAAAACTAATTTTTTTAACATGCTATTTAATCGCAAAACTGCTCTCATTGGGGTCTTATTGTTGTTTTCAACACTAAGTTCTGCTCAAAATTTTCAAGGCAAAGCCTATTATTTCTCCAAAACTTCTGTTGATATGGATGGTTGGGGAGGTCGTAAAATGAGTGAAGATCAAAAAAAACAAATAGCGGCCCGTATGCGCAGCATGTTTGAAAAAACCTATATTTTAAATTTTGATCGAGAAGCTTCTACCTACAAAGAAGAAGAGGTCTTAGAAGCACCAGGTGGACAGGGCGGGTTTGGCAAATGGGGCAGTAGTTTTTCTGCCGGATTGCAATACAAAAATATTAAGTCTCAACAATTTTTACAAGACCAAGAATTTTTTGGAAAACAATTTTTAATATCAGACTCTTTGGTAAAACTCGACTGGAAATTAGGGACCGAAACAAAACTAATTGGTCAGTACATTTGTATGAAAGCCACAGCCATTAAACCCGTAGATGAATTTGATTGGCGTAGCATGCGAAAAAAATCAAAACCTAAAGACGCTAAAAAAGACGAGGAGAAAAAAGATTCTACAACAACCACCATCACAGAAGATATAGAGATTCCTAAAGAAATTGAAGTAACTGCTTGGTACACGCCACAAATTCCTGTGAGTCAAGGTCCTGGTGACTTTTGGGGACTCCCAGGATTAATATTGGAAGTAAATACAGATAAGACCACAATTTTGTGTTCAAAAATTATAATGAACCCACAAGAAAAAGTACAAATTAAAGCCCCAGAAAAGGGTGCTGTGGTAACTCGTAAAGAGTACAATGAAACGGTCAAGAAAAAAATGGAAGAAATGCGCTCTATGTATGGAGGCCGTAGAGGGAAACGCTGAAATTAAACGGATTCAAATTAATCAATAGTTCATGAAAAATTTTATCACAATTATAGTCCTGTCAATGGGTATTGCTGGGTTTTCTCAAGTCAAGCTAGAAGGGGTTATTAAAGATAGCTTAGGAAATCCCCTTGAGCTCGCAAATGTGATCGCCATAAATAAGGCTACTAAATCCTTAGATTCTTATGGCATCACTAACGATAAAGGCCGATTTCGTTTGGACCTAAAAAAAAACACTACCTATAGCATCCAAGCCAGCTATATTGGAATGAAATCTTTAGACGAAGTTTTAGAAACTAGCGAAGAAAATATTAGTAAAGACTTTACGCTTTTTGCGGATAATTCATTGGATGAAGTAGAATTGGTGTACGAAATGCCAGTTACCATTAGCGGAGACACCCTAGTTTATAATGCCGATTCGTTTAATACTGGAACTGAAAGAAAATTAGAAGATGTATTGAAAAACCTTCCAGGAGTTGATATCAATGAGGATGGTCAAGTAGAGGTCGAAGGTAAGGTTGTCAACAAATTAATGGTTGAAGGCAAAGATTTCTTTGATGGAGATACCAAACTCGCCACTAAAAACATTCCTTCTAATGCAGTGGATAAAGTACAGGTATTAAAAAACTATTCTGAAGTATCGCAATTGGGAAGCGTTACCAACAACCAAGATAATATTGCATTAAATATTAAATTAAAAGAGGGTAAGAAAAATTTCTGGTTTGGAAATATCACTGTAGGAGGGGGAGACTCCGAGGCGAATTCGTTGTATCTGCTCCAACCCAAATTGTTCTATTACAGCCCTGAATACAGTGTTAATTTTATTGGGGATCTTAATAATATTGGTGAAGTAGCTTTCTCTCGTCGGGATTATTTTAACTTTTCAGGAGGCTTTAGCTCGCCAAGTCAAAGCAGTGGAACCAGTTTGAGTTTAGGGAATAATGACATTGGATTTTTATTACTTCAAAACAACCGTGCCAAAGACATCAATACAAAGTTTGGTGCTGCCAATTTTAGTTGGTCGCCAAAAAAGACTTTGGATATCGGGGGATTTGCTATTTTTTCCAACAGCAAAAACGAACTGCAAGAAAACCGAAGTGTTCAGTACACCGATGCACCTGTAGGGTTAACCGATGAGAACACACAGAGTAATACCTCACAAAATAATGATTTGGGGCTGTTAAAGCTGACCACTAAATATCAGCCAAACGCAAGCAACCAACTTGAGTATGAAGCTCTAGGAAACTTATCAAAAAGCACACAAGATCAACGTTTCAATTCATCTTTAAATGGAAGTATAGACCAGCTAGAAACGACGAATCCGTACAGTTTAAACCAAAGTTTAAACTACTATTACACCTTGAACGAAACCAATATTTTTGCATTTGAAGCCCAACACCTCATTAAAGACGAGGACCCGTTTTATAACGCGATTCTAGAGGATAAAGCCAATTATGAGGGAACAGCCAACAGTCTTGGATTAGATGGGGCCCAATTAGATTATAATTTTGGTCAAGAAAAACGTGTACAATCCAACCAATTAGATGCAAAGTTGGATTATTGGAACGTCTTAAATAAAAAAAGTAACATCAACCTGACTCTTGGAACCATTTTGAGTCACCAACAATTTGACTCAAATATTTTCCAAAACTTGGATAATCAAACCGAAATTAGTCCCACACCTGTCATTGCAAATGGGGTGGCAACTAACGACATTGCCTATAACTTTTCTGATATGTATCTAGGGTTTCATTACCGCTTAAAATCAGGAAAATTTACCTTTACGCCCGGAGTTTCTGCGCATGCGTATGCGATTTCTAATCGACAATTAGGGGCTAAAACTACAGATAACTTTTTTAGGTTTTTGCCAGATATGAATGTCATCTTCCAAATCAAAAAGAGTGAAACTTTGAATTTGAATTACCGCATGCAAACACAATTTACAGATGTATCCCAATTTGCGAGTGGCTTGGTTCTTAACAACTATAACTCCTTATTTTCGGGCTCTCCTGATTTACAAAGTGCACTTTCACACAACGTAAACTTATCCTATTACAGTTTTAATATGTTTAATTACACCAACGTTTTTGCAAATATTAATTATAACAAAAGCATTGATAATGTCCGAACGGTATCTCAGTTTGTACCTGGAAGTGTCATTCGTGTATCCACACCATTTAATTCTAATTTTGCCGATGAAAGCCTATCAGCCAATGGACGTTTTCAGCGTACGTTTGGAAAATTACGTGCCTCGGTGAGAGCAAATTTGAATTATTCTAAATTCAATCAATTCATACAAAACCGCCCTTCTGTGAACGAAAGTTTTTCGCAAACCTACAGAGCGCAACTCCGCACAAATTTTAGAACAGCACCCAATGTCGATTTAAGTTACAGATACTCCATTCAGGATAATAATTTGGGACCAAACAGCACTAAGTTTTTTACAAAAAGCCCTTCTATTGAAGTGGATGCCTTGATCTTAAATTCGTTTACATTTAAAACCGACTATTCATATAACGACTTCAGTAATGAAGACCGCTCGATAAATACATATGAATTTTGGAATGCGTCCTTATCTTACAGAAAAGATGAAGATGCTAAATTTGAATATGAAATCAAAGCAACAAACTTGCTAGATACCCGCTCACAAAATCAGAGTAGTGCTTCAAACATTTCGGTAAGTGCAACAGAGTATTTTATTCAACCCCGTTATGTGACCTTTCGGGTGCGTTATGAATTGTAGCCAATGCTAACCTTATTAAACCCAAAAACCCGACTGTGGGTCGGGTTTTTTCTTTGAATTAAACTAACTAACTTAAAATAAATTTAGATTCAAAGGGTAGTGTTTTGAATTTAAGATCAATCCCTAACAAAACGCACTGAAAAGCCAAAATACTTGGGGATGTTGTTCCTGAACAGGTCACTCTGATCGGGGTTCAATCCACGGTACCATGCGTTACCAGAGGCTTCAGTGGAACTCCAAAAGACAGCATTGCCACTCTCAGCGGCGAAATATAATTCGGAACGGTAACCCTCAGGGAAGGCGTTGAAGCCACTGCTGTTGTTTAAGCTTTGGTTGTTACCTATTGCTCCTGTACTTGTTGAACTTTCCCATCCTGTAGTGGATGCAATTGACTTGGCTAATTTGTTTTCTGTGGTGGATTGGTCATAATTATAGCCATTGGCTATAAGGTGATCTTCTAAAGTCGTCCACTCCATATCACTTGGTACGTGCCAGCCCTCAGGTGCAAATTCTTTGTCAGGAGTGTTAGGGTCTGTATCGTGGATACCCATTACCGCATACCAGTTATATAGTCTTTGCTTTGTAGGGTCGTTGTCATAATACGCCCAAGCACCAGTCGTAAGGTTAGCCCACTCATCATTGTCGGTAACTTCTGGAATAGGTGTGCCGTCTCTGTAGGTTACCATTTCCGCGTTCTCCACCGTCCATTTTTGAGCGCCATAAGTGAGGTATGTATAGCTGTTACCGTCTTGATCCGTAACTGTTCCAGAACCTGTCGCAGATTGTAAGGTATTGATTTGATCTTGGAGCTCTGATATCTTTTCCATTAGAAATATCATGGTTACCGCATCCTGAG
>Ga0233399_1000280_pt1 | contig 21627 bp, 11 predicted proteins | sample 43DmetaG_FD_182698 | JGI IMG/M metagenome (GOLD analysis project Ga0233399, IMG submission 182698) | Seawater microbial communities from Monterey Bay, California, United States - 43D | ecosystem: Environmental > Aquatic > Marine > Coastal | place: USA: California | collected 2016-11-08 | reverse complement strand
GAAACTATACCTGATTGGAAAAATTTAGATACACCAGTACCATCAAGGTTCTATTCGGCACATATGTGTTTTACCTTAGGTCAGTTTTCTGAAGAAGTACAACATAATCCAGAATATTATTTTCATGGAGAAGAAATATCAATAGCTGTGAGAGCGTTTACGTGGGGGTACGATTTATTTCATCCACATAAAACATTAATTTGGCATGAATATACTCGTAAGGGTAGAACTAAACAATGGGATGATGATAGTACATGGGGAGAAAAAAATAGTCATTCACACTTAACTAATAGAAAGTTATTTGGTATGGATGGTGAAAAACAAGAAGGTCACGAAGGTATTTATGGGTTTGGTACTGAAAGAACTTTAAGACAGTATGAAGAGTATTCAGGTTTACTTTTTTCAAAAAGAGCAATACAACAACATACTATTGATAAAAATTACCCACCAAATCCAGGTATTCAAGATTTTGATAGTGAGGAAAAGTGGTTAGAAAGTTTTTCTTCAATATTTAAACATTGTATAGATGTTGGCTTTGATAAAGTACCTGAAAAAGATTATGAATATTGGGTTGTCGCGTTTCATGGGGAAAATGATAAGACTTTATTTAGAAAGGATGCAGATAAAAACGAGATTAAACGAATGATGACTGACCCTGCAGGATATTGTAAAGTTTGGAGAGAATTTCCTACGGCTGAAAAACCTAAGTATTGGGTAGTTTGGCCATTTTCAGAGTCTAAAGGTTGGGGTGAACGAATAATAGGTAACTTATGATGAAAGAAGAAAAAGTAATATTAACATTAACGACAATACCTGAAAGGTTGTCTTTTGACCATGATTTAGGATTAAAGAGGGTGATTTACTCCTTAATTAATTTAAAATATAATAACTATGAGATACACTTCAACATCCCTAAAGTAAATAAGAGAACGGGTGAGGAGTATGTGATACCTGAGTGGTTAAAATTTATTAACGGTAGAGAAAAATTAAGAATTTTCAGAACGGAGGATTATGGACCATCAACTAAACTTCTTCCTACATTAAATAGAATTGATGACCCTAATCAATTGATTATTATTGTTGACGATGATTTAATATATGAGTCTAGATTAATTGAAAGTCATTTAAAACTTAGAGAAAAAGATGATGAAAAAGTGTGGGGGTTTGCTGGTTTAAATAATTTAGGAGATAAATTTGGAGACGCTAGAGATAGGTTTGTTATTGGAGTAAATGAAGATGTTAGAGTTGGTATAATTGAACACTATAAAACAGTCTCTTATAGGAGAAGATTTTTTGAATCTGATTTTAATGAAGAATTCTTACAAAAAGGTTGGGCTGATGACCATTTAGTTTCTGCTTATATGGGTATGAAAAATAGAGTAAAAATGGTTGCTGCTTCTGAATACATACCAAAACATAATGGGCAAGATGAGTGGAGAAAATATGGTGTAGTGGAATCTTTTCCAGTAATTAAACATTCAGTAACTCAATCAAGAAAAGAGGGATGTAATGAATTTAGAAAAGAGTCGGAACCTTTAAGTGATAAAGATTTGTATAAATTTTTAAATGTTTAAAATCTATGAACTCTACAATACAAGAGATATTATTTAGAACTGCACTTGAAGAAGAAGGTATAGAAGTTAAAGGTTTTAGGTTGGACCATGGAACACCAATAAACTATAACGGAGGTAAACAATATAATTTAATATATCCAAAATCTTATTTAGACGAGTTAAAAACTATTGACACCAATAACAAAGTTTTAGATTACATTTTTATTGGTACAATTTCGGGTAATCATAGACAATTTTTAAAAAAGTGGGACAAACCTAATTCAGTAATTAAAACTGGAAAACAAAATAATTTTATTCACCCTAAAGACGATAAAGTAGGTTACTATGGTAAAAATTACTTTAATAGACCTTACATCTCACAATTGGCAACCTCTAAGTTTGTTTTATCACCTGGAGGGTGTTCAGCGTTTAATCCAAAATATAAAGAAGGAATTTTTATATGGACATATAGATTTTGGGAGGCGGTCATGGCGGGAGCTATACCAATAACTAACGAGCCCGACCCAAAATTACATAACGACTATAAATTTTATAGTTTAGAGGATGAACACATCTATCGTAAAGATTGGGTAGAACATAATTTTAAAATATTTAAAGAAAGACATTTCATATGGACAAAAGATTAAAAGTAAATTTCGTACCATTCAGTAATTTTGGTGATACATCGGTACCTTACATGTTAAAAAAATTAGGTATACCTTTTTTATTTTCACATCATACTACCGAAAAAAAAATAATAATGACAGGTTCAATTTTAGGAGTTGGAAGTCGAAAAGATACTATAGTTTGGGGTAGTGGTATTATAGATAATAAAGTTAAACCATTAATTGACTGTGATTATCGGGCAGTTAGGGGTCCAAGAACATTAGAAAAACTAAAAGAAAGAGGTATTAATACTGATAATGTAGCTTTAGGTGACCCGGCTATGTTGTTACCAAAAGTTTATAAACCTGAGGTCACTAAAAAATATAAATTAGGTATAATACCACATATGGTTGATTTTAATTATGTTAATCAATATGTAAAAAATAATTTAGATAAATTTCCAAATACTATTGTTATTGACCCTAATACTAATACAAGACAAATTGAAAATTTTATAAATCGAGTTAATGAATGTCATAAAATAGTCGCAACATGTCTACATGGTGTCATATGTGCTCACGCATATGGAATACCGGCAAAATGGATGAAAGTAGGCGATAGATTGTGTGGTGACGATGTTAAATTTTACGACCATTTTGAATCAGTAGGAATATATGACCTTTCACCAATCAATGGACTAATTGAAGATGAGAATATTGAGATTGAAGACTTTGTTTCAAAATTAGATTTAGAGGCCTTATGGAATTGTAGGCCTTGGTTAGATGCCCCCGATGAGTATTACGTAGATTTTGATGACCCTAATTGGGTTAATGACTGTTACTTTGAAGGGTATAAAGATAGGTTATGGACCGATGAATTTTTTAGATTATAGTGGTGGAATTTTACATTGTTGGATTACATAGGTCGGGTACAAATTATTTATATCAATTATTAAAAAAAAATTTAAATTTAAAATTGATAAATAATCAAAACAATTTTAGTGATACATGGAAACATTCCTCAGAGGTCTTTAAAAATTATAAAGAAAATACCCCTTTTATTATATTATACAAACCCATTTACCAATGGGTTGAGTCGATTGTCATTAGAAAACCTGACTATGGTGTTAATTTATTAAATCAAAAATTAGATAAGAGTAACTTTATAACAGTTGAAAATGATATCGTCATAAATTGGGAAGAAAAAAGTTATACCTTATCTGATTTGGTTAATTGTTATAGACAGACATATGAAAATTGGATAATTAATTTACCTAAGGGCATTAAAGAAAGATGTTTTATTGTTAATTATAATGATATTTTAACTGATAGTAAGATAGATGTAATAAATAATATTAGTAAGTTATTTAATATTGAGTCCCCATCAAAATTTAAAGAAATTGAATGGGGTTCCGTATCACAATCAAAACAAGACAATAGAAAGACTGAAAAATATAAAAAAGATATTTTAGATTATTATTTAAATAATAAAACGACTTTAAGTGATGATTATTTAAAAATAATTGATAAGATTATTGATAAGGATTTTAAGAATAAAATTAAAAATTTAACAAATAGTAGTAATGGTAATAGATAATAAAATAACTATAGTTACAGGGTTATGGGATATAAAAAGACATGAATTAACTGAAGGTTGGTCTAGGTCATATGAGGAACATTATATTGAAAAATTTGCAAAATTATTAGAGATACCTTATAATTTAATAATATTTGGGGATAAAGAATTAAAGGAATTTGTTTTTAAATATAGAAAAAAGGAAAATACTCAATTTATTGTTAGACCTCAGAGTTGGTTTAAGGGGGAGTTCTACGATAAAATACAAGAAATAAGAAAAGATGAAAAATGGATTAAACAGTCGGGATGGTTAGGTGAGTCAACACAGGCTAAATTGGATATGTATAATCCGTTAGTTATGTCTAAACCTTATCTTTTACACGATGCCAAAATACTTGATAAATTTGATTCTACACATTTATTTTGGTTAGATGCTGGAATCACTAATACCGTTCATTTAGGTTATTTCACTCATGATAAAGTTTTAGAAAAATTACATAATATAGATAAAGTAACATTTTTAGCTTTTCCTTATAAGGCTGAAAATGAAATTCATGGATTTAATTATAAAAAAATGTGTGACCTAACCCTATCCAAAGTGGATAAAGTATGTCGAGGGGGTTTTTTTGGTGGACCTGTTGATAGTTTGTCGGACTTTAACAACCAATACTATAATATAATGAAGAGTACTTTAAATGAAGGGTATATGGGTACTGAAGAGTCTCTATTTAGTATACTCATTTATAAGCATTCAGATTTATATCAATACTTTCTGATAGAGTCCAATGGGTTAGTCAGTAAATTTTTTGAAGACTTAAAAAATGATAACCATAAACTTTTAAGTGAATCTAAAATAGAAACGGTTAGTAACGATTTAAATGTTAATAATGTCGGGTTATATGTGATAACATTTAATAGTCCAAAACAAGTTAAAACACTAATAAAGTCCATGCAAAAATATGACGATAATTTTGTAACAAAACCAAAATGGGTTTTATTAGATAACTCAACTGATTTATCAACTACTGACGAATACATACAACTTTGTAAAGAGTATGATATTGAGCATGTAAAAAAAGATAATTTAGGTATTTGTGGTGGACGACAATGGATTGCTGAAGACGCCGAAAAAAAAGGATTTGATTATTATTTCTTTTTTGAAGATGATATGTTCTTTTACCCTAAAAAAGGTGAGGTAGATAAAAACGGATTTAATAGGTTTGTTGACGGATTATATAAAAAATCGTTACAAATTGCAAAAAAGAATAATTTTGACTTCTTAAAATTATCATTCACGGAATTTTATGGGGATAATAAAACTCAATGGTCTTGGTATAATGTACCACAAAGCTTTAGGGAGACACAATGGCCTCAAAAACCAAATTTACCTGTTCAAGGGTTAGACCCTAACGCACCTAAAACTAAAATCACTAAAATTGATTCTTTCAATGGGGTACCATACGCTCAAGGTGAAATATATTACTGTAATTGGCCACAAGTCGTTTCAAAACATGGTAATAAAAAAATGTTTTTAACGGAAAAATGGGCAAGACCTTTTGAACAAACGTGGATGTCTTATATGTTTCAAGAGACTGTAAAGGGTAATATTAATCCAGGTATTTTATTACTTAGTCCCACAGAACATGACCGATTTGACCACTATGATGGTAATTTAAGAAAAGAGTCATAATAAAATGTCACAAAATCGCTTATGCGATTATTTATATAGAAAGTATTTAGTTATATGGTTGGATATAAAGTAGGTCAAAAAGTTTTATTACTTGATGGTACTCTTTTGAATATTGAAGATGTTCAAGAGGGTATGTCTCTGCAAACTATTGTTCTACCTAATGACGATAACGTTAAAGAGGCTAAATATTGGTCAAGTAAAGAAATTAATGGTTTAGAGTTTACTTCATCTGAGGTAAATAAAGTTTCCACAGAAAATCAAGATTATATAACCATTAATGAACTATCTTTAAGGGATAAGGAAATACTTGTATATAATACTTTAAATAAAACTTTTGAATTTAAAAATGTTAATAATTTATACTTAGGTGATGACCACAAATTAGTAAGAATTACCAACGAAAGTATATTATTAGAAAACATTTATAATTATGAAAAATCGACTAATAAAGAAGATTTAATTTCGATTAGTTTACACGGACCATTTCATTATTTATTGGATGGGTATGTTGTTCATAATGTTGGAACAGTTTGTATACAGAATTGTCAAAATAATTTAATTGCGTGTATTAATAATACATCTAACCTTGTTGCGGGTCAAAATGGATTTGTAGATAATTCAGGTTCATGTTGGCTAGCAATTAGTGATTGTAATTCGTGTACCCCTGACGCGTCTTTTATTGGTTCTATATCTTCGCCATTTATTGGTAATTCGTGTAGTAATTGTACGGGTGATTCTGGTAATGAACCACCAGTGAATACAACAGCTAATGTACTTTCTAATGTAGTGCAACTTAGACGTTGTGATTCGTATAGTGAGACTTGTCCTGAAGGGGTACTGGCTCCTGGTCAGTGTTCATATCCACTTGATGGTAAATATGTAACCATAACTAATATTAATTCAATACCCCTACCATATTTGGGTCAAACAGTTAAGATAACTCAAAATCTTGCGGAGTGTTGTTATAAAGTAATTGGTTTTAAAGGGACTCCAGAAGCTAGTGCGGATATTGATGCGGTTTATGATGACTGCGAGGAGTGTTGTACAACATCTGGACTACTAAACGGTTTTTTTAGACAATGTTGTGCGCCATTCTCCACTGTTAGTTTATCGTACACTCAAGGTGCTGTAGGTGATATATATACATTAAGTGGTCAATGTTATACACTTACATCGACAGGTGGTAGTGGGGGACCAGTGGCAACATTAAGTAGATTCGCTGACTGTCAAAAATGTATTGACAATAATCCTTGTTCGATAGATGTATCCCCGACTCCGACTCCGACTCTGACACCAACTATTACTCCAACAACGACAGTTTCGTATTCGAATATAAACCTTACAGATTGCTGTACTCAAACAATAAAAAAATCGATTTCTGTCCCAACTGTTAATTTAACAGATATAATTAGTAATCGCCGTGCGTATGTTATTGATGAGTGTTGCTTTTATGCGGAATCTGTTGGTGGTAATGGTGGTAATGGAATTAGAAATGGTTTCGATTACAAAGATTGTGATGAATGTGTGAGTATTTTACCCTGTTCAGAATGGTCGATTTCTGCGGTTGATTGTTGTGATGAAAGTATAACTTTAACTGAAAAATTTAAAATCGCGTGTGTAGACTCAACGATTAAACCTAGTACTTTATTTGGTGGAATCTTTACATTTAATGGAACATGTTGGAAAATACAATCTGAAACTCAAACAGCAGGTGCCCTAAATGTGTTAGACTCGAATGATTTTTACGATAAATGTGAAGATTGTGTGACTTGCTCAAGTCCAACTCCAACCGTTACTCCAACCGTTACTCCAACCGTTACTCCAACAAATACTCCTACGAGAACTCCAAGTTCTAGTCCAACACCAACTATTACTCCTTCTAAATCACCAAAACCTACGGGTAGTCCAACTAGTACTCCAACCGTAACTCCAACAAATACGACTACTGTTACGCCAACAAATACTGTAACACCAACCGTTACACCATCACTAACTCCAACAAATACTGTAACGCCAACTACTACCCCTACTATAACACCTACTGTTTCACCTACTGTCTCACCAGAAGTTAGTTCAACACCAACCGTCACACCGACAAACACTCCAACAAATACACCAACAAATACACCTACTACTTCACCAGAAGTTAGTTCAACTCCTACTATTACTCCAACAAATACACCTACTGTTTCACCTCAAGTTAGTTCAACTCCTACTATTACGCCAACGAATACACCTACTACTTCACCAACTAATACTCCGACCAACACTGTTACTCCTACTATAACGCCAACTAACACTGTTACCCCTACTATTACTCCAACAAATACACCAACCAATACACCTACTGTTTCACCTCAAGTTAGTTCAACTCCTACTATAACACCTACTGTTTCACCTACTACTTCACCAGAAGTTAGTTCAACTCCTACTACTACACCAACAAATACGCCAACCAATACACCTACTGTTTCACCTCAAGTTAGTTCAACTCCTACTACTACACCAACAAATACACCAACTACCACACCAACTACCACACCAACTAATACTCCTACTATTACTCCAACAAATACGCCTACTGTTTCACCTCAAGTTAGTTCAACTCCTACTACTACTCCAACAACGACGCCGACAATAACGCCAACTAATACTCCGACTAATACCGTAACCCCAACAATTACTCTAACCCCCACTATTAGTCCTACATTAACTCCAACTATAACTCCAACTAACACACCTACTACTTCACCAGAAGTTAGTTCAACTCCGACAAATACTCCAACTAATACGCCTACCATTACTCCAACCATCACGCCAACAAATACTGTTACTCCAACAATAACTCCAACTAATACACCTACAACTTCTCCGGGGGGTAGTCCAACTCCAACTATAAGTCCAACTACGACTCCAACCATCACTCCAACAATAACTCCAACAAATAGTGTTACACCAACGAATACTCCAACCACTTCGCCAGAAGTTAGTTCAACTCCTACTATAACTCCTACTATAACTCCAACTAATACGCCAACCAATACTCCTACTGTAACACCAACAAATACTATAACTAATACTCCAACTAATACTCCAACTAAAAGTCCTGGTTCTAGTCCGACTCCTACCATAACTCCTACTGTAACTCCAACAAACACACCTACTGTAACACCAACAAATACTCTAACTCCAACTACGACCCCAACTAATACACCAACATTAACTCCAACTACAACACCTACCTTAACTCCAACTTTAACTCCGACAAATACGCCAACACTCACTATAACGCCTTCACAAGTGGGTGATTACCAACTTCAGTATTGTTGTGATGGTAGTTATTTTATTTTTAGTGAATATGATAATGAGTTCGGACCTCTAATTCTTGGAGATACCTATTACTTCGACTATGATGGTGTTAATATTGTTTGTGCAACTATAGTTCCTTATTCAGGGTTAGGTCCAACATTTATATTTACAGGTATAGGTAATCCTGTTCGAATGCCGAATGGATGTGATGATAGTGAATGTCCGCCATGTAATTCGTCAACACCAACTCCAACACCAACTCCAACAAATACTCCGACAAATACTCCGACTAATACTCCATCCTTAACTCCAACATTAACCCCTACCTTAACTCCTACTAATACTCCTACCTTAACTCCGACTAAAACTCCTGGTTCTAGCTCAACTCCTACCATTACCCCAACAAATACTCCAACTACGACACCTACTAATACTCCGACTAATACCGTAACACCAACATTAACACCAACAAATACTCCTACCTTAACTCCGACTAATACTGTCACTGTTACACCAACATTAACTCCAACTACAACACCAACTAATACTCCGACTAAAAGTCCTGGTTCTAGTCCGACTCCTACCATAACTCCAACTACAACTCCAACTACAACTCCAACTACAACTCCAACAATAACGCCAACAAATACTGTTACGCCTACCAACACTCCGACAAATACTCCTACCAACACTCCAACTACTTCGCCAGAAGTTAGTTCAACTCCAACTACGACACCAACGAATACTCCGACTAATACTCCGACTAATACTCCGACTAATACCGTAACTCTTACGCCGACTAACACACCTACACTTACACCTACAATAACGACAACTCCTACCGTTACCCCAACTAACACTACAACTGTAACACCTACTATTACCCCAACTATAACGCCTACTAATACCCCAACTATTAGTCCAACCATTAGTCCAAATTCTAGCCCAACTCCTACCATAACAACAACTACCACTCCAACTACAACTCCAACCATCACTCCAACTAACACTATAACTCCAACTAATACACCAACTAATACAGTTACACCAACATTAACGCCTACACCGACAGTTAGTTCTGAGTTTTGTGTTGCAGTAATAACTACAGGTATAACAATAACTGTTACACCCACTACAACACCAACACCAACACCAACACCACGAACTTGTATAACCCCTGTTAGTGGGGCGGTTACGTTTATAATTGATGATGGATATTTTGATTGTGGTGAAGTTGCAAGACTAACTAATTGTGACCCTAATAATAAAGAACAAGAATTTTATGTTACTGCTCCGATACCTTATACCGGTGGTACTGTAACATCGGGTACGACATTCAATGGTACTATAGATGGTGTGGAGTATTGTTTAACATTTGAAGAAGAAGTTGAAGGGTCTTCAACACATATTTTAACTTCTGTTAATAGTATAGATGCCGATTGTTTAGAATGTACTACACCTGACCCAACTCCAACACCGGAAATATTTAGTGTATATGAAAGATGTGGTGGTGTGGCCTGTGTTGAAAATGACATTACATATGGTGAACAAACCAACCCTAATGATATTGTAAATAATTGGACACGATTCTCATATTTTGCATATAACGTATTCCCTGGTACAAATGTTGAAACGGGATTACAAACAGATGGTACTATTATAACTAACGACACACAGTATCATTTCTATACAGGTGGTACGATTAATAATAGTTCAACATATTTAGGTGTTTATAATCTACCTATGACTGAAGGAGAAAATGTTGGGCCGACCAGCCCACCTTTATCTGGTGCAATTGGGGTAGGTGGTGCTGCTGGAGCCGATGATGGTAGGTTTTATTTTAATAGTTATATAAATAAATTTGTCGTATGGTACAATGTTGGTCAACCTGGGTGGGCTTGGACAACGTTTAATCCGACTGTAAATGAAGGTCAAGCTTTAGGTAACCCAACAGGGTCTCAAATATTAACAACTAACACTAATTGGAATGTGGTACCTTTAACTACGAATAAATACACGGTTGAAGGGTCTTCAAATACTGTAGTTGATGCTATAACTAAAATAACAAATGCGGGTGGTACACCTAATATGATTCAATGTTCACAAAATAGTGGATTAATTAATGGGTTCTATTCTACATGTGGATTTAGTGATTATACACATGAAGTTACAATTGGAAGTACCGCCAACGATAATGATTATATTGGGCTTGTTTTATCAACAATTAAGGACGATGAAGGGATTTACGGACCTTCAGGTTCAACACAGTCATTACTATTAACTTTTAATTCTACACAAAATCCAGGAAATGAGACTTCAAAAGTTAATATAACATACAATCAAAGTAACGATACTTTAGCCTTTACTGACGGTTTAGGTAATTTTAGTACTGACGTATGGGAAACACTTAATTCACCTTTCTCAAATACAGGAAATTCAGGTGAGAATTATGATAGAAAAGGTGATGTTAGAGTTAAAGTAATTAAAACAGGAACAACAATTACGGTCTATACAACAGAAATGATGGGTAACCAATGTTCTTTTGGAAATATTTGCGTACCTGTCGGTAACTCTAACCCTTATACATTATTAGTGAGTTTAGACTTGAATGATATTAATACGTGGACTGATGCACCGTCTTACGCCACGGGCAATGAGTTAATTAAGTTTGCGGACCAAGGTAAAATAGGTTATCATACAGCATCACAACCACAAACTCAATTTTACGATATAGTATTCTCAGGTTCACAATTAACAAATACCGATACATTATATGGGTTAAATGTTGTTAATCCTGGAGTTAATAATGTTTCAACATTTAATGAAGTACCGGGATGTTGGAAATATATTGAAGATATAACAGGTTACGTAGGACCATCATACTCGTTAAGTTTAGATACAGGATACCCTAACTGTACCCAATGTCCAAGTGACGATGGACCATTACCAAGTTTAACTCCAACTAGTACACCTACTCCAACACCAACAATAACACCTACGGGTAGTTCGGTAGTACCGCCTACACCAACACCGACTCCAACAGTAACACCTAGTTCAGGACCAAGTGGTAATATTAATGGATTTATTTCCGGAGGACTTTTAGTTTGTTCCGATTACTGTAGTATTCAATACTCTTTAAGTACGTCAACTACATGGGATGGTTTACCACAAGCACCTACATTTATTTATGGATTAGAAGACTTCCCTGGCAACCAAGACTTACCATGGTATTTCGCCTTCGATACACTACCAAATGTCTCAACAGGTCAAGGAAATGATAATACGTATCGAATCGCTTTAGTTGAAAAAGATGCGGTAACAGGTGTGTTTGGTAGAGTTGGTTTAGGTAATATATTTGCGGGAGGATGTGACCAATTTGGTAATTGTTATGCTGAATAGATATTATGAATAAAAAAAATAAAATTGAAAGAGAGATAAATACTTATAGTAAAATAACATATTCACTTAATAATGTGAGTAACTATAATAATAGAATAGAGAATTAAATGACTACAGTAACAGTAAATAGTGCATCAGGAATACCTCCCTTTCAAATATGGGTGTGCAATGGATGTAGTCCATCTGCTCAACAAATTTATATTGGTCAGGTAGCAACTAATGCTGATTTCCCGTATACGTTTAATTTACCTGGAGTTTACAGTAATTCACCCTTTTGTGTTAAAGTAATAGACTCAGATGTTTGTGAAGTTTGTGAGTGTTTCGGATTCGAACCAACACCCACACCAACTAATACACCAACAATAACGCCAACTAATACTCAAACACCTACTCCGACACCAACAGTAACACCATCAGGTCCATGTCCTACCCCGACTTATTTTTATGGTTCATTTGTAGGGAACGGATTTACTGAGAGTGCAACATATACCTTATCTTCTACTTTACACAACGGAAGGTCTCAATGGGTTTCACCTAATAATGGTACAATAAGATGGTCAGGTTTTGCGTGGGAAGTTTCAGGTTGGAATCTTGCGGGTGTGTCATTTATTAATAGTAACTTTCAAACGGTTGATGCTCCCGATTTAATTAGTTGGACTTATAATGGGTGTAGTCCTAAATTCACATGTAGTGTATCTTTTACAAATGGTGGGTGTGGATTTCCAACACCAACGCCAACAACAACGTCCACCCCTACTATCACTCCAACTACTTCATCAATCGTTGTGTTAGACAGTGACGTATTTTTAAATGATTCGGGAACGCCGACTTCGATTTACTCGTATAACCCTGATACTACGGTATTAACATATTTATTTGATTCGACTAACGGTTCAAACGATATTGCGAACACAAGTAATAAGTTATGGGTATATGATGGTGGTAGTAGTAGTACATTGTTAGAATACAATATAACGTTAAGTCCTTTCACTCAAGTCTTCAATAGAGTTATAACGTCAGCATTTGTTGATTCTGGTTTATGTGCAATTGATGATACCACATTAGTAAATATTAGTGGAAGTGATGTTTATGAGCTAGATATAACGACTAATGTCGCTTCCCCAACATTTAAATGGTCGATGATTCCGGGAAGATTTGTTTATGGGGATTATATGTATACCACAACAAATAAGTTAATTGTCACTAATCAAATTGGTGGTGTGGCTTACATCACTCAGTATGAGTATACGACCGGAGCAGTGGAAGTGGATATAAACATAAGTGGAACCGTACCATTACCTTACGGGGTATTCGAATATGGGTCAGGTGTTCCCGATATTTTTATAGTTAATTCTGATGGTAAGATTTACGAAATAATGAAGACTTCACCTTATACTTTGACATTGGTAGACGATGTACCAATCACGGTTTATGGAGCGTCTCAAATACCTTCAAAAATAACCGAACATTTTACACCCGTCAACGCATCACCCACACCAACGACTACACCTACTATTACCCCAACTATAACGCCTACTAATACCCCAACCATTACTCCAACCATTAGTCCAAATTCTAGCCCAACTCCTACCATAACAACAACTACCACTCCAACTATAACACCTACTAATACCCCAACTTTAACACCTACTAATACTGTTACTCCAACTTTAACACCTACTAATACTGTTACTCCAACTATAACACCTACTAATACCCCAACTTTAACACCTACTAATACAATCACACCGACAATCACCACAACATTAACTATGACTCCTACACCAACTAAAACAACAGGTGTAGCTTGTAACCCATCTACGGACACTTATATTGCTGGGTGGTTTAAAGAAAATTGGGATGGAACGACAAACATAGAATATTTCCAAACTCGATTAATACAAGTATTACCACCAAATTTACCTGACCCAAGTAATATAGATAACCCAATAAATTATGATAAAATTATAATTGATAGGTATAGTCAAGGGAATGTCGACCAAGAAAATGAATTAATTGCTTTAGATGGTCACAATTCAGGTACACTCATTTTAGAATATACTAATGGTTCACTTATTAGTTACCCTGTTTTAAATATAACGTATAATAACCTACAAGAACAACTTGAAGTAGATTTAGGTACATTAATCAACTCGGAAATAACATCATATCAAAATGGGGTTACATATGGTATATGTATTAATAGTAGTATTGTAACTCTCACACCGACCCCCACACCTACACTTACGCCAACTTTAACACCTACAAATACCGTAACACCAACCAATACTCCAACAATAACTCCAACAACGTCTACCGTAGTGAGTCAAGAAATTGAGGTACTGTGCGGTGATGCTCTACCCGCCTGTTATAACAGCTTTGATGTATTGGGTACTTGGAGAAATTTCTATCTAAAGGCGGATAATCAAGGAGTTGCGGGTAATGGGGATAAATTTTACGGATTAAGAACATCATACCAATCAATAGTACAATATACGGTAGACCCATCGTGGTATCCACTAAAGGCTGACCCAATCCCCCCTAATCAACCGGGATTAAACGCTCAGTCTTACGATGACGTATTACACGATGATAGATTCTACGATAATATTTCGGGAATCGGAAGAACGTCTCCATTTGGAATTACTTTTAAGGAGGACGGTACACGTATGTACGTTATTGCGAGAACTCAAATTACCGTCACTAACCCAAACACTGGTGAACCCGCATCGTATCAAACAAAAATATACCAATATAACTTATCAACTGCATGGAGTGCAGCTACATGGGACACGACTAATGTACTTAGTTATACGTTCTCTGGAAGTAGAAATTTTAGATTACAAAATCCAAAATGGAGTCCGGATGGTAAAACATTATATGTGACAAAAATTGATAATCAGTCTGGTAGTTGTTGGCCAAACCCTCCGACCTGTGGACAAGACTTTGGTATTGTTAAATATACGACACCAGTACCGTGGAGATTATCTACTCTTACTGAAGTAGGTTACATTCCAGGCGTTCCAGGATTTGTTGGTGGACCTCAAGTTGGTCAGATGTATCAATATGACTTTACAGAAAACGGTACAAGTATATATGCTATGGGTGGACGAAATTTCAATGTCACTAAAGTAGTTATTAACTTAAGTACTCCTTATGACTTGATGACTATGGAAACTGATGTTAATGGTGACGTAATATGGGTACCTAATAGTGAAATAAACTTAGATGAAAAAGTAGCGGACCTAATCCCATTAACTGAAGGTCAATTACGACCAGGGGCAGGTTTATTTATAAAGTTTAATCAACCTAACCCAACATATTGGGCGATGTTCAATAATTCAACTTTAGTTCAAATAACGGAAATTTAAAAATGGCAGGATTAACAGGAAATCAATGTACGATAATAACCATAATACCTATGGAGGTAGAGTGTAATGTTACTAATGCATCTTCACCAACTGCTTCTGATGGTAGTGCCGTAGTTCAAGTATTTGGTGGCACCCCTCCTTATTCTATAACATGGGATAATGGTCAGCAAGGTAATACTTTAACTAATTTATTACCTGGTACTTACTCTGCGACTGTTGTTGATTACTTTGGGGACTATATGGTTACTACTGAATGTGTAGTTGAAAGTACAAGTCAAGTCGTTTACCAATTTAACTCATGTCCTGGATTTGCGGCTCAAACGATATACGTTTCAGGAAGTACATATGCACCACCATTCCCAAATTTCAAACCTACGATTATTTTCAACGAGATATTAGGTTGTTATGATTTTATCGGAACTGTTAATTCATCGGGGCTTGAGGTATCTGGATTGACAATTAATAGTTCTTATACTACTTGTACTGTTTGTAACCCACCTACACCTACACCTCCAACTCAAGATACATTATGTTTAACAGGTTCACATGAAACCTTACCTGTACAATATGAATTTACGCCAGACGGGGTAGATAGTAACGGAAACTTCAAATGGATTAACACTGCTAATGGTCTTACCTTAACCTACAATATTACTAATGGTTGGTGGGAAGTATTAACGTGGGATTCACTTGGTAGCGGTCAACCTTATTTTGGGTGGATGAGACAAATTGACCCAAATCCATCATTACAACCTTTAGGTAATTGGATTAATGTTGGAAACACAGGAGGTCAAAAGTGGTCATGGAATATGGCGGCTGGTCCTTGTAGTGGTATACCGCTAACTTTAACTATACAAACAGTATCACCACAATGTGAGGGACAGGACGGTGTAGCAATAATGAGTGCTAATAATGGTACACCACCTTATCAATACAATATTGTGGGTATAACGTCTCTTCAATCATCAGGACAATTTAGTAATGTTAACTTATCTCAAAGCAATTCATTTGTTGGTCAAGTAACTGATAGTTTAGGTAATACGGTTACGTCTAATTTTACAATCAATGTGGGGTCTGCCCCGACTAATTATACTTTACTACTTACTAAAAGTAACTCAGTGGTAACTAATGGTAATAATGAACAGGTTTCAAGTTACGATTATAATGTTACGATTAACCCTCCGACCTTACCTTCAGGTTTACAGGTATTATTTGATTTAGATTTTTCACATATTAGAACTAGTACGTATCCTGATACTTCAAATTCTAATCCAGTATCGTATGAAAATACCTTTACAGGTAGTTTAGATGGTAATGCAATTGCAATTAGTTCAACATCACCTGTTGTATTAGGTTCACCACCCCCACAAAATTGCCCTGAATCTCAAATTGATATCGCTACATTTGGTAGTACGGCTACTTCTATTAGTATAAATAATACTTCAACTTTTAATGGTAGTGTAAGTACAACAGTTACATTACCTGGAACTTTTGGTACGTGTAGTTGTCCGATTACGGGGGTAAATAAAACAATCGTACAATTAAAAAATATTAGAATACTTGGAGCAACGACCTGTACAACCATAGATGGTAATTCAGGTCAAATATTTGGAGAGTCTACTCAATCGGGTTGTCTTCCATTACCATAGATAAAAAAAATAAAAAATTAGATAATAAAACTATTTATAAAACATGGGATACATAATAAAAGATACCGCAGCATTAGTTAACAGTAAATTAACCGATGCCGGAAGAAAAAGAATTTCAGAAGGAGCATTTAATGTTTCATATTTTCAAGTAGGTGATAGTGAGGTGTGTTATGACTGTATACCAAACGCTAATTTATCTACGGGACGGGTATTGGATGCTGAGTATAACGCTCAGAACTTATCACCAATACCGGAAAAAAATAAAGCAAATGTCAAATACCCTTTATTAGTATCGACTCAATCGACAAACACTTACGGAATACCAATTCCTGAGCCTATAATTGATAATATTTATAACACCGCAGCAACGTTAGGATTCTTTAGTGGTCAAACATCATATAGTTTTAGTAATGTTACTGATAGTAGTTTTACCGCGTTTACGTCAAGTGCGTATACAATCAACCCTAATTATGTGATACCGATGAATACTGTAAATTCTGGTAACACAATTAGTTTAAATGCTTCAATTATTGATGCTAGTGTTACGGGTAACGTTATTTCTAACCATATAATGACAGTTTACTATTCGGATTTTAGTACACAACCGATAAGTAATAACTACCCCATTTTAACTTATAAAGTTATTGATATCACGGGAAATACTTCAGGTAATACAGGACCAATAACCGTTAAACTTGATAGACAACTACCTGACATACAAAGTATGGGTTATGTTGGTGATGCAAGAGTAATATTTTACCCTTCAGGTATGACAGAACTATACGATACATATACACCTGAATTTTATTGGAATCAAGACGCGATTAATTTTGAAAGTAACTGTGATATTTCTAATTATTTTGTAAAAGTTTGGAATATGAATATTCCGTGGACCGAGAGTCCAGCCGGATTATTTAGTAATGTATATCAAGGGTATGACCAATTTGGTTCTACAGGCTACACGGGAACTAAAGAATATTTAGGGTATAATTCGAATACTGGTCAAACTGATACTGATTCCACATATTATTATAATTCATTTTCTGAAAAAATTAATTTATCTCCATCAGAGCAAAAATCTATAGCCATAGTCCACTATACTAATCAATCTATCGATAATTTTTATGGTGAAAAATTTGCATTAACAACTACGGATAATCAGTTTCCACTTTCAGGTCAAACGGGACCTGGACGTAGATTTAGAGTAAATGTTCCAACACTTATGTGGCACAAATCCTCAGGTGGTACGATGGGTCAAACGTTTTATGTTGACCCTGATGGATTTGCAAAAGAAAAACTATTTAAACCTCATTATATTGAATCAAACGTAAATAATGATATGAATAATCCGGGGATAAGGTATTATCACCTATGGGACGATAATCCAAATATAAACGGATTTCCAAATAGAGTAGGTAAAGTTTGGCCTGACCTAAAAATGATAACTTTTGATGACGATGAAATTATAGCATCATTAAGTTATAAATCAAATAGAAATTGGACGTTACCAGCACCAAAATTAGGTCTAATCGTACCTAATACATTTAATGGTACGACTGGTAGTGATACGGGTCTTCTGTCGGGTACTACTGAATGTTTATGGTTAACTTATAGGTTTAATCATTCCGCGTTTACCGAGTCGTTACATTGTAATTATTATACACAAATATGTGGTACAGACCCAGATTGTCCACCTGACACTGCTGATGTAACAGTTAGATTTGGAAATGAGTTTCCATTTCTATTTAGTGATGGTTCACAATCAGGATTTTCGGCTAATGATATAGTCTTATTAGCTCAAAAAGTAGTTGCAGGAGATAAACCTGACCCAACTGAGTGGTATGAGGTGGATGTAACTAATCAAATAAGTGGAACATCAGTTAACGGTAATATAACAGTATCAGGTTTGACAGGTAGTACTTTAATTTTAAATAAAACTATGTACGATGATGCGGTTTCTAATGGTGATGTGTACGATTTATCAAATTATATTGAGTTACCTAAAAATAATGACCCTGAACCTACTTTAACATTTGGAGATGAATATTATTTTTATGGTAATATTGCTTCAGACATTCAAGCTACGATTTATGTTATGAATTATAAATGTAATTTAGGTCCTACTCAATTCTTAACTTCTCAAAACCCAACATGGTCAACTGCGGATTCGGCTTACATAACTGAAGTTGGTCTTTACGATTTGAATAAAGAACTTATGATTATATCTAAGATACAGTCTCCTGAAAAGAGACAGGGTATACAACAGTATACTATAAAATTAGATTTTTAATATAATCACATGTCAAAACAAGAATTAAATAATACCCCTAAAGTCTTAGGGTTGGATATATCTACAAAAACTATTGGATGGGCACTATTTGATGAGAGTAGTCAAAAATTGTTAGAATTAACACACTTTTCACCTGTTATAAAACCTAAACCTGAGGAAAAGATTGAAGAACTATTACTTAAGGTAGATGGTTTTAAAGAGAAAATAGAAGGATACAAAGATTTAAATATTGTTAAGGTGGTTATTGAAGAACCACTTCTTAATTCTAATAACATATGGACCGTGGGTACCTTACTAAGATATAATTCTATGATTTCAAGGGTAATATACGAAGTTTTAGGTTTAGTGCCTCGTTACATATCAACATATAATTCACGTAAGTTTGCGTGGCCAGAATTAGTTAATGATAATGGAAAAGGTAAAAGAGTTTTATTTGGAGGTCTTCCTAAAACAATTGATAAGAAAGAAATTGTTTGGAAAAAAGTTGCGGAATCTGAGCCGCAAATAGTTTGGTTATATACACGTAACAATACTTTAAAGAAAGAATGTTTTGACCAAGCGGACGCATACACATGTGTTCAAGGTTATATGAAACAACAAGGTCTTTGGTAGTTGATTTTGTAAATACTTTATTTTATATTTAGTCCTATATGGACAATCAAGATGAATTATTGGTGGTTGACTTATTAGTTAACATTTTTGGTGAGTCTCATTTACATAATGAGATGAGGGCTCAGATATCTTTTGATTGCCCTGTTTGTTCACACGATATTAAAGGTTCCGATAAAGGGGATGGTAAAGGTAATTTAGAAATAAATTATGGTCAACACGTTTATAAATGTTGGGCTTGTTCTGAAACACATGGGACTCACGGACATTTAGGTCGATTGATTGATAAGTATGGTTCAAAGAAAGATAAACAATTTTATACTTTAGTTAGACCTGATGAGTTTATTAGGGACCAAAGAAAATACAAAACACTTAGATTACCAAAAGAATATCAAAAATTTAGTGATGTTAATCCTATATTCCCACCAAGAGCACAGGCGTATAACTATTTAAAAAGAAGGGGTATAACTGATGAAATTATTAAAAAATACGATATTGGGTTTGCTAACAGTGGTGACTATGCTGGACGTATAATAGTACCATCATTTAATGATGAAGGGTTATTAAATTACTTTGTTGCTCGTAGTTGGAATAAGTATTCTAAATTAAAGTATAAGAATCCTGAGGCGCCCAAAGAACTATTAATATTTAATGAAAGTAGAATAAACTGGGATGAGGATATATGGATAGTAGAAGGAGTATTTGATAGTTTCTTTGTCCCAAATTCTATACCACTACTTGGTAAATTCTTATCTGAAAAACTTTGGGAAACATTATACGATAAATCTAAAGGTAGAATTAAGATTTGTTTAGATGCGGACGCTTGGGAAGATGCTAAGGGACTTTACTATAAATTAAGTGGTGGAAAACTATATGGTAAAATAGATATAATAAAACTACCTGACGATAAAGATTTAGGCGACTTACGTGGAGTTATTCCTGAAGGGAGTTATGTAAAATTAGAAAAATAATGAAAGACTTAAAAACAATATCTCAAGAGATAAGAGATATAATAGATAAAAAACAAAAAGAATTAGAATTATCATTTACTGAGGCTGAACACATATATTTTATGAAGGATAGGGATGGTATTGTAAGAAATAACTTTCCTTCAGTCTCTAAATTATTAAAACATTTCTACGAACCTTTTCCAGCTGAAGATATTGCATATAAAAAGGCTAAAGGGGACAGAGTGGAGATGGAACGATTATTAGATGAGTGGTCAGCCGCGGGTTCGTACGCTACAAATATGGGGTCTCGAGCTCACTTCATATTAGAGAAGAAAACTATTGAACTATATGGTGATTATAAAGAGGTACGTAAACCTATATTTGAATGTGACATCGAACAAGAACTAAGAAGTAACTCAATGATAAGTGCGGGTGAAAAATTCTTAAAATTAATGGACGAAAGAGGGGCTTACCTTTTAGATACTGAAATGGTTTTAGGTCACCCAGAATTAGGGTATACGGGTCAACCTGATAAAGTTTGGTTAATAATGAATAAGGAGAAAAACGGTTTTGGGTTAGTAATCACAGATTGGAAAACTAACAAAGAAAAGAATTTTAAAAAAACT
>Ga0233399_1000269_pt1 | contig 21887 bp, 22 predicted proteins | sample 43DmetaG_FD_182698 | JGI IMG/M metagenome (GOLD analysis project Ga0233399, IMG submission 182698) | Seawater microbial communities from Monterey Bay, California, United States - 43D | ecosystem: Environmental > Aquatic > Marine > Coastal | place: USA: California | collected 2016-11-08 | reverse complement strand
TTCCCGGACCGGGAGCAGTACCGCCAGTAAAGATGGCAGTTTCTGCTGCTCGTCTACGTACCAACCCTGGTACTACTTGCTGACTTGCTTTATTATAAAGTGGCATAGCTGCCGCAATTTCTTCTCTTGATCTTCTACCATTATCAGTTAATTGGTCAATACTACCTACATTGTACGCAAAACTAGTTAATGCTTGCCTTTCAGCAGGAGTCCAGTTATACGTACTATCATAACTGTCAACATTTGATTCATATCTTCCGAGCTGTCCTTGTAACATAGTTCTTGCTTCTGCTTCACTAACTCTTATGTTAGGTGGCGAATTTCTATTCCTACTACCGGCATATGATCCATACCCAATAGACCATTGACTATGATCCCAGTATGGAGTTGCGCTAAACCCTTCGTATTGTGCAATTAAATCAACAGTGTTTGTCATATTACTTCATCTTATCTATGTTTGTGCGTTTAGGTACATATATTTTTTTACCTGCTACAAAATCATTTATTGGATCTAGTATAGCATCAGGGTTTCTTTTTGCAAATATCCACCAATACTTAGCAGTGCCATATTTTTCAAAACTATATAAGTCAGGTCTTTGATCAAACTCTTGTGGTATGGCGACATACTCATCTAGTGGATCTCTGAAAAGTACTCTAGGTTTTTGAATATCTAAAACTCTACTGAATAGGACACTAGTCTTACTCCATGGGGAATGTGATTTATACATAACCATCTCCTTTCATTGAGCCACTTAAATATCTATCAAGTGTGAATTTTTCTCTTACACTCTTAGGTGAATATGTTGTCGTTAAACTCATAACGAAATTACTGATTACAGGCAATCTGAAATCGTCTACTTCGATATAATCAACATCTGCATCCAAGTTATATGTAAAGTCACGTACTAACACAGGAACATTTGTATATACGCCATGTGCTGTGAATCTTAGTACAGGCGGTGGGAGTCCTTTGTTGGGATCGTTTTTACCGAAATTCATTTTCATCGAACCACGAAAGAAATTCATACCTTTCATAATATGTCTTGCTTGCTCTTCATTCTCAATAACAATAGGTGCCGCAATAGTTAGTTCAGCATTCGCTGCCATATCAAATGCTCGTTGTTGAAAGTTAGAATGTGTCAAATCATATGAACTATAGTTAGAACTTGCGATACTAGTCACAGTAGGCGTGTATGGGAAATTGAATTCTCTCATACCGCTAGGTGCTAATCTACCGCTCGGATCCGTAATGAATACGTTTTGTCTTGTTGCATATGGATTATTCATCATAATCTCCTAGTTTGTGTTATCAGTATTTATCGTTGTATAATATACGAATATAATAAAGTACTTGACATTGATAATTTTAAGTAGTATAATAGTAGTAATTATTAGGAGATTACCATGGCCCGTAGAGGACAAAATTATTTAAACAACAGAGATATGCTCAAGCAGATTCATATTTCTAAGTCAAATTTCTCATGGTTTGAAGACCGTGACAAGCATCATCAGTTTGATGTTATTATTGATAACGTTGCTGGAGAACTAGACGTTGCGGCTGAAATCCGTGAACTAGAAGCAACAGCACGTGAAAACCGTGCAAATCGTATTCAAAAAGAAGCATGGGATTTGAATACAGATAAAAAAATGAAACAAGCAAACTTTGCAGTTGATCATGATTCATTTGAACAAAATGAACTAGTGTTTCGTGTTATGACATTTGAACATATCCCAGATGAACCTGGACGTAAAGCAAATCCAAAGACAGTAGCAGATCACAAAGTTAAACTTCCGTTTCCTCCATTCAAACAATACATTATTGATGGAAATGATATCCGCGAAGTTGGTATCTCACATCACAACAAAGATAAAGAGTTTGATATCGTTACTGGTCGTGTAACAGCAACACTTGCAAACATGTACATCAAACTAGTAGAACGTTATTCACAACGTGCTAACTGGCGTGGATACACATACATTGATGAAATGCGTGGACAAGCATTGTTACAATTGACACAGATTGGTTTACAGTTCAACGAAGCAAAGTCCGACAACCCGTTTGCTTATTATACTGCCGCAGTTAATAACTCATTCACTAGAGTACTAAACATTGAAAAGAAAAATCAAGGTATTCGTGATGATTTGTTAGAGAATAGCGGACAAGCTCCATCATGGACACGTCAACTTGAGCATGAAATGAAATCAAGTGAACGTTGGCAGAAAGTTATTAAGACTAAGATCACAGACGAAGCAATTCCAACTGAAACAATCAAAGAGATTTATGCAGACAATGACTAATCTATTTAATAAACTTGCATTTTTTACAGACATTCATTACGGCATGCGTAACAACGCACGTCAACACAATGAAGACTGTAGTGACTTTGTAGAATGGTTTATCCAAGAAGCAAAAGCAAAAGGGTGCGAAACATGTATCTTTGGTGGTGATTGGCATCACAACCGTGCAAGTTTAAATATTTCTACGATGAAGTATAGCATCGATGGTTTGCGCAAACTAAGCAAAGCATTCGATAAAGTGTATATGATTAAGGGAAATCACGATTTGTTTTATCGTGAAAGCCGTGAGATTAGCAGTATCGAATTTGCTAAAGAGTTTGATAACATTATCATAGTAGAAGATACAATGATTGAAGGTGATGTTGCACTTGTGAGTTGGCTTGTAGGTGATGAATGGAAGAAAGTTCCTAAGATTAAAGCAAAGTATATGTTTGGTCATTATGAACTTCCTACATTCAAACTCAATGCGATGGTAGAAATGCCAGATCATGGTGGTCTTAAAATGGATATGTTCAAGAATCAAGATTATGTATTCACTGGACACTTCCATAAAAGACAAGTAAAAGGAAATGTTATCTATACGGGTAACGCATTCCCACATAACTTTTCTGATGCGTGGGATGATGATAGAGGTTGGATGTTCTTAGAGTGGGACAAAGAACCTGAATTCTTTGCATGGAAAGATGCCCCTAAATATAAGAATATCAAACTATCACAATTACTAGATAATCCTTCTAAGTTCTTGCTACCGAAAACGACAGCAAGAATTTCATTGGACATTGATATATCTTATGAGGAAGCAAACTTCATCAAAGATACATTTATCGAAACATATGATTTAAGAGATTTATCATTAGTTCCAGTAAAGTCTACACAACACGAAGAAGACGTAGGTGCTGAAATTCACTTTGAAACTATTGATCAAATTGTTGTTGCGCAACTGTCCGCAGTTGAAGGAACATACAACAAAAATGTCTTAATCGAAATTTACAACAACCTATAACGGAGAAAAAGATGAAGAAGATTCTTATTACGGGCAACCGTGATTATGGTTTATGCCAAGCATTATGCGACATGTTCGAAGAAAATAGTTTCGAATATGAATGTGCAAGTAGAGCAACTGGATGGCAATTAGATACATACTTAGAACAAGTACGTTTAGGAAATCATTTCGTAGAAAATGAATTCAATGTGTTTATAAACAACTCTGCTATGTGGAAATTTCACCAAGTTATGATTGCAGAAAATGTATACAACCGTGCCAATGATGCAGACGTACATGCGCATTTCATTCATATGGGATCGACTGCGGATACAGGTGTTAAAGGTAGAACATGGAGATACCCAACAGAAAAGAAAGCATTGCGGGATTACAACCGTGATCTAACTTATATGACTGCTGGAGGGTCTAATGTTAAATCAACTCTTTTATCTCCTGGTAGTTTAACTACTGAAAATGTTATGAAGAAACATCCAGATAGACAACTAATTGATGTAGAATATATCGCAGACGTTGTTTTATGGTTGCTTAATCAACCAGAATATGTTAATATTAATGAAATTTCATTAGATCCTATCCAACATGGGACATACGCAAGAGAGAGGTAGATTACTTTTGCTAAAATTAAAGAACATTACGATCCGAAACTTTATGAGTGTCGGAAACGTTACACAAGGAATCGATCTAGAACGTGATGCATTGTCACTCGTTCTGGGAAACAACATAGACTTAGGTGGTGATGGTTCACGTAACGGTACAGGTAAGACAACTCTTATCAATGCACTATCATATGGATTATATGGCAACGCATTAACAAACATCAAAAAGAATAACTTAATCAATAAGACTAACGGCAAAGGCATGTTAGTCACAGTTGATTTTGAATATAACGGAAGCGAGTACCGCATTGAGCGTGGTCGTTCTCCTAATGTATTCAAGTTAAAACGTGATGGCGTTGATATGAATGATATGCAAGATGAAGCACAAGGTGAAATGCGACAAACGCAAATCGAAGTTGATTCCATTATTGGTATTTCACACAACATGTTCAAACACATCGTTGCATTGAATACATATACTGATCCATTTTTATCGATGCGTCCTAATGATCAACGTGAAATCATTGAAGAACTATTAGGTATTACTGAACTTTCTCGCAAAGCAGATAGCTTAAAGGATGAAATAAAGTCTACTAAAGAGCAAATCAAAGATGAAGAGTATCGCTTAAAAGCTATCGAAGATGCAAACGGACGTATTCTAAAGTCTATCAAAGACATTGAACGTAGACAACGTATCTGGACAGACAAACATACAAAAGATGTAGCAGATTTAGAAACAGGTCTAGATGCACTGACACATATCGATATCGATGCAGAGATTAAGAACCACACATTCATTGCAGAATATAACGAAAAGAAAACTCGTTTAGATGAAGCTACCCGTTGGATAAGTAGTATCAATGCAGATGATGCAAAGCAAGAGAAAGTTATTTCTAAACTAAAAAACGAAATCAAGTTGCTAAAAGAACATACTTGCTATGCTTGTGGACAAGAAATGCATGATGATAAACAAGAAAGCATCCTTGCATCAAAAGAAGAACAAAAGCAAGAAGCTACTATGCAATTACTTGCAAACAACACGCAACTACAAGAACATGAAACTGTTGTTACAGAAATCGGTGAACTTGGTAGTAAGCCAACAGTATTCTATGATTCACTAAATGATGCATACGAACATCAGAATTCAGTTCGTATGTTAACAGAACAGATAGAACAAAAGAAATTAACTGAAGATCCTTACGCAGATCAAATCAAAGAAATGCGTGAAAGTTCATTAGAAGAACTAGATTATTCACACATGAATACGCTAGTTTCATTTAGAGAACATCAGGACTTCTTAATGAAACTTCTTACTAATAAAGATTCCTTCATTCGTAAGAAAATTATTGATCAAAACTTATCATTCCTAAACAAACGTTTAGAATCATACCTAGATAAGTTAGGTCTACCGCACGAAGTTAGATTCCAAAGTGATCTAACTGTAGAAATCACTGAACTAGGAAGAGACCTAGACTTTGATAATTTATCACGTGGTGAACGCAATCGCTTAATCTTAGGACTAAGCTGGGCATTCCGTGATATATTTGAATCACTATATAGTACAATCAATGTTATGTTTATAGACGAATTAATTGATTCGGGTATGGATACTAATGGTGTAGAAGCATCACTTGCTGTATTGAAGAAAATGGTTAGAGACAGTGGGCGTTCAGTCTTCTTAGTTTCACACCGTGATGAACTTCAAGGAAGAGTTAGTGATGTGCTGAATGTAGTAAAAGAAAACGGGTTCACTACATTTGCACAAGAAACAGAAACACTAGAACCTGGTGTTGAATTAGATACAGTCATATAGGAGAAAACAATGACAAATCATGAACAAATCGTAGAAAGTTACGAAACTTACCTAAAAGAACATGCTGCTTGGGAAGAAAAAGGCGTAAAAGCTGCGGCGGCACGTGCAAGAAAAGCACTCGGTGATATTGGTAAACTAACCAAAGAGCGCCGTAAAGAAATTCAAGATAAAAAGAATAGCATGTAAAAAAAGTGTTGACACATAGTAGATTATCTGCTATACTGATAACAATAAGGAAGTTAAGTGTCTCCTCTCAACCTCTCTCAAAATGCTTACTTCTTTATTGTTTCAACACAGAGCATGAAACAAAACCCAATGCATCTGATTGCATTGGGTTTTTTCATTATTGAAAGGATAAAAGTATAATGAGTAAATTTATAGGTAAGGCCGAAGAACGTGAAATGATGCGTGAAGAATCTGAAAAAGCAGTCAAAGAGTTTTTGAAGAATGGCGGCAAAGTAAAAAAGATTGCTGAAGGTGAACACACTGAAGCAAAAGACATGAAGTATAAATTTCGTAAACCAGCATTCGGTGGTAAGAAAAAAACTGAATAAATACTCTCATGGAATTCTTATTAAAAGCAATCATTGGCGGTATAATAATTGCCAGTGTAGTTACAATCGCCCAACGTGGCAATCCAACAATGGGAGCCTTAATATTAGGTATCCCATTAAGTAGTATTGTTAGCATCATATTCATGTATTACGCAGGAGTAGATGTTTCAGTATATACACAATTAGCAATAGAAACTGTATATTTTGTACTAATCAGTTTAGCATTCTTTCCAATATTTGCATATATGGTATATGTTATGCCATTCTGGCCAGCACTAATTATATCAACTAGTATTTCTATGTCAGGATTATATGTACTAAAACTATTCTTAGAAAGATAATGACTTGAACTGGATACAAATAGATAAACAAATTATCAGTATGATGCGGGTAATCAACGATAAAGATAAACTCTACGAAGATGTAAAGCATGTATTCAAGTGGAATGACTCACAAGTCGAAGCCGCTGTAAGACCATTGATTGAACGATGGGACTGGTACGGCATGCACAAAGATGAAAAGCCAGTAAAGAAAAAACGTGCAACAAAAAAAGCCCCTGCTAAAAAAGCAAAGGCTACTAAGAAGAAATCATAATCTATCTTTAAAATTTTCTAAATATTCTGTAAGAACTTTCGAACTGCCTATTCGAACATTGATGATACCGTTATAGTATTCATCAGTTTCTAATACACGGCGTTCGAATTGTTCCCGTGCCTCCATATAACTTAAAGCACCACGACTCGGACAGTAGTGAAGTATTTCTCTTGTAAACTTGTCTTCACCTAGTTCTGCTACATCTGCATTAAGATGATCAGAAGAACCCCAATATGTACGCCAATCGCTTTCTTTATATCCACGTCTTTTGTTCTTTCGCCCTTTTAAAGGTGGCTTCGTGGTTTTAAACTTAGCTAACTTCTTACCTACATATTTTCTATTATTAGTGGTATTAGTAATAAGATAAACAAATCCCTCAACATCATCAGGTAATTCATTAACTATCTTATTATCATATTTCCAATCACTCATTAGTAAATCATTTCATCTTATAAGGTCTAAAGACCTAATCCTTCATAAATCTCATATCGCTTTCGCTCAATCGATTTAATCAGTCTTTATGGTTTATATTATAATTGTATTTATATATGCCTGCGGCTAAGCCACAATTGCCCTACTGCTAGAGCAACTGCAAAAAAATTATGGATACATGCCATAGCTTCATCGCCTCTGTTTATGAGCTAGTAGCCAGAAACTACGGGGTCGGTTGGCGATTCCCCCTTCACTCAGTACTGCGTCTTTCGACCCAACGGCATCACAATAAGTCCAAACAGACGGAGTATATTGTAATCGATAGTGCTATAGTAGCCTATCATCGGTTATATTATTAAACTGGTCAACCACGCACCTTTAGAGCCGTGGCTGTTGTAATTAGAATACTTGTATATGTGGTTACGAGAAGATTGTAGGAATTCATCCCTACTAGTCCAACGGCAACAGTTTTTACACTGGCAGATTCAATCCCGAGTTGGCTACCCAACTAACAGATCCACTATGTTGTGATATATTAGCCTGTTTCATTATATTAGCCTTGTGTTCTTTATATTAGATTTATATTAGTTTTCAATAGAGCCTGATTTATTTATGTTAGCCTTAGAGTATTGGCGTTCCAGCCTGTTTACTCATTTCATAGTTTTCTTTTATAATTTCGTTGATATGATCGATGTGAGATACTGGCATATCATGTAATTCAGATATGCTTACCCCACCTCTCATATACCAAGTTAACTTTAACATATTTTTATGCAGCTTGTCAAGCTCTTTTTCAAACTTTTTTGTTTTTTCTTCAATTTCTTTGTTACTGGCTGTTATGAGCCAGTGCCGAAAAAATTTACAGGGTTGACCTCCAAGACAACCTTATCTTTCGCTTCGCATTCTGGGCATGAGAATTCAAACGTAGTTGCATCCTCAGGCTTCTTAGACAGAAATTCAATCTTTTTATTAATCTCATTTACAACCTTAGTTGGAATGTTTTCTAAGAATTCACTGATAGTATCATAATCAGTGACATCTCCATCTGGTGTCTCTATGTAATTTATAGTATTTGCCAAAAGTTCAACATTGTGTTCTGCGATTGTTCTAAAACTAGAATAGAAACGTCTTGCTAGTTCATCTTCCTTCATTACTTCATCGCCGTATGTATCTTGTATAGAACGTACAATACGTTGTTGTTCTAAATCAATTAACGCTAGTCTAGTAATTGCTTCTACTGTGGGAGGTTGAAGATGTATTTTAAGACTATCGAATTCTACTGGTTCAACTTCTTCAATATCCGGGAAACGATTTAAGATAACATTGATATCAATATTAAAATCACTTTGTTCTTCGCATGACTTACATGTATGTGTATGTGTTAATTCACTGCCATAAGTTGCATATTGAATTGCAAGAAACAATGCTTCAACATCTATATTACACATACCTCTTGGATTAGGAATATCAGGACAGCAACTAGCAACTAAACTAATCAATGCTTCTCCATTTAATAGTGCGTCTGGATTCTTTAGAGTTATCTCATCAATTGCAGTCATAGGCAATACACCGATCTCATCTAATTGTGATGTACTGATTTCTGGATTAAATTTACCGCCTGTGGGCAGTTTTATATAAATTGATGGTTTTCTAAAGTATTTTTGTAGTGGGTTATTTGTCATTTATTTCGCCTCTTGATAAATACAACGATACATTATATTTATGTCTATAGTTATTTAATCAATTATAAACTACGAATATAATCAAAAAGTGAGAGAGTTTATGGCAGAAGACGTAATTATTAGAGGTTTTGGAGATGATAGAGATTTTCCTGACTTTGCTACTGAAAAAACTATTAAGACAGTAGAGGCAGCTTTAAAGCAAGCTAACGTATTTAATAGTGAGTCCACCAAGTATCTAGCACAGGTTGCATTAGGTGAAAAACGTGGTCAGATGGCTATGAATAAACTTATGCAATCTATGAACAATGTTGCATCAGAAATTAAAAAAGGTGCAAAAGATGGTAGTGATGCCGCAGATTCTGCCGATCAAGCAAGTAAAAAGCAATTAGGTGCATTTACTAAATTACTAACATTAGGAAAAGACACCATCAAATTGAGAAAAGAACAATTTGCAAAAGAGTTAAAAAATGATGATGAGATAAAGCGCCTTATGAAACAAGGTATGGCTGAAGATAGTGCAGGTCTTATGGCTGGGTTATCAAGTCTATCTGGTATTGCAGGTAAACTTGCTGCAGGTGTTGTTGCAGTTGCAGGAGTAGTTAAAGGTGCAAACAACTATCTATTGCAACAAGGAACTGATAGATTCAACTTCGCACAGGAATTAAGACAGAGTGGTCTAGCCGCAGGACTTTCTGAATCAGGTGCAAGTCTAACAGCATTTGCAGATAAGGTTCGAGTGAATAACTTTACTCTAGGAGAAGCGGCAGAGTTTACACAGCGTTTCTCAAAAGCAGTCGGCGTTACTGGTGTTAATGGTGCATTAGATTTTGTAAACACATTAGCATATAGTGGTGATAACGGCGGCGATATGATGCGTAGGTTTGGTATGGAGTTTGGTGAAGTTGCAAATGTATCAGGTGAATACTTAGAATCTGTACGTGCATTAGGTATGTTAGACAAAATGTCAAATAATGAACTTAGACTTGGTATGGACAATTTTATGTCAACCGTTGTTGCAACATCTAATATTATGAAGATTAATATGGAAGATGCAGCACAAATGATTAAAGATACATTAAAACGTGATGATATTACATCATTGCTTGCTACTATGGATCCAGATAGAGCCGCACAAGTACAAGATGTAGTAGGACTTGCAGGAGGTATGCAAACTGAGCTAGGCGAAGCCCTTGCACAAAGATTAGCAGCAGGTTCACAACAAGAATTTATGATGTCCGATGCATATAGACAATTACAATCAAGTCCTATAGCAATGGAACTTCTTCCAGTAATTGAAAGATTAGCATCAGCATCAGAACAAGGAGGAACTGAAGGGTTCCAAAATGCATTTGCTAATCTAAGTGGTGATATTGAAAGAATAAGAGGTATAGCATCTGATAACAGAGTTCTATTTACATCTGGCTCAGATGATACAGGCATGAAAGTACTAGCACAATTGATGAGACAATCACAAACAGCAGAAGATGCAAATGCTGGATTTGTTAAATTGGGAGAAGATGACCAAGCAGTAATAGGTGCAGTTGAAGTCCAGCGACAGTTTACAGTTGCTATGGAAGGTGTAAATAATGAGCTAATAAAATCTGGTAACTTTGGTGAGAATGTAGCAAAACTTAATAGAGCAAATCTAGCATTAATTGAAACTTTAGAAGCAGAAGCAACCGGTGTTGCAAATCAAGTATCTGGTATTATATTTGATACTACATTTGCTGCGCAAGCAGGTGTGACATCAATTATTAATAGATTTGTAGGAAGTGTGGCAGATATAGCACGTGGTGTCGGACTACTGGATAGTGAGGCAGGAAAAGCCGCAGATGCAGTAAGAGCAATGAGACAATCTATTAATGCTACCTTTGGCGGCGCAGCAGCGTTTGATGCAAATGGTGAATTAGCTTCTGGTCCTATCGGTGACTTAGTTAATAAAATTAATAGTACTGAAACAGAAATATCAAACTTAGGTCCGGATGCAAATCCATATACGCAAGGTGGTTTAACTGCATCATTACAACGTGATAGAGCAGAATTAGAAGAATTAATTTCTGAAATCGAAGTAGCAAATCCACAAGCGGCTAATCTACTTAGAATTGAAGCAGGATTAAATAATCTAGTACAAGCAGATGAAACTGTGCAATATGACCCAAAACGATTAGCATTAGAACAACAAATGATGTTGACATCACATGGTGGTTTTATTGGACAAAAGGATTCTGAAGGTTATGTACTTCAAGGCGGCGGTCGCATGGAAACTAGTGAACAGGCGTCTGAGCGTGTATTAGCATCATTAGAAGCTAGTTTAGGAACAACTATGAATAGAAAGGCATTCAATGCGATAAGTTCTGGCGATAGTACTGATTTATTAGACACACTTGGTTTTGACGATGCAGATAACAATATAACTGCCGAAGAAACTAGAATGGTTGGAGATATGATAATAGCTATGAACGAAAACAATATGCTAAGCCAAGAAAAAGTACAAGAATTAATAGAAGCGATGAAAAATACAACAGGATCTGAAGGAGCTTTAGACTTCAGTGTAGCATCAGCAGAAGAAAAGGCAGAACGTGACAGACTAATATCTTCAATTGATATATTAGTAACACAACTAAGACAATAAAACATTTGACACACTGATAAAAGTGTGTTATTATACGTAAAGATACAGGATTATATATAATGGCAACTTGGAAAAAATACTTTAAAACATATGATGGTATGCCCGAAAGGCAAACATCAAATCAAAGCGGCAGTGAAGCGTCTAATAAACGTTATAGCTCTTGGCTACCTGAAGTTTATCAGGGACAACCGAACCGTGTTCAGCGTTATGGTCAGTATGACCAGATGGATATGGATTCAGAAGTAAACGCCGCACTAGATATTATTGCTGAATTCTCGACTCTTCAAGATGAACAATCAAAATTGCCATTTAAGTTTGACTTTCCAGAAGATCCAACAGAGTCAGAGAACGATGTTTTACAAAGAACGCTACGCCAATGGTGTTCTGTTAATGAAATGCATAAGCGTATCTTCCGTATCTTTAGAAACGCTATCAAGTATGGCGATCAAGTATTTGTCCGTGATCCAGAAACATATAAACTATTTTGGGTTAATCCTGCCAAAGTAGACAAGGTTATTGTTAATGAAGGTAAAGGTAAAAAAGTAGAAGCATATTATGTTCAGGATATGGATATTAATATTGAAGGAATGAATGTTACCGCTGATACTAAAAAGCTAACACAAACTTCAGGTCAAGGCATGGGAATGCCTAATATGAATTCTAATACTACACAAGGTTATACAGCAGGTAGTGCAGGCGGTTCTAGATTTGCAAATGACCAAACAACAACACCAATTGATGCACAACATATTGTACACATTTCACTAAGTGAAGGTGTTGATGGTTTCTGGCCTTTCGGTACATCTATCTTAGAACCTATCTTTAAAGTTTATAAACAAAAAGAACTACTAGAAGATGCTATTCTGATTTATCGTGTACAACGTGCGCCAGAACGTAGAGTATTCTATATTGATGTGGGTAATATGCCGACACACAAAGCACGTCAGCACCTAGAACGTATTAAGAATGAAATTCACCAAAGACGTATTCCAAGTAAGACTGGTGGTGGACAAAACATTACTGATAGTGCATATAATCCACTATCTATTATGGAAGATTACTTCTTTGCATCAACGGCTGAAGGCAGAGGATCTAAAGTTGAGACACTACCAGGTGGTGAGAACTTAGGACAGATTGATGATTTAAAATACTTTAACGACAAACTATTGCGTGGCTTACGTGTTCCAGCTTCATACTTAGGTGGTATGGACGATGGCGGTGCTACAGTGAATGATGGTCGTGTCGGCACAGCAATGATTGCTGAATTTAGATTTACTAAGTTCTGTGAACGACTACAAGCACTTATCGTTGAACAACTAGACAACGAGTTTAAGATGTTCTGCAAAAATCGTGGTGTACAAGTAGAGAGTTCACGTTTCTCATTACAATTCAATACTCCTCAGAACTTCGGTAAGTTCCGTCAAGCAGAAGTAGATCAAGTTGCAATGAATGTATTCTCAAGTATTGAGGGTGCAGATTATATTAGTAAGCGTTTTGCAATGACTCGTTTCTTAGGTCTAACAGAAGACGAAATTCTACAGAACGAAAAGATGTGGCGTGAAGAAAACGGAGATACTGATGAATTAGCAGGATCTAGCGATACACTTAAAGGTGTAGGTGCATCTCCTGCTCCAGCAGATGCGGGCGGAGACGATTTTGACTTCGATGAAACAGATGTAGACGATACAGAAGACGGTTCAGTAATTGATGGATCGGAAAACGCAGAAACAGACGAAGAAGTATAAATACTACTATGAGATATTCAGATTTAAAAGAAAACTATTCTCCAGACGAGGATAAACACAACAGTATAGAGCTAGGCGATACTCGTAAAGACCGTCTAACTCTAGTACACCTATCAAAGTTGCGTAAGATACGTGAGTATCGTAAGTATCAAGAAGGTGTTAAGTCACAACAAGTACAGCGTCAATATAAAGGCTCTGGCGGTGAAGGTGGTGGCGATATGGAGCTTTAAGCTCTATTAAGTAGTAAGTTTTACTATTTACGTCACATACTAAATATCTCTACGACAATGAAACGGCTCAAAAGAAGCCGTTTTTTTGCATTTTCATAACATACACTATAATAACTTATAAATACTTTTGAAACAAAGAGTGTTTCTACACCCGCCACAAATAAGCAGTGGCTTTTTAGATAAGGAGACATAATAATGTCAAGCAAACTAGAACAAGTACTAGAACTTCTTATCAACGAGGAGCGTGAAGCAGCGGAAGAGCTACTGCACGATTTTATCGTAGAAAATGCACGTCAAATTCACGAAGACCTTCTAAACGAAAGTGATGAAGTAGTTGAAGAAGAATTAGAAGAATTAGACGAAGCAGACGATATCCTTAGTGATGAAGAAGAAGCATCAGACGAACTAGAGTTAGATGCATCAGAAATCGAAAACGAAGAATTCTATGACGAAGACGAAATGGAAGACGATGAAGCATTAGACGACCTAGAAATGGGCGACGAAGCAGAATCAGAAGACGGCGTTGAAGCACGTGTAGATGATCTAGAATCAGCACTAGCTGAACTAGAAGCAGAATTCGAAAAAATCATGTCAGGTGAAGACGATGCAGACGAAATGGATGCAGAAGACGAAGCTGAAGATGATATGGAAGAGTCATTCGAACTAGAACTAGACGAGTCAGAAGACGAAGACCTAGAAGAAGGTGAAGAATTAGACTTAGAAGAATCAGAAGATGACGCAGAAGAAGATGACGAAGAGTTAAACGAATATGTAACTCCAGTGTCAGCATCAGAAGGCGACAACGGCGATAACACAGCATCAACTGTAAACGCAAATGCAAAGCGTCCAGGCGATGACTCAAATGCAGCACCAGTAAAAGCGAATGATGGTAACACATCAGGCGGTTCAGGTGATGCGCCAAAAGATATGGGTACAAAGAATGTAAATGTATCAGGCAACTCAAAAGCACCAGCAATGTCAAATCAAGCGGCAAAGCCAGGTGATAATGGTGTGAATAACAAGTCAATCACATCATAATTTAATTCTATTTGGAGAAACCAATGACCGTTCTTATTGAAAGATTTTCACACAGTCAAGCAGGTGTTAAAACTCGCATTGTCGAAGGTGAAGACGGTGGAAAAAACATGTTTATGGAAGGTATTTTCGTCCAAGGTGGCGTTAAGAATGCTAACCAGCGTGTTTACCCGGTTTCAGAAATCTCAAGAGCAGTAGAAAGCGTTCAGAAAAAAATCTCTGAAGGCTTCCCTGTTCTAGGTGAATGTGATCATCCACCGGAATTAACAGTAAACGTTGACCGTGTGTCACATATTATTGAAAATATGTGGATGGACGGACCAAACGGCTATGGTAAACTTAAAATTGTTCCTACACCAATGGGTAACATCATCAGAACACTAATCGAATCAGGCGCTACTTTAGGTGTCTCATCTCGTGGTTCAGGCGAAGTTGGTAATGATGGTAACGTGAGTAACTTTGAGATTGTAACTGTAGATATCGTAGCTCAACCGAGTGCGCCAGAAGCGTACCCAAAAGCGATCTACGAAGGATTAATGAACATGAAAGGCGGCTATCAAACTTGGCAGCTTGCTCAAAGTGTTCAAAACGACAAGTCGGCACAAAAGTACTTGTCAGAAGAAATAGTAAAGTTCATTCGTGAACTTAAACTGTAAAACAGGAGAAGCAACAATGGCAAACGAAATTCTTGCAAATCTTTTAGAGTCTGGCGCACTAAGCGAAGAAGCTGGTGCAGCTATCAAAGAGGCTATGGAAGTAAAACTTAATGAAGCAAGAGAGGAAATTACAGCCGAGTTGCGTGAAGAGTTCGCACAAAAGTTTGAACATGACAAAGGTGTCATCGTTGAAGCAATGGATAATATGCTAAATGAAGCAATCCGTGCTGAAATGACAGAGTTCAAAACGGATCGTGAAGCTCTAATCGCAGAACGAGTTGCGTATAAGAAAGCAATTTCTGAACACGCAAAGATCCTCGAAAAATTCATTACTTCTCATCTTGCAGCAGAAGTTAAGGAACTACAAGCAGACCGTGCAAAAGTAGCTGAAAATCTAGAAACGACAAAATCGTTTGTAGTGAAGCAACTATCACGTGAACTTGCAGAATTCCACAACGACAAGCGTGAATTAGTAGAAACTAAAGTACGCATGGTAGCAGAGGGTAAAGAACTTCTTACGAAAACTAAGGAATCTTTTATCAAACGTTCAGCAGAGTTAGTAGAGAACACAATCTCTAACGCTCTACGTTCAGAAATCGTAACGCTTAAAGAAGACATTCAATCGGCTAAAGAAAATGAATTTGGTCGTAAATTGTTTGAAGCATTCGCAGGCGAATTCATGTCATCACAACTAAATGAAGGCACAGAAGTAGCTAAAATGAATACTAAGCTAGACGAATCTGCTAATAAAGTTGCAGAACTAGAAGCAATGATTACTGCTAAAGAAGCAGATATTGCTACAGCGCAAAAAGCAAATCGTGTAATGGAAGATCGTATTAATCGCAAAGCGAAACTAGACGAACTACTATCACCACTTGCTGGTCAAAAGCGTGAAGTAATGTCTGATTTACTTGAAACAGTAAAAACAACTAATTTAAAAACTGCATTTAAGAAATATCTACCAGCAGTTTTAAATGAATCAGTTTCAGCGAAAGCAGAAACAAAAACATTAACAGAAAGCAAAGTCACAGAACAAACTGGTGATCGTGGAGCAAAACAGGAAACTCCAACATCAACAGACGGCGATGCTGATATAGTCGTGCTAAGAAAACTAGCCGGTCTAAAGTAATTAACCAGAACACAGGAGAATCAAACAGATGGAAAATCTTTTTGAAGGAAACAACTGGGACAACACACGTGATGCGTTACTAGAAGGTCTAGAAGGCACCAAACGTGACGTAATGTCATCAGTACTAAACAACACAAAAGTAGCTCTTGCAGAATCAGCAACAGCAGGCGCAACACAAGCAGGTAACATTGCGACACTAAACAAAGTGATCCTACCAGTTATCCGTCGTGTAATGCCAACAGTTATCGCAAACGAAATCATCGGCGTACAGCCAATGACTGGTCCAGTAGGTCAGATTCATACACTACGTGTACGTTATGCAGATAACGCAGCAGGCGTAACAGCAGGCCAAGAAGCACTATCACCATTCGATATTGCTAAATCATACTCAGGCGCAGATGGTACAGCACCAGCGGCGACAGCAGCTATGGAAGGTACAGCAGGTAACAGAATGTCAATCCAAGTGATGAAACAAACTGTTGAAGCGAAAACACGTAAGCTATCAGCACGTTGGACATTCGAAGCGGCACAAGACGCTAACGCAATGCACGGCCTAGACGTTGAAGCAGAGATCATGGCAGCACTTGCTATGGAAATCACAGCAGAAATCGACCAAGAAGTTCTAGGTTCACTAGAAAATCTAGCGACAACTGGTGCGACTTTCGACATGAACGCAGCATTCACAGGCACACCAACATTCGTAGGTGATCGTCACGCAGTTCTAGCAACTCTAATCAACCAACAAGCTAACCTAGTAGCACAGCGCACAAGACGTGGCGCAGCTAACTGGGCAGTTGTATCACCAGCGGCGCTAACAGTGCTACAGTCAGCTACAACATCAGCATTCGCACGTACAACAGAAGGTACATTCGAAGCACCAACAAATACAAAATTCGTTGGTACACTAAACGGTACAATGCGTGTATATGTAAACACATATGCAAATGACGCAGCACCAGTTCTACTAGGCTATAAAGGCTCAGGCGAAATTGATGCAGCAGCATTCTATTGCCCATACGTACCGCTAATGTCATCAGGCGTTGTTGTGGACCCAGCATCATTCGAACCAGTAGTGTCATTCATGACTCGTTACGGTTACGTTGAGCTAACAAACACAGCATCATCACTAGGTAACGCAGCAGATTACGTTTCAAAAATCGACGTTGCAAACCTAGCATTCGTATAAGTTTTACTTAAACGATTAATAATATTAACCCGGGAGGAAACTCCCGGGTTTTTTATTGGCTCCAGCTTTAATTCGATAAACTGATAAATAGACTTGTATAATTAAGTTTGGAAGAACATATCATGGCAGAACAATTAAAATTTGGTGACCGACTATTCCTTAAAGGTGAAAAAGTTCTCTTCGATAATGGCACAGATGCTGCGATTATTGAATCGAGAAATAATACACTTATAATCGGAGATACTGATGGCACAGAACACAACGTTATAATCAACGGTAATCTTACAGTAGAAGGAACTACAACAACTGTAAATACTCAACAAACAACAGTAGCAGATCCATTCATGTTGATAACTTCATTGGATGTAGATAAAGCGGGTATTGAAGTTGATAGAGATGGCGAAACAAATGCACAGTTTGGTTGGAACGAAACAGATGACAGGTGGGAAGCATTTCATACGTCATCTTTATTTTCATCAATTATGGAAAGTACAACTTTAACAACTAGTGATTTAACTGCAACTGGTACTTCTATATTGAGTGATTTAGAGTCTCCTCTTGTAACTATTACAGGTGGTAATATTGATGACACCGTTATCGGTGCAACAACTAGAGCATCGGGTAAATTTACATTTTTAGAAGCAAGCGAAAACGTTACATTCTCAAAAGATTTATCAGTAGCTGGTGATGTAGACATTCAAGGGTCGTTTACTACTATAACTACAGATGGACTAACTGAAGGCACAACTAATTTATACTTCACTGATGAACGTGTTGATGATAGAATTAGTAATCTATTCAATGCATCATATGGTATTTCAGCTTTATACACTGATCCTGCTAATACATTCGAAATCAGTTTTGATGCAACTAATATAGGTACAGGCGAAGAGGTTCTTAATACTGCAAATACTACACAAGCAGCATTCAGAACAATAAGAGAAGGTCGAACAGCTTCCGGTGGTAACGGTGATTTAGTAGTTTCTCTTTCTACTGATAGTAATGAGATTGTTATTGATACCGCAGAAAAAATTAATAAACTTGAGTTCAATACATTTACTGGTAATGGTACTACAACCCAGTATAGTCTTCCATATTCTGTGTCACAGGATTGGCAAGTTCTTGTTTACATTGATGGTGTAGTACAGGAACCAACAACTTCATACACAATGTCTGGTACAACGCTTACATTATCGACAGCACTAGGTAATGGTAGTGTGATGAATGTAATTAAAATGGCTACGAATACATCAGCATCAGCTATAATTGATGCAGATACATTAAATGCACAACCGGGAAGCTATTATCTAGATTATACAAATTTTACAAATACTCCAACAATTCCGACAACCGTATCATCATTTACAAATGATAGTGGTTACATTACTAATGCAGACCTTCCAACGAATTACATGGTTAATGATGCAAACAATACAGTTGCAGGAAGTATTAATCCATCAGTAGATGCGACACATGATTTAGGAACAGCAACAGAACAATGGAATACAATTTACGGAAATACAGTTGAAGCAACTTATGCAGATTTAGCAGAACGCTATGCATCAGATGCTCCTTATGAACCGGGAACAGTATTAGTATTAGGTGGCGAAGCAGAAGTCACAACTACAACAATGTTAGCAAGTACAAAAGTTGTTGGTATTGTTTCTACAGACCCAGCACTTAAAATGAATTCTGCGGCAGGTAACTCTGATACTCATCCGTATATTGCTCTTAAAGGACGTGTACCATGTAAAGTAATCGGTGAGATTAATAGGGGTGATTTATTAGTAACCTCAGACAAAGCAGGATATGCAAAAAGATCACTCGGTGTACCAATGATTGGTACTGTAATCGGTAAAGCAATCGGTAACAATGAGAGTGGCGAAGGGATAATCGAAGTGTTTGTGAGTATGATGTAATGACTACAAATATTAATTCATATATTCTAGGAAGTTCTACAGTTCAGAATACTAATCTGCACGATAATGTATTTGGTAGTTCAGTAGGCACAGCAGTTGAAGGTCATACTACAATAACTATTAATACTAGTGGTGATTTGTCAGGCGGTGGAACTATTACGTTAGGTTCTGGAGGAACTCTTGAGGTGAGTTATACTGGTCCTACTATACCAACTAATGTATCAGAATTTACAAACGATAGTGCATATATTACATCTGCATCTATACCAACTAATGTATCAGAATTTACAAACGATAGTGCATATATTACATCCGCATCTATACCAACTGCCATAAGTTCATTCACAAACGATAGTGCATATATTACAGCTTCAGCTATACCAAGTAATATAAGTTCATTCACAAACGATAGTGCATATATTACATCCGCATCTATACCAACTGCCATAAGTTCATTTACAAACGATAGTGCATATATTACATCTGCATCTATACCAACTAATGTAAGTTCATTCACAAATGATAGTGGATACTTGACAGCACATCAAGACCTATCATCATATGCATTAACTACTCAACTATTTTCTGGGTCTTATAATGACTTAACAAATACGCCAACTATTCCAACAGTGCCAACAAATGTAAGTGCATTTACAAACGATAGTGGATATCTTACTAGTTATACTGATACGACATATTCAACTGCCACATCAAGTACGTTAGGATTAGTTAAAATTGGATATAGTGAGAATGGTAAAAACTATCCAGTTGAATTGTCAAGTGGAAAAATGTTTGTAAATGTTCCTTGGACTGATACAGATACTAATAGTGACACAACATATACTGCTGGAACTGGATTAACATTGACCAGCACAGAATTTTCAGTAGACTCTACGATTGCACCTAAAACATATGTAGATACTGCTATCAGTAATTTAGTTAACGGTGCAAATTCTTCTTTTGATACGTTGAAAGAAATACAAGATGCAATGGCTACTGATACAGAACTTGCTACTGCAATAGGAAATTTAAGTATACCATCTAATGTTAGTGAATTGACAAACGATAGTGGGTATATCACTAGCTATACAGATACAAATACAGTATTATCCAGTGCATCATTTAGTACAGCAAACGGGGTTCTTACATTAACAAAGAGTGATGCAAGCACCGTTACAGTTGATTTAGATGGTAGATATACTGATAATGCAAATGCAGATAATATGAATCAAGGAGTTGCAACTACTGACTCTCCTAGTTTTGTTGATGTAACAGCGACTAACTTTCATGGTACATCAACGTATGCTAAGTATGCTGACCTTGCAGAAAAATATACAACAAATGAAGAACATGCTGTTGGTACTGTAATGATGGTATCATATAATGAAAATTATGAGGCTTCTCCTGCAACATCGGGTAGTTTCCCGATCGGTGTAGTTTCAGAGAACCCAGCATTTTTAATGAATGAAAGTATAACAGGACAAGCATTAGCTCTTAAAGGTCGAGTACCTGTGAGAGTATATGGTTCAATACGAAAAGGCGAGGCAGTTTATGTTTATGAAAACGGCGTTGCGAGTAATAATTACAATGGAGCAGCTTTAGTAGGAATTGCTTTAGAAACTAATACATCTGAGAATGAAAAACTTGTAGAATGTGTTATCAAAATATAAAGGTTGAGAAAAAATGAGTATAACAAAAGTAAGTAAGTTTGTTTTAGAAGATAACAGTGTATCTTTATTAAAACTAGACACTACTGGTGGATTTGAAGGACAAATATTGTCTATTGGTTCAGGTGGTATTATAGAATTTGAGGATAAATTAGTCACAGAGGATGTTGAAGACATTGTTGCTGGTTTACTAGTAAGAGGAAACCATACTAATATAGCTGTTACCTATGCTGACGGATCGAACCAATTAAACTTATCTGCTACTGGCGCAGTTACAAGTGTCAATGGACAAACAGGAGTTATAGTACTAGGAACAGATGATGTTGCTGAAGGTTCAACAAATTTATATTATACAGATGCTAGAGCGGACGCAAGAGCGCAATTAAAGATTGATGCACTTGTAGATACAGCTCCAGGAACATTAGATACTCTAAACGAATTAGCTGCGGCTCTGGGTGATGACGCAGATTTCAGTACAACAATTACTACTAGTATTGCTACAAAACTTTCAACCGCTGATTTTAATACTACTTTTGATACACAACTTGCAACAAAAGATACGGATAACCTTTCTGAAGGATCGACAAATCTATATTATACAGATGCAAGAGCAAGAGGCGCAATTAGTGCAACAGGTTCATTAAGTTATGACAATTCAACCGGTGTCATTTCTTTCACTATGCCTGCACAAACTACTACAGCAATCACTGAAGGTA
>Ga0233399_1000268_pt1 | contig 21892 bp, 20 predicted proteins | sample 43DmetaG_FD_182698 | JGI IMG/M metagenome (GOLD analysis project Ga0233399, IMG submission 182698) | Seawater microbial communities from Monterey Bay, California, United States - 43D | ecosystem: Environmental > Aquatic > Marine > Coastal | place: USA: California | collected 2016-11-08 | reverse complement strand
GGTTATAAACTCCAGATCGATAATTTATTATCTGATAAGCTCCAACTAGAAAATTCCAATGAAGATTTAGCTATCAGTAAATCTGCACTTGAACTACGAATTGCTAGTTTATTATTAGCAAAATCAAAATTAGAAGCAAAAAATATTGACACAATAAATGAGAAAAAAGCAATTGAGTTGGCATTAATACGTGCTCGAACTGAAATAAATGAACAAGAAGAAATTGCAAGATTGGCCGCTGCTAAACGTGAAGCATTAGAATTGTTAATTGTAAAACTCCGCAATGAAGGGGAATTGCAAGCTGAAGAAATAACATCTGTGAGAAAAGAATTGTCTGAGGCTGAAAAAACACGTCTTGTTGAACAAGCTGCTGCAGAAAATTTGAAAGAAAAATTAAAATCTACAAATGATGAATTAAATTCTTTATTATATGCCAAGTCAAAATTAGAAGCTGAAAAAATTAATAACTTAAATGAAAAAAATGCTATTGAATTGGCATTAGCAAGCGCTCGAAATGAAATAAACGAACAACTGGAAAATGCACGATTGGCTGCAGCTAAACGTGAAGCCTTAGAATTATTAATTGAAAAACTTCAAAATGAAGGCAAACTACAATTAGCAGAAGTATCTTCTATATCTGAAACTTTAACAGAGACAGAAAAAAGACGTTTGGCTGAAGCTGCAGCAGCAGATCTTTTAAGAGAAAAGTTAAAAAATGCTAACACTGAGTTAACAGCAATGTCACTTGCACTTGAGGCTGAACGTAAAGAAGCTGAAATTACTTTAACAAAAATTGCTGCTGCTAATGCCTTAGAAAAATCTCTTAAAATTGATTTAAGTAAGAGCTTTACTGAGGTAGAGCGTCAAGCCGCTCTAATTGCCGAAGCTAATTCACTCCTTGAAAAAGAAAAAGACATATCAACTTCGGCGCAAAGAAAGCTTGCATTATTAAACACACAAACCTCTCAACTTCGAAATCAATTAAACGAATTACAAGGATTGCTAGATGAGTCTAAAGAAGCTGACACAAAAGCGCAGATACAATTAAAGTCATTAGGTACAGACTTGAATTTGGCACTAGCTCGGGTTGCTGCCGAACAAAGAAAAGTTGCAGCTGAGCAAAAGAAAATTGCTGAATTGGAAGCTAAAGAAAAACTAAGATTTGCTGAAGAAGCAAAAGATTTGAGGAAATTTAGATCTCAGTTTTTTGGTGAATTACGAAAAGTAATGGAAGGCCAAGAAGGGGTTCGAATAGTAGGAGATAGATTTGTATTTTCTTCTGAGGTATTGTTCTCTGTGGGGTCAGCTAATCTTGGATCGTTAGGTAAAACTGAAATAAATAAAGTTGCAAAGATTATAAATCAAATTGCAGGTGAAATTCCTGATGGTATAGATTGGATTTTACGTGTCGATGGTCACACTGATCGAATTCCTTTCAGCGGCTTTGGAAAAGACTACAAGGATAATTGGGAGCTTAGTCAAGCTAGGGCTTTATCTGTTGTAAGATATTTAATGGATGATTTAAAGATTCCTGCAAATAGATTAGCTGCAAATGGTTTTGGTGAGTTTCAGCCAATTGATGACCGAGATACACCAGAAGCATATAAAACAAATAGGCGAATTGAACTAAAGTTTACAGAAAGATAAATTCATTCTGTGTAAATACCTTTATTGGAAAAATCCATATTTCTCTATTTAGCAGTGAGTAGTGGAGGCTTTCTTTTTGTAATTCGCCGTGCTTCGGGTGATATTAACTCTAGATCTAGCTTGTCATCTTTTAGATGAACTTTAACTAATCCACCTTTTGAAAGTTTTCCAAATAATAGCTCTTCTGCCAAAGGTTTTTTAAGATGTTCTTGTATCACTCTTGCTAAAGGTCGAGCCCCCATTTTGTCATCATACCCTTTATCGGCTAACCAGTTTGCTGCTTTCGTTGAAAGTTCGAAGGTAACGTTTCTGTCCATCAATTGGGCTTCTAGCTGTAATACGAACTTATCAACAACTTTGATAATTACTTCTTTTGATAAGGGTGCAAAACTTATTGTAGCATCTAATCTGTTTCTAAATTCTGGCGAAAAAGTTCTTTCTATTGCTGCAGTATCTTCGCCGTCTCTTCTATCACGCCCAAAGCCAATAGCTTCTTTTGCTTGCTCTGAAGCTCCAGCATTTGATGTCATGATAAGGATTACGTTTCTAAAATCAGTAGAACGACCATTATGATCTGTTAATTTTCCATGGTCCATAACTTGAAGTAAAATATTAAATACATCAGGATGAGCTTTTTCAATTTCGTCTAAAAGTAAGACACAATGGGGATTTTGATCTACACCATCAGTCAATAATCCCCCTTGATCAAAGCCCACATATCCAGGAGGAGCGCCAATTAGTCTACTAATGGCATGCTTTTCCATGTATTCTGACATATCAAATCTAATTAATTCCACGCCTAATGTGTCGGCTAATTGTTTTGCAACTTCTGTTTTACCTACACCCGTAGGCCCAGCAAATAAATAATTACCAATTGGCTTTTCTGGTTCGCGTAGTCCAGCTCTCGCAAGTTTTATTGCAGAAGCTAATGCATCAATTGCTGGATCTTGGCCAAAAACAACTCTTTTAAGAGATGCATCAAGTTCTCTAAGTAATTCTGCGTCATCACGTGATATATTTTTTGCAGGTATTCTTGCAATTTTGGCTATCACATCTTCGATTTCTTTTACCCCTAGGGATTTCCTACGTTTTGATGCAACAACTAGTCTTTGAGATGCTCCAGCTTCATCTATTACATCAATTGCTTTGTCAGGTAATTTTCGATCATGTATATATCGAGAAGAAAGTTCTACAGCTGTTTTAATAGCATCTAATGAATACTTCACGTCGTGATGTTCTTCAAATCTTGATTTTAATCCTTTTAATATATTTATTGTATCTTCAATATTAGGCTCAATTACATCAACTTTTTGAAATCTTCTTGCAAGTGCACGATCTTTTTCAAAATGTTGTCTGTATTCTTTATATGTTGTTGACCCCATACAACGTAGTTTTCCACCTTGCAGTGCTGGTTTTAATAAATTTGAAGCATCCATTGCTCCACCTGAAGTAGCTCCAGCTCCAATAACAGTATGTATCTCATCTATAAATAATACTGCGTCTGGATGTTCTTCTAATTCAGTCATCACTGACTTCAGTCGTTCTTCAAAGTCACCGCGATATTTAGTTCCAGCTAATAAAGATCCCATGTCTAGTGAATATATTGTTGTATCAGTTAATATTTCAGGGGTTTCTCCAGAAATAATTTTTACTGCTAATCCCTCGGCAATCGCTGTTTTGCCAACACCTGGATCACCTACTAAAATTGGATTATTTTTTCGTCTGCGACACAAGATTTGTATACATCTCTCAACTTCATGACCACGGCCAATTAAATGATCAATATTTCCCTCATTAGCCTGGTGGTTTAAGTCGACACAATATTTTGATAATGCTGTTTCATCAGCATCTGAAACACCATCATCGTGTTCATTAAATTCTTCTGAGCCAGTAACTTCTCTTGGTTCATTCATTGCTGGATCTTTTGCTACACCATGCGCAATAAAATTGACTGCGTCATATCGTGTCATTTCTTGCTCCTGAAGAAAATAAGCTGCATGACTTTCTCGTTCTGCAAAAATTGCTACAAGTACGTTTGCACCTGTTACTTCTTGTTTACTTGAACTTTGCACGTGTATTACAGATCTTTGTATAACCCTTTGAAACGCTGTAGTAGGTGTTGCGTCAACTCCTTCTTGATTTGTTACTAAACTGTCTAATTCGTTTTCTAAAAAATGGTTCAACTTATTACGTAATTCATCTAGAGATACCGCACATGCCCTCATCACACGACTTGCATTTGGTTCGTCAATTAATGCTAGAAGTAAATGTTCAAGAGTAGCTAATTCATGATTTCTTTGAGTCGCATATGCTAATGAAGCATGGATAGCATTTTCTAAACTACTTGAGAATGTTGGCATTAATCTTTACCTTTCAGGCGGATACTGTTTAAAATCTAATTAATCTTGTATCTAGTACGTTTTTAATAGATTTCTCTCTATTTTTGGAATCTTCAAGCCAAAAATGATTTTTTTTTGCTTTATTTGAATATTTTAGGAATAAACAATCACTTAATATCAACCCATTATTAAAAATTATCTTTTTGAGTTCTAAGAAACTTGAAAACCTCTTCATCTGTTTTCTGGCCCATATTTAATTTATTTTTAAATTCTGGCTGCGCTGATCTTAAAAAAGGATTTATTAAAAATTCTAGTTCAAGGGATGTGGGAACTGTATATTTGCCATTTTTCAGTAAATTTTGAATTTCTTTATAACGTTCTTTTAAGCGTTGATTTGAAGGGTCAACACTTATAGCAAATTTTGCATTTGAATTAGAGTACTCATGACCCGAATAGACCATTGTGTCGGCGGGTAATTTTAAAAAAGTTTTTAGTGTTTCCCACATAACTTTATGTGTTCCTTCAAATAATCGCCCACATCCCAATGACATTAAGCTGTCACCAGTAAAAATTTTTTTAGCATTTCTGAAATAATAAGAAATATGTCCAATTGTATGGCCAGGTGTATCTAATATTTCAGAGTGATGACTTCCAATTTTAATAATATCTCCACTAACTACGGGGATATCTAGAGCTGGCAGACGATATGCATCGGATCTAGCCCCGATAACTTTTGCTCCAGTCAATTTCCGTAATTTATCTACTCCGTCTATATGATCTGAATGGTGATGTGTAATTAGAATTGTGTTCAACTTCCAACCTAATTTAGTTAACATGTAAGAAATTGGGTCTGCATCTGGCACGTCAACAACAGATGTATGACCAGTTTCCTCACATTTAATTAAATAAGCATAGTTATCTGCTAGGCAAGGTACTATTATAACCGAAATAGGCATGGTATTATTTCCATAGATTTATTTTTTATATTTAATAATTGCAGAAATTGAAGTTAACTTGAAGTCTAGAATTTATTTAAAAGGTAAAGATGCATTTAGATGTCATTGATCTTCGCAAATTTTACTATCGAACTAAACTTGGTCGAATAGTTCAACGTGCATTACGAGACAAAGTAGAGCGTTTATTTGGAGATACAAAAGGACAAACGATCCTTGGGTATGGTTTTGCAGCTCCAATGTTAAGACCTTTTTTGAAATCTTCGAGACGTGTCATTTGTTTAATGCCTGGTCAACAAGGTGTTATGCCATGGCCTGAAGGGCAACTAAATCGATCTGTATTAACTCCAGAAATAAGCTGGCCATTGGCTACGGGTGTTGTTGACAAGATGGTTATTTTGCATGGCCTTGAAACAAGTAATAATCAAAATGGATTATTAGAAGAAATTTGGCGTGTTTTAGGGCCAGGTGGACGTGTATTAATAATTGTCCCCAATAGGTCAGGGCTATGGGCACGCAGTGAAAAAACCCCATTTGGATATGGTCAACCATACAGCGTAAGCCAATTAGAAACTCAACTTCGAATTCATAAATTTTCTGTGGAACGACATATGTCTGCAATGTTTTTCCCTCCAAGTCACAAACCATTTTGGTTGAAGGTGTCAAAATACTTAGAAGGAGTGGGTTTAAGAGGCGTTATTCCTTTGGCTTCAGGAGTAATTATAATCGAGGCTACAAAGCAGATATATGCTCGCCCAAAGAGTGGACTTGGAGCAACAGTTAAAAATCCTCTAGGTGGAGTTTTAAGAGGAATTAAAGCTCCAACGGGTAAACCAATCAAAGGATATAACCCTCAGCGTGAGTCTTGAGCTTTTGTTAGTTTTTCTAAGCAAAAAGTTAATGATTTACCTTTTGGAAGTTGGCAATATGAGGAATCATCTTTTCTAATTTTATTATTTATTTTCCCACCAATGATTATTGAAATTAAATTTGATGGGTCAGATAATATTTTAACTGCTTTATTATTTAATAGGTCAGGAGATACGTCAAAACTTGCGTTTATTAATTCTAGATTGATTGAAGTTTCAGGAGGCTGATCAGGGTGTAGTTCTAAATAGCGTTTTACTAACCAGTTAGGTTTTTTACGAAGATTTGTTATCAATTCATTTATAACTATGTTGTGTGAGTTTTTTAAACCTTGACGTGTATTTAATCCCATTCTTGTATTGTTATAGATATCATACATCAGATTGTGGATTTCATCCCATGTCTCTGAAGCAACTGTTGCGGAAAGCCCAGTAAATGCAAGTTTTTCGCTTATTTGATTAAAGTGTGACCGCGGGTCATAAGAAGCACGTTTTTCTTGCCGAATAATTCGAAACATTTCGGAGCCAGCCCCATAACCCATATATTTAAAGAGAGTGTTAGTCTCAGCCTGGTGTATCAGTGAATTAAAGCTTTGTACGGTACCAATAAAAATCAAAGTCTCAGTGGCTTCCTCGTCTTCCAAGTGAATAACTCCATGGGGAAGTTGATGAAAAGGCTTGTTAGCTTCATCGTTGAGAATTGCATTATATGTTGGCAGGTCTTTTAATAAAATATTTGTGATGTCGTTAAATTCAAAATTTCTTGCATTAAATATTATTTGATTGGGCCTTCGCGATATCTCTAAATTAATACTGTCTTTTGATATTATTTCATCAGAACCTGTGAAAAGAACATAACTAATAAGTTCATTTTCAAGTAGTTCTGGTGTTCGGAGTTTAGTTGAGGAAATATTTCTGAATGAATAGTTTTTACGCTTGAGCCAAGTCTCATTAATCGCAGTATTTTTGAGTATTTCGTTTGTATGGCTAGCTGCCAAAGCAAAGCTTTCCTTTTGAGATTGTACTGTGAGAATTAAGTGATTTGGTGTAGCATCGATAGAAAAATTAATATCATTTATTATTCTAAAATCAATTATTTCACGCACTGATTTTCTGCCAATAGGTCCATTAATTTTAGCAGCAAGAAAAGCTTGAAGTTTTCTATTTTGTTCTTTTGATTTAGAATTAAGTGTCCAAACTAAAGATGCGGATGCAATATCATCATCGAGGGTTGCAAACTCAGTAATATAAGAAATATCATCGTTAACTAAGGTGTTAGACAAGACTGAATGAGCTATAAAAAATACTCCAAAAATGAGAAAGTAAAATTTTTTATAAAAAATCATAGATTGTTATCTAACTTTGCTAAAATCACTGCACTGGGACTATCCGCTACAAAAGCTGAAATTATTTTTAATATATCTTCATTAGGTGCATTTGCTATCATTTTAGAAAATTCTTTTGGAGATACAGGTGGCAAGCCGTCTGAACCTAAATTTTGGAAAAAATCCAAATATGCACGTGGACTTTGAGCTAAAGATTTAGTGTAAGCAACATTTTTACTACGAGCAATTTCTATTTCTTTTTGAGTAATATTATTAGTATCTAAATTTTTTATACTCATTCTTAAACTTTTATATGCATCTTCAAGCGTAACACCGTCAAAAGGAATTAGGGACGCAGTATATTCAATATCGCCATTTATTGCTATGTATGAGCTTTGGGAAAATGATTGAGCAGTGTTCCCATCCAAATACAATAAATTGTTTAGATGCGAATTATAAATATCAGAAGCAATGAAAAATGAAGCTTGCATACCCAAAATATCTGATAAGTCATCAAATCTAAAAAATTTAGCAAATGATAATTGATTACTTAATAGACGATTTGTTGAAATCTTTGTTATACTTTCTAGTCCATTTTCCGGTCTTTGATTGAGCCAAGAATCCATCACGCGTTTTGTTTTTTTTGTATCCCCAAAGTATTCAGTTAATTTTTTTTGTGCTAAGCTTTCATTAATATTTCCTGAAATGATTATCATTGAGTTTGATGGAATGTAATGTTTGTTATGAAAGTCTATCGCTGCTTTGACTGTAAGTTTGTTTAAATCAGCAACAGGTGTTTCTGCTCTACCGTATTTAGAGTTGTAAAGTTTTTGCAACACCAGTCTATTTAACCATCTGGAAGGTGCATTTCGTTCTTTATAATATACTTCTCTTTTTACTATATCAATTTCACTTTTTTTAAAATCTTCTGATAATTGGGGTGTATCTAAGACAGCTCTAGTTAAGCGCATTAAACGATCTAGGTCATCTTGATTGCCCGTATTTGTGTACACAGTAGAAACTTGAGAAGTGAACGCGTTCAAATCTCTCTGACGAGGTTCCTGTAATACAGCAGCGTCAGACGACAATGCAGCTAAATGTTCTGTGTAATGGGCAATGCCAGAGATCTCATTTTCATCATAACTACCTGAAAGAATCACCAACTGAATATCTATTCGAGATTGTTCTCGAATTGGTATTACATAAGCATTGTATAGCCCATGAGTGTTTTTTAATGGGATTACTTCTTGTGCGTTCAAACCGAATGGGAGTGTTAGAATAAGAGAGGTTAGAACAAATATGATTTTAATTTTTTGTATCAATTTTTACACCAAAGTATTTGTAACTATTATTTACTACACAAATTACAATTAAATCAGAATTTACTAATATCAAACATTATTTCAATTAAAATTGAGCAAAGATTCGTGATGTTTAGGGATTTTGACACTATTAATTGGATATATTTATATATTTTATTTAATGTTTTGTGAGCAGATTGTCGCGCTTTTAAGCTATGCTACTGAAAACATTCAATTTTCATAATTAAAAAGTGTTATTATTACAGTTGCATACGAGCGTCTGCTTTGCTATCACGCGCAAAGTTAGAGCGAATATTTTAATATCATCTAATTTAAAAAAATACGGAACGGGTGAATACCCATAACAATATCGAAAGGTTCCACGTGTCTGACACAAGTTCGATATCATCAGGCGTTGCCTCGCGTTATGCGACTGCATTGTTTGATCTGGCAAAAGAAGCTGATAAACTGCCTGTTTTAGAGGCAGACTTAGGTACTTTAGATGTTGCATTAAGTAGTAATGAATCTCTACGTGATTTGATTAATTCACCAGTCTACTCTCGTGATGACTTGGCGAATGCTGTAAGTGCTCTTTCAGTTAAAATGAAATTATCATCAATGGTGTCAAATACACTTGGCTTAATGGCTACTAAGCGCCGTTTGCAAGTAATACCAATGTTAATCGATGTTGTTCGTGCAAAAATTTCTGATGAAAAAGGTGAAGTTACTGCTGAAGTAACGGCTGCCCAGAAACTATCTGCTGAACAAATCAAAGAATTGTCGGAGACACTCAAAATGTCTGTTGGCAAGGATATAAATATCAAAGCTACAATAGATGAAAGTCTAATCGGTGGTTTGATCGTAAAAGTGGGTTCAAAAATGATCGATAGCTCGATCAAATCAAAACTCTCAAATCTTCAAAATGTAATGAAAGAGGTCGGATAATGTCTATCCAAGCTGCAGAAATATCTGCGATCCTCAAAGACCAAATTAAAAATTTTGGTCAAGAGGCTGAAGTTGCCGAAGTAGGCCGTGTATTATCAGTAGGTGATGGTATCGCGCGTGTACATGGTTTGGACAATGTTCAAGCGGGTGAGATGGTTGAATTTCCAGGTGGTATCCGGGGAATGGCTCTTAACTTAGAAGCCGACAATGTTGGTGTGGTTATTTTTGGTTCTGACCAGTCTATTAAAGAAGGCGATACAGTAAAACGTACAAATGCCATCGTTGATGTTCCAGTTGGCCCAGAATTGCTTGGCAGAGTAGTTGATGGTTTAGGCAATCCAATTGATGGTAAAGGTCCGATTAATTCGAAAAAACGATCAACAGCTGATGTTAAAGCTCCTGGAATTATCCCACGTAAATCTGTACACGAACCAATGGCTACAGGCCTGAAGTCTGTAGATGCATTGATACCTATTGGCCGAGGCCAAAGGGAATTAATTATTGGTGATCGCCAAACAGGTAAAACTGCTGTTGCTTTAGATACTATATTAAATCAAAAAGCTTATAATGACGCAGCAAAAGGCGACAACGAGAAATTATTTTGTATTTATGTCGCTGTGGGCCAAAAACGTTCAACAGTTGCTCAGCTAGTAAAGAAATTAGAAGAAACTGGTGCTCTAGAGTATACAATTGTTGTAGCTGCAACAGCATCTGATCCAGCTCCTATGCAATTTCTCGCACCATATGCAGCAACATCTATGGGTGAATATTTCCGTGATAATGGAATGCATGGATTGATGATATATGACGATCTAACAAAACAAGCAGTTGCATATCGTCAAATGTCTCTATTGCTACGACGTCCACCAGGCCGTGAAGCATATCCAGGAGATGTTTTCTATCTACACTCCAGATTACTCGAAAGATCAGCGAAGCTTGGTGATAATTCTGGGAACGGTTCTTTAACTGCACTTCCAGTAATCGAGACACAGGGTGGAGATGTTTCTGCGTTTATCCCAACGAATGTGATCTCAATCACAGACGGACAGATATTCCTAGAAACTGAACTATTTTATCAAGGTATACGTCCTGCTGTTAACACTGGCTTATCTGTTTCGCGAGTTGGGTCATCTGCTCAAACAAACGCAATGAAATCAGTTGCTGGATCAATTAAACTCGAGTTAGCGCAATATCGTGAAATGGCTGCATTTGCTCAGTTTGGTTCAGACTTAGATGCTTCTACGCAACAATTACTAGCTCGTGGTGAACGTTTAACTGAGCTGCTAAAGCAACCTCAATACTCACCATTAACCACTGCAGAACAAGTGTTAGTGATATATGCAGGTACTAAGGGTTATCTTGATAAAATAGAGGTAAACCAGGTGCGAGCATTTGAAGATGGTTTGTTGAATTTTGCGCGAACTAGTCACGCTGATGTGTTAGAATGGATTAAAACAGATGATCCAAAGATCAAAGGCGAAGCCGAAGATCGCATCAAAGCCGTTGTTGAATCTTTTTCAAAAGATTTTGCGTAACTGAAGCATTTTATGGAACAGGAGTTTGGATAGATGCCAAACCTCAAGGACCTGAAAACACGGATCGATAGCGTTAAATCAACGCGTAAGATCACTAAGGCGATGCAAATGGTTGCAGCTGCTAAATTGCGCCGTGCGCAAGAAGCAGCTGAAGCAGGTCGTCCTTATGCTGACCGTATGAATGCAGTTATGGCAAATTTGGCAGGTTCAGCATCAGGTGCTGACAATGCTCCAAAATTGCTGTCTGGTTCTGGTGAAAGTCAGATACATTTGTTGGTTGTCGCCACTGCTGAACGTGGATTATGTGGTGGATTTAACTCTTCAATTGCAAAATTAGCTCGCGCTAAAGCTGAAGAGTTAATTGCAGCTGGTAAAACGGTTAAAATATTAACCATTGGTAAAAAAGGTCGTGAACAACTAAAACGCGATCTTGGTGATAAAATGGTTGACCATGTTGATTTGTCAGAAGTAAAAAATATGGGTTATTCCCATGCATCACAAATTGCCAGTGATATCGTTTCTAGATTTAATTCTGGCGAATTTGATGTCGCAACCATTTTTTATAACAAATTCCAGTCAGTCATGAGCCAAATACCGACTGAACTTCAGCTAATTCCAGCTAAATTTGAGCTAGAAGAGGGACAAGATACTCCTTTTTATGAATACGAGCCAGGTGAAGTAGAAGTCTTAGCTGATTTATTACCTCGTGCACTATCTACACAAGTTTTTACAGCCTTGTTAGAAAATGGTGCATCTGAACAGGGTGCACGGATGTCTGCAATGGATAATGCAACCCGAAATGCTGGAGACATGATCGACAAACTGACAATTGTATATAACCGTTCACGTCAGGCTGCGATTACAAACGAATTGATCGAGATTATCTCGGGCGCTGAAGCGCTTTAAGGAACCGGAGAAACTATTATGGCGAAAGCAAAAACAAATGTCGGTAAGATCGTCCAAGTAATTGGTGCTGTTGTTGACGTACAGTTTGAGGATACACTTCCAGAAATCCTCAACGCGTTAGAAACTGACAATAATGGTCAAAAACTTACACTAGAAGTAGCACAACACTTAGGTGAAAATACAGTTCGAACAATTGCTATGGATGCAACTGAAGGTCTGGTGCGTGGACATGAAGTTACTGATACATCATCTCAAATTACTGTTCCAACTGGTACAGGTACACTTGGTCGAATAATGAATGTAACTGGTCAACCAGTTGATGAGTTAGGTCCAGTTAATACAACTACCTCACGTCCAATTCATGGTGAAGCACCATCATTTGAAGAACAATCTACAGAAACTGAAATCCTTGTTACGGGCATAAAAGTTGTTGATCTACTAGCACCATACACAAAAGGTGGAAAAATTGGTTTGTTCGGTGGCGCGGGTGTTGGTAAAACAGTTTTGATTATGGAATTGATTAACAATATCGCCAAAGTTCACTCAGGATTATCTGTTTTTGCCGGTGTTGGTGAACGTACTCGTGAAGGTAATGACTTATATCACGAGATGATTGAGTCAGGAGTTATTGTTCCAGATAACATGGAAGATTCAAAAATTGCACTAGTTTATGGTCAAATGAATGAACCTCCAGGTGCTCGTATGCGAATTGCATTGACTGGTCTAACATTAGCAGAACAATTTAGAGATGAATCAGGTTCAGACGTTTTGTTCTTTGTTGATAACATTTTCCGTTTCACACAAGCTGGTGCAGAAGTTTCAGCCCTTTTAGGCCGAATACCATCGGCTGTGGGCTACCAGCCAACATTGGCGACTGACATGGGTGCTATGCAAGAACGAATTGCATCTACAAAAGCTGGTTCTATTACGTCAGTACAAGCTGTATACGTTCCTGCTGATGACCTTACTGACCCTGCGCCAGCGACATCTTTTGCCCACTTAGATGCGACAACTGTTTTAGACAGATCAATTTCAGAAAAAGGGATTTATCCTGCAGTTGATCCTTTGGGCTCAACATCTAGATTGTTAGATCCATTAATTTTAGGAGAAGAGCATTACAGTGTTGCGAGTGACGTTCAACAAATTCTCCAACGTTATAAATCACTTCAAGATATTATTGCAATCTTAGGTATGGATGAACTTTCAGAAGACGACAAGCTAACTGTTACACGTGCTCGAAAAATTGAACGTTTCTTATCACAACCATTCGATGTTGCAAAAGTGTTTACCGGTTCTGATGGTGTTCAAGTTCCACTCGAAGATACAATCGCATCATTTAAAGCTGTTGTTGCTGGGGATTATGATCACTTACCTGAAGCTGCTTTCTATATGGTTGGTGGCATTGCAGATGTAATTGCCAAGGCAGAAAAAATGTCAGCTGAAGCTGCATAATTGAAAGGGTCATTAACATGGCTACCATACAATTTGACTTGGTTTCACCTGAAAAAAAGTTAGCATCTTTAGAGGTATCTGAGATACAAATCCCAGGCTCTGATGGAGATCTTACAGCAATGGCAGAACATGCTCCGCTGTTGACGACACTTCGACCTGGTTTGCTATCTGTTAAAGCTGGTAGTGATTTAATGGAGTATATTGTAACTGGTGGATTCGTTGAAATTTCTGGTACAAATGTTTCTGTGCTTGCAGAAGAAGCTTTGCCAAGAAATGAAGTCAACACTTCTATAATTGAAGAACTTATTAATAAAGCGACTGTTGCATTAGAAGATGTGACTGCAGAAAATAAAGACGATGCTGATAAACGATTAGCCGACACAAAAGCTTTATTGGATTTATTTTAAATATAAATAATTTATTAAAAAAAGCCCCAAAATATTTGGGGCTTTTTTTGTTTCACAAAATAACTATATTAATAGGTGCCTTGGTAAAGTGGACCTAATGTATCTTCATCGAACAATGATGATACAGAAGTACCATTCGCAATATTCAATGTTGCTTGAGCCAACATAGGAGCTAATGGTACAGTCCTAATTCGTTTACATGCAGCAGCTTCAGGACTAATTTCAATACTGTCTGTAATGACTAAATGCTTCATTACTGAATTAGATATACGTTCAATAGCTGGTCCTGATAATACGCCATGTGTAATGTAAGAATGTACTTCTGTAGCGCCCTCATCCATTAAAGTTTCGGCTGCTTTACAGAGTGTTCCAGCTGTATCGCAAATGTCATCAACAATTATACATTTGCGGCCTTTAACATTACCAATAACTGTCATTTCTGACACTTCACCAGGTTTGTTTCGACGTTTATCAACTATTGCTAAACCAGCACCAATTCTTTTTGCTAATTCTCTAGCTCGAGCTACACCACCTACGTCTGGTGATATGACCGTAACATCTGACATATCCTTAAAGTGATGTAGGGCATCTAATGCAAAAACTGGTGCTGCGTATAAATTATCAACGGGAATATCAAAGAACCCTTGAATTTGTGCAGCATGTAAATCAACTGTGAGTATCCGTTCAATACCAGCTTCAGTTAATAAATTAGCTATAAGTTTTGCTGAAATTGGAGTCCGTGCTTTTGTTCTGCGATCTTGGCGAGCATAACCAAAATATGGGATTACTGCTGTTATTCGCGCTGCTGATGATCTTCTAAGTGCATCAGCCATAATTAAAAGTTCCATCAAATTGTCATTAGCTGGATTTGATGTTGATTGAATTATGAACATATCCTCGCCACGAACATTTTCATATACTTCTACAAAAATTTCGCCATCATTAAATCTTTCCACTCTTGTATCTATTAAACCAACAGGCTGACCTCGGTGTAAGGACATTCTAGTAGCTATATTCTTCGCCAATTGAATATTGGAATTTCCAGTGATTAATTTAGGTTCGATGAGTGTGCTCATATTAATTTCCTTGGCAAAAACTTCAGGTAATTTGAAAGATTCTATTTTATAACTCAGATAACATTACAAATCAGTCTTGCCTAGGTCTTATGCTATGAATAGATATTATGTTAAAATATCTATTCATTATATTAAATTGGAGAGCCTAATGGCGCATATTGATTATTACATGTTTACTCTTTCACCATTTACTTATTTAGCTGGAAGAAGATTAGAAGAAATTGCTGTTCGCAATGGTGCAACAATCAATTATAAGCCTTTCAATTTAATGCAAGTATTTGAAAAAACCGGAGGGACACCCCCAAAAGATCGCCATATTTCTAGACAGATATATCGTGCTCAAGAAATACGACGAATCGCAGTGCATAACAATATGCAAGTAACGGAAAAGCCAACTTATTGGCCAACCAATCCTGCTCCAAGCTGTTATGCAATTATCGCAGCTCAGCAATCGGGGGGTGGTAATATTGGGGGTCTATGTCAAAGTATTCTCAAATCTTGTTGGCTGGATAATAAAGATATATCAGATGATAATGTTATCAAAGACGCGTTAATTCTAAACGGATTTGATCCATCACTTACAGATAGTGGTTTATTAGAAGGAGCAGAAACATTTTCACGTAATACTGAAGATGCTATAAATGCTAATGTATTTGGTTCACCGTCTTATGTTGTTAATGATCAAGTGTTCTTTGGGCAAGATCGCCTAGATTATTTGGAAAAATATTTGTTAACAATTACTTAATAATTCCAGTAGATGGTCTATTTCAGATTTGGTAGTAGACCAGCTACAGGCTAACCTTATTTTTATTTTATCTTTAGGCACATCATTTGGAAGCATTTGATTTGTCCAAAAGTTATATTTTGCTCCTTTTGCAGATAATGTTGTATGTAGTTTTTCTGGAATTAAAGCAAAAATGAGATTTGCTTGGGTTGGGTGAAGTATTTCTACATCAGGGATTTTTTTGAGTTCAGCTAGAAGATTTTGACATTCTGAATTAGCTTGTTTTGCTAACTTTATCCATAAATCGTTCTTTAAATATCCTTCCATCTGGGCAGAAAGTGTTCTGTGTTTTGAAATAAGGTGGCCACCACGCTTTCTGCGCAATTCAAATTCCCAAGCCATTCTGGGATCAAAGAAAATAACAGCTTCTACCGCCAAACATCCATTTTTTGTGCCTCCAAATGAAACAACATCAATGTCTGATTTCCATGTTAACTGAGCAGGAGTGCACTCAAGTGCTACCATTGCATTCGAAAACCTTGCGCCATCGAGATGCGTTTTTAAGCCGTTAGATCTAGCAATATTTGTTAACTCTTGTATTTCTTTTAATGAATAAACAGTACCAAACTCTGTTACATTTGTAATAGATAATGAACCATTTTGAATATTATGAACTTCTTTATTAGAATAAAAATTTATTGCTTCATATAAACTTTTTGGAGAAATCTTGGCGTCTTGACCATCAACTAATGTAAGTTTTGCGCCGTTCGTATAAAATTCTGGAGCTCCACACTCGTCCTCTTCTATGTGGGAATGTTTATGGCAAAAAATTGTTTCCCAAGGTTTCGTAATTGTTGCCAATGCCAAAGAATTTGCTGCTGTACCAGTTGCTACTAAATATACTGATGCATTAGGTGCTTCGAATAAATCCTGTATTTTTTTCGTAACATTATGCATCGCTTCTTCATGTCCATATCCAGATGTATAGCCTTTATTTGCATCTACCAATGCATCTAAGATGGAAGGGTGGGCTGGTGAGCTGTTATCTGATCCAAAAAACATTAAGCTAAGTCCTCTATTATATAATTTTCAAGATCTTTTTCTTCCACATCATATTCGGGAATAGTTCTATTTAAAAATGAATTATTTGTTAAGTGCGCTGAGTCTGGGTTTCCTGAAATTAACGGGTGCCAATCCATAAGTGATTGGCCCTCAAATATTCGTCTATATCCACAAGTATTTGGCATCCAATGCGCTATTCTTTCAATATTTTCTGGTGTCAGAACAACACATCCAGACACCATTTGTTTTCGTAATGCATAATTTTGACATCGACATGTACTGTCATCAAATAGTCTACATGCAACATTTGTAAACTTTACTTCATTAGTATCTTCGTCTTCGAGTTTTAATAGGCAACATTTACCACAACCATCACAGAGTGCTTCCCATTCAGGTTGAGTCATTTCTGTCATATCGATATTTTCCCAGAAATTAGGACGAACGGATTGTGTTGCATTTAGATTCTTCATACTTTCTAGTGACCACGAACCAAACAAAAAGAAAAGCACGAATTGAAAGAGACAGACTTATACATCCCTATTAAGAGATTTTTTGAATCAAAAGGCTATGAAGTTAAGGCTGAAATAAAAGATTGTGATGCTATAGCAATAAAAGAAGATGAAGAGCCTATTATAATTGAATTAAAAACAGGTTTGACGATTGATTTGTTAATGCAGGGAGTTGATAGGCAATTAATTTCAGACTTTGTTTATTTAGTTGTACCACATCAAGGCGGTAAGATATTTAAAAAGCGCTTGGTTGGTTTTATAAAGCTATGCAAGCGATTAGGTTTGGGGCTGCTAAGTGTTAAATTGGTCGAAAATTCAATATTAGTGCATTGTGAACCAAGAGAATTTAAAGCCCGAAAAATTAAGAAGAGAAAAACAGGATTATTGAATGAGTTCATTAATCGTGTTGGAGATCCAAATATAGGTGGGCAATCAAGAAGAAAAATTATTACTGCTTACAGACAGGATGTATTACGGATACTAAAACACATGGAACATAATCATCCCATGAAACCAAAAGATATAAAAAAAGAGCTTAAGATTAGCAATGCACCCTCAATATTACAGTTAAATTATTATGGTTGGTTTTATCGAAAAAAACGAGGAATTTACGAAATCTCTAGCCTGGGTAAACAGGCTTTATGTGATTACAAAGATTATTTTGATAAATTATAATATTATAAATATAAATTATTTAGTGTTTCTTTTGCAATCGCACAATCCTTATCCATTTGAGTAATCAACGCGTCTAGATTATCAAATTTTAATTCGGGACGCTGATAATTTACAAGAGCAACAGAAATATTAGCTCCATAAATATCTGCCTGAAAGTCGAATAAAAATACTTCTAAATTTGGTTTGTAGACACCAAAAGTTGGTCTTTCACCAATTGAAGCAGCGCCAAAATATCTGCCTTTTGATGGACCATCTAAAATATCGACTGTTACAGCATATACACCATATTTAGGAGGATGCAGCCCATCTATTGAAAGGTTAGCTGTTGGATAGCCTAATTCTCGACCTCTTTGATCGCCTTGAATAACTGTCCCTTCAATTCGGTGCAGATGGCCAAGCATACGTGCAGCATCTTTTGGTTTGCCATCAGATAAAGCATTACGGATTGCCGTTGATGAAAATACCTGACCATTATCTTTCAATAACTCTGCTATTGATACTTTAAATCCAAATTCTTCGCCAAACTTAATTAAATCTGAGGCTGTTCCAGTTCTGTCTTTTCCAAAACAAAAGTCAGCACCTACTATCACATGAGTTAAACCTAGAGCTTTATGTATAACATCTTGTGCAAATTCACGTGCACTTAATGCTGACAAGGCAGCATTAAAATTCAGTTGATAAAGGCGCTCTACACCTAATTTTTCAAGGCGATTTGCTTTTGCTTCTGCACTCATTAAACGGAATGCTTTAGATTTAGGTGCAAAATATTCACGTGGATGAGGCTCAAATGTGAGTGTGCCAATTTGTGAACCACTCTTTTTTGCTATCTTGCGCACTAGATTGAGGGCTGCTTGATGGCCTAAATGTACGCCATCAAAATTGCCTATTGCAGCGACAGCTCCACGATCTTCGTCTGCTATAAATTGATAATCTCTAATTGTACGCATGTGAAATACTCTTCTTTATCGCAAATGACCTATTGAATAGGTTGGTGTCAATTGGGATGCGGTTAAAAATTTATTTAATTTTGCTTCTTCAGGTTGTTTAAATGTATTTGTTTCTTCTGCGGCGAGACCTCCAGTCACAAATAAGCTATCTAAATTTTCCTTAATAGCACCATAGATATCTGTATGAATTCCATCCCCAACACACAGAATTTTCGCATCAGGAATAACTTTTCCTGCAATATCATTCAATTTGATACGTGCAAGTTTATAAATGGGAGAATGAGGTTTTCCATAATTATGTGCAGCCCCTCCCATATCATTAAACGCTTTTGCTATTGAGCCTGCGCAATAAATCCTGTGTGTTCCCCGATCAACTTGGATATCTGGATTTGCGCACAACATTTTTAATCCGCGATTTTTAGCTTCTAATAGTTGTTCGGTATAGTCAGATGGCGTCTCTAGTTCATCATCAAACAAGCCTGTACAAACAATGCCTTCGGCCTTGTTAAATGGAACACGGTCTATTTGAACTTTTTTTGGAAATACTTCTTCATTTATACCCTCAAAGAATATTTCATCACGTGATGGACCTATATGAAATATTTTTTTTCCATATTTGCCCGAGGCCAAAGCTTCTCTTGATGCATCTCCACTAGCTGTAATGCCCTGATAAATATCTCGTGGAACACCAATCTTGTCTAATTGTTTGTACACATCAGAAGAGGGGCGTGGAGAATTCGTCAATAAATGTACAATTCCACCTGACTTTGCGAATATATTTAATGCACAAACTGCTTCCTCGAATGGCTCTATACCATTATGGAGGCATCCCCATAGGTCGCAAAATATTGCGTCATATTTGCTAGAAATTTCTGAAAGATTATTGATGATATTTGTCATGTCGCTCCCATATCAGGTTATATAATAAATAGGAACATCAAACCTTAATGTTAGGTATTGACTAGAGGCAATTGTACGAATATACGACCTTCGTTAGCACTCTGCGGAGGTGAGTGCTAATATCATTAAACCTCAGCGTTATATTTTAAATGGAGCAATCTTCATGGCATTTACACCATTGCACGATCGCGTTTTAGTTCGTCGTATTGAAGGCGAAGAGAAAACAGCAGGCGGCTTGATCATACCAGAATCAGCTAAAGAAAAACCAGCAGAAGGCGAAATTATCTCAGCAGGCGAAGGCGCTCGCAAAGATAATGGCGAATTGATTCCTATGGCTGTTAAAGCTGGGGATAAAGTTTTGTTTGGCAAATGGTCAGGCACAGAAGTAACGATTGATGGCGAAGAGCTACTCATCATGAAAGAATCAGACATACTAGGTCTGCTTTAATTATAACAAGAAATTAGGAGCATAAATTATGCCAGCAAAAGACGTAAAATTCGGCACAGATGCACGTAATCTGATGCTAGAGGGTGTAAATATCCTCGCAGACGCAGTGAAAGTAACACTAGGACCAAAAGGTCGTAATGTTGTTTTAGATAAATCATTTGGTTCACCCCGTATAACAAAAGATGGTGTATCAGTAGCTAAAGAGATTGAACTAGAAGATAAGTTCATGAACATGGGTGCACAAATGGTCAAGGAAGTGGCTTCTAAAACCAATGATACAGCAGGTGACGGAACAACAACTGCTACAGTTTTGGCCCAAGCTATTGTCCGTGAAGGCTTAAAGTCAGTTGCAGCTGGAATGAACCCAATGGACTTAAAGCGTGGTATTGATACCGCAGTTTCAACAGTAGTTTCTTCAATCAGAGAAATGGCTCGTGAAGTTAAAGATAGCGCAGAAGTAGCACAAGTTGGTACAATTTCTGCAAACGGTGAAACTGCTATCGGAAATCAAATTGCTGACGCAATGCAAAAAGTAGGTAATGAAGGCGTTATTACTGTTGAGGAAAATAAAGGTCTGGAAACTGAAACTGATGTTGTAGAAGGTATGCAGTTTGATCGTGGTTACTTATCACCTTACTTTGTAACAAACTCTGATAAAATGACTGTAGAGCTAGAAGATTGTTTGATTTTATTACACGAGAAAAAACTATCATCACTTCAGCCAATGGTACCGTTATTAGAAACTGTAATTCAATCTGGTAAGCCATTGATGATAATTGCTGAAGATGTTGAAGGTGAAGCTTTAGCTACTTTAGTTGTAAACAAATTACGCGGTGGTTTGAAAATTTCTGCAGTTAAAGCTCCAGGCTTTGGTGATCGTCGTAAAGCGATGCTACAAGACATCGCTGTTTTAACAGGCGGCCAAGTAATTTCTGAAGATTTAGGAATGAAATTAGAATCAGTAACAATGGACATGCTTGGAACTGCAAAGAAAGTTGCTATTACCAAAGACGAAACAACAATCGTTGACGGTGCAGGTGAAAAAGCCGAAATTCAAGCTCGTGTTGCGCAAATCAAACAACAAATAGCTGAAACAACATCAGACTATGATAAAGAAAAACTACAAGAACGCTTAGCTAAATTAGCTGGTGGTGTTGCAGTAATTCGTGTTGGTGGTGCTACTGAAACAGAAGTTAAAGAACGCAAAGATCGTGTTGATGATGCATTAAATGCAACTCGTGCAGCTGTACAAGAAGGCGTTGTTGTTGGTGGTGGTGTTGCTTTAGTACAAGCTGCTAAAGCTCTAGCAAACGTGACTGGTGAAAACTCTGATCAAGAAGCAGGTGTTGGAATTGTTCGACGTGCTTTAGAAGCTCCACTCCGCCAAATTGCTGAAAATGCAGGTGTTGACGGTGCAGTTGTTGCTGGAAAAGTTCGTGAAAGTGATGACAACTCATTTGGTTTTAACGCACAAACTGAAGAATACGGCGATTTATTTGGTTTTGGTGTCATTGATCCAGCTAAGGTAACTCGTACAGCTTTAGAAGATGCTGCATCAATTGCTGGGTTATTAATCACAACTGAAGCTATGGTTGCAGAGCGTCCAGCTCCAGCAGGTGCTGCTGGTGGTGGTATGCCTGACATGGGCGGCATGGGCGGCATGGGCGGCATGATGTAATAACATCGCTATGCGAATTATTACAAATTTAAGCTCATTATAAATTTAAAGGGTCACTTATGAGTGACCCTTTTTTTATCTAATTTAAAATACTGTTATATTAAATTTAAGGATTGTATTTAATCTGTAATTTTATTTATGTGGCCCATTTTTCGGCCATCTTTAACATCATTTTTTCCATATAAATGTATTCCAAT